>Ga0187871_10003215_pt1 | contig 12751 bp, 14 predicted proteins | sample June2016WEW_16_1_FD_132988 | JGI IMG/M metagenome (GOLD analysis project Ga0187871, IMG submission 132988) | Peatland microbial communities from SPRUCE experiment site at the Marcell Experimental Forest, Minnesota, USA - June2016WEW_16_10 | ecosystem: Environmental > Terrestrial > Soil >... | reverse complement strand
TCGCCGGCGTTGATGCGCTTGCGGGTCTCGGGATCGGACTGATACGGCAGCCGTAGATGGATGCCGCCGGCCTTGGCCAGCGCGCCATCGAGTTCGGGACCGGTCGAGGCGCCGGTGAAGATGCTGACCTGGAACTTCTGCCCGCGCAGGTTCGCGTCCGCAATGCGTCGCGCCAGCGCCATGGGGACTGCTTTGGGATAGCCCGAGCCGGTAAAGCCGCTCATACCGATCTGGTGGCCATGTTGGATCAGCGCGGCCGCCTCTTCGGCGTCCATAATGCGCTCGAGAAGACTGGAGTTAAGTACACGAGAAGGTGATAAAACTGCGGAGTTGGACATTGCAAGGTCCTTCCAATAAGGAAATTCGCCGGATCGAGGCCAGCTTTAGCTTAGGTGGTCGTGATTGGCAGCGTCTGTGAGGAGAATCACAGTTCGGAAAATGGCCTTTTGGGTGACAGAGCATGCTCGGCATGATCAAACTGCGACAAAAACGCCCTTCCGCAAAGGTGCGAAAGGGCGCTGAGAGCCAGCCCTTTGGATGGACCTCGCCGTCTAGCGGTTGAAGGCGGAGATAGCGCCGGCCTCGTCATCCTTCACATCGAAGACGGTGTAGAGCTTCGTGATCTGCAGCAAATCGTGGACTTTCTTGGTCAGGTGCAGCAGCTTCAATTCGCCGCCTTGGTTGCGGACGGAGGTGAAGGCGCTGACCAGTTCGCCGATACCGGAGCTATCGATGTAGCTGACGTCGCCCAGGTTCAGCAGGATCTTCTTTTGCCCTTTGCTCAGCAGGTCTTTGACGGTGTCGCGCAAAACCACGCTGCCCTCGCCCAGGGTGATTCTTCCGCTCAAGTCGACGATGGTGATTCCGTCCACCTGCCGGGTGCTCGCTTTCATGCTCACTTGGAAGCCTCCTGGCGGCCCAGTTCAGTGCTCTGGTAGCCGCTTAATCAAAGTAATTTCAGTGCCTGGTTCGAGCTTGCGAAATCGAACCTCATCCATGAATGCCCGCATCAAGAATATGCCACGGCCCGACTGCTTCAAAAGGTTTTCCGGAGCCAGCGGATCGGGCACTTCTTCCGGCACAAAGCCCGTGCCTTCGTCGGTGATGGTCACAATCATCTCGCGCCCGGTCTGCTCAAAGGTCAGGTTCACCCGCTTGTTCGGATTGTAGGCATTGCCATGCAGAATCGCATTGATCATGCCTTCTCGCACGGCCATGGCAACGCCGCTGCGCGTGTCCTCGTCGATACCGGCCTGGGCGGCCACTTGATCGGCCATCTCCTCGGCCTTGTTCACGCTGTCCAGCGTGGACTCCATGCGATAGGAAACGCGTTGTGGCGCCGCCATCAATTTGCCCGTTTTGCCGAGGATCTGCTCCGCATTCGCGCCGCAAGCGACAGAATGGGGAAGAATCAAGCAGTTTGCCTGTTCGCGGCAAGGATGTCAATGCGGAGGAGCAGCTTCGGCGCCTGAAACGAGATCAAGAACGATCAGGGAGCGCTGGAACCGTGAAGGACGATGACGCTCGGCTTTTCTGTGCCCGCGTCATGTTCGGTATAGGTAAAGGTCGTGCCGTCCGGAGAGATTTTCCACTCCTCATGATCGAAGACTTTGCCGTTGAGCGTGGTTGTCGCCAGGTTGCCCAAAGCGGGCGCAGCGGGTAGAATTAGAACGAACGTTCGAAGTTTTCCAGCCCTCCCATGTCCGCTTCCAGCACAACCCGGGCTCCCGAGCATACCCCGCCCCATGACACGCGCTTCGACCGCCGTCTGGCCGAAATCCTTGACTACGCCACTGAGGTGTTCGCCGAGAAAGGTTACGAGGGCGCTTCCATGCGCGATCTCTCGCGCCTGAGCGGCATCTCGCTGGCCGGTCTTTATTACTACTTCGAATCCAAAGAGAAACTGCTCTACATCATCCAGCAGCACACCTTTACCACCATCATCGAACGGCTGCGCGAGCGGCTGGCGGCCAGCAGCGATCCGGAAGAACGTATTTGCATCTTCGTTCACAACCATATCGAGTACTCCGTGGCTAAGCAGAAAGCCATGAAGGTGCTCTCGCATGAAGACGACGTGCTGAAGAATAGCTACGGGGCCGAGCTGGCGGCGATTAAGCGCGAATACTACCGCATCTGCGTCGGCCTGGTGGAAGAGCTGGTCAAGGCTGAAGGGCTGGGCTCCGGCATCAGCACGCGCACGGCGGTCATGGGACTGTTTGGCATGATGAACTGGCTGTACACGTGGTACAACCCGCGCTTCGATCCCGGAGCTGACGTGCTCGCCTGCGAATTCAGCAACATCTTTCTGCGAGGGATTCGCGGCGGAGGCATGCCAAACCCGAAGCGGGATGTGAGTGCACGCGCCGGAAGTATCGGGCACACTTCGCCCCGCCGTCCAATGAAGGCGTCGAGGAAGTCCAACGATGAGTAGCACGACGCTGGAGAAAGCGCCTACCAAAGAGCTCATCCGCTATCGCATGGAAGCGGGCGTCGCAGTCATCGAGCTCAACGATCCGCCGGCGAATACTTACAGCTATGAGATGAATCGCCAGCTCGATGACGCCATTCTGCGCGCGCGCATGGATGAGGGCGTTCACGTAATGGTGCTGACGGGTGCAGGGGAGAAGTTTTTCTGCGCCGGCGCGAATATCCAGATGCTGACGGAAGTTGATCCGACATTCAAGTATTACTTCTGCCTGCACGCCAACGAGACGTTGCTGCGGCTGGAGAACACGCCGAAGCTGGTGATCGCGGCTTTGAATGGGCATTGCATCGGCGGGGGACTCGAGGTCGCCATGGCCGCCGACCTGCGCGTCGCGCGCAAGGACGCCGGCAAGATAGGATTGCCGGAAGTGAATCTGGGCGTGTTGCCGGGAACAGGTGGAACGCAGCGGTTGTCGCGCATTCTCGGCAAATCGAAAGCCATTGAACTGATGGTCACCGGCAAGACGTTTTCGTTTGACGAAGCCAAGCAGATGGGCCTGGTGAACGAAGTTTTCGACAACACGGGCTTCATGGATCGCGTAATGGAATACGCACGCCAGTTCTGCCCGCCGAACAAAGCCGCGAAAGCGGTCGGGCGTATCAAGCGCTCGGTGCAAGCCGGATGGGAAGTTCCGCTGGAAGCGGGCCTGGCGCTCGAGCGCGAGAACCAGCAACTCTTGTTCGAAAGCGAGGATGCGAAAGAGGGAATGTCGGCGTACATCGAGAAGCGCCCGGCGAAGTTCTCGGGCAAGTAGGTAGAGCTGGCCTTCAGGCCAGCGTCTAGCCGCTTTGTTTTTTTGTTTGTCATCCCGAGCGGAGCCCGCCGCGGCGGGCGGAGTCGAGGGATCTGCGGTTTGCCTCGCATACCATGACGTTTATCACCAATCCGACGTACACCCGCATCGCCGTCGAGCTGCGTCCCCCGGCAGCGCGCTTGACGTTGACCAATCCGCCCCTGAACGTGATCGACATACAAATGATGGAGGAGCTGCGCGCCGCACTCGAGCAGATCGAATCACATCCGGAGATCATCGCTATTGTTGTCGCCGGCTCAGAAAATGCGTTCTCCAGCGGTGTCGACGTCGCGGCGCATACACCCGAAAACGTTCGCGGCATGCTGGCGGATTTTCATAGCGTCATCCGGTCGGTGGTTAGCGCGAGTAAGTTGACCGTCGCCAGCGTGCGCCGGCACTGCCTCGGCGGAGGCGCAGAACTGGCGCTGATGTGCGACATCGTGTATGCCTCGCCGGATTCGGTGTGGGGCTTCCCCGAGATCAAGCTGGCCTGCTACGCGCCGGTCGCAAGCGTGGCACTATCCGCCATTGTGGGACAGAAGCTGGCGGCCGAGCTGCTGCTGACCGGACGTACGCTTTCCGGCGAAGAGGCGCTCGCGGCAGGGCTGGTGAACGGGCTGGCCGAGGATCCTGAGACGCTGGTCGCTGATTGTATTCAGCGCGTTTCGCAGTTGAGTCCGGCTGCACTGCGTATCGCAAAGAAGGCATTTTATGCGTGGGATTCGATTCACTTCGACAAAGGCTTGGCGCGCGCAGAGCAGATTTATAACGACGAACTGATGAAAACCGCCGACGCACGGGAAGGCATTGCGGCTTTCATGGAGCGTCGCCGGCCGAAATGGGGCGGAAACTAGAGCACCATGGAGTACGAGATCGCACCTGAAGAGCTGAAAAGCTTGCTGGATCGAGGCTCTGACGTTGTGGTACTCGACGTTCGGGAGCAAGGGGAACTCGACACAGCCAGTATGGCGCACCACGGACATATTCCGATGAACGAAATCCCGGCACGGTTCAGCCAGGAGCTTGATCAGGAGAAGCACATAGTGGTCGTCTGCCACCACGGCGTGCGCTCGATGAATGTAACGATGTGGCTTCGCCGGCAGGGTTTTGAAAAAGTGCAGTCGCTGGCCGGCGGCATCGATCGCTGGGCAAGACAAATCGATCCGAGGGTGCCGGTGTACTAAAAGGCAGCACTTGGCAATTAGCATTTAGCACTTGGCTACCGCGATCTTGGCCAAACGCCAAGTGCCAAATGCCAACTACAGGTTTGCGATGAAAAAACAGCTACTCGAACTCCGCGTCAACGGACGCACCCATGAACTGGCGATCGAGCCGAACAAATTGCTGCTCGATGTCCTGCGCCAGGACCTCGATCTGACTGGCTCGAAGCGCGCCTGCGACGACTCGTCTTGCGGAGCCTGCACGGTGCAGATCGACGGCGTCCCGATGCTCTCCTGCACGTTGCTGGCGGCCAGTTGCGAAGGGCAGGAGATCACCACCGTCGAAGGGGTCGCCGACGGCGGCAGCCTGGCGGCTTTGCAGAAGGCGTATGGCGATTTCGGCGGAGCGCAGTGCGGCTTCTGCACGCCGGGATTCATGATGACCGTGAAATGGCTGCTGGCCAACAATCCTGACCCGACTGAGGACGAGATTCGCAGTGCGCTCAGCAGCAACCTGTGCCGCTGCACCGGTTATTCGCAGATGTATCAGGCCATTCGCACCGCGATTCAGGCAGAGCAACGCGGTATGAAGCAGGAGCTAGTGGAAGCGAAATAGCGCTATGAACGATTTCTCCGTTATCGGCAAATCTATCGCGATGGTCGACGCCGCAGGCAAGACCACCGGCGCCGGCAAGTACACCGACGACTTCACGCTTCCCGGCATGCTGGTCGGCAAGATTCTGCATTCGCCGTATCCGCACGCGCGCATCAAGAGCATCGACACCTCGCGCGCCAAAGCGCTGGACGGCGTCGTCTCCGTCATTACCGGCGAAGACGCGCCCAATCCATACGGCATTCTTCCTGTCGGCCATGACGAGACCGCTTTGGCCGTAGCCAAGGTGCGTTATGTCGGCGATCACGTCGCCTGCGTCGCCGCTATTAATGAAGAGATTGCCGAGCAGGCGCTCGAGTTGATCGACATTGATTACGAGCCGCTGCCCGCCTACTTCGACCCCGAAGAGTCGATGAAGGCGGATAGCGATCTGATCCACGAGAACCGGCCGCACAACATCGAGAAGGACTATCACCACGTCTTTGGCGATCCGGACGAGGGCTTCGCCGATGCGGATTACGTGCACGAGGCGCGCTACATCGCCAACGAAGTAACGCACGCGGCGATGGAGCCACATTGCACGCTGGCGAGCTTCGAACTCGATCCGCACACCGGCAAACTGGGACGTCTGACCGTCTGGTCGTCGACGCAGGTGCCGTATTACCTGCAGCACAAGCTCTCGCTGGTGCTGGAGATGCCGATGTCGCAAATCCGCGTGATCAAGCCGCTGGTGGGCGGTGGCTTCGGCGGCAAGAGCGAAATCATCCCGTTGGAGATCATCGCCGCGGTTGCAGCGCGCGCGGCGAAAGCGCCGGTGAAGATCACCTACACGCGCGAAGAAGTGTTCTGGGCGCATCGCGGGCGTCCGCGCACCATCGTCGATCTGAAGACCGGGGTGAAGAATGACGGGCGCGTGACTTCCGTCGCGTGCAAGGTCATTCAGGATGGCGGCGCCTATTGCTCCTACGGTGTGGTAACCATCTTGTACTCTGGCGCGCTGCTGGGCGCGCTCTATGACATTCCTAATATTCGCTACGACGGCTATCGCGTGCTGACGAATAAACCCGCGTGCGGCGCGATGCGCGGCCACGGCACCGTGAACGTGCGTTTCGCCTTCGAGTCGCAAATGGACGAGATCGCCGTCACACTGAAGCTTGACCCGGCGGAGGTGCGCCGCGTGAACCTGCTGAAGCCTCCGACTGTGACCGTGAATGGCTTGCGCGTGCTGAGCTACGGCTTACCGGAGTGCATCGATCAGGTGGTTACGCGCTCGGGATGGCGAGAGCGCAAGGGCAAGCTGCCGCAAGGGCGCGGGCTGGGCATCGCGTGCAGCCATTATGTGAGCGGCGCGGCGAACAGCATCATCCGCTCCGACATGCCGCACTCGACGGTGAACATCAAGATCGATCGCGATGGCGGCGTTGTGGTGTACACGGGCGCGTCGGAGATCGGCCAGGGCTCGGACACCATGACCGCGCAGGTTGTGGCCGAGGTGCTGGGCTGCGATCTGGCGCGGGTGAGGGTCATCGCTGCGGACACCGATTTGACGCCCATCGATTTGGGGTCGTATTCCAGCCGCGTGACGTTCATGGCCGGCAACGCGGCCCTGCGCGCGGCCGAAGAGGTGAAGAAGAACATCGTCAGCGCAGCGGCAAAGCGCATGAATTGCGCGCCCCAAGACCTGATCATGCGCAACGATCATGTCTGGAAACGCAGTACGATGCCGGGCGATCATGACGTGAGCGCGGCCGAAATTCTGGAAGACGAAGACGCGCCGCGCGGCCACGTCGACGGCCAGATCCTGCGCGGCTCAGTGTTGCAGACGCGCAAGGAAGAAGGTCCGAAAGATCACATGAGCTTCGAAGAGGCGGTCGTCTCCGCCATCGTCTTCCACGGCGCACTAACGGGGACGGGATCATATGCGCCTCCCATTGAAGCGCGCGGTGGGAAGCACAAGGGCGGAGGCGTTGGCCCGTCGCCGGCCTATTCGTATTCGGCACAGGTGGCGGAAGTCAGCGTCGACGAAGAAACGGGCGAGGTCACGGTGCACAAAATCTGGGCAGCGCACGATTGCGGACGTGCGCTGAATCCGGTTGCGGTCGAGGGCCAAGTGATCGGCTCGGTGTGGATGGGACTCGGGCAGGCGCTGGAAGAAGAAATGATCTGGAAGGATGGGTTGCTGATGAATCCGGGCTTGCTGGAATATCGCAGCCCTTCGTCCGCAGAGTCGCCTGAAATCGAGTGTATTATCGTCGAGAGCATCGATCCCGAAGGACCGTTCGGGGCCAAAGAAGCCGGCGAGGGCTCGCTGGCGGCTACGATTCCGGCGATTTCGAACGCCATATACGACGCTGTGGGAGTCCGACTGCGTGAGAGTCCGTTCACGCCCGAGCGGATACTTTCCGCATTGCGGGTAAAGAAAGGCATGAAGCGGATTGAGATGACCGAATCGGTCGATCCGACTGCGCCAACCAAGTTCCGCGAGCACGGTGGTTCGCTGTGCTTCCGTAGCAAAGGGCCGATGCGCCATGAACTCGATCCGGGCCGCCAACCGGTTCGTACGGCGTCTCCGGCGGGAGGTAACGATTGAGCTTGCCCGGCTTTCAACTGCTGCGTCCCCGAACGCTGGACGAAGCCGTCGCCCTGATGGCCAAACACGCGGGCGAACTGAAGATCATTGCCGGCGGGACTGACCTTCTGCCCTCGATGAAGCAGAAGCTGTTTGCGCCGCCGTACGTGCTGGATTTGCGCCGGATCAGCGAACTGCGCGGAATTCGCAGCGTTCCCGGGCATGGTGTCGAGATTGGCGCACTGACTACGCTCAGCGCGATTGAGCACTCACCGATCATTCGCAAGGACTATCCGGTCCTTTTTGAAGCAGTGAAGACCGTTGCCTCGCCGGTGCTGCGGAATATGGGCACGCTCGGCGGCAACATCTGCCTCGACACGCGCTGCCTCTGGTACAACCAGTCGCTGCTGTGGCGCAAGAGCTGCGGCTTTTGCCTGAAAAAGGACAGCGATCTCTGTCACGTCGCTCCCGGCGGGAACTTCTGCTGGGCGACATTTTCGGGCGACACGCCTCCGGCGCTGCTTTGCCTGGGCGCTGAGCTGGAGATCGCCGGACCCGACGGTGTAAGACGTACCCCATTGTCGGAGTTCTATGTCAACGACGGCATCGTGCGGCTTCATCTTGCCTCTAGTGAAATTGTCACACGCGTACACCTTTCCGAAAGCGCGGCCGGTTGGCACGGAAGCTATCAGAAGCTGCGCGTGCGGGGCAGCATCGATTACCCATTGGCGGGAGTTGCCGTGGCGCTGAAGATGAGTTCCGGACGCGTAGCGGACGCGCGGGTCGCGATCACAGCGGTCAATCCCGCGCCGCACCTCGTCAAGGACGCGGACGCACAACTCATCGGCATGCGGCCCGACGGCGAATTGGCGGGGAGAATCGGAGATCTGGCGGCAAGCACTGCGAAGCCGCTCACCACATCCGCGCTCACCCCGGAATATCGGCGCGAGATGGTGCGGGTGTTCGCCAAGCGAGCGGTACTCCAAGCGGCGACAAATTGAGATGACTCATGACTTGTGCTGGCCCAATTCTGCGTACTATGTCGATCATGGGCTTTGGCGGAATCAAGACAACTGATCACGATCCACTAACCACTAGCCACTGAATAATGATCACCGACTGCCACATTCATATCCAGCCGATCGAAATGTTCAAGCCCGAAGCGCTGGCGCTGATGAAAACGCGCAAGGACTTCGATCGCGTTGCCGGGTATTGCCGCTCGCCCGAGGCATTCCTCAAGCACCTCGACGACAGCGGTATCGACCGCGCCGTGCTGATCAACTACGTTGCGCCGGAGGTGATCGGCTTCACCCCTGCGGTCAACGAGTTCATCGCCAACTACGTGAAGGAAGATCCCGCGCGGCTGATTCCTTGCGGCAGCGTTCATCCGCGCCACACAACTAACGTCCTGGCCGATATGGAACAGATCGTCCGCCTCGGCATCAAGCTGATCAAGATCCATCCGCCGCATCAGTTGCTCTATCCCAACGATTACGTGAACGGCGTAAAGGAACTGGAGATCATCTACCGCGCGGCCGAGGCCAACGAAATTCCGATCATGGTGCACACGGGAACCTCGATTTTTCCCGGCGCGCGCAACAAGTTCGGCGACCCCATGTACGTCGATGACGTGGCCGTGGATTTTCCGCGGCTGAAAATCCTGCTCGCGCATGGCGGCCGTCCGTTGTGGATGGACACAGCGTTCTTTCTGGTGCGCCGCCATCGCAACGTCTATCTCGACATCAGCGGAATCCCGCCGAAAACGCTGCTAAAGTACTTCCCCCGGCTGGAAGAGATCGCGCACAAGACGCTGTTCGGAACCGACTGGCCGGGTCCCGGTGTTCCGGAGATTGCCAACAACCTTGCCGAATTTCGCGCGCTGCCCATCAGCGAAGCCGCCAAGCAGCAGATATTGAGCACGACCGCACTGGGAATCTGGCCGTAGGGACAGTTGTCAGTTGCAGGTTGTCAGTTGTCAGTGGGCCTGCTTCGGTTCTGGCAACGAATTCCCGTTGCAGAATACTGATTGTCGACCACTGACCAATGCTTTTTTATCCCGTCTTCGCCACTTCATTGGCACCGGGACCTTCCACGCCCGCAGCTTCTTTAATCGCGCGCCACAACTCGTCCTGTCCGATGCGCGCCTTCGCGGAAAACGGGATGATCTGCTCGGCCGGGACCTCCAACTTTTCGCTCAGCTTTTCCAGCGACGTGCGCCGTTGATTGCCGGAAACCCGGTCGGCCTTGGTTGCCGCGATGATGAAGTTGCGATCCATGTGGCGCAGCCATTCGATGAGTTGCAGATCGAGTTCCTGCGGCGGAATGTTCACGTCCACCAGCAGCACGCACAGCACCAGCGACTCGCGCTCCTGCAAGTACGGATTGATGAACTTCGCCCACTGCGCCGTGATCTCCTTGGGCACGCGTGCGAAGCCATAGCCGGGCAGGTCGGCGAAGACGAAGTCGGGCTGCGGCTTGCCGGGACGGCGCACCTGGAAGAAGTTGATGGTCTGCGTGCGCCCGGGCGTGTTGCTGGTCTTGGCGATCTTGCTGCCCACCAGCGAATTAATCAGGCTGGATTTGCCGACGTTGGAGCGGCCCACGAAGGCGATCTCCGGCGCGCCCGGAGGAGGAAACTGCCGCGGGTCGGCAGCCGAAGTCACGAAGCGCGTCAGGACCTTCATATCTAACTATCGCCGGAGCGCCGCCAAAGTGCAAGATGGTTCGACATCGGCTCGAAGACTTAAGCGGCTGACTGAACGCCGAGCACATCCCCGACAGTTTGAACCGGCACATCCCCGACACTGTCTGTTTTAACGGCCGGTACCCCTCCCCTCTAAATTTTCCAAATTTTTGACTATGATTCTAAAGACTTTAAATCAAAGTATTGAAATCAAAGGGGTTGCTGGAAGAGTCGGCAAGCTATTACGGAACAGAGACTTGCGCAACAACTCGTTTGCATTTCCGGGAATCAGCCTCGCAACTGACAAGCGACAACGGACAAATTTTCAAAGAGCGCCCCGCAACCTCGCCGGAGGCATTGGACACACCAAGGCCAACTATCAGCCTACCGCGAACATCGTAGCCGTCAAGATTACGAAAGTAGGGGGTAACGGAATTGACCTTTAGTAACCAGGAAAAGTAGTCGTCGGCCGATCATGCTCGCCCCTTGCAAGGTGCGGTATGATGCAGGCATGGAGTCCGGGTGTCGGTAAAGTCCGCGAACACCGCATCCTCAGGAAGTGCTATGCGCTGGTGCCTCGTCGTCGGCTGGTTCGTGTTGCTGATTGGCTGGAACCTCCCGCCGGGGTGGTCCGCCGTGGCCGACGGCGATAAGCCGCGCTTGTTTATGGCGGTTCTTCATGGAATGGCGACCCCAACCAGCATCCTGGTCTCGGTTGGCGTGGTGGCTCTCATCCTCTTCGTGAAGGTGGATCCGTACTGATGCGGTATGTGATGCCGCCGGCTTAGCCGACGCACCGCGCTTCACGCAGTTCGGTATGAGTTATGCGGCCCGGCGGCCGTAGTTCCTACTCATCCGAAAATATCGAATGAGTGGGCACCCGGCCTGTTCGGATGGTTGTCTTACTTGCGTGTGCCCAATTGCGAGAACGGCACATTCACAATCGGATACCTCCGCCAATCCTTGTAGTCAAAATGCCACCATTCCTCGGGATAGACGGTGAAGCCCTCCGTCTCCATGGCGCTGCGCAGCAGGGCGCGATTGGCGCGCTCCTCGGCGGTGCCTCCGGGGTAATCGGAGTGCGCACGCTCCGACATCTCGTCGTAGCCGCTGGGCATGGGCAGCGCCTCCCCGGTCTTCAGGTCATAGATGGTGAGGTCAACGGCGCAGCCGCGATTGTGGCGTGAGCCCTGCGCCGGATCGGCCACATAGATGTGGTCGGCCGGAGGAGTCGCATCCCAGAAGATCTTAGTCACGTACCACGGCCGGTATCCATCGAAGATAAGCAAGCCATAACCCTGTTGGTGCAGCTTGCGATTGGCGCGCACCACGGCCTGCGCCGCCGGCCGCTGGAGAAACGCGCGCGCCTCTTCGTAGAGCGGCGTGCCCAGAAAGTTGTTTGACGACGCGTAATGGATGTCCAGCTTCAGCGTCGGGTCGAGCTTGACCAGTTCCACCAGGTCGGGCTCCAGGAAATCGCCGTGCTCCTCGGGAGGCTGAGCTTTCAGGGCGTCCGCGCGCAGCTCCGGCACCGGCCGCAGCGGCTGGATGTGGAAGCCCTGCTGAAGCTGCTGTGCTGTGAGCACACCGGTCAACAGCGCGAGAGCGAAGATGACCCGTCGTAACATGATTGTGACCATCATAGCGCGAGGTTGTTTTCGGCTGAGACGTGCACGCTCCCGCTCATCCGAAAACCGCGAATGAGTGGGACACCCGTCCCCGAAGGGGACAGCATATCTAAGCCCAGGGTTTCAACCCTGGGTAGCGAATCAAATCAATGCGAGTCCCGAAGGGACGGTATGTGAACCGCGGCGTGTGTCACGGGTCACCGAGGTTGCGAGGAGCGTCCGCATAACCTGATGCCATGTCCCACACGCATGCCTGGGTACTCGTGCATTGCGTCTTCAGCACGAAGGAGCGCGCCAATCTCATTCCCGATCCGGTCGAGATGTGCCGGTATCTGACCGGCGTCGCGTGCGCTAAGAACATCACGCTGCTCGCCGCCGGAGGCACGGCGAACCACGTCCATCTGCTGATCCATGTGCCGCCGTCGATGCCGTTGGCGAAGGCGGTTCAGGAGTTGAAAGGCAACAGCTCGCGGTGGCTGCATGAGCGCGGAGTTCAGTTCGAGTGGCAGCAAGGGTACGGAGCGTTCAGCGTCAGCCAATCACAGAAGCATATCGTGGCCGATTACATTGCGCATCAGGCCGAGCATCATCGCAAGTGGAGTTTCGAGCAGGAGTTCATGACGTTGTTGCGGAAATCGGGCGCGTCGTTTGATACGCGGTATGTGTTTGGGTGAGATGTATGGAGTGCCTACAACACCCCAGCCTCCGTTGCCATATGTTCAGGTGCGGTTACGGAGTGCGATAACGCCGTCCCCGAAGGGGACAGCATATCTAAGCCCAGGGTTTCAACCCTGGGTAGCGAATCAAACAAATGCGAGTC
>Ga0187871_10003207_pt1 | contig 12771 bp, 8 predicted proteins | sample June2016WEW_16_1_FD_132988 | JGI IMG/M metagenome (GOLD analysis project Ga0187871, IMG submission 132988) | Peatland microbial communities from SPRUCE experiment site at the Marcell Experimental Forest, Minnesota, USA - June2016WEW_16_10 | ecosystem: Environmental > Terrestrial > Soil >... | reverse complement strand
TATGTTGGAGTCGATCATGGCACGAAACCGCGGGCCGGAGTTGACCGGGTTATCATAAGTCTCGGTGTCTTTATGATTACGCGAGTGCGCGCGCGGGATTTCAAGAGTCAATTCGTGTACGAGCTGGAAATTGCCGGGGCGCCGGTGGAGATTACACCATTCAGAGAACGCCGACGCTACGTGAGACGGATGGCACGACCGACCGTAGAGTCGTTTGCGCTCGTCTTTCTCGGATCTCGCCGGTTCAAACCGCAGAAAAGCAACGAATCGTTGGGTTGAAGCGAACTGCGGTATGCTGCCATCATGAAAGTTGAAGAATGCAAACAAGACGACCGTTCTTTGATCGTGACCTTCGACGGAAAGCCGCTGATCTGCGTCGTGTGCGGCAACAATCGCTATGACGAACGAGGTTCACTCTTGAACACTCGTGGCAGCGAATTCTTCGGGCTGGCCTGGACCGCAGACAAGGCGACGAACTATGTTTGCACGAAATGCGGTTACATCTTTTGGTTTCTGTTTTGACGCCGGGTTTGTGCGAGTTCGTTCATAATATCCCTATATGCCCACGCTAAGAGCCAACCCCTCCGTCTACCGCCTGAAGATCACGCTCGTTGGCATCGAACCTCCGATTTGGCGGTGCATCCAAGTCCCGAGTACCCTGCTGCTGTGCTGCCTGCATGACGCAATTCAGGCGATTGTAGGCTGGACAGATAGCCACTTGCACCAGTTTGAAAAGGATGGCAAGAATTGGGGCGGCCCAGAGAACGATGAATTCGGCGATCTCGAACTTCTGGACGAAAGCAAGGTGCCGGTCGGGAAGCTGCTCCTGGTCGAAGGCGACTCGATGGTCTACGTCTACGACTTCGGCGACAACTGGCGGCATGAAGTGGTGCTGGAGAAGATCCTGCCCCTGGACGCCGCCGCAATACAAAAACCGGTCTGCCTTGCCGGTAAGCGTCGATGCCCGCCAGAAGATGTGGGCGGCGTGTCAGGATACCAGGAATTCTTGGAAGTGATCTTCGAGCCTGGGCATGAGGAATTCGGGCACTATAGGGAGTGGGCGGGCGATCCGGTCCATGCTGAGGAATTCAATTTGAAAGCGGTGAATGATATTTTGGAACGGATGCGCTGGCCGAAGAGACATAGGCGATGACAGAGTCGATCAGCCTATCAGCTCATCGTCAGGGAAAGCGATGGCCGCTGGCTGGAAAATGCCGATCGGTCCAAGCTTGCGATCATTCAAGCGGAGAGGTCCGCCATGGAACTTGCGCCGCCCAACTAGACCGGCTACCCTTTGAAGTTCTTCGCCCAGAACTGGCGCCTTCATCAGTTCGTTCCTCCGGTGATGAGGCAGGCCAACCAGATGACCTGGTAACGTCCTCGATCTGCACGGCGCCAACCTCTCCGCCCGGCTGATGCGGCTGCAAACCAAATCGCCGCAGGCCTTCGCCCGCATTGCAGAGGTGGCGGGAGATGTTTTACCAAAAATCCGGGAGCTTCCGACGTGGCCGACACAGCAGGGGATGGTCTATCTGGCTTCCAACGAACAAGGGTTGCTCCGTCCTACGCCGCTCTTTCAGATGTCGGATGGTGAATTGGCACTTATCGCCTATCTCTCCCTCATACTTGCCCCGGACGAACTGGGTGGCACTCTCTTTTTCATTGAGGAGCCCGAGAACCATCTTCATCCGAGGCTGTACGAGACACTCATTGCACTATTGCGGCAGGTTCAACAGGAAGCCGCGGAACGCGGCGTTCCCCGTCTCAGATTATCTTCACGACTCATTCGCCGCTCGTGCTGGACCAAATGAAGCTCGACGAGACCCTGTGGATTGAGAAGAGACGAGGCGAGACGAACGTAACCCGGCCCAAAGATAAGCCGCATCTTAGAGGGAACTGGTCGAGAAACAACTTGGGGTCCCGGGGATCTGATGTTTGCAGGAGCGCTCGGCGAAGAATCGATGTCGAGCATCTGGTGGCGCTGCGGTGTGGTGGCGTGGCTGAACTCCGCAGGAGATTTGTGGGATTTTGAGGGAGTTTCGGTGGTACCCCGTCGATAAGGCACTGGTCATTCCCGACTCCGACCGCAAGGACGCGCGGGCCTTGGAGACCGGGCTAAGAGACCGTCTGAATCAGTCGGGTTTTGACCCGCCTTTCCCAGTCCACTTCTATGCTACAAAGCGTATAGTTCGAGACCTGGCTACTTGCCGGCCAGCTCGCCATAAGCACGGTAGCTCTCTCGCGCGGCCGGACCCGTTCGATCAAGGCTATCAACAAATCGCTCGAAGATATTGTGGATCCAAAGGCGATATTCCTCGCGATGCTGTCCGAGGCCGACCTCCGGCCCGACAGAAAGGTGTGCGAAGAGATCGCATCCGCCGCGAACCTCGATCGGATTGCGGAACGTTGTCCGGGTTTCGCCGGGTTCCGCGACGACGTGCACGCCTGTTAGCCGTTACCCGGGCCGCCCGGACAATGCGATCTGTTACTATGCGACTTCGTATGCACACCAAATTGGTCCCACGGCGGTGCCACGCGGCGCTCGCCAGTATTCTTTGTTTGACTTTTATCGCTCCCGCCGGAGCGCAGTTCGGTCCGCCGCGGCCGAAGCCCACCGGCCCATGGATGAACAAAGGTCTGACCGCGGACGAGCGTGCCGACCTGATCGTCGCGCAGATGACGCTCGACGAGAAGATCTCACTGCTGCACGGCAGCGGCTGGCAGATGCTTTTTGGCCGCCCGGGCGCACAGCCCTCGAAATCGCTGGGCAATGCCGGCTACGTCCCGGGCATTCCGCGGCTGGGCATACCGGATCTGCAGATGGCGGATGCCGCCGTGGGCGTCACGCATAGCGGCGCCTTCGGCCGTTATTCCACGGCGCTGCCTTCCTGCGTGGCGGAAGCGGCAAGTTGGGACCCGGATGTGGCGCGGGAATACGGCGCGCTCATCGGCTTGGAATTGCGCAACCAGGGCTACACCATGACACTGGGCGGGGGAGTCAATCTGGCGCGCGAGCCGCGCAACGGACGCATCTTCGAATACAAAGGCGAGGATCCGATCCTGGCCGGCAAGCTGGTGGGCGCGGAAATGAAGGCGCTCCAGGCGCAGGGAATCGTCGGCGATATCAAGCACTACGCGTTGAACGACCAGGAGGAGGGCCGCTCCTACGTCAACGTGAAGGCCGATAAGCGGGCCATCCGGGAAAGCGACCTGCTGGCGTTCGAGATTGGCGTGAAGGAGTCGGGCGCGGGCGCCGTGATGTGCTCCTACAACCTGCTGAACGGCGATTACGCCTGCGAGAACAGCTATCTGCTTACAGACGTTTTGAAAAAGGACTTCGGATTCCAGGGGTTCGTAGTTTCGGACTGGGGCGGCACGCATTCGACCGCCAAGGCCGCATTAGCGGGCCTCGATATGGAGATGCCCGGGAACAGTTTCCTCGCGGATGCGCTCAAGAAAGCGGTGGAAAGCGGTGAGGTGCCCGTGGCCCGCCTCGACAATATGGTGCACCGCATTCTGCGTTCGGAATTCGCGGTCGGGCTGTTCGACCGCGATCCGGACACCCAGGTGCCCGATGTTTTCCACGGCCTCGATGTGGCGCAGCATGTGGCGGAACAATCCATCGTGCTGCTGAAGAACGCAAATGGACAGTTGCCGCTGGCGAGGGGTGTGAGAACGATCGCGGTGATCGGATCGCATGCGGATGTGGGCGTGCTTTCCGGCGGCGGGTCGGCGCAGGTCGATCCGATGGGCGGCAATCCGGTGCCGCAACCGGCCAACATCGGGTTGTTCGATCGCGTCGTCTGGCACCGCTCCGCGCCGCTGAAGGCGATCCGCGATAAAGCGCCGCATGCCGACGTACAGTATGACGGCGGGACCGATCCCGCGGCCGCGGCGCGGCTGGCCAAGGCATCGGATGTCGCCATCGTGTTCGTCAACCAGCCTTCGAGCGAAGGCAAAGATCATGCGAGCCTGGCCCTGCCCGACAATCAAGACGCCTTGATCGGTGCCGTGGCAGCGGCCAACCCGCACACCATCGTGGTACTCGAAACCGGCGGCCCGGTGACTATGCCGTGGATTGGCCAAGTCAGCGCGGCGATGGAGGCCTGGTACCCGGGAATCCGCGGCGCGGAAGCCATCGCGAGCATCCTCTTCGGCGATGTAAACCCGTCCGCCAAGCTGCCGCTGACTTTCGCCAGGTCGGAAGCCGATCTGCCGCATCCGCGGCTCACTAAGCAGCCGCCCCCGGCGGGCGACGCCGACCTGGTCGAGTTCTTTCCGGGCTTCAAAACGAATACCCGGAAGTTCGATGTAACTTACGACGAAGGCCTGAAAGTCGGCTATAAGTGGTACGACGCCGAGAACAAGCAGCCATTGTATCCGTTCGGATTCGGACTGTCTTACACGACCTTTAAGTATTCGGGCATGAAGGCAGCGAAGGACAGCGTCACTTTCGCCGTGGCCAATACCGGCACGCGCGAGGGCGCGGAGATCGCCGAGGTTTATGCCACGTTACCGCAAGCCGCGGGCGAGCCATTTAAGCGACTGGTGGCCTGGGAGAAAGTGAAACTGGCGCCGGGAGAATCGAAATCCGTGACTCTTCGCCTCGATCCGTTTTACCTTTCGATATTCAATGCCGACAAGGATGCGTGGCAGTTGGTTCCAGGCGAGTATACGATTCAAGCAGGCGGTTCGTCGCGCGATCTTCCGTTGCGCGGCTCTGTACACATGGACTAGGTTGTCAGGTTATCTATGACTAAAATATACAGTCTATTCTTATTTGCGGCTATGACTTACAGCGCGGCCGCCGCGGCAACGGATGAAGTACGCGTGGAGAGCGGCGCGCTCAAAGGCGCGATCGCGGGCGACGTGGTGGCATTCAAGGGCATTCCGTATGCCGCGCCCCCTGTCGGCCATAACCGTTGGCGAGCGCCACAACCGGCCGCGCCCTGGAAGGGTGCGCGATCGGCCACAGAGTACGCATCCGATTGCATGCAACTTCCGTTTCCGAGCGACGCGGCGCCGCTTGGCACCAAGCCCGCCGAGGATTGTCTGTATCTGAATGTATGGGCGCCCGTCCGGCGCGCGTCCGGCAAACTGCCCGTGATGGTGTGGATCTATGGCGGGGGATTCGTGAATGGGGGAAGCTCGCCGGCGGTGTACGATGGGACGCATTTCGCCGGGAGCGGCGTGGTATTCGTGAGCTTCAATTATCGCGTCGGGCGCTTCGGATTCTTCGCATTTCCGGCGTTGACCAGAGAAGACCCGCACGCGCTGCTGGGCAATTACGCCTTTCTCGACCAGATCGCGGCCTTGCAATGGGTGCGAAAGAACATTGCGAAGTTCGGCGGCGATGCGGGCAACGTCACCTTGTTCGGCGAATCCGCCGGCGGTGGCTCGGTGCTGACCATGATGACCTCACCCTTGGCGCACGGGTTGTTCCAGAAAGCCATCATCGAATCGGGTGGGGGACGCACCGGCATCGGACCGATGCGGCGGATCAGCGAATCCGCCCCCAGCCTGCCGTCCGGTGAGGCGATAGGGATCGCATTTGCCGAAAAGGCCGGCATTAAGGGTGAAGATGCCGCCGCCCTCGCTCGATTGCGCGAACTGCCGGCCGACCGTGTCTGCGACCGCCTGAACATGGCCAGTATGATGACGCCTACGTATGCCGGTCCAATGATCGACGGGAAGATTGTGTTGGAGACGCCGGAGCAGGCGCTCTTGGGCGGCCGGGCCATGAAGATTCCAGTCATCGCGGGCGCCAACAGCAGCGATATCGGCTTTTCGTTTGCCAAGAATATGGACGAACTATTCGCTCCGTTCGGCGCGGACAAAGAGAAGGCGCAGGCCGTTTACGACCCGGCCCATTCCGGCGAATTCCGTAAGATCGGCATGCTTGTGGCGGCCGACCGGATGATGATCGAGCCGGCGCGATTCGTGGTGAGAACCGTGGCGGCAACGGGCCAGCCGGCGTATGAGTACCGGTTCTCTTACGTGGCGGTCTCGATGCGCAAGCAATGGAAGGGGGCGCCGCACGCGACCGAGATTCCCTTTGTCTTCGATACGGTCGCGGCCCGCTACACCAAGGATCTGGCGCCCGAGGACGAGACCACCGCCAAGGCGGCGTTGGCTTATTGGGTCGCGTTTGCGAAGACCGGGAATCCCGATGGCGAGGGACGTCCGCACTGGCCCGCGTACACCGCCGGCGACGACCGGTTGATGAACTTCACCAACGCCGGACCGGTCGCGGAGCAGGACGCGTGGAAGGCGCGGCTGGACCTGACCGAAGCATCGGCGCAGAAATAAGAGGCGCACCCAAGCCATCTGGCCTGAGAAGTCCTGGCCCGCGCGGCCACTAGACTGGTCTCATGCCAAAACTACTCACCGCGCCAACGGCTGCTATCGCCGCAAGTAGACGCGCCAGTGCTGCCGCCGGGCGGTTGCCGGCCGCCGTAGAACTCATCGGGCCCAGGATCTACGTCATTCGCGGCCAGAAAATCATGCTCGATTCGGATCTGGCCGATTTGTATCGAGTACCCACATTCCGCCTGAATGAAGCGGTCAAACGCAACCTCAAGCGCTTTCCCGAAGACTTCATGTTCCAACTGGCCAAGGAGGAAGCCGGATGTTTGACATCGCAAATTGCGATGTCAAAGGGACGTGGAGGACGCCGCACGCTGCCGTATGCATTCACGGAACATGGCGTAGCCATGTTGTCGTCCGTTCTGAACAGCGAGCGCGCCGTGCAGATGAATATCCTGATCGTGCGCGCCTTTGTGAAGCTGCGCGAGATGCTGGCCGGTCATCGGGATCTGGCCCGCAAAATCGAGCGCCTGGAACACGGTCAAAAGGACCAATCGGAAGTCCTTTCGATTGTCGTCAAGGACATTCAGAATCTCGAACGGAGAGTGATGAGCGGATTCAAGAATCTGCGGGCCCCCAGCCGGCGCAAAGCGCACATGGGATTCATCGCCGAACCGCGGTAACGAAGCATGCAGGATCCGTTGCTGCCGCCCTTGGCGGCCCTCGCCACGGGCATCCTATTGTCGCGATTCGCCGCGTTCGACATGCAAGAGTTGCTCGTGGCGATTGCCGCGCTTGCGATCCTCTGCGTGGTCGCGATGTGGCGGCGGGCGCGCGTTCTGGCCGGGTGTTGCTGCCTGGCGGGATTCTTATTCGCGGGCATCCTGGTGGATGTGGTGCATCGCCCGGGCCCCAGTCCGGAGTTGGATGCCGAAGGGCGGGAACCCGTGATCTTGAGCGGCTGCGTGGTCCAGCCACCTGCGTTGGCGGGCGACCGCGAGCGCTTCGTCGTGGAACTGGCCCCCGGCGCGCGGGTTCAGGCGACCGCGTATACGCGCGAAGGACAGGCGCCGCCGGCGCTACAATACGGCCAACTCGTGGAGTTCGAGGCGCGCGTACGGCGGCCGCGGAATTACGGCAATCCGGGCGCGTTCGATTTCGCGCGATACCTGGCGCGCCGCGACATCTATTGGACCGCATCCATGAGTACGGGAGCCGGGGTGACGGTGCTGCCCGGCCGCTGCGGTTCGCGCTTCGAGGGCGCCATCGTGGGACTGCGCGTGAGGGCCCTCGATCGCCTCGCGCAACTTTACGAGAACAAGCCGTACGAGACCGGCATGATGCAGGCGGTAATGATCGGCGAAACCTATCAGGTGCAGCGCGTCTGGACGGAGCAGTTCCGGAATACAGGCACGTACCATGCGCTGGTGATTTCGGGAACGCATACCGCGGTGTTGGCAGCTTTCCTGATGCTGGTGCTGCGCTTGTGCTTCATCCGCCGCGAGGCTGCGCTGTTCGTTACCGCGGCATCTCTGTTTCTCTACGCGCTGGTCACCGGATGGGGCGCGCCCTGCGTGCGCTGCGCGGCCGGCTTCACGCTATTTGCCATAGCCAGCTACTTCGCGCGGCGGCGGCGCGCACTGAATATTCTTGCCGCGGTGGCGCTGGGCTTCCTGGTACTCGATCCCGAGCAGATGTTCGAGGCCAGTTTTCAGCTTACTTTTCTGGCTGTGGGATTCATCGGCGCATTTGCCGCGCCGCTGCTGGAGCGTACCGCATACCCGCGCGCCCGCGCGCTTGCAGACCTGCCGGATACCGGGCGCGACCTGCACCTGGCGCCCGTGCCGGCGCAGTTTCGCTTAGAAATGCGGCTGCTGGCCGAAACCGTGAGAATCTGGACGCGGCTGCCCGAGCGCGCCAGTTGTCTGGCCGTCGGCATACCGGCGCGAATCTTACTTTACGCGTTCCAACTGGCGGTGGTATCGGCCATCGTACAAATCGGGCTGGCGCTCCCGATGGTGGTGTATTTTCATCGCATCGGATTCTCGGGCGTGTCCGCGAATGCCGTCGTGGTGCCGCTGATGTGCGCCGTCATTCCGGTGGGCTTCATCGCCGTCTTCACCGGCTGGGCATGGGTGGCAAAGGCCGCGGGATGGCTGCTGGCCGCGTCGCACGCCGCGGTCAACTGGCACATGCACCTGGAGCCGAACTGGCGCATCCCGGACCCGCCATTGTGGCTGGGAATCGCGATTGGCGCGGGGCTGATCCTGGCAGTGCTGGCCGCCCGCGCGGGACGTGTATGGTTCCAGGCGGCCGCCGGCATGCAGGCAATCCTATTGATATTGCTGCTCTGGCATCCCTTCGGGCCTCACATTGTACGCCACGAATTGGAGATGACCGTAGTGGATGTGGGACAGGGCGACAGCATCCTGCTTACTTTCCCGGACGGCAAGCTGATGCTCGTGGATGGTGGGGGCATCCCTACCTTCAGACGGCACGCGCCCGCGCAGATGAACATCGGCGAAGACGTCGTTTCGCCCTACTTATGGGAACGGTCTATCGGCCACATCGACGTCATGGCGTGTACCCATGCGCATGCCGATCACATCGGCGGGATGCCGTCGCTGCTCGAGAACTTCCACGCCAGGGAGTTATGGACCGGCGCGAATTCCGAAAACCCGGCGTGGGGCGCCTTACGCGACCGCGCGCGCGAGGAAGGCGTGCGCATTGTTCCGCTGCATCGCGGACAGCACTTTCATTATGGGGGCGCCGAGTTGGAAGTGCTGGCGCCTTCACTCGACTATGTGCCGAGAGAAGCGCCGCACAACAACGATTCGCTGGCCTTTCGCGTGACCTTCGGGCGGCACTCGTTCCTGCTGAGCGGGGACATCGAGCGGCAAATCGAAGCGGAACTGGTCGCCGGGGGCCTGTTGCGCAAGACGGATGTCCTCAAAGTGCCGCACCACGGCAGCAAGACATCCAGCACGGCCCCCTTTCTGGACGTGCTCCGCCCGGCGTTCGCCGTGATGTCCGCCGGTTTCGAGAACTCCTACGGGCACCCGCACGCCGAAGTCGTGGAGCGCTACGAAGAGCGGCAAGCGTGCGTACTGCGCACGGACCTGGACGGGCTCGTCACGGTGCGCACCGACGGTCGCCGCCTGTACATGGATATGGGGCGCTGGTCCGGCGCGCTGGGCAGCGCATCCGGAGCGCTTTTGCCGCGGGAATTCTAGCGGAGGGAGGCGGCCGCCAAGTGCCTCGGTCGGGCCACCTAGCGCGCCATCAGCCTGGCCATGACCCGGGTGAGCGGGGCATCCGCCGGCGGCAGTGAGCCGCACGCCTTCTGGCCCGCAGTCCAGAGTTGTTCGGCCAGTGAAGTATTGTGTTCCGTGGCGTCGCCGTAGGATGCCGGCCGGCGACCCTTCACCAACAATCTGCGGGTGCTCTCGATCTGGTCTTTCAGGACAGCCGGCAGGGCCTTCGCGTCGCATTTGTCCAGCACATCCAGGACTTCGGCCAGCACAGCCTGGCTACGTTCATATCGCTGCGCCGCCCCTAATCCGCGCTGCGTGGGGTCCAGCGCCAGGATCTGGTTGACCGCATCCAACCGCTTCTGAACGGCCGTATCGTTTGGATTCAGCCGTAGCGCGCCAGAGAGCGCGTCCCGAGCGGGCCCAAAATCCCCCAAGACATACTCCGCATCACCCAAACCCGCCCAGGCCGGCTCGTCCTGCGGATCGCGTTCCGTCAGGTCGCGGAACAGGGCCGCGGCTTCTTTGGGTAGATCGTATTCCACCGCCAGGGGGGCCACCTGCCTTTTCACGGAAATGTCGCCGGGCATCATGGTCAGCATGGCGAGAACTTCCACGTGGGCCTGCTGCCGCCGCCCAGCCTTGTCCAGCATCCGGATCAATTCGATGCGTGCCTCGGCGCGATGTGCGGGGGCGTTGGAGGGCCAGGCCCCGTATACGGCGTGATGATAGTATACCAAGGCCTCGTCAATGCTCCCTTTCTGCACGGCTACGCGCGCCATCCCGAGATTTGCGGGGGCGTTGTTGGGATCGTTGCGCAACAAATCCTTCAGATAGATAGAGGCTTCCTCCGGCTGACCGGCTTTGACCAGGGCGAGAGCCAGCGCCAGCCTGTTCTGGTTGCTGTGCGCAATGGAGAGCGCGTCCCGGTATTGTTCGATGGCCTCGTCGTAAAGGTCCTTCTGCATAAACTGGTTGCCCAGATCGTAAAAATGCTGCGCCCTCCCTTCGCGTTCAGAGTGGTAGTAGTAGCTCAGGAGACCGCCCACGATCCCGAGGACGATCAGCACCGCCAACACGCCGGCCAGGAGAGCGACAGGTCTGTCCTTGGGAAGCGCGGGCCCGGCTTCCAGCTCCACTTTTCCCATGGCGTACGCAGCCAGGATGTCGGGCATGGAGATGGTGCCCTTTAACTCGCGCACGTTGGTGCGGCTGACCACCGGCAGAGCTTTAAGGCCCGTCTCCGCAAGGCGCCGCATCGCATAATCGAGCGAATGGTCCGAATGCAGATGGGGGAATCCCTGCGCCATGAGCCCATCGGCTTTGGGCGCCGGAACCAGATCTCCCAGCGTTCGCTCGCCCTGGCCTTCCGCGACCGCCCGATCCAATCGCTCGAGAGTCAACATCCCGCGCAGCCCCGCCTGATCCACTACCGGCCAGGCCTCGGTCTCCCGGCGGACCGATGCCGCGGCTTCGCTCACGCGCAAACTCACCGGCAGCGATTCCGGCGTCTGGCGGTATGCCTGCCCAACCATCAGCAGCGCCTCGCGGGCCTTGGCGCCCGAAGGCAGGTGAATGCCATCCTGATGCAGCAGGGCTTCGTAAATCGACTCTTCCTGCAGCCTGCTGGAGATGAAGTAACTGATCAGGTTCGAGATCATCAAGGGCACAATAATGGAGTAATCGCGGGTAATCTCGAAGATCATGATGACGGAGGTCATGGGCACGCGCACAATACCCGCAAAGGCGGTCCCCATGCCCACCAGGGCATAAGCTCCCACGCTACCGGTATAGTCGGGGAACATTTGGTGCGCCACACCTCCGACGGCCCCGCCCAGCATCGCGCCAATGAAAAGGCTGGGACCGAATATGCCGCCGGCGTTACCACTCGCATAGCAGGTGGCCGTCGCCACTACCTTTAGCAGGACCAAAAGCGCCATGGTGCGGAGAACCATTCCGCCGTTCAGCGCCTGGTCCACATAGTTGTAGCCCACACCCAGCACGTCGGGAAAGAACCAGCCCAGGATGCCAACCACCAGCCCGCCCACCGCCGGCTGCCACCACAGGCTGACCTTGGGCAGGCGCAGGAAATACTTGCGCTGCCAGAGCAGGAGCTTGACGAATCCGACCGAAACCAGACCGCCCGCCACACCGAGCACCGCATACGCCAGAAACTCCAGCGGATGAACGAGTTGATAGGCCGGGACATGGAAAAGCGGTTCGTCTCCCAGCAGCAGGTGCAAGACGATCCAGGACGTCGCCGAAGCCAGCACGATCGATCCGAGCACCGGCGCGTGCATATCGCCCATCACTTCTTCAAGGGTGAAGAGGACCGCGGCAATCGGAGTGTTGAATGCGGCAGCGAGTGCAGCCGAAGCGCCTACCGGCAGCAGAGCCTTCACGCTGCTGGCACTTAACCCCAGTTTCCGGCCCAGCACGGATGCGATACCGGCGGAAACCTGCACCGAGGGCCCTTCGCGGCCGAGCGCGATGCCGCTGGCCAGTGAAACAGCCGACATGCTGAACTTGCCGATCACGGTGCGCATGGAGATGAAACCATCGCGCACGAAAAGGGCGGTTTTCGTTTGCGGGATGCCGCTGCCGCGCGCGTTTGGAAAATAGCGGGTAAGCAGGATGCCGGTAATCAGGGCGCCGCCTACCGGAATCACCAATCTGCGCCAGGCGGCCACGGATCCCGGATAGAGCCGCGCTCCCAGGTTTTCGGTCACCAGGATAAAGGCAACCACGACGAGGCCGACGACCGCGCCGATGATCAACGTCAGCAGGAGAAGGACTTTATCTTCGTACCGGTGCGTGGGCGACAATTCTCAGAATAGCGCCTCCGCGCCGGGCTACGCCAGACAGATGGCCGCGGATCAGAGGATTACCAACTCTTTCTGCATCTCCCCTGTAACGCGCGCCTCCGTATCGCCCACAAACATATTCACCTCGGACCGTATCCCGAAGTCCTTCAGGTAGACGCCCGGCTCGATCGAGAAGCAGGTCCAGGGCACCACGCGGCGCTCATCGTGGGTCTCCAGATTATCCATATTCGCGCCGTTGCCGTGCACTTCCTCACCGATCGAATGGCCTGTGCGGTGTACGAAGGCCTCGCCGTAGCCGCGGCTGGCGATGTATCCCCGCGCGGCGTCGTCCACCTCGAAGCCACGCAATTCCCGGCCCGCCGCGACCGTGTCGCGCACGCGGGCGATGG
>Ga0187871_10003206_pt1 | contig 12772 bp, 10 predicted proteins | sample June2016WEW_16_1_FD_132988 | JGI IMG/M metagenome (GOLD analysis project Ga0187871, IMG submission 132988) | Peatland microbial communities from SPRUCE experiment site at the Marcell Experimental Forest, Minnesota, USA - June2016WEW_16_10 | ecosystem: Environmental > Terrestrial > Soil >... | reverse complement strand
GGCAAACACCGCTCCGGCGAGAACCCACATGGTCCCAGGCAAATAACCGAATTGCGCCGCCAGCACCGGCCCCACCAGCGGACCGGGCCCGGCAATCGCCGCGAAGTGATGCCCAAACACCACCCATTTATTGGTGACCAGAAAGTCGCGGCCGTTTTCCAGGCGCTCGGCAGGAGTTGCCCGCAAACCATCGAGCGCTAGAACCTTCGTCGCGATGAATTTGCTGTAAAAACGGTAGCCGAGCGCGTAGCAGCAGGTCGCCGCTACTACCAACCACAGAGCATTGATCGGCTCGCCGCGATGCAGTGCGATCACACCCACACCCATGGCTCCGAGCGCCGCAACTGTTACCCATCCTAAAATTGCAAGCGCCTTACTCATGCTTCGATCCGTTCATGCGTGAGGTCCGTTCGTGGGGAAGATCCGTTCATGCTTTGGATCCGTCTTAGGTTCACTCGGTTTCATGCTCTCCGTGAGCATTGTGCCGAAACCGGGGCGGCGACGCAACTCAGCAAACAGGGCACAGATTCTTCGGTCCGTGGTCCATGTTCCTTGGTGTGTTCGCCCTTTCGCAATTCGCTTTATTCTTTCGGCGGCTGCAGGATAATAGGATAATGGCGTTTGCTTTCGAAGAACGTTGGCTTCCGAAGTCTGTCCTCTGTCTGCGCGGCTACAACGTCAATAAATTTCTGCGTGATTTGATTGCCGGCATCACCGTAGGCCTGGTGGCTCTGCCTCTGGCCATGGCGTTTGCCATCGCCTCAGGGCTCACGCCACAGGCCGGTATCTACTGCGCCATCGTCACCGGCTTTCTCATCTCCGCCCTGGGCGGCTCTAGAACGCAAATCGGTGGACCCACCGGCGCCTTCGTAGTGGTCATCTCCGGCATCGTTGCACTTCACGGCATCGACGGCCTCTTCATGTGCACGGTGATGGCGGGCGTCATCCTCATGGTTATGGGACTCGCCGGCATGGGAACGGCCGTAAAGTTCATTCCGCGTCCCGTCGTCATCGGCTTCACCAACGGCATCGCCATCCTCATTGCCAGTACCCAGGTAAAAGATTTTTTTGGTCTGCAACTCGCCAAAGTTCCAGGCATCTTCTGGCTGCGCGTGGAGGCTCTGTCGGGCAACTTCCATACGCTTTCCTATACCGCAACCGGACTGGCCGCAGGCACGGTGGCCACAATAATCCTGTGCCGCGCGCTTTCCAATCGCATCCCTGGCGCGATTGTGGCCTTCCTCCTCGGCACCGCAGCCGTAGTGCTGTTTAAGCTGCCCGTAGAAACCATCGGCTCACGTTTCGGCGGAATTCCTGGCGGATTACCTCACTTCGTAATTCCCCGTTTTCGCACGGACCTGATCCACGGATTGCTTGGTCCAGCCTTTACAGTTGCGATGCTTGGGGCAATCGAATCGCTGATGTCGGCCGTAGTTTCTGACCGCATGAGCAACGATCACCATAACCCGAACGTGGAACTATTCGGGCAAGGCGTGGCCAATGTAATCTCGCCAATGTTTGGTGGACTTCCCGCCACCGGCGCTATCGCCCGAACCGCAACCAACATTCGTTCCGGCGCTCAGTCTCCAGTCGCCGGCATGATTCACGCTCTCACGCTGCTCTGCATTTTGATGTTCGCCGCTCCGCTGGTGGGCCACGTGCCTCTCGCCGTTCTATCTGGAATCCTGATGGTTGTCGCCTACAACATGGGCGAGTGGCGCGAGATCCCGCAATTGCTGAAGCTCACCAAGACCGACATCAGCATCTGGCTCGTCACCTTTGCTCTTACCGTTTTCGCCGACCTCACCGTCGCCGTCGAAGCGGGCATGATTCTCGCTGCCCTGCTTTTCATCGGTCGCGTCGCCGCGACCACCACGGTCTCCCAGGTCACCGATGAATATGTGGAAGACGGGCGTATGCACATCCTACAAGATAAGGATATTCCTTACTACGTCACGATCTTCCGCATCCACGGACCGTTCCTGTTTGGCGCCACCGACAAGCTCTCCGTCGTCACCGAGGATCTGCACACGCTACCGCCCGTCGTCATTCTGCGCCTTCGCAATATGACCGCGCTGGATGCGACCGGACTGTTCGCTATTGAGGAAGTTGCCCGCGAACTGCAAGCATCGAACCGGGTGTTGATTCTTTGCGGCGCGCGCGAGCAACCCGCCAGCCTGATCCATCAGGCGGAATTCGAAGAGGTGGTTGGAGCGGAAAACATTTGCGACAATGTGCAAGAAGCGATCCGGAGGGCTGCCGAAGTTCACGACCAACTGGAAGCGGCTGCCATCGGGCTCAAGCGCTAGGCCAATTCCGGCGCTTCAGTTCACCCTATCAGTTCCAACCCCTTGCCGCTATAATGTTGCGATTTCGCGGGCTGCTGTAAGCCGGACGGGAGGCCGTTGCGACTAGCGCTTGAAACCCGGGAGGTTGGACGCGTCACCATCGTGCACTGCAATGGGAGGATTGTCGCTGGAGGCGAGAGCGAATCTCTGCGCGCGCACATCACCTGGTTATTGCGCGATCGGCGCTCGATCGTCCTCCATCTGGGGGAAGTGGGCTTTATCGACAGCAGCGGCCTGGGAACGATCGTGCGCACTCTGACCAGCACTCGTCAGGCGCGCGGAGATCTGAAGCTGTGCAACGTACCAGATCACGTGCGCAGAGTTCTGGAGCTCTCGCACCTGACAAGCCTTTTCGACACGCATGAATCCGAGGAAAAGGCGGTCGCAGCCTTTTACAAGCCTGGAGCACGAGCCGAAGCTCCTGCGCTCACTGGCCGCAGTATTCTCTGCCTGGACAGCAATGCCGATGTGCTTGCTTACTTGCGTGAACTTTTGCGCCGCGCCGGATACGACGTGCACACCAGCAGCCACCTGCGTGACGCTTTAATCCTGATGCGCGTCACGCGCTTCGATCTTTTGCTGACAGGACCCGACGTGACGGCGTCTCCGGCCGCGCAACAAGCCTTCCAGGTTGCGTGCGCGAACCTTCCCGTGGTCGAACTGGGAAGCGATTTTTCCACTCGCGATGCCGGGGAAGCTTGCGCTGGCCTGCTGGAAAAAATGAAAGCGAAGTTGAACGCAAAATTGTAGATTGCTGAATCCGATCTCTGCTCGAGCTTCTAAATCACGTCTACGGGCCGCGTGACCAAACACTTGTTGGTCAGAATCCGACCGCTTTGGTGATAATCTATATTCTTCCAAGAAACTGCAACCGCTGGATCCTCGCTTGGGCTGTTGCAGAACGCAGTCCGCGTCTGGGGTTAAGAATTCATTTCAACTCTTAAGGGAGTAGACCATGAAGATTGGCATGTTAACCGGTGGAGGCGACTGCCCTGGCTTGAATGCCGTGATTCGCGCCGTGGTGCGCAAGGGCATCTTCACTTATGGTGACGAATTCGTGGGTTTTCTGGAAGGCTGGCGCGGCCTGGTTGACAACAATAGCATGACTCTCGATCTTGAGGCGGTAGGAGGAATTTTGCCTCGGGGAGGAACCATTCTGCGTACGTCACGCACGAATCCTTCGAAGCGCGCTGACGGTCTCGACCGCTGTATGGCCGCGCTGGAGAAGAACAAGATAGAGGCTCTGGTCGCGATCGGCGGGGATGACACTCTTTCTGTCGCGCAGAAACTCCATGCGCGCGGCGCGAAGGTGGTTGGGGTTCCTAAGACGATCGACAACGATCTGGGTGGAACCGATTACACTTTTGGCTTCGACACCGCATGCAACATCGTATGCGAGGCCCTGGACCGGGTGCACACCACCGCGGAAGCTCATAACCGCGTCATGGTAGTGGAGGTGATGGGCCGCGACGCAGGATGGATCGCTCTTTACAGCGGTATTGCGGGAGGCGCCGACGTCATCCTCATCCCCGAGCGACCCTTTGACGTCGATAAGGTCGCGGACTCGATCCGCCAGCGCCATGAGCGCGGACTTTATTTTTCCATCATTGTGGTGGCTGAAGGAGCAAAGTTCTCCTGCGCCGAACCTAGTCAGGGAGCGCCCGTTCTGCAAGAGATGGGTAAGGATGAGTTTGGCCACGTGAAACTGGGAGGCATCGCCAACATCCTCGCCCGCGAGATTGAAAAGCGCACGGGCTTCGAAACTCGCGCCGTGGTTCTCGGACACATCCAGCGTGGTGGATCGCCCAGTGCGTTCGATCGAGTGCTCGCCACCCGTTACGGCCTGGGCGCGATCGATATGGTGCACCGCAGTGAATTCGGATGTATGGCCGCCCTGCGTTCGAACAAGATCGTCTCCATTCCGCTGCTCGAGGCCATTTCGCGAAACCGCGTCGTCGACGATGAAATGATTCAGATTGTCGACGGATTGTTTGAGAGAGCTGCCGACAAACAAGCTGTGTGAATTATTTTGGACAAGTTTCATATGAAATGTCTTTGATACGCTACCCTTGCGCGCCGCAATACGCTTAACGTTAGCGAGCCGGCAGGTGCTTGGCTCGATCACGATGCAGAACCTATATTTTCGGGTCGCTCCGCTCTTGCTGGTGCTAATGGAAGCCCTCCTGCTGGCGGCCGCGACGGCACTGATTTTATTTTCCTCTCGCAGTGCATCCCGCCCCGATGTGCCAACCGTTTTCCTTTGGATCGAAAACGCTGGTGTGCGCCTGGCACGACACAAGCGCCTGTGCGTGTTGCTCGTCGGTCTCTGCGTGATCGGGCTTCGACTCGCACTTATACCAGTCCTCGGCATTCCCCAGCCCGCAAATCACGATGAGTTCAGTTACCTGCTGGCGGCCGACACTTTCGCTCACGGTAAGCTCACCAATCCCACTCATCCCCTGTGGATCCACTTCGAAAGTTTCCACATCATTCAAAAACCCACGTACATGTCGATGTATCCCCCGGTACAAGGCTTCGTCCTTGCCGCGGGGCAACTTTTGGGACACCCCTGGATCGGTCAAGTTCTTGCAACTGCCCTCATGTGCTCTGCCTTGTGCTGGATGCTACAAGGATGGGTGCCTCCGCCGTGGGCTCTGTTGGGAGCAGCGATGGCTGTGCTCCGGCTGGGTATACTCAGCTACTGGATAAATGGCTACTGGTCGGGGTCGATTGTAGCGCTTGGCGGCGGGCTGGTTTTGGGAGCGTGGCCGCGTCTGCGCAAATCTCTTCGCGCGCGCGATGCTTTGCTCATGGGTCTGGGCCTCGTGATTCTAGCCAACAGCCGCCCCTATGAAGGACTCATCTTCGCTGTGCCAATCGCCTTCGCGATGCTTTTCTGGCTTCTGAGCACAGATCGCTCAGCGTTCAAACGGTCACTTCCGCGAGTGATTGTTCCAATTCTTCTGTGCTTGCTCGCGGGCTCGCTAGCTACCGCCCGCTACAATTCCCGCGTAACCGGCAATCCGTTTCGGATGGCCTACCAGGCGAATGCCGACACTTACGCCGCGGCTCCGCTCTTCCACTGGCAGAGACCCCGTCCTGAGGTTTCCTATCACCACAAGGTTGTGCGCGATTTTTATGAGTGGGAAATCAAAGTCTTCGAGAGCAATCGCACATTCACTGGTTATCTAAGCCAGGCAGCGGAAAGGTTCTTTTCCTGTTGGCGTTTTTATCTGGGACCGCTCCTGACCTTTCCCCTGCTGGCGGTTCTTCCGGTCGTTCGCCAGCGCGGAATGTGTCTTCCCCTTCTGCTGTGCGTCGCCGTCGCCGTTGGGATTGCGTTTGAAACCTGGACTCTTCCTCACTATTTCGCGCCTGCCGCTGGAGCCCTTTATCTGCTTGTGGCTCAAGGCATGCGGCAATTGCGGTACTGGTCTCCGGCAGGACGTCCGCTAGGTCGAGCCCTGGTTCGCGCGATACCCGTACTGGCGTGCGCTATGATCCTTCTGCGCGTAACGGGTGCGGCGTTTCACATCCCTATCGAATCCAGCTGGCCGCGGGGAAATCTGGAAAGGGCGATGATTGTGCGTCGGCTTTCATCCCTTCCGGGGCCGCAGCTCGTAATCGTGGACTACGGTCCGCTTCACAATCTGGACCGCGAATGGGTTTACAACGATGCGGACATTGACGCGGCAAAAGTGGTGTGGGCGCGCGACATGGGAAACGATAAGAATCAGGAATTGTTGAGCTACTTCAAGAATCGCCACCTTTGGCGGGTGAATGCCGACGCCTCTCCGCCCCGGCTGGAATCGTACGAGGCTTTGCGCTAGATGAAAATCCGGATATGGCTCGTGCTGAGCGTTCTGGTTAGCGCCATCACATGGCTCTATGCCGTAAGAATTCTTGGCCCGTGGGATCAACACATGGGAGAGGTGAAGGACGGAATCAAGGCGCAGATGGGCGATCTCTATCCCCGTTGGGTGGGGACGCGTGAACTTCTGCTGCACGGCCTTAACCCGTACGGGGCGGAGGTCACTCACGAGATCCAGATGGCCTTCTACGGGCACATTGTCACGCAGGATTATCGCGAACCAAGGCGCAGGATTGTCGACCAACAGCGCTTTGCCTATCCTGTCTACGTCATCTTCCTGATGGCTCCAACCATATACTTCGACTTCGCTAAGGTGCACCGTTGGGCTCCGATGGTTCTGGGTTTGTTGGCCGCCCTCTGCGTGCCGATCTCCCTGGATTTCTTGCGTTGGCGCCCGCCCTGGGCAAAACTGTTGGCGATCACATTATTTACCGTCAGCAGCCCGCAGATCGCACAGGGGCTGGAACATCAGCAACTCGCGATACTCGTTGGATTCCTGTCCATTGCAGCCGCATGGTGTGTCCGCAGAAACTATCTGGCGACCGCGGGCACGCTCCTCGCCTGTTCCACCCTCAAACCTCAGATGGCAGTTTTCCCTTTATGTTTTTTCTTCTTCTGGATCATCGGGGACTGGCGCAAGCGATGGAAGCTCTTCGCGAGTTTTGTCGCGACACTTGCAATTCTGATCGGTGCTGGCGAATGGATTCTTCCAGGATGGATCGGCTTATTCCTTGAGGGTACCGCAGCCTATCAAAAATATTTCCCGACAACATCCGTGCTTCGCATGGCCCTGGGAGATACGATTGGACACGTCTTGGGCGGTATCATCGTCCTCACATTCCTGCTTTTTGCGTGGCGCCACCGAAGGGCGGGAGCTGATTCGCGGGAGTTTGCCCACCTTTTTGCCGCCTTTCTCATGGGCGCCTTACTAGCATTCCCACTGTTAACGCCATTCAATCAAGTGATGTTAATTCTTCCCGTTGTACTCCTGTTAAAAGACTGGAACCTTCTGTCGCGTTTCTCCCGCGTCGTTTTTATAGCGAGCGTGAGCTGGCCATGGATTATTTCCCTGGTGCTGCTCCTTGTTCGGCCGCGATTGGATTCTCCGAATCAGCTACCGTTGCTGCCTTCATTTCTGGTTCTGTTTTTTCCAATTCTTCTGCCTCTGTTGCTGATGACAAGACGCGGGGCAGCGCAGGTTGCACTCACAGATTTGCAATCCTCATGAATAGGAAATTGGCTGTTCCGCGCAGAATCACGACTTCCGCAACAGGAACCGCGTGGCTCACGTCCCGCCGTCTGCGCGCTCACGGGATCATTCTCGCCGTGTGTCTCTGGTCAGGGTACCTATGGAACATGGCCGTGCCCGGGGCGCTCGATCGCGTTGGCAATCTCAAAGGGACTGACTTTCTTCATTTCTATACTCTCGGCTCGTTAGCCCTTGCTCACCGAGGCGCTGATCTTTACAACTCGCAGGCGCAATCGGAGCTTGCGGCGCAGCGCATTCCCACAGCCGCCGGCATCCAATATTTGCCAGTTAATCCGCCGCAAGTTTCACTCCTGTTCGCGCCCTTCGCTCTAATCCCGTATTCCTGGGCCCTGCTGCTCTGGCTCACGCTCAGCGCGCTCCTCTACGGCTTGTGCTGTTACGCCGTATGGCGCGTGTGCAAGAACCTACACAATCACAAGCGCACTGTCCTGATTCTCGCATTTGCCTCCCCCGCCTTCTGGCACCTCATCGCCTGGGGACAAACCTCCGCACAGGCTCTTGTCTGTTTCACGCTCGCCTTCTTTGCCCTGCGCAGTCAGCGTGATTTCCTCGCTGGTCTGGCTCTCGGATGCCTCATCTTCAAGCCCCAACTAGGCCTGGCCGCCGCCATCCTCTTCCTGTTCACTCTTCGTTGGAAGGTAATCGTCGGCGCGCTTCTCTCTGCTTCCGCCGAGTTGATCGCGGTCCTGCTTTATTACGGTTCCGGTTCACTTCAGGAATGGATGCGGCTACTCGTTCAGGTTCCTCGAGTACTGGCTCTGCTTGAACCGAGGGAATACCAGACCCACTCCCTGCGCACCTTCTGGACCATGCTCATCCCGTGGCCTCCAGTTTCATTCGCCCTCTATGCACTTAGCGCAGTTTTGATTTGCGCTCTGACGATCGACTGCTGGCGCAGGCCCACCGCTTTTTCTTTGCGCTATTCTGTTCTGCTTTTCGCCACCGTTCTTCTGGCTCCGCATCTCACGGTCTACGATCTCGTGATCCTCGCTCCCGCCTTCTTGCTGCTTTCCGACTGGCTGGTTGCTCAGGTTGACGACTCCAACGATCGATATTTCAAAGTTCTTCTATACCTGGCATTCATACTCCCGCTGTTCGGACCGCTTGCACGCTGGACGCACCTGCAGCTTTCTGTACCCGTGATGGCGGCCCTTTTGTATGAGATATGGCGTAACGAGATAAGAACCGCGGCAGGAAACTAACTTCTTTTCATGCAGTCTGACAACAATCTACCTCCCGAACAAAAATCGCAGAGCTTCGGGAAACCGCGCCGCCCAAGCTGATTCTGTGTGCCGCGCTCCGTCTGCGATCACCATCCGTAACCGTTGTTCACTCAGCACCGCGCGCCTCAGGATGGCGGCTAATTCTCGCACATCATCCACGACTTTGCGGCTGCGTTCGGGGCTCCCAGCTTCGGCAGTGCCTGCAGCCAGAAATATTTTTTCTGGCCAGATCCGCACCACGCGGCTCTCCCTGATCGCTTGCCGGTTTGACGCCCACAGCGACGGGCTTTCCAGCAGCAACCGGCCAATCGTTCCGGGCCGCACGATCGCCGTGTACAGTGCAATCAACGCACCCAGCGACGAGCCGCCCAATCCTGTATTCTCCGGTCCAGTTGCGATCCGGTAACTCTGCTCTACAAACGGCATCACTTCCTTCAACAAGAAATCCGGATAATAGCGTCCCTGCACCCGCAGCATCATAGGATGCATCGACCGATGGGGCATGTATTCTCGCAACCGGTCTTTCCCCGCATTATCTACCCCAACGATAATCATCGGAGGGACGGCGCCCTCGCGGATCAGCCGATCCGCCGTCTCGTCCACTCCCCATTCCACGCCGGTGAACGAAGAAGACGACTCAAAAAGGTTTTGACCGTCATTCAGATAAACCGCCGGATAGCGCTGGCCTGCGCTGCAGGCATCGTTGTAACCCGGAGGCAGCCAAACGCGCAGAAAGCGAGTGTTCTTGAAGATACGGCTGCGGAATTCGTGCAGACGCAGATCCCCTACCGCACCGCCAGCCTGAATTACTTCCACGAACGCTCTTGCGCCTTCCTGTTTTTTCTGGATTCTTCCCATCAGAAGAGTGCGAGATACCGTCGCTTCGCTACGCCCTCGCCTTCACCACTCCCGCCAGCAGCGTGATCAGCGCAATCAATGCCAGCGAACTTAAACATAGAATGCACCAGGTATCGAGTACGTAACCCTCGACATACGTTAGATAAAGGGCGAAAGCCAGCCCCCCCCCGGACGCCACCAGCAAACGCAACGGCGTCTCTGCCCGCGAACGATAGACCGTTGCCAGCAAGAAGAGAATTCCGTAACCCGCGATCCCAATCCCCGCTACCGGGATCCCCATCAGGATTGAATATTCACTGCGATTCACAATGTCGCAATTGAATCTCTCCCCAAAATCGCAGAACGCCGACGCCGATTTCGCGTAATGACGTTGCAGCGACACGGCTGACACCACCACCCCTGCCAGGGCCAGGACCGCGACCAAAACAAAAAGCGGCCGAATGCCTCTCGCAGGAGTTGTTTTGGACGCGGACGGCTGGTTGGGGGGTGCACTCACGGCAAAGCGCATCCCGTTTTATCGGAAAGCTCTTCCAGTGGAAAGACACCTTCTTTCGGCGGATTCGTCCCAAACTGCCAGCTCGGGAATAACTTCACTCCTGCCGCCTTGCACTCCGGAGCCAGTTCCCCTGAGCCTTTAATTGCACACTCCACATAAGGCACATATCGAAATGCTCTTCCGAACATCTCCTTTTGCTCGGCGCAATGCGGACACCAATACAAGCCATACATCTTGGTTTGCTTCGATGCCAGGCACTTGGCGAATCCATCGTAACGATGGTTCCTGTAATACCAGCCACCTGCCCAGGCCAGAACAAACAGGAACGCAATTCCACCATAGATCAACATCTTCCGCGACGCCACCTTCGCTTCCGTCTCCTGGGCCCGCTTCTGCTGCTGCTTTCGCCGCTGTTCAGACATGAGTTCCTTCCGATGCGATGCACTTTTTTTAAATCACGCGTTCAAGCCACAACCTTAAGCGCACTGGGCAGCACATCGATTTCTTCGCAATGCAGGCTCAGCACCTCACCATCCACCATCACATCGACTGCCTGGTTCAGATTGAATTGCACCCGCTGCACCGCTTTTCGCTCCGCCATCCAATGTTCAATGTGCGTGCCGCTGTAAAGTCCGGGCAGGTTCCGCATCAGCCCCATCCTGCCAATCGCGCCCCAGCGGACGTACTCAATCAGGCCGCTATTGACCTCCGCCTTGGGCGCAATCATCATCGTCCCGCCGGTAAATTTACTGTTGTTGAAGGTGAGAAAAAGACAGCGCCTTTTGTCGAATTCGGTTTCCCCATCCGCGCGCACTGGAAACGGACGCCTTCGCAATCGTGCCAGTGCAAGAAAAATCGAAATCACATATCCCAATTCTCCCTGTCCGCTAAAACGTCGCGCCCGCAGAGTTGCCACGTCGGCCGGAAATCCGACACTGAGCAGGTTGATGTAATGGATCACCCCCGTGCGGTGACGCAATCGCAACACGTCGCAGCTTTGTGTTCTTTGGGCGATCAGCGATTCGATTGCATGCTCTACGCCGCGATCGCTGAAATCGCGCAGAAAGGAATTTCCCGTCCCCAGCGGCAGAAAACCCAGCGTGGGAGTCTCTCCCACGCTTGCCTCCGGAAAAAGCCCGTTCACCACTTCATAGGACGTCCCGTCCCCGCCCACGGCGACAAACTTCCGTCTGCCCTTCGCGTAAGCCTCACGCGCAATTTGCGTTGCTTCGCCGGCACTACACGTCTCCGCCACCTCTACCGCAATTCCACTGCCTCTCAAGCGATTCAGGGCCGGACCCAGCATCTTGCGACTCCGCCCGCCTCCCGCCGCAGGATTCACAATGGCGAGATACGGCTCCGGCTCGCTCACAGCCCCACCACCGCTCCCCGCTCCGCCGTTTTTGCGATGTCTTCTGCCAGAGCTTGCCGCTTGATTTTCATCGACGCCGTCCGTGGAAAATCCTTCTCCCAGATCAGATATCCACTCACCCGCTTGAAATCCGTAAGCTGTCGATTTCGGTCTACGATCTCCTGCAGTAACACGCTGTCAAGGCGCTGGTTCGGCTCCAGTCGCACGGCGACGAACAGCATCTCCCGGCCCAGTTCTTTCTGCGGCCACACATAATTGGCGGCGAACACACAATACTCTTTCACCGGAAGTCCTTCGAAGACGTTTTCAATATCTTCGGGATAAATATTCTTCCCGCCTTCTGTGACGATCATGTTCTTCTTCCGCCCAAACAGCTGCAGATGTCCACTCTTATCAAACCGGCCTAAATCGCCCGTCAGGAGCCACCCGTCGACGATCGTTTCCAGCGTCAACTCCGCGTCGTCCAGGTAGCGCGACATCACGGTCTTGCTGCGCCCAGCAATTTCTCCAACTCCTTCATCATTCGGACTCAGCACCCGCAGTTCCACGCCGGGTAGAGGTTTCCCCACAGTATCCGCGCGAAATGGCTTCAGATCGTTCAGGGTCAGCGCGGTCCCCGCTTCCGTCAGGCCATATCCGTTCACCACCGGAAGCCCCAGATCGTAAAAGAACTGCATGGTCGAAGGCTCCATAAATGCTCCGCCCGTGATCAGCGCGAGCAACTCTCCGCCAAATGCACGGTGCACCTGCCCAAGCAGAGCCCGGCTCACTTTCACATGGGCCTGTTTCCGTGTCAGCACCTTGTTGAGCCAAATCATTTGATTCAGAATCGTGCGTTTCCATGGAGGCAACTCGTCGAACTTGGCCCGCAGCCCGCGCTCCAGGTTCTTGACGATCATCGGTACCAGGGAAACGTATGTGATCCGGTAGCGCACAAATGCATCGCGCACAAATTCCGGGCGCAGCGTTCGCAGATGTACCACGCAGGCCCCACACACGAATGGGCCAATAAATCCCACCATGAAATCAATCGCGTGATTGGTCGGAAGAATGCTCAAATACCGAACGCCCGGCCAGAATGGATACCACGCCGTCAACGCCCGGCACTGTTCCAGATAGTTCTCATGCGTGAGCACGCATCCCTTGGGACGGCCGCCGCTACCCGACGAATATACGATGCAGGCCATATCTTCACGTTGACGCATCACAAAATCCGGCTTGCCCTTGCGCTTGAAATCTTCCCAGCGGAATGCGCCTGCCAGATCCGCACTCAGCGGGGCCTCCGTGACCAGTACGAGTTTCGTCTTGATGTTGTGGAACTCCGGCAACTCCGT
>Ga0187871_10003205_pt1 | contig 12773 bp, 10 predicted proteins | sample June2016WEW_16_1_FD_132988 | JGI IMG/M metagenome (GOLD analysis project Ga0187871, IMG submission 132988) | Peatland microbial communities from SPRUCE experiment site at the Marcell Experimental Forest, Minnesota, USA - June2016WEW_16_10 | ecosystem: Environmental > Terrestrial > Soil >... | reverse complement strand
GTTCGACCGCGGAATCCGTACCCCCGGTGTTTCGACCGCAACGTCCGCCGGCGCTTCCATCTGCACCCCGGCCAAATCTCCCAATTTGACCCGCGCCGTGACCACCACCGCCTCGCCCGCGGCCAGCGGCGCGCGCTCGTAAACTGCATCGGCCTGCCACAGCACCAGGCCAAGCAGCGGCGCGGTAATCAAACTCGGCGCCGCAATCTGTCCCAACAGCCGCAGGTTCTCGCGCAGCAGATCGCGTTGTGCCTTCCACACCAGCCGCGGCTCATCGAAGAACAGGCGCAGCTCCATCACGTGCGCCAGGATCCGGTTTACCGTCTGCCGTGTCCCGCTGGACCCGAATCGCCGGAACACGAAAGCCGTGAACATCCCGCACAACGCGCTCAAGGGAGCCAGCGTGGCCAGCGCCGTCATTCAAGATAGCCCAGTCCCTTCAGCTGGCGGACCAGGTCGTCGTTGGAGGGCGACTCCTCGTGACGCGCCAGTTCCTTCTCCACCGCATGTTCGACAAACTCTTCGATAGAGCTGTAGCCGGCCGCGTCAGCCGCGCGGTGCGCCCGCTCCCAAATGCTCTTGTTCAGCTTGATCGTAGTCCTGGGTGGCATAAGTCCAACCGTGTCCCGCTCGCCGTCCGATCCCGCGGTGGGGCATGTTTTAGCTTCCCCGTGCCGTAGCTCCCGCTTTTATCCTTTCAGAAAACCGATCGCCCCGTCATCTGCGCCGGCCGCGCCACGCCGTACAATGCCAGCAGAGAGACCGGCAGATCCTTCAACTCCGGATTTGCCGCGCGAATTCCCCGCGTCGTGAACAGCACGGCCGGCACCGCCGCCGGATCGATGCAGTGATCGGCGATCCACGCGTCGTCATTGTCTTCCACTAGCCCGCTGGGCGCGTCTCCCAGCGCCGTCTGCCATGACGCGCGGTAGCCGGCTCTGTATCCGATGATCAGGTCCGGTGCGATGCGCCGGTTCTCCGGCGATGGATTGGTCTCGGCGACGTTGGCGATCACGCTGCGCCCGTTGGCAGGGTCGCGAAATTCCAGAAGTTCCCGCCGCACCTCCTCCATCACCCCCTTGTCCTCCAGGTAGAGGCCGTTCAGCCCCAGTGCGTAGGCTTCCGTCCGCAGGCCGCGCGAGATCAGCCAGGTATTCAGGTTCACGGCCCGGTCGAATGCCGCGAATCCGTGATCCGACATCACCACCAGCTCGGCGTCCGGTTCCCGCCGCATCACTTCGCCGACCGACCCGTCTACCGCACGATAGACGTCCAGTAACTCCGCCTCGTGCCTGCCCCACAGCACGTGGGAATTCTGGTCCACCGCCGAAAAGTAAAAGAACAGCAACCCTCCCGCAAATCGCCGCAGCGAATCCTCCAGAAGACGTTGCTCATCGCGAAGGACCAGGTGGCTCTGCGACAAAAACTCGGGCAGATCGAACACACCCTGGCGCAGCGCTGCGGTGTCTTCGGCAATGCCTAGTGTTGCCCACCTTCCCGCGCTCGCAGCCACGTCGCGCGCGTAAGCTCCGGGAGTCGAAATGGGAAGCGCCGGGCTCTCCGGGTCGACGTTGACGGCGGATACGTACAGTTCGAATCTCGGGTGCAGTTGCTTGGCGAACACGCGAAACATGCCTCTGGCTGAGACGACGTGGGGCAGTAGCGGGAAATCGGCAGGTAGCCACCCGGACCAGCCGCCCTCTCGCACAATAGCGGCCGCGGCGCCCGTTTGCAGGCGCGCGTAAGGCCGGTCCGGGTCAACATCCACGCTCAGCTGCACTGCGGCATAAGCGTGGTCCCGCCGCAGCGGATTGGGAGGGCCTTCCACACGCAGGTCCGCGTGGCCGCCGCTGAGAGCGATCCTTCGAATCAGGCCGCCGGGCACGTCGCGCGACGTTCCGGCCGGATCGTCTGTGTAATAGCTGAACGTTCCCTCCGTGCCGCGCAGATCCGGCGTTCCCATTCCGGCGAGCTCCCGACCTGCCGCGGAAGGCGGATAGTTTGCCGGAATGCGTACGATCGTCACCGGGATGCCCCGCTCCGACAGATACTCCCAGAAGGCGCGCCCTTTGCGCAACGGCACTACCCGCGAGCGGGAAAGCGGCAACTCATACGCGCCGAGCCGCAGCGCGAAACGCGGTCCGATCGTTTTGTCCGTCGAAAGATATGGCTCCCGCGTCGTCGGGTCGCGATGCACGAAATCGAAGATGCCGTGTTGGCCCGGATCCAGCCCCGTGATGAACGTCGACCACGCTACCGGGCTCTGCGGTGGGAAAGTCGTTGCCAGGTGCGAGTAACCGCCCCGCTCTCGCAGCCGCGCGACGTTCGGCAGGTCAGCCCAGTGACGCTCCACAAACGCCGGGTCCATGCCGTCGACACCAATCACGATCACCTTCTCGTAATGGTCCGGACTGCACGCCGCCAGCAGGATCAGCCCGAGTAGCGAGGCGTATTCACACCGTGGCAATGATCGTTTTACCTTCCATCCATGCCGGCGCTTTGACCCCGAACAGGCTGAGTGCAGTGGGGGCAAGGTCCTCGATGCCCGGGTCGTTCGCGGTGATCTTCCGATTCGAGAAAAGAACCCCCGGCACCAGCGGCGGGTCCACGCAGTGGTCCCCGCACCAGGCCTTTTTGTTGTCTTCGAAAACCGCGGAGGTGGCTTTTCCGGTGGCCGCATCCCAGGAGGCGCGGTAGCCCGCGGCGTAGCCAATAATCAGGTCCGGCGCTGCGTCCAGGTACGGGCCCCGGTAGATGTCCGCAGCCCTGTACACTGCCTGGATCGCCGCTTCATTCCTCTCTTCGTCGCGCAGCCCTGTAAGTTTGCGGACTAACTCGTCCTGCAGCGCCGCCGTGTCTTCCTGAGCCACGATTCCTCGCGATTCACGCCCGCAAAGATTCAGATACACACCGCCAAGCCCGAAGGTGTATACGCGGGTTTTCGCCCAGTCAATGCCCTCCAGGTAATGGCCCGATTCACTAAGACCATCGTTCAACACCAGGTATCCTTCGCGCAGCAGCCAGGAGTTCAGATTGACGCCCCGCCGGAACGCGCAAAAGCCGTGATCCGACAGCACGAAGAGAGCTGTATCGCTGCCCGCATACGAAAGCGCCTTTTCCACCACTCGATCCGCATCGCGATAGAGCGGCTCAATCACGTCCGGGCGCCCGTGGAACATATGTTGCACCCGATCGGTTGTGTCGAAAACGCATGCCACCACCCCGCGGCGCGTCCGCTGCAGCGCGCTGAAGAACATGTCTTCCCGCTCCTGCCGGATGAGTTCCGCCTGGCGCAGAAAGGCATCCTCGCCAATCGCGCCCTCGTTCAGCGCCGTTGTGTCTTCCGCAAGGCCCAGCGTCGCATAAGTCCCGAGCAGCTTCGCCAGGTAGGTCGCATAGAACGGCGGATGGCTGATGGGCAGCGCCGGATTCTCCGGATCGATCTCGACGGGCGTCGCGTAAAGGTCGAGTTCCGGCTCCTCCCGCGAGAGCAGGAAGCGCACGATGCCGCGCACGCGCCCGAATTTGAGGCGGATCCACGGCGTGTATTCGCCGCGGAGCAGCGGATACGACTTGCCCTGAATCTCCAGGCAGCCGCCCTGAACGCGGAACCCTACCGTGATCCTGTCCGGCCCTTGCAGTGCTCCCTCCGAAGCTGTAAATCGCGAGTAAGTTCCCTGCGTGCCAAGTAAGTCCGGTGTGCACATCGCCGATAACTGAAGCCCGTGAAAAGCCTCCGGAGGAAAGGTTAACGGCACCCGCAGAATGGTGCTTTTCACCTGGTGGCGCCCGAGCGTCTTCCAGAACGGTTCGCTCTTGCGCCGCATTTCCACCGTCGCGCGCGATAACGGGAAGCGCCACTTGCCGATTCGCAGAAACCGCCCGGCGGGCCGCACTTTCGCCGAAGATAGCTCCAGCGCGTAATTTCGCAGATCGCGCCTCAGAAAGTCGAAGATGTTGTGTTTCGCCGGATTGACGCCGGTGGCAAAAGTGGACCACGCAACCGGGGAGAGGGCAGGGAAGGTGGTCCGCAGACGCCTGTAAGATCCCTGTTCCCGCAGCCGCGCCAGGTTTGGCAGCTTGCCTTCTGCCATCATCCGTTCTGTAATGGCCGGATCCAGACCGTCGAAACCCAGGAAGATTGCCCGCTGGATCGGTGTTCGCTGCCTCGATCTTGTGAGCACCGCCCAAACCATCCGGAATGGCCAGACAACCGCCGATGCGATCCCTGCCAGCAGCGCCAGTACAAGGGAAAGGAACGATCCTAGAAAAGCGAACCCTGCGCCCGGGCCGATATACGCCATAAGGCCGCCGTGTATCACCGCAGTCGTCCTTCGCGGTAACGGGCGCAATCGAGATGGCGCATTGCGTTCATTGGACGCTCGCCTCGCCCGGTAAGTTACGCGGCGTCAAAGGCCCGCGTCCCGCCAGCCGCGATGCCGGCCTCAGATCACCTTCACCGTCACTGGCTTCGAGCTCACGCCGGCGCATTCCACGCGCAGCGGCAGTTCACCCTTCGCGCAATTCTGTGGCGCCTTGGCGTTGATCTGGTGACGTCCGCCCAGGGCCTGGCCGACGAAAGTAACTTCCATAGCCGAATCGCCAAGCCGGAAGCGGACGTTGCCCCGGTCCGCATTTTCCGGGAGCCCCTCCACCCAGCACGAAAGGTAGCCGCTTTCGGAAACGTTGACGGTGTCCGCCTCCCAGTGAACCGAATCGCGCACTCCTGCGATCACGATTCGCTCTACCGCTGTCGGTATGTCGACGGCGATGCGCTGCGCGGCGCTGAACCGGCTGTCGGCCAGGCGCAGCCGCACGTCGTTCCAGCCCGGTTTCAGACCCGGCGGCAGAGAGAACTTGGCCCAGCAGGCGCCGCTATTCGGGGCCACCAGAATCGCGCCGCCGCCGAACTCCCCTACCTCCAACAGCAGTTCTTCCTTCCGCGGAATCGCGCCCCCTGCGCGGAACCAGCAGTCGATATCGTGGTCACGCCGCGAATGGAAGTTGATGCCGAGATTCGCCGCATTGACTACTGTCCCCAGCTCCGGTGCCTCCTGCGCCGGCTCTTCCGGTTCCGCCGGCCACTTACGAAAACAGGCCACCACGGCGTTGTCGCTGTCCACCGCAATCAACTCGACGCGCGCGAAACCCGCCGCCCGGCACATCGCCAGCACGCAGCCCACCGTCGGGCCATTCCAGTTGTCGAAATTGCCGTTGAGCTCGTCCGTCTCGTAGAACTCCATCGTCGGAATGTCGTTCTGGTGGTCCCTCCAGGAGGCGCCGTCGGTCACAAACGTCTCCACGATCACCACCTCCGTGGCCAGGCCGCAGAGAATCTCCAGGCCCCACAGCGGGTGTCTCAAGTGGTACAACACGCCAAGACAAAAGATGATGTCGAACTTGCCCAGGTCCACCCACGGCAGCTCAAAGAGGTCGAGATTGCGGTAGTCCGCCTTGGAACCCAGCTTGCTGTGCAGCCAGAGATAGTTAGCCTGCTCCTTGCAATCGACCGAGGTAACCTCGGCCCCTCGCCGTTCGGCTTCGAAACTGAACCAGCCGTCCCAGGCGCCGATGTCCAGTACCCGCTTCCCTGTGAGATCCTCCGGGAGCGGAAAACGCGACCAGCGCTCCCGTTGCCATTCCAGGGTCATGTATCCACGAATTAATGTGCCGTCGGGCAGCTCGAAGCTGTGGTACCAGCCCAATTCGCGAAGCTGGTCGCTGAAATCATGCTGCTTCCTCCGTGATGCCCTCACCTCGTCGGAGTCCATAACGATCTCGGCCAAGTATCAGCGTATCAGCTTGGCATTCCGCTCCGGAGAATCCGGGAGGTTCAGATAATTCAATCCCTAGTTGGACACTTGACATTAATGCCGACGGTTGGCTTAAAATCTAGGAGCTGGCACTGATGCCGGCCGAAAACCGCCAGGCAGCGGATCAGGAGGTCACCTGGATGTCCTTACGTATCAACGACGAAGCGCCGAACTTCACAGCCCAAACCACGCAGGGCGAAATCAACTTCCATCAATGGATTGGCGACGGATGGGCCATTCTGTTCTCGCACCCCAAAGACTTTACGCCCGTTTGCACCACGGAGCTCGGCTACATGGCCAAGCTCGAACCCGACTTCGCCTCGCGCAATTGCAAAGTGATTGGCTTGAGCGTCGATCCGGTGAGTAGTCACGGCAAGTGGTCTGCGGACATCGAAGAGACGCAGGGATACAAAGTGAACTACCCGATGATCGGCGACCCGGAGCTCAAAATAGCCAAGCTTTACAATATGCTGCCGGCCGATGCGGGCGACACGTCCGAGGGCCGCACTGCGGCCACCAATGCCACCGTGCGTACCGTGTTCATCATTGGACCCGACAAAAAAATCAAGCTGATGCTGAGCTACCCGATGACCACGGGCCGCAACTTCGATGAGATCCTGCGCGTCCTGGATTCGATGCAGCTTACCGCCAGGCACAAGGTCGCCACGCCCGTGAACTGGAAAAAGGGCGAAGACGTGATTATCGTTCCCGCCGTGTCCGACGAGGAGGCGAAACAGAAGTATCCTGGCGGCTGGAAAACCGTCAAACCATACCTCCGCGTAGTCGCTCAACCCAAGTAATCCGCCGGCTTCCACATCCACCGGAGCGCGTACTGCGGCGCTCCGGTAGCCGCCCCTCTATGCGGGCGGAGTTCTCCTTCCATCCGCCCCCCCCGGGGTCGCTCATCGCCTGCGCGTCGCGCTCCGTGCAGCCCACCCCCTTTCCCTCCAGGGAGCAATGGGCTATGAATATCATTTTGATCTCTATGCGATTCCCGATGAAGCACAGCCCGATGCAAGCTCTTTTCAGCGCCGCGCTGCTTGCCACAGCCGCGCCGGCGCAAGCTCCTTCCGCTCCCGCCCGCGCGCACACCTGGTGGCACGATAGCGGCCCGGGACTTCGCCCCTACACCGCCAATGCCAAAAAGCTGCCGTTGATTTCTGTCAAGGGCAATAAGTTCGTCGACCCGCAGGGGGCGACAGTGCTCTTCCGCGGCCTCTCCATCTCCGATCCCGACAAACTGGAAATGCAGGGCCACTGGAACCGCGAGCACTTCGTCAAAGTGCAGGAGATGGGCGCCCACGTGGTGCGCATCCCCATCCACCCGGTCGCCTGGCGGGAGCGCACGCCGGTTGAGTATCTGAAGCTCCTGGACCAGGCGGTGGAATGGTGCACCGACCTGGGGATGTATGTCGACCTCGACTGGCATTCCATCGGCAACCTCTCCACTGGCGTCTTCCAGGATCCCATGTACGATACTTCTCTCCAGGAAACCAACCAGTTCTGGCGCACCATCGCCCGCCATTTCGCGGGACACAACACGGTGGCGTTCTTTGAGCTGTTCAATGAGCCCACCACGTTTCGCAATCAGCTTGGCCCGGTCTCCTGGGACGACTGGAAGAAGATCAATGAAAACCTGATCGCCATCATTCGTGCCAACCGCGCGCAGGCGATCCCGCTGGTCGCCGGTTTCGATTGGGCCTATGATCTGACCCCGCTGATCCTCAGCCCTATCGCGGCCGAGGGCGTTGGCTACGTGGTTCATCCCTACGCCAACAAGCGGCAGCGTCCGTGGGAGTCCAAATGGGATGAAGACTTCGGTTTCGCCGCTGCCATGTACCCAGTGGTCGCTACCGAGTTCGGCGGATTCCAGGCGCCGGCGGCCGGAGTCGCCGGCCAGGTTCCGTACGGGCACTCCATCATCACCTACCTGGAGAGCAAGGGCATTAGTTGGATGGTTTGGTGCTTCGATCCCGAGTGGGGTCCGACGTTGATCAGCGACTGGAACTACACCCTGAACCCGTCCGGCGAATTCGCCAAGCAAGCCCTCCACGGCGTGATTCCGTAAGCGCCGCCCCCGCTCCCTCACCGCCGCTCCTTCAGAGCCGCGACCGTCAGGGAGCGGTTTGCCACACTGGCCCGCTCCGTGGCGTACGCACTCCTGCGTGCCGCGTCGGCATTCGTGCCGACGGGTCTTCTTGCCCGGCATCGCCGGCTTGAGATCCGTGCCACAAGCCCGTTACACCGCGCGCAGCCGCTCTGCCGCCGCTTCCGGCGTCAGGTCGCGCTGCGGCGCGGCCAGCATTTCATATCCCACCAGAAACTTGCGCACCGTGGCCGAGCGCAGCAGCGGCGGGTAAAAGTGCGCGTGCACGTGCCACTCCGCGTGCGCCGCGCCATCGGTGGGGCTTTGGTGGAAGCCCATGCTGTAAGGGAATGGCGCCGCAAAAAGCCGGTCGTAGCGCGCCGTGACGCGTTTCAGGATGTCCGCCAGGCCGTCACGCTCTGCATCTTCCAGGCCGTCGATGGCAGCCGTGTGCCGCCGCGGCATCACCAGCGTCTCAAACGGCCACACCGCCCAGAACGGCACCACCGCCATCCAGCCAGCGTTCTCGTCCACCAGCCGTTCCCGGCGTGAGCCTTCCAGCGCCGCGTAATCGCAAATCAGGCAGCGCGTGCGGGCCTGGCGCCACGCCAGTTGCGCCGCCTGTTCCTTGGCCACCTCGTTTGGCAGGTGCGCGTTCGACCAGATCTGGCAGTGCGGATGTGGGTTGCTTGCACCCATCATGGCGCCGCGGTTTTCGAAGATCTGCACGTAGCGAATCGATTCGCGCGCGCCCAGTTCGCGATATTGCTCGGCCCAGGTGTCGATCACGGGCCGGATTTCAGCCGCCTCCATGTGCGCGATCGTGAGATTGTGCTGCGGCGAAAAACACACCACGCGGCAGATGCCCGGCTCGCCTTGCGCCACCAGCAGTCCACCGTCGTCGAAGCGGTCCGGCGGCGTCGCGGCCCGCAGCGCCGCGAAATCGTTGTCGAATACGAAGGTCGATGTGTAGCTCGGATTGCGGGCGCCGCCGGCGCGCGCGTTGCCCGGACACAGGTAGCAGGCCGGGTCGTAGGCCGGCTGCGCCACCTTGGCGGTCTCTTCCACCTGTCCTTGCCACGGCCGCTGGGTGCGATGCGGCGATACCAGCACCCATTCGCCGGTTAGCGGGTTCAGCCGCCGGTGCGGGTCTTGTTTCCAATCGAACATGAAGTCACATGGTAACCAAACGCAGTCGCGGCGCGGAGCACACCGGGAAGGCGTATTACAATAAGCCTTTCATGTCCGAAGCCTCCAAATTCCTCCTTGCCGACCGCCAGGTCCCTGCGGTTTGGGTCAACGTGCTGCCGTCGCTTCCGGAGCCGCTCGCCCCGCCTCTGCATCCCGGCACGCATCAGCCGCTAGGTCCCCAGGATCTGGCGCCCCTCTTCCCCATGGAGCTGATCGAGCAGGAATTTTCGCCCAAGCCGCTGATCGATATCCCGGGCGAGGTGATGGATATCTACCGTCTGTGGCGCGCCACACCGCTCTATCGCGCGCGCCGTCTGGAGAAGGCGCTCGACACGCCTGCACATATCTATTACAAGTACGAGGGCACCAGCCCGGCCGGCAGCCACCAACCCAACACAGCTGTGGCGCAGGCTTATTACAACAAGCGCGCCGGCATCCGCCGCCTGGCCACCGAAACCGGCGCCGGGCAGTGGGGCAGCGCGCTCTCGCTGGCCTGCCAGATGTTTGGCCTGGAATGCACTGTCTACATGGTGCGCGTCAGCTACGATCAGAAACCATACCGCCGCATGATGATGCACGTCTGGGGCGCGGAGGTCTTTGCCAGCCCCAGCGAACAGACCCACGCCGGCCGCGCCGTGCTGGCCGCGCACCCCGATTCGCCCGGTAGCCTCGGAATCGCCATCAGTGAGGCCGTGGAAGATGCCGCCACTCACGCGGATACCAACTACTCACTCGGAAGCGTGCTCAATCACGTGCTGATGCACCAGACTGTCATCGGCCAGGAAGCCAAGTTGCAGATGCAGATGGCCGGCGAGGAGCCGGACGTGGTCATCGGCTGCTTTGGCGGTGGCAGCAATTTCGGCGGCCTCGCGCTGCCGTACGTGCTCGACCGCTTCGCCGGCAAGGGCCCGCGCATCCTCGCCATCGAGCCCTCCGCTTGTCCCAGCCTCACGCGCGGCAAGTTCACCTACGATTACGGTGACACCGCCAAGCTCACGCCGCTGGTCAAGATGTTCACCTTGGGCCACGATTTCGTCCCGCCCGGCATCCACGCCGGCGGGCTCCGCTATCACGGCTCTTCGCCCCTCATCAGCCACCTGGTGCAGTTGGGGCACATCCAGGGCAAGGCCTACACCCAGATCCCTGTGTTTGAGGCCGCCGTCCAGTTCGCCCGCACCGAGGGCATCCTGCCTGCCCCCGAAAGCGCACACGCCATTCGCGCCGCGGTGGATGAAGCCCTGGCCGCGAAAGAGGAAGGTCGCAGCCGGGTCGTCCTCTTCGGCCTCAGCGGCCACGGCCATTTCGATCTCGCCGCTTACGAAAACTTCATTTCCGGCAAGCTGCAGGATTACGAATATCCTGGCCGCGAGATTGCCGAAGCCATGGCGTCGATCGACTAGCGGCGCACTCGATCCACCGCAAACGGCCGCAGCGGCTATCGCGCCGGCAGCTCCGCCGCCAGCAAAAACACCAGCGGTGCATTCCAGTTGATCGCCACTTCGTTGGTCGAGTACGATCCTTCGTCATCCACATACATCTTCTCCGGCGGCAGCCCCGCCGGCAGCTTTTGGCTCACGGCGTCCTGCCGGCCTGGATTGGGGCCGCCCGACAGCAGGCCCGGCCACGGCTCGGCGTTGTTATCGGCCGCGCTCGGCCGGTGGTGTGGATGGCGGTAGGGGTGCTCGCCCACCTGCGTCACGAAGGAGAGCGAAAAGGTGTTCCGGCCCAGCAGGTAGTGCAGATTCTCCAGCGCCGCCTGCCGGTATCGTGCATCGGCGTGAAACGCGTTCGCCACCAGCAACTGCATGCCGTAGTTGGCCGCCACGCCGTTGGAGCCCCAAACGTAATCGCTCCGCTGCATGCTGATCCGGTAGCCGTTGGCGCCCGTGCGCTCCACGATCTGGTCCGCCGCCGCCGCCGATTCGTGCCGGATGGACTCTACTGCGGCTGAGTTCTTCCCGCCGCCCAGCACATAGGTCCACAACGCCATGTTCGAAACCTTGGCCCAGCCCTCAGGCGGCGCGGTCGGTCCCAAGTGGAACTCCGTGTAGTGCGCCAGAAAGTAGTTTTCGTACGGCCCCTCGCCCGTCGTGCGCCACAGCTCGGCAGCCGCCCAAAGCCGCTCGTCGCTGCAATCCGCGTCGCCGTATTCGCCGGTGCTCACGCCGGGAGGATTGCGGAAGATCACGTTCGGATTCCGTTCCAACCACACCCAGGCCTTGCGCGCAGCCGCCAGGCAGCGATCGGCGTATGCGCGGTCAAACGGCCGGAAGGCGCGGGCCGCAATGGCCATCACGGCCGCGAAGTCGCCCGTCGCGCAGGAACTCTTGTACGGTTCCTTCCCGGTCCCGATCACGTAACTTACCAGCGTGTCTTTTTCCGGCATGATGAAACCGCAGAACCGCTCGCTCGTTTGTTTCTGCCACACTCCGCCACCGTCATCCTGCATCGAGAGCATCCAGTCCAGGTTCCATTTGATCTCGCTCAGCATGTCGGGAGTGCCGTTGCCGGACTCGGGAATGTTCAGCTTGACCGCGCTCACGCGCGCGCCAAACATCTCCCACGTCCACAGCAGCGTGCCGGTCGAGATGCCGGAGTTGACGATGTAGCGGCCGTAGTCGCCCGCATCATGCCAGCCGCCTTGCGAGACGCGCCGGCCAGTCTTGCCCGATGAGGCATGCCACGCCCCGTCCAGGTGACATGCGTCGTGCCGGAAGCCCGGGAACTCGGGGCCCAGGTCCACCGCCGTTCCGCAGCGTTGCCCGTAATAGGACCGCATCGCCAGGTAGTAGGCACGCCGGTAGACATTCTCGCCAATCGAGAACTTCCAGCTTCGCCCCACGCCGGGAACATCGAGGTAGTAGTCGCCCGGTTCCTTGAGCGCGCTGAAATCGGCGAGCTGCACCGCATCGCCGGAGTCGGCATCCTGCCTGGCGGGCGCCAACTTCCCGTGAAACACGTCCGCGTTGCCGATGGATCGGCGGACAAAGAAGATGGACGCTGGTTTGTCAACCGCCACCACCGCCATCTTGGGCGCTGCTGGCAGGTAGCCTGCCTGATCCAGCTTGATCTCGAGCGTAGGCTCGGCGGCAAACACGGCCCAGCTCGCCAACAACAGCAGAGGGATCTTCATGCGAACACCAACGGATTACGGTAGCACCTTCCGCTCTCAGACGGTGTCCGCAGTCCGTACCTCGCGCAGCTGATGCTTCTCCAGACGGACGGCCGCCTGCCGGTGGTCGGAGCGAAGTACCCTGCCCGCCACCACCAGCTTCATCGCCAGCAGCCCATCGATGCGCGCGGGCCATTCCACAACCAGCTCTATCATCGCGCCTACCGGCAGCAGATGCTGCGTGCTGAACAGAATGCCGCCGCTCCCCACGTTGAGTGTCTGCCCTTTTCCGGCGATGGAAAACCGCTTGGACAGGATCAGGCGGTACTCCACCGGCTCCTGTAGCGGAAACCGCATGGCATGTCTGCGGTCAATCTGTTCGGAGTCTTCAGGCATCACTTAGCTCTGGAGGTCGCGGTTCTCAGACCCAATCCGGGTTGGCGCATCGGTTGGCGGCGGGGGATTGCAGGATTCATGCGGCTTCCGGCGTCGGCGCGCTCGGGGCGCCGCACGCCGGGCAGGCAAGGCGCGCGGTCAGCCCTTCAGCTGCAGTATTCCGCCAGGCGTTTGC
>Ga0187871_10003202_pt1 | contig 12775 bp, 7 predicted proteins | sample June2016WEW_16_1_FD_132988 | JGI IMG/M metagenome (GOLD analysis project Ga0187871, IMG submission 132988) | Peatland microbial communities from SPRUCE experiment site at the Marcell Experimental Forest, Minnesota, USA - June2016WEW_16_10 | ecosystem: Environmental > Terrestrial > Soil >... | reverse complement strand
GAGGGATCGAGCTTCTTGATGGCCAGCGCATTTTTTACCGCCATGGAGCAGCAAATACGGCTGCAGAAAGGATGCTGTTCGTTGCGCGAGCCGACACACTGGATCATGACGACATTTTGTCCCTTCGCGGGCCAGACCTTGTCGTGCAACAGCTTTTCCAGCTCAACCTGCGTCAGGACACCCGCGGAGCGGCCATACAAGAACTCGGAGGTCCTAGCCTGGCGGGCGCCGGTGGCGACGATGATGGCGCCGCCGGACACTTCGAGCGGCTTGCCGCCCTTGACCAGCGACAGATGGAATTTGCCGACGTGGCCTTTGATGCCGGAGATTTCTGTTTCCAGATACAGCTTGATGTTGGGATGCTTCCCGACTTGCTGGATAAGGTCGTTGGTGAACTGGGCGAGGTCCGCGTGCTCGAAGGTGCTGTGAATGTCGTGCAGGGTCCCTCCCAGGCGATTGGTTTGTTCCACCAGATGCACCGGAAATCCCTGATTCGCGAGCGCCAGGGCAGCAGTCATGCCGCTCAAGCCGCCACCGATGACCAAGCCCGTCTGGTCCACTTGCAGCGTCCCGCCCTCCAGCGGCGAAAGCGTCCGCGCCCGGGCGATGGCCATGTTGACCAGTTCGACCGCTTTTTCCGTGGCGGATTGCGGCGCGGCGGAATGCACCCAGGAGCACTGGTCGCGGATGTTGGCCATCTCGAACAGATGGGGATTCAACCCCGCTTCGCGCAAGGTCTCACGGAACAAAGGCTCGTGGGTTCGCGGGGTGCAGGAGGCGACCACGATACGATTGAGCCGATGCTCGCGGATCATATCCTTGATGTTCGACAAGCTCGTATCGGAACAGGTGAACATGGTATGAGTCGCCAACACGACATCCGGCTGGCTGGCGACGCTCCTGGCGACTTGCTCGACATCCACGACGGAGCCGATGTTCATGCCGCAGTGGCAGACAAAGACTCCCAGTCGCACGGCTTCATCGGCGACATCATGCTCGGTGGGGTAGCTCTTCTTGGTGACCAGCGAATTGCGCGCGGGCGCGAGCATCTCCATCGCCATGGACGCCGCAGCGCTGGCTTGGGTCACCGTTTCGGGAATGTCCTTGGGTTCCTGGAAAGCGCCGCCGACGAAGACGCCCGGCCGGGAGGTGGACAAGGGGGCCAGACGGTCAGTGTGGCAGAAGCCAAAGTCGTTGAGCTTAATATCGAGGCTGGCTGCGAACCGGGCCATCGAGTTCGGCGGTTCCATGCCGACGGACAGAACGATCAGGTCAAAATCCTGCTGTTGAAGCCGGCTGTTGCCATCCAGAAATTGAACGCGCAGGTCTTTGCTGCCGGGGACCTGAATAATCCGGGACGGAATGCTCTTGACGTAGTGGATGTTTTTCTGCGCCCTGGCGCGCTCATAGTACTGGTCAAAATCCTTGCCGTGGGCGCGGATATCCATGTAGAAGATGGTCGCGTCCAGGCCCTCGACGTGATCGCCCGCCACCATGGCCTGTTTGGTCGCCATCATGCAGCAGATGGACGAGCAATAGTCATTGCCGCAAGCCGAATCCCGCGAACCGACGCATTGGATCCAGGCGATGCGCTGGGCTTTCCGGCCATCGGACAGCCGGATGACATGCCCTTCAAACGGCCCCGCGGCCGAGAGCATGCGCTCGAACTGAACACTGGTAACGACGTTGGGATAGTGGCCATAACCGAATTCGCCTTTTCGTTTGGCATCGAATTCACCGAAGCCCGGGGTCAGGATGACAGCGCCGACGTCGAGCGTAACCGTCCGCTCCTTCATTGAGTGGTCAATGGCGTGCTGTTGACAAGTCTCGACGCACCGGTTGCACTCCGAGCAGAGGGCACAGTTAAGACAACGCTCGGCCTCCGCCAGCGCCTGCTCCTCGGTCAGCCCTTTCTCCACTTCGTCGAAATTCCCCATCCGGTTGGCTGGCGGCAGTTCGGCGGCGCGGGGCCGGTCCTTCCTGGCGACTTTCCCGGTATCGGGAAGCAGCTCCTCCGGCATGGGATTGACCGTGCTCTCAAAACGGGCAGCCAGCAAATCCTTGCCTGTCAAATAGCGTTCGATGGATTCGGCGGCCCGTTTGCCGGCCGCGACCGCGTCAATCACCGACCCCGGGCCTGACGCATCCTCCCCGCCGGCAAACACGCCGGGGATGGAGGTCTGGCCGGTAACCGGGTCGGTCTTGAAGCAGCCCCGTTCCTTGTCAACCGGGATGTGCCCCACAAACTGCTCGTCCACCATCTGGCCGATGGCCACAATGATCTGATCGGCCTCCACTGTTGCCAGGTCATTTTCGTCAAAGGCGGGACTGAAGCGTTTCTGGTCGTCAAAAATCCGGGTGCAGCGTTTGATCTCCAGGCCGGTCACGGAACCATTCCCCGTGATGCGCTTGGGGCCCCATCCATCGCGGATGGTGATGTTTTCGGCCAGCGTGGCCTCGATTTCTTCCTTGTAGGCGGGCATTTCATCGCGACGTTCGAGGCAAACCATCTCGACCTTCCTGGCGCCGAGGCGCAGGGCGGTCCGGGCGACATCCACCGCCACATTGCCGCCGCCAATCACCAGAACCCGGTCTTTGACCGCCGGCTTCCGGGCCGAAGCCGCGTCCCGGAGGAATTCGACACCATGTAACACGCCATTGATTTGTTCGCCTTCGATGCGGAGCTTGCGGCTTTTCTGGGCGCCGGCGGAAAGGAATATGGCCTGATAATCCTGCCGGAGCGATTGGAAGGTGATGTTGTCGCCGATGCGGCAGTTATAGACGAACTGGACGCCCTTGCGGCGGATCAGTTCGATTTCATGGTCCAAAATGGCCTTCGGCAGCCGGTACTCGGGAATCCCCCAGCGGAGCATGCCGCCGGCGGCGCTGGCCGCTTCAAACACGGTGACGGCAAAACCGGCATCGGCAAGGTCGGCCGCTGCGGTCAATCCGGCCGGCCCGCCGCCAATGACGGCGACCTTTTTGGCGTCCGGCGCGGGAGATTTCTCTTCCGGCAAAGCCAATTTCCCCGCCGCCAGCATTTCGATTTCCTTGTCGGACGCGAACCGTTTCAACAACCGGATGGCGATGGGATCATCGGCCTTGCCGCGGGTGCAAACGGATTCGCAGGGATGGGTGCAAATCCGGCCGCAGATCGCGGAGAGCGGATTTCGCTGGCGAACCAAGTTGACTGCCTTGAGGTATTCCTTTTTCTTGATGAGCTGAACGTAGCCCTGGACGTTGACCCTGGCCGGGCACTTGACTTTGCAAGGGGCGTGGCCGTGTTTGAGGATGCCAAAGATGTTGGGTGTGGCCTGGGCGTAGAGCTTGGCGATTCCCTTGCGCGTGCCCAGGCAGCGGTTGAACTCGTCCGGGATGTCAATGGGACACGCTTGGGTGCATTCGCTGCAGCCGGTGCATTTATCCTCATCAACAAATCGTGGAAACCGCTGGACGGTTGCTTGGAAATGCCCCGGTTCACCCTTTAGGCCGGTCAATTCCGAAAGGGTCAGGATCTCGACGTTGAGATTCCGCGCGCATTCCACCAGTTTGGGCGAGACAATGCAAGTCGCGCAATCGCCCGTCGGGAAAGTCTTATCCAGGTGGGCCATCATGCCGCCGATGGCGGCGTCGCGCTCGACGAGATAGACCTTGAAACCGCTGTTGGCCAGATCGAGCGAGGCCTGCACGCCGGCGATGCCGCCGCCCTGCACCAGCACTGCGCCAATCTTTTTGTCGTCGGATTTGCTCATATTAGTTTGCCGCTGTTTTCTCCAAAACCGATGAAGCGGGAACCATCAGCTTCTCGAAGCCGAGCGCCTCGGGCCGAAGCCCCAGGGAAAGCCCAAGCAGTTGTGTGATGTACAGGATGGGCATGTGATAGTTCTTGCCGGTCTGTTTGTTGATATCCTGCTGGCGTAAATCCAGGTTGACCTGGCACATCGGGCAACTGACCGCGATGCAGTCGGCGCCGGCCTGGCAGGCCATGTCGAGAATCGAATCCGTGAGCTGGACCACCACATCCGTTCGTGAAAGCGACAACCCGCCGCCGCAACATTCGACCTTGCACGGCCAGTCCAGGCTTTGGCCGCCCATCGCTTTCACCAGGCGGTCCAGCGAGGTCGGATTCTCCGGGTCGTCGAATTTCAAAATTTTGGGCGGCCGAACCAGCAGGCACCCGTAGTAACAAGCCACCTTGAGGTTCTTGAGCGGCTTCTTAACGGCGCGGGAGACGGCCTTCAGGCCCACATCGTCCAGGAGCACTTCGAGGAAATGCCGCACATGAACCGAGCCGTCGTAATCGCGCTCCAGCGCCTGGCTGACCTGCTTGCGCATGGCGCGATGGGCGGTGATTTCGTGGTTCGCCACTTTCATGCGGCTGAAACAGGCGGCGCAACTGACGACCATGTCCAGTTTGAGGTCCTGGACTTTGGCCAGATTGGCGGCGGGGAGCGAGACAGCCAGGAACGGATCGGTCTGGTGGCCGGCGGTCGCGCCACAACAGGTCCAGCCTTCGGGTTCAACCAGATCAATGCCCAGCGCGCGCGCCACCGCCAGGGTGGATTGGTGCATGTCCCGGGCGGTGGATTCAGCCGAGCATCCTGGAAAATAAGCGTACCTCATGCTTGGGGTCCTTTATTCTGTTTGGAGCGCTTGAAGATGCGGCCCACGGTTTTCCGGTCCCCGCCCCGGGGGGGCAGCAAAGCAATCTTCCGTTTCTTGAGCATGGCTGGAAACTTCTCCGTATCGTTCCTCCATTTCCCCGTGCCCAGTTTGTAGGCGGTGACCATCCCCATCTCGTAGCTGCGGCCAAACATCTGGACAGTCTTCAGAAAAGCCCGGTTGAATAGCGGTACATCGCCGGCCGGCTTGGACGCGCCGCGTTGGATGGCCAGCAGGCGCAAGGCGTCAATGACCGCGGCGACATCAATCCCCATCGGACAGCGCGCGGAACAGATCTCACACGAGGCGCAGGTCCAGATGAGATCGCTCTCCAGGAGTTCGTTGCCGGCGCCCAGATACAGTTGGCGCATCAGTTCCGACGGCCGCGACTTGGTCAGCCTGGCTACCGAACAACCGCTGGAGCATTTCTTGCACTGGAAGCAGACGCTCAAATCGGCGCCGCAGATTTGTTCCACGGCGTCCTTTAAGCCAGATCGGGTTTTGTTTTTGGTGATGGTCATCACGGGAGGTTCTCCAGTTACTTCGCGGCCACCTCTTCGAGGGCTGCTTCATCGTCGTTGGTGTCTTGCTCAACCAGAGCTTTAACACTGGCCGGAACGACCTTGCGATACACGGCCGAGGGTTTGAGCATCCGGCCTTTTTCGGTCAAGAGGTGTCCGATGGTGATTCCGAACAGCCGCTGGTTCTCCTCGAGCAGCGGCAGGATCAATTCCCAGTCGGCATTGGTCAACCGGGCAAACTTGCCCCCGTTTAACTGCTCTCCGACCAGGGTCCGGTTCGGATCGCGGACGAAAATGGCGCCGCCGGAAGCCAGGGAGAACAGATTGCTGCCGGGATAAGGCTCCGGCAGCGGAACCAATTGGCCGTTGTCATCGAACTTGACGCCATTCAAGATCACGAACCCGCCGCCGTTATGCGGGTCGCCCGCCATGAAAGACTCCGCCAGGAAATCCAGGCAGGTGCCATTGATGATGACTTTGGGCCGGCCGACGGAGTTGATGAGCGGCCGGCCGGCGGCGTTGCCGAGCACATAGACACAGCCGCCTTTGGCGCCGTACATAAAGGTCTGGCCCACGTCGCCGTGAATGACCAGCTTGCCTTCCTTGATAATTTGGCCCAACTGGTCTTGCGCATTTCCATGCACCGTAATCGTCAGCCCGTCAATGCCGGAGGCCAGGTAGTCTCCGCTGCTGCCATATACATCAATGGTCACCTCTTCCGTATTTGGCCCCAGCCCGCACCCGATAAATCGCTGGCCAATACAATTGAAGCTGAGGAAGCGCCGCCACCCCTTCATGTAGGCATCCACGAGCAGGGCCGCATCACAATTGTCGCCTTCCGGCGGAAAATGCGCGGCGTCTATCACCAGCGTGGTTTCGTTCTCCTGCGGTTTGCGCAGGTGCCGGCGGGACTCGAAATCAATGAGACGATACGCGCTCTTGCCGGCGTCTTTTGAGCCGATGCCGGGAAGCTGGCTGAACAGCCGGTTCCACTCGTTGTGGACAATGTGGAGCAGATGGCTGCGCTTCTTTGCGCCGGTTGCGTAGCGCCGGTCATTGAGCAGGGTGAGAACCTCAATCGCGGTGGCGGTTTTGGACGGATCTTTCGCCTGCTGCGCGAGTTGCCGGCACGCCAGGCGAAACTCATCAAAAGTCCATTGCGGCAGAAGCCCGCGCATCGTCTCGAAAATCTCCATGCCGGAAGCGCCGGCCTCAATGCCGCGCCCGGCGGGAGCAGCGTCGGCAAGCGCCGGCGGCAATTCCCGCGAAAAATCGCACGCTTCCGTTCCTCCGGGCATGGGGACCGGTTTGCCGAATTTGTCGGTGGAGGTGATGCGCATCCTGCCGGCGGCGTTCTTTTGCAGATTGAAAATGAAGGCCCCGCCATCGTTGTGACTGCCGCCGCGCGCGTTCCAGTAACGGTCGGCCACTGGGCAAATCCGTGCGTCGTCCTTCGACAAGCTCAACAGCGTGGCATCAATGGCTTGTTTTTCCGAACAAATCAGGCCCACCTGCACTTCGCCGTCGCAGAACGCAAACACCTGCGGCCTGAGCATGGCGGTGTCGGTGATGCCCATCAACTGGAACTGCCTCTCCCGGGCGAGCGTGCGGGCGATGATGAAAAACCAGGGGCCATCGGGCGACCCGTGCATGTGCGTGGCTTGGATCGCCCGGTAGGTCTTCCTTTTCTCCGCATTGAGCCGGTCAAAGTCCAGTTCCGTCGTGGGCGCCAGCGCCTCGATGATATATTCCAGCGGATAGTGGTAGGTCCGGCTCAACAAATCGAAGAGCAGGGCCGAGACTTCCGTGTCGGTGAGGAACTGGGGATAGATCTGGCGCTGCTTGAGGTACTCGGTGACGGAATGGTAATTGGCAAAGTCGCCGTTATGCACCAGGGCCATGTCAATGGCCGCAAACGGATGGGCGCCGCCAGGGTGCCAGACGCGGCCCTTGGTCGGGAAACGCTGGTGGGCAATCCATTCGTGCGCGCACAGGTCTTCAATCTGGTAGTACTTGACGATGGCTTCGGCGAACCCGACGACCTTGAGGATCATGATGTCCCGCCCATGCGAGAGCACGAAGGCCCGTTTCTCCCCGAGCGACGCGTAGTATTTCTGATTCAGGCTGAAGCTGTTTTGGTTGACAAACTCGGCTTCCGCTTCCTCGCGGCCCAGCGCCTGTAAATTGTTCCGGGCGATGAACGCGTTCAGCACCTTCGGTTTGACGCGCACAAAATAGCGGCTGACCGCCGGCGGCATCACCTCAAGCCCCGGCACGGACTTCCAGTCTCCGACCTGATTGAGCTGGCCTGTCGCGGCGATGTCGAAGTGCGGGGTGATGAACTGCGCCTCGATTTCGGGCCGCACCCTGGGATCAATGAACGCCAGGTGCAGCAGGTAATGGCTGTCGAGGACTTCGCGGCTGACCCCAAGCTGTTCGGGGACCAACCCCACCGCCGCGATGCCGCCTCCCTTTCCATTGCCCCGGTTATGCATCTGGCGGGACGGTTCATAGATATGCTTGCCCGGCACAGGCTCGCTGCAACAGAAGCCGACGACCCCGCAGCCCCCTTCCTCGGCTTCCTTCTTCAGGCTCGGGGAGTGGTTGAGCGACTGGGCCAGCCGTCTTCTGGAATCGGCCAGCAGCTTTATCAGTTCACTGTTCATGAGGTTTTCACCACGTCGTTGGTGTAATCCAGGTGCATCATCAAGTCGGTGCGTCCGCGCAACTCGCTCACGCTGCGCAGGCCGAGGCGTTGCAGAATCGAGACCAGCACGTTGCGCCAGGCGCTGTAAAGGTTGATGAGCCGTTGCGTGCCCCAGTCAATCTGCATCTTCTCGGAAAGCTCGGGGTCGGTCGTGGCAATGCCGCGCGGACAGCCGCGTCCGCTCTCGCACCGGCTGCACCGCACACAACCCAGCGCCACCAATTCCGCCGTGCCGATGACCGCCCCGTCCGCGCCCAGGGCGATGGCCTTGGCCACATCGTAGGCCGAGCGCATGCCGCCGCTGGCAATCAGGACCACTTTGTCCCGGACCCCTTCATCGGCGAGAAAACGGTGGACTTTGCCAATGGCGTATTCGATGGGCATGGCGATGTTCTTCTTGGCGATGTCCGGCGCCGCGCCGGTCCCGCCGTAGCCGCCGTCAATGTGGACGATATGAGTGCCCGCGGAGTAACTGCCCACCGCGACCATATCCACGTCCGTCGGGGTGGAAACCTTCGTCGAGATCAAGGCGCGCCGGTTCACATGCTTGACCCAGTCAATGTGCTTCATGTGGTCTTCGATGGAATAGACGCTGTGGAAGGGGAAGGGGGAGAAGAGCGAGAAACCCACCACCGCCTCGCGCATGCGGGCCACACTGAGCGTCACCTTGTCGCCCAACAGGTGCCCGCCCAATCCCGGCTTGGCGCCCTGGGCGTACTTGAACTCCACAATCGGCACACGCTGGATGGTTTCTTCGCGCACACCGAAAAGGCCCGTCGCCACCTGCGTAATGACATGGTCGTCATAGGGCCGCATCCGCTCCATGTAGCCGCCTTCGCCCGTGCAGGTGAAGGTGTTGAACGCCACCGCCGCGCGGGCTTTGGACAACTGGGTGACATTGCTCACGGACCCGAAGGACATGCCGCCGCCATACCACGGCACATCAATCGTGAGCCTGGGCCGGCCATCATCGCGCTTGTTGAGCAGGACGCTCGTGTCAATTTCCTCCGGGCGCAGGGACACAGGGGGCCGGGCGGGGAATTTGAAGCGGAGCCGGTCAAAGCCTCCGCCGGAAAGGCCGCACTCGTAATCGTAGTCGTAGTCCGCCGGCGGCACTTCGCCGGTTTCCGCCATCTTCCAGGTCGCCAGGATCAGATCGCTCGACCAGCGACGATCGCCCAGGGCCTGGAACATCGGATTTTCCCGCACCTCCAGCGCTCCCTGGGGGCAAAGCGACACGCAATAGCGCCCGGTCTTCTCACACGCCGGTCCGACGCACAAGTGATGGAGCGGCTCGCCGAAATACTTGAAGCCTGGGTTGCGGGCATGGACCCGGTGGGAACAAACTTCCGCGCACTTCCCGCAACGCCGGCAATCCGGGCTGCGATGGACAATGTATTTGGCGATCTCATTGCGGAAGCGCGACGGCGCCGGGCGAGTCACCCGCTCGACCTGTTCCTGCGGAACGCGGGTCTTGAGCGTGTTCCCGGGCAGCAAGTCGTTAATGCTTCTTTCTGGTGCCATAAAGCTTTCCGAATGTTTCCTCCTCAAGTTGCTCGAAGAACATGGCGCGGCCAACATCGCCGCGCAGCCGGCGCGCCTCGCGCATGCCCATGGCGCCCATCATCTCGATCAACTGGTCGTGCCAGGCGGCGATGAGATTGGTCATGCGGCCCACGGCGAAATCGCGATCCACGGTCTCGAGCTTGGCCGGACACGGCTGGCCCGGTTTGCAGCTCTCGCACAGATGACATTCCAGCGCAATGAGCAACGGCAGATTGATGGTCACCAGGTCCGCTCCGCATATAATGGCTTTGGCCATGTGTTCCGGCAACCCGATGCCGCCCCCGGCGATGAGGGTGATCTCGTCCCGGATTCCTTTCTCGATGAGGGACGTATGGATCTGGCGGAGCATGTCCTTGATAAAGCGCGGCGATTCCGCGCCGATTTCGTTGCCGTTGGCATCCGCCACGACATGAATCGCCTCGACCTCCGGCAACCCGGCCAACTCAATGGCGCGTCCGAGGCCCGTGGCAGTCAACTCGACCCGGATTGCGGCGACGATCTGGGGGTGGATCTTCTTGATCGCCTGGATGCGTTCGATCACCGCGGGGCTGTCCGCGATTTCCACCAGCCGGGTCTTTCGCAGCATCTCGGCCGACACCGGAGGACTGTCCGGACCGAGATAAAAGGCGATATGGCGCAGGTGCTTCTCGTTGGCCGGCTGGCGCCGGGCATCCAGGATGGCGATCAAGTCGGTCGCCGCGGCGGTCTGTTCGATCACGGCATCGAGCTGCGGCAAAGTATGCGCCGGCGAACTCAGATCAAGGATCAGCGGCATCGGGATCGTCACCAGGGGCGGCAACTCGGTCGTGACGCGCCTGCCGTCCAGAGCCAGGAATGGAGGCTTGCGCCCGATATCCACGGACGTGCTGATGTATTCCCGGCCATGAATGCCGTCGCGCGTCGGACGGACAATTTCGGACATGTCCGTCCACATTGAGTCAAAACCCGGGCCGGAAAACGCTCCGCGGTAGCCTGCGCCCGAAACCGGGATCTTCGCCGTTTCGGCCTGGAGCCATGTGGTTTTGATGAGGTCCGGTTTCCAGTAGCTGTTGCCGAGGCCTTCATAGACGGGATTGATGGACAGGCAGAGGAGGCCTTTGGTGCAATCCTGCACGCAGGAGAAACAGCCCATGCACTCGAAGAACAGCGCCTCGACCGTGCTTAGACTGCGAATATACTCCGCCTCCTGCCGGTAGCGGTCATAGACGCAGGCCTTCTTGACGCAGTTATGGCACCGGGCGCAGTCCTCCCGCCAGTCCACCACGCCATGTTTGCCGATGCGCGGGCCTCGCGGCGGAACAGGCCGTGTCTTGATATGATATTTTTCCGGCATGGGTTCTCCTGGTCACGACAGCCCGGCGGCGGCGAGCAACTCCGGCACCACGGCTTCTTTGCCACCCGATAGAATATGAATTCCGCGCACACCTCCCATCGTCTTCAGTTTCTTGATGGTCTCCACGCACATCGCCCGGCAGATCTTCCCGGCGCCGTCGCCGGCGGCGGGGAGCTTCTTCATCACTTCGTCGGGCACGAAAAAATCGGGATGGGTCTCGCGCAGCTTCCGGGCCTCCTCCGCGCTTTCCAGGGGGAACACGCTGGCCAGAATCGCGGCCTTCCTGGTGAACCCCGCCTGGCGAACGGCCTCGAGCCATTGGTTGAACGCTTCGAGATCGAAGACCGCATGGGTTTGAATGAACCGGGCGCCCGCCTCGATTTTGCTGTGGAGCCGGAGCAGGTTGAGTTCGAGCGGCTTCAGGAAGGGGTTGGCCACCGCTCCCACCAGCATCGGGAACGGCCCGTCAATCTTCGTCCCGTCGGCCAGCAAGCCCTGCTCGCACATCCGGGTGGTTGCCGCGACAAACTGCGTGGAATCAATGTCAAAAACATTCGTGGCTTCCGGACAGCCGATCAACGTCTGGTGATAGCCGGACAAACAAAGCACATTCTTGATACCGAGGCCGGCGGCGCCCAGCAAATCCGATTGTAGGGCGGTGCGGTTCCGGTCGCGGGTGACCATTTGGAGGACCGGCTCCAGACCCATTTTGAGCGCGATGACCGAGGCGGCCAGGGAGGACATCGCCACCCCGTGCTGGTTGTCGCCGATGTTGACCGCTGTGAGCTTGCCGCCCAGGGATTTCAAGGCCGCTTCCGTGGCGGATTGGGTCGCCGTGGTCCGCGGCGCGTGCTCGGCGGTGAGAATGAACTCTCCGCTGTCTATTTTTTTGGCGAGTTGGCTGTCCGCTTTCATGCGACCATGTGTTCCTGTGTATTCATTGCACCGCCGGGGGTGAGATTTGACGGCAGTCTTCTGACTTGTTCGATGAACTGCCTGATTTCGTTGCAGGCCTGCTGGGCGCCTCCCGGCGCGCACTCAATGACGGCCATCCGTCCCGGCTCGAATCCGATTTCCTCGAGCAGCGATTCGACGGCCTGGGCGCGTTTGTGGGCGCGCCGGCTGCCCTCAAAGTGACGGCACTCCTTCGTCTTGCAAGCCGCAATCACCACGCCGTCCATGCCCGTTTCCAAGGCCTTGACCAGGTAAGGCACATCCACTTTTCCAGAACAGGGCAGACCGATGGCCTTGACCGTGTCTCCGCCCAGATCTCCCCAGGAACCGGCCACACGGCCCGCATCCAAATTGTTCGAGCAGTAAAAGACGCAAGTCTTTAGGCAGCGCTTGTTCTTTGCCAGCCCGTCAGACACGGCGGGCCGGTCTTTGGCATCTCCCTCTCCTCCACTGGCGGAAAGGGCAGGGGAGAGCTGGACGTCAGTTTCCGCCTTCGGATTCCGCAACCGGTTCATGCAACGCTGGAGGGCCGACACGCCCTGCCGGCAGGCGGCCAATTCCTCGGCGCCCATAAGGCCGTCTTTGGCCATTTGGCCGCGCAACCTCTCGACAAGGCTGATGATCTCGCGCACCGAGGCTGGTTGGTCATCGGCGGCGGCCCAGGCATTCTCCAAACCCCCGCAGGCCAATTCCATTCTTATGATCTCGCCCCACACCGCTTCCAAGGATGCGTGCAAGGCGCAGAGCAAACGCGGACAGCACGCTTCGATAGCCCTCAAGTGCTCATCGGCGGTCTGGTCACGCTTGCTCATAATGCATTATCCGGGACTTCAAAAAATGCGCAATGATAAAATTGCGCACGAGGATACTGCGCGGGCAACGCCCGAATGTAAAGGAAAATCGTCCGGGCTGTCGCGTAGTTTTCAAACCAGGAATTTTTTGTAGTTAGCAAACCAGGACAGGGTTCATTTTTGGCGATTGGTAAAGAGGATCGCCGGTTTCTCATTTTTGTCGGGTGGGGCGGCCAAGACG
>Ga0187871_10003201_pt1 | contig 12776 bp, 7 predicted proteins | sample June2016WEW_16_1_FD_132988 | JGI IMG/M metagenome (GOLD analysis project Ga0187871, IMG submission 132988) | Peatland microbial communities from SPRUCE experiment site at the Marcell Experimental Forest, Minnesota, USA - June2016WEW_16_10 | ecosystem: Environmental > Terrestrial > Soil >... | reverse complement strand
GGTCCGACCGGCAATCCCAATCCGCCGCAGCAGTTGATCAAGATTTTCGGCACGGACGATCCGAAGAAGAAGGTGCATCCGGTACAGCCCGCCACCAAACCACCGGCCGAGCGCCAGCGCTTTGCCGGACTGCTCAACCTGACCCCAACCACGACCCGTAACCTGTACTTCTCAGAACAGTTCGCCGGCAGCAACGGACCCAGCCAGTTCTTCATCACACTCCAGGGCCAGAAGCCGCGCGTCTTTCACATGGATGATCCACCGGCCATCGTTACCCAAATCGGAGCGGTGGAGGACTGGACGATCGAGAACCATGCGGGCGAAGCGCATGATTTCCACATTCACCAGGTGCACTTCCTGCTGATGGCGGTCAACGGAGTGCCGGTGCTGAATCCGGAACTCTATGACACTTTCCCGATTCCCAACTGGTCGGGCAGCGGACCGTATCCCAGCATCACGGTGCGCTTGGATTTCCGCGATCCGCAGATCGCAGGAACCTTCGTCTTCCATTGCCACATTCTTGATCACGAAGACGCCGGCATGATGGAGAAGATCCAGGTCAATCCGTGAACTAGAGGAGTGGAGCCTGCTGTCGCGCCGCTAGTTAGTTAGGATGCTTGGCAAACGGGCACCCACATTGCTAAGGTTGTATCAAGTTCTTCGAGAGGCACATCACCTAGCACCTCTCCCTGTGACCGCCTGCAACACCAAAGTCGTCTTAAACTGTTGTTGTCGGACCAACGATAGCCCTTTGGACGTCGCGAGTTGCTGCAACTGTGTATACAAGGACAGTCCTGTAGCAGCATCAGCCTTCACCGAAAGCTCGAGAGCCTTGCCTGAAGGCCATTGCCAGAGCTCCAGCACCACGGGATTCAAGGGCGGTTGGGCCCTGACTCGCCAAGTGGTGGCCTCGATGGTGGCGATTCTCTTCACCAGCTTCCAGTCAATCGAGATGCGCGCTTGCTTCAGAAGGTCTTTCTGACTGGCGCTGAGCATCTCCAAGATCGCCGCTCCCGTTTCCGGTACTTGTTGTCCGGCGAGCTTTCTCTGTATCGAGTAGGACTTCTGCTCTTCACCTCCAACTATGTCGACTTCACATTTGAACTTTTCGTGATCGTCCGAAGAGCCAAGGAACTCCTTTCCCAGGGGCGGACGCACTTTCACCGTCAGGTCGGGGCTGAAACCCTGGCGCAGCCGGACAATCACCCCTTGTGACAACAGGTCGAGGGCATCGGTGTCGAAAAGATAGACTTGACCGCCGGTTTCTTTTTCAGCGTTCAACGACGCGACAGCAGCTTTCGTCTGTTCCGGCGAAATCAGAACCTTTGCCTCAGCGCTGCATTGTGTCTGCGCCGGCGACAGGCAGCGAAGAAGCATGATCAAGGTACAAATAACCAGAGTTCTGAGCATCGCTGGCCCACTTGCACCTCAACATTTCCGTTTGCGAGGTGTTGGAATTCTTCCGCACTGTCGGACTGAAGAGGCAGCGAAGACGAGCTTGCCTCCGCTGCTATCGTCAGTGTAGTCCTGGATGCGTCGTCTGTTCGAAGTTGGTAATAAGGCAATCACTGAAGTGTTCCACGGCTGGATCAGGCCTTGAGGGGCGATATGGCTGTCCCTGGCAAAATCGCCCGGCTCACCTGTCACAATTAACAGTTCCCAAAACAGCCACGATCATGGTCAACTGGCAATCGCAGCGGTCGCAGTTCGACCAGCGGGACGCCCGGCCCTTCACCGCGCAGAAACGGAATGCGGCATGATTCGCCTCATTCGCGAACTGATTCGTCCATATCGCAGCCAGTTGGCCATCATCCTGCTGGCCATGCTGGTCGAAACGGCCATGAGCCTGGCGGGGCCGTGGCCGCTGAAGATCATCATCGACAACGTTGTGGGCAATCACAAGCTGTCGCCTTGGCTCGATCACCTCGTTCGGCCCATGCTGGACGCCGGCAACAAGTTGCAAGTGGCTGGACTGGCAGCGTTGGCCTTCGTGCTGATTGCGGTGCTCGGCGCGATAGCGACCTACATCGACAACTATTACACCGAGAGCGTCGGACAGTGGGTGGCCAATGATCTGCGGATGCGGACCTACCATCATCTGCAGCGCCTGTCGCTCGGTTATTACGACACTCATCAGACCGGCAATCTGCTGAGCACAATGACTACCGATATTCAGACCATCCAGGGCTTCGCCTCCTCCTCAACCCTGAATATTCTGGTCGACCTGTTCACCATCGTTGCCATGCTAGGCCTGATGTTCTGGCTCAACTGGGACTTCACCATGATCGCGGTTGGGGTGACGCCCTTCCTGCTGTTCTTCGTCTCGCGATTCAAGAAGGCGGTGAAGAAAGCGACGCACCAAGTACGCAAGGAGCAGTCCGAAATCGTTGCCGTGGTGCAGCAAGGCCTGGAATCCATGCGGGTCGTCACGGCCTTCGGACGGCAGGACATGGAGCAAGACGAACTGAAGGAAGTAAGTCAAGCTACAGTGAGTGCTGCTCTGGCCGCCCGCCGGATAAAATCGTTGCTCTCGCCAGTGGTGACCGTTACCGTCGCGTTATGCACCGCCGTTGTGCTGTGGCGCGGGGCCGCGCTCATCCTGGCCGGAGTGATGACGGTCGGCGCACTCACAGTTTATCTGTCGTATCTAAGTAAGTTCTTCAAGCCGGTGAAGGATCTCGCCACCACAACGAATGCGATCGCGCAGGCCGCTGTGGGGGTTGACCGTATTCGTGCCATCCTCGACACCGATTCGATCATTCCGGAACGCGCCGACGCAATTGAACCGCGCTCCATCAAGGGTGACATTGTTTTCGACCATGTGGCGTTTGGCTATTCTGTCGATGCCAAAGTGTTGGGAGATGTCAGCTTCCACATCAAGGCGGGACAGTTCGTTGGAGTGGTCGGGCCGACCGGCAGCGGAAAGTCCACGGTCGTCAGCCTGATTCCCCGATTCTACGATCCGACCGCCGGCACCGTTACGATCGACGGCCGCGATGTGCGCGACTACAAGCTTCACGGACTGCGCGATCAAGTCGGCTACGTCTTGCAGGACACGGTGCTCTTCCGCGGAACCATCCTGGAGAACATCGCCTTCGGCCGGCCGAGCGCCACTCGCGACGAGATTGTCGAGGCTGCCCGGACGGCGAATGCGGATGAGTTTATTGCGCGGATGCCGAAAGGTTACGACACCATGGTAGGCGAGCGTGGCCTCACGCTTTCCGGCGGCCAGCGGCAGAGAATCGGCATTGCCCGCGTGATGGTCCGGAACAGCCCCATCCTTCTCCTCGACGAACCGACGGCGGCCCTTGACAGCGAGTCGGAGAAACTGGTGATTGATGCTCTCGAGAAGCTGATGAAGGGCCGCACGGTGATCACGATTGCGCACCGACTGAGCACGATTCGCGATGCCGACCAGATCATTGTGATCGCTGGGGGCGTCGTGGCCGAGTCGGGCACTCACGAGGAACTTTTGGCGCTGGGTAAGATTTATGCCGACCTCCATCGCACTCAATTTGAAGATGTATCCGCGAAAGCGGCCAGGCCAACAGCGCAGTAGGTCTTGAAAAAACACGCCGACAGCTAACTAAGTATTCGAGTGTCAGTAGGGGAAGATCGCAGGTTCTAACCAGGAGTTGAGCGTGAGCAGACGAAGCCCACCGGCACCTAGCTTTGCTAAGGATGTGGGCATAGTTGCCCGCTGCCTGTACGATCTCGGAGACGGAAGTGCTGATCGCCCGGCTGTTTACTAATTGTCAGAAGGAGTCTCGCCGTGTCTCGTTATCTCGTCGTTATGCCCGATGATTCATCCCAGCCCATCCTCGAGGCCGTTAATCATGCATCGAAATCGCTGCGGATCAAGATGTTCACCTTTTCCGATCCCCATCTTTTGCATGCGATGATTGCAGCCCACCGGCGCGGGGTGAAGGTACGCATCATGCTCAATCCCGCTCGCCGCAGCGGAGAAGCGGAGAATGAAGAATCCAGGAAGATGCTAACCGAGTCGGGAGTCGAGGTAATCGACAGCAATCCTGCGTTCGACATCACGCACGAAAAATCCATGGTGGTTGATGACGAGGCGGCGTTCGTTATGTCTCTCAACTGGGAGACTAAGAATTTTACCGAAACGCGTGACTACGCCGTGGTAACCAAGCACAGCCATGAAGTCGCCGAGGTTATCGAGTGTTTTGACGCCGATTGGGACCGGAAGGACTTTTCCCCGGGTGAGCACTCGCACTTGATCTGGTGTATTGGGAATGGCCGTCAGCGGATCGGCCAGTTCATCGACGAGGCCAAGCATTCGCTGTGGGTCCAGAACGAGCGCTACCAGGATGCTGTGATCATCGAGCGCCTCGTCCGGGCAAACCATCGTGGCGTCAAGGTTCACGTCCTGGCACGCCCGCCACACAAGTTGAAGGAGGAGAAACTCGTGGAAAGTGTTGGAGGCCTGCGGATCCTGGACGATGTAGGCGTCAAAGTGCATCGGCTCAAAGGGCTCAAGCTGCACGCTAAACTGCTCTTCGCCGACGGAGTTCGCGCCATCATCGGCTCCATCAATCTAGCTCCGGGTAGCTTCGACAGCCGACGCGAGCTCGCCATTGAGGCGCACGATGCGGAAATCGTAGACCGTCTGCACAGTGTCGTGCACCAGGACTGGGAAAATTCTCGCCCGATCGACCTTACAGATGAAGGACTGCTGGCCGAACTGGAAGATAAAGACGAGCATCTCGCCGAGGACCTCGCGATTCAGACGAAGAAAAATATTAGCTAGTACTTAGCAAATGGCACTGCTGCGCAGCTCCGAGAATGCCGCGTGCGACAGGGCCAAGAAACGCAAACGGGGTTACCGTGCCGGCGTGGATAGTTGTACGCAGTGCGTTGAGGACGACCCCTTGAACCAGCAAATCCTGATCTGCGCACGAGCGTTGGCCGCCACGGCTTCCAGTGGTACATTTCAGGTTGACGGCTCGTGTCATTGATCGTCAGCAGGCGTTTTGGGAGCTAAACTTTGATGGGCAAGTCGAAGATCGAGCTGAGAAACAAACATACTTTGTGAAACAGACTCATAAACAACCTTTGATTGGCATCTGACGGGTTCCATTGACCTTGGAGGAGCGCTATGCGCCGACGGTTCACTCTATTACTCACGAGCATCCTACTTATAGGTTCCCTTGCGTCGGTTGCCTCACAAGAGCAATCCTCCAAGTCCAATCGGCCCACTGTTGGTCTAGTTCTTCAAGGTGGTGGGGCTTTGGGGCTTGCCCACGTTGGCGTTATTACATGGCTGGAGGAACATCACATTCCGGTGGATTACGTCGCCGGCACTAGCATGGGCGGCTTAGTCGGCGGGGTTTATGCCACTGGGCACAACGCCGTCGAGATGCGCCAGATCGTGAATAGTATCCAGTGGGATGAGGTCATAGCGGGGCAGACGCCCTTCCCGGACCTTGCGTTCCGCCGCAAGGAGGACGCCCGCGATTATCCCAACAACCTGGAATTCGGATTGAAAAAAGGTCTGCAGTTTCCCGCAGGCCTCAACTCCGGCCAGCAGGTCTCGCTGGTTATCGATAAGATCACGCTTCCGTACTCAGAGATCAAGAGCTTCAACGACCTCCCCACTCCCTTCGCTTGCGTAGCTACTGATCTGGTCAGCGGCAAACCTAAGGTTTTCCATGAGGGATCCTTGTCCCTGGCCATGCGGTCGACCATGTCTCTGCCCGGAATCTTCACCCCGGTGCGGACCAAAGATGCCATTTATGCCGATGGTGGATTGCTGCAAAACATTCCCGTCGAGGTAGCCAAACAGATGGGAGCCGATCTGACACTGGCGATTCACCTGGAGGAGGCGCCGGTGCCGGCGAATGCCAACCTCTCCTCGTTCGCAGTTCTCGGGCAGTCGATCTCGGTCATGATCGCGGCCAACGAACTGTTGAGCATGGAAAAGGCGGACATTCTCGTCTCAGTTCCGGTCCAGAAATGGAGTGCGCTGAGTTTTGACGACGCGGACGCGATCATCAAGGCGGGATACGATGCCGCCGCGGCGAAATCAAGAATCCTGTTGACGCTGGCGGTGGATGACGCCACGTGGCAGAAGTATCTTGCCGATCGCCAATCCCGTGTCCGCGGCAATCCTGTTCCAGAGTTTGTCGCGGTTGAAGGCGTGAATGGACATCTTTCGCAGCGGATCGAAGAGAAAACTGCCAATTTAGTAGGGAAGCCGATCAACTTCGATGAGTTGGACCAGGAAATCATGCGCCTGAAGGGAACGGAGCGCTATTCGGCGCTGAGCTACCAAATGGTAGACCGCAATGGTCACCAGGGCCTCCTGATAAAGACCGAGGAAAGTGAGATTGGTCCACCGGTGGTTCACCCGCTCATCCTCATCGACGGGTCAAGCTTGAAGAACGTTACGCTCGACATGGGAGCGAGAATAACCTGGTTCGATATTGGGGGCTTTCGCTCGGAATGGCGCAATGACATCGTACTGTTCTCCGATTACGGGCTGAACTCGGAGTACTACCATCCCTTCACGCCGCAGACCCATTGGTTCATCGCACCACGGGTTCTGGCCGATAACAATCCGCTTTTCATCTACGACAACAACCAACTGGTGACCACCTACCGGCGCTCCACTCTTGGCGGAGGCGTCGATGTCGGCTACCAGTTTGGAAGGACTGGCGAGCTGCGTCTCGGATACGAAGGTGGGTGGCAAGACTTCGAGCGGCAAATCGGAAACCCGAAAGAACTGCCATCCTTTTCCGGCGGCTACGGTGCCAGCAGAATTCAATACAGGTTGGATCGCCTGGACGACCCTGTCATTCCTTTCGCAGGACAAAGTTTCAATGGCGATTTTTACTGGTACAACGCCAGTCCGGAGGCGCCCAAACCCTATCCGGTGCTCGAAGCCAACGGTCAGCTTCACCACCGGCTGAACGAAGCGAACTCGGTTTTTCTGGATGGATCTGCCGGGACGACTTTCAATTACACGACCGGCATCCCCCAGTTCTCCCTGGGAGGCTCGCGAGAATTGGTGGCCTACGGAACCAACGAACTGCTGATGGATAAGTACTTCCTATTTCAGGCGGGATATCTGCGGCAACTGGCGAAGCTCCCACCGTTGCTGGGTAGCGGCGTCTATTTCATCGGCGTTTACGAGGCGGCGCAGGTTTACGGCCCGCCCAGCAGCATGGTAAACAAGGCATCCGGCTTCCCGACCGATGGTGCCGCGGGCCTGGTCGTCAACACGATCTTCGGGCCGGTGGAGGCAGCCTACGCGTACGGCGATACCGGACACCACAAGTTCTTCTTCCGCGTTGGGCGGCTGTTTTAGCGGTTCAGGATTGGCCTGTCCGCGCGTACAGGGTGTCTCAGTAAACCGGATAAAGGTGTCGGGAGCAGACCTCGTCGTGAACTGTCCTCGCCGATTGCAATATCCGAGGGCCTCCCGAACGTGAGCTCCGGTTGAATTTCACCTTCAGAATCCGACTCGTCCCACTCGAATGAGCGCAGACCAATCAGGAGATCCGTCCGCCGCCTGCCCTGCGGCATTGATGTGCTCTCGCTCCTTCAGTTCCTGGAAGGGGAGTCCGCCGGTGGCCAGCCGCCCCCGATCGTACAGCAATTCATCCAGCGTGCCGTTCAGCAGGAGTTGGTAGTTCCAGGGCTGGGGATTCTTCATATCTGCGGCTATCTTGGTGTCAAGCGTCGTGGTGCAGTTTCGGGTCAGAGCGTTATACCACTCCGGATGATCTCGCAACTGGTTCAGGTAATCGGCGTAGATGAGAAATATCTTGCGTGCCTCGTCTGCCGAGATGGTAGTGCGATACATGAAGACTTGCTCGTCCTTGCGGAAGTTGGTGCGCAATCGAATGAGGTCGCGCTCGTCGGCGGTGATGAAGATCAACTCGTACTGCCGGAAGAATCCGAGCACCGCCGAATACGACTGGCCGGCTTTATAGCGGGCCTCGATCGAAAAGGCGACATGGTCGTTGTCCCCGAATTGGAAGCTGAGGATCGGATGACCGATATACTTCGGTCCCCAAGTAGTGAAGAACAGGTCTGCGTAACGGAGTTGCGACAGATATACCGTCCGGTCGCTCCAGCAATCGGTGTAATCGGTCTTGGTAATGTAATGGCAGTTGCGCAGGTTGTGGATCGTGACCCGGTCTCCGTTGATCTCAATCGAGGCAGTTCGAGCAGTGTCGGCTTGCCAATCGCCATCATTCGACGGCTTCAAACTGAGCCACCACGCCAGCACTATGCAGAAGCCAGCGAAAAACAAAGCAGCCGTCCAAGACCGTCGTTTGACCCGCAACAGGATCGCGACGATCCCCAAAATGTAGATCGCGGTGATCGGAACGCGCAGGCTTGGCACGCGAAAGTCAACGTAAAGGGCTGCCACTGCCCAGAGAGTGAGCAATGCGAGAACCAACCACATGATCGCGAGTCCCAGCCCACGCAGCAGTCTCAATCCAGTCGGCGGAGTAGGCCGAAAGCGAAGGTCATCCTTAGTGTCCATAACATTCTGGGTGGCGAGGCTAAGTCCGTTGCCCTTTCACTGCCGCCTTGCGGCACGGTAGAAGCTTCCCACCAAAGGATCATCCTAAATGAATCTGCACACCGCAGTGCTATCCCCGGTGCTTCTTCTTCGTCCCGCCACTGTTCACCCGTGGCGATTCTGCGTCACGTCAATCCGCACGTCACCAAGGGCCGCTATATCCAAGGGCCGCTATATCAAAGCCTTTGATCCGGCGCTGCTCGCGGCCATGAAGCGAATGCGGGCCTCGGTGAATGTGCTGAAGTCGAGTCCAGCAATAGTCCAGCAGACGAACTGAAGCGACGTGGTAAGCTGCTGAAATCATGCCGCGGAGAGGTGGCCGAGTGGCTGAAGGCGGCGGTTTGCTAAATCTACCTGCCCTGTTTGTGCTCACTCATCTTCAAGTGTTTTGTTGGACTTAGCGCCTTCCCGTTTGCGCTGAGAGACCTGATTTGCAGAGGAATGGCAGCAGTTGGCCAGCAGATCTGTCCGCTGATCGGAATCGTGAAGCCTCTCACTAGAATGCGCCTATTGCCGTGGGTTTGAAGTGGGATTGAAGTGGAATTGATGTGAATCGATCCCTTGCAACCTGCTGATAGCGGCGATTATCGGTTGACTATACCCTGTTGAGATTCTCAATTTCCGAAAAGCGCAGCAGCGCCGGCAAGCGCGGCGGGAAAGCATAAGGCAGATCGACCGGGAGCAGTTGGTATTTCTGGATGAGAGCGGGGCCAGCAGGCAGATGACCCGCAATTATGGCCGCGCTCCGGGTGGACAACGGATGGCGGAAGGCACGCCCCAGAGCCACTGGCATACCGTGACCATGTTGGCGGCGCTGACCATCCAAGGCTTGCAAGCACCCATGACCATCGAGTCGCCGACCGATGGTGACGTCTTCCTGGCCTATCTGGAGCAGGTGTTGTGCCCGCAGCTCCGCGCGGGACAGATGGTCATCATGGACGATCTGTCAGCCTACAAAGTGGCCGGGGTACAGCAACTCATCGCCACCACCGGAGCGCGGCTGATGTACTTGCCGCCCTACTCCCCCGGCTTCAACCCCATCGAGCAAGCCTGGTCGAAGATCAAACAACTACTGCGCTCGGCCAAGGCCCGCAGCGTGGAGCCTCTGCAGGGCACCATCGCAGAAGCCCTGCGGGCCATTACTGCCGACAAGGCCTCAGCTTGGTTCTCTCCTTGCGGGTATGGTCTTAATAACGTTGAAAATGCTCTAGCTTGCACTCGGAGTGCGAAAGTGCGGAAAAGATCTCACACTCTACACGATTCCCTTCGCTGCCGAAGACATCGAGCGATGCAGGGGCGCAATCCTGCTACGCAGGCTGTGATCGAGACACTGATTCGGGAAGAGCCGAGCCGGTCACGGCAGTCTCACGATACCTGAGAATCCATCCAGGGTCGCAAGCTGCCTTGACCGGCGGGCCGTGATCAAGATGTTCGCACAGCTTCAAGCCACAGCTTGAAACGCGCGCTTACTGCAATGGCGCGATGCTCCATTGCGGTTCATTGTGGTAGACCTGGCCTAAATACGTGGAATCGCTCGTGGTGAAGAAGTTCCAGGCATCGAGGCCGTTGTAACCATCAACCGTGAAGTTGGTCATGAAGCTGAGCGCGCCGGCTGCCTCAGCGCCGTAGTCCACTCCGCGGTCACTCCAGCCAGTCGGTAGGGTCAGGAAGCCCGTCTGGAAGGTATTCCAATCCGTGATCCAGATGCAGCCTGGATTGGCTGGGTTCTGGCAGACTGGTCCAACCAAGGTCGTGGGATACACGTACTGTTCAATCAAGTAATGATTGACAGCCGGATTCAAAAGTATGTTGAGGTAACGTGTCGCATCCCGCTGCAGGATTGATGTCGTATCCACGACTCCTAATTGCTTGACCATGCCGAAAACGATATCGATGAAGCTAGACATAAAACCACTCTCGGCCGACTGCACGATATTGACATTAATGTTGTCGGGCCCGCCATTGCCATTAGCAACATAACACGTGGTGGTTCCATCCTGACAGTCACCCATACGCCACAAATTGAGGGTTGACGGATTGGCTGCCTGGGAGTATTCGAAGTAGTTCACGCCCCAGTTGTAAGCCCACGTAGGATCGCTTCCAGTCACTGTCTGAGGCAAAGCGTGCTCGCCTTCAACCAAGGCAATATTGTTCATGACTTTACTGGCAAAATATGGACCTTCTGGAATTCCATCTGGCGAGATGAATGCGGCGTAGGCCAGGGTCCGCAAGGCCCAGGCCAGCTCTCGGGTTGTGCTATATAACATTCCGTAGTGTCCCTGACGACCCCACGAATTTGTTGCACTGTAACAACCCAGCCCGTGACCGGCAATGAATCCGGCCTCCAGCATCTCATTTTCGAGATAAAAATACTTGCCCGTGAGAGTGTAGGGAATATACGCAAAGTCCGGCATATGGCTTGTATCCCCAGGAACGGAATACCAGCCACTCCCATCCCCGGGAAGTGGTGTGGCAATTAAGTCAGCGCCATTGTTGTTGCAGCTTACATTCCAATTGCCATAAAGGTTCAAAGTTGCATATTGCCGGGCGTTGATCGAGACCACGTGTCCATACGGATCCACGCTACCGTTACCCGGAGCATCAAAGTAATGCCCGGTTCCAGGATAGTGATCGGCCTCACGGAAGAAGATGGGATAACGACCCGCCAGATCAGCATTCTGGGTCATCATCAGCTGCATCCGGCTGTCGCCGGTCATCAGGTAGTCCACATCCCACTGCGGATAAACCCCGATCCAAGGCGCGTAACCTGCTCCGTTCGGGTTTTCATCGTAATTGACAATACCGCCATTGCCATAGATGTCGTCGATACCCGGAATCGTCAGTCGGCCGGCAGGCTCGTTGGTATAAACCGCGTACATGTTTTCGAGGTCGCTCTCGTTCGGAGTGTAGTTGACATTAAAATTCGCATAAGCCGTCGTTGATGCCAAGTACGGCCAGTTGTAGTTGACCTGGATGGGTGGAGGAGCAGAGCTCAGCCAGAAGTCCCGGCGCCAGCGAGTGAAGATGTCTTGCGTGAACGACGCCTGGGTAAGCTGCGCTGTTGGATTGTTGTTTCCGGTGGTTATGGTCAGGGCGTAGGTCTGGTTGCGTGCCGAGTTGGACGCGGTGGAAGAGGCCCAGGAGTTCTCGATCGTGAATCCCAGGTCGACCTGATTGCCCTGCGGATAGAACCAGGCTTCAAAGATGGGATGCAGCGGATTGCCCAATCCGCCATCGGTATTGACGTCGAAGCTGCGGTCCACGCGGTCTTCCAGAATGACAGCGGTCACGATGGGCCCTTGCAGCCAGTAGGTGAAGTCTCCCGCTTGCAGGATGCTGCGGGCGCTGATCGTGGGACTATTGGTGCCCGTGAGCTGCATCTGGCCATCGAAGTTATAGGCCTGATTCAGCATGTCGGCCTGCTGCAGGTAGCCGGTGTTGTTGCCCGTGCCCTGGTTCTGGAAGCTCACCTGCGTTCCACCGGTCGAGAGGTTCGGGATGATAAAGCTCACGACGGCAAACTTCAGCGAGCCATCAGGCCAGCGGTTCTTGACGTCGCACTGCGTCAGGATGGGCGTGCCCGCGATCACCGCCTGCGCAAAGTTCGGTACGTCGCCATCTTTGAAGAAGCGGCCCAGTGAGATGATGCGGTTCGTCTGCGGCGATCCTGAAGTCGAGTACACGGTAATCGAATCGCCCCCGCCTCCGCCGCCGCCGCCTGTGACCGTCAATGTCACGGTCGTTATTTCTTGCGTGCTGCCACTGGTTCCGGTGACCGTAATCGGGTATGTCCCGGTGGGCGTACTTCCGCCGACCGTTATGGTCATGGCGGAGGTGCCCGAACCCGGCGCAGGTAGGTTCTGCGGATTAAAGCTCACCGTCGTTCCTGACGGCATACCCGACGCCGATAGGCTGATGGCACCGTTGAAGCCGCCGCTAATTGTGGAAGTGATCGTCGAGCTTCCCTGATTGCCTTGTTCCACGATCAGCGAAGACGGCGAGGCAGCCAGCGTGAAGCTCGGCTGGCCTTGCGTCGTCACCGTAAGCGTCACCGTAGTGCTCTGCTGGATGCCACCGCCGTTGCCGGTCACCACGATGGGATATGTGCCCGCAGCGGTACTGGCGCCGACATTGATGCTCATCGTCGCATTGCCCGAGCCCGGCGCTGGTACGGTCGACGGGTTGAAGCTGACCGTCGTTCCTGATGGAACTCCCGAAG
>Ga0187871_10003197_pt1 | contig 12786 bp, 10 predicted proteins | sample June2016WEW_16_1_FD_132988 | JGI IMG/M metagenome (GOLD analysis project Ga0187871, IMG submission 132988) | Peatland microbial communities from SPRUCE experiment site at the Marcell Experimental Forest, Minnesota, USA - June2016WEW_16_10 | ecosystem: Environmental > Terrestrial > Soil >... | reverse complement strand
CGTTCGATCGAGTCGTCAACTACACGTGAACCTGTAGTTCCGATATCTCCGGAGCGGGTGCGTGTGGTTCACCCGTTTCATCCGTGGTTCGGGCGTGAGCTGGAGTTCGTGAAGCGGCGCCGGAACTGGCGGGCGGACCGGGTTTATGTGTTCGGTGATGCCGGGGAGCTGGTCAGCTTGCCGGCGGAGTGGACTGACCTGGCGCGGGCGGATCCTTTCGTGGTGATAGCGGCGGGCCGGGCGCCGTTCCGGACGGCGGATCTGCTGAGGCTGGCCGACGAGGTTGCCCGGCTGCGTTCCGGTGCGGACAGTGTCCAGGAGATTCTGCCGTGAGTGTCCACGGGATTCTGTCGCGTGCTCGTGGCAGCGTAAGCCGGATCGCCCGGCTTTCTAGACTACTTGCTGCGGCGATGGAGGCAATTGCCGTTTCTGGTCGCCAGAAGGCCGTCCGGACCGGTAGCATATGCGGCATAATTACATGGATGGCATTCGGATGCGGGAGGCACTATGGCAGGCCAGGCACACGGCAAGGACGCCTCGCTGGCGGAGTCACGGACGCTGAATCCCCATCCGGAGGCGGTGACCGATCCAGCCTTCACCGCGGGGGCTTTCTTCGACCCGGCCGACCTGGTCCAGGTCAAGTACGAGATGGTGCGCGCGGTCGAGGCCGGCGGGCTGGGCGCGGGTGCCGCGGCCTCGGCGTTCGGCCTGGCCCGCCAGAGCTACTACAACGCCAGGAAGGCTCTTGCCGAGCATGGCCTGCCCGGCCTGATCCCGGCCAGGCCGGGTCCCAAGGGGGGACACAAGCTCACCAGCGCGGTGGTGGACTTCCTGGAGCAGCACGCCGCCGCCGATCCCGCGCCGTCCTCGGCGCAGCTGGCCGCAGCCATCGCGGATCAGTTCGGCGTCACTGTCCACAAACGATCGGTCGAGCGTGCCCTGGGCGCCCGGCGGGCCGCCGGGCACGAGCCCAGGGAGCCAGCCAAAAGCCGCTAGGACCCAGGCTGCGGACCAGGGCGCCTGGCGGGACGCAAGCGCAGCCGCGCTCACCAGTGCCTATGAGCAGCTGCGCGGTATCGCCGGCGGCGGGCTCGGCGGCGGCTGGCGATACGGGGCGGCGGTGCTGGCCGCCTCGGGGATGGCGGCGTGGATGGCCGGCGCGGCCACGTGGGCCGCCCAGTGCTCTCCCGCAGACCGGCGTGACGGCGCGGCAGCGCAAGCGCAGGCCGAACGGCCCCTATCCGCCCCCGACCAGTCCCTGCCCGCGATCTGCGCGGAGGGAGGTGAGAACGCCGGCTCGGCCTGCCCGCCGCTGCCGCCCGCCGCGACCAGCGAGCTGATCACGGCGATGGCTCAGCTGACGCTCCACCATGCCCGCGCCCAGGCTCGCGCAGCATCCGCCGGCCTGTCCCCGGCCTCGTCCTCGTTCCCCGATAGCAGGGAGTCCATCCCGCCATGAGCAGTGACAGCGTGTCCAAGGTGACGGCCGCCCGGCTGTCCCGCGACGCCTACCTCTATATCCGCCAGTCGACCCTCTACCAGGTCATCAACAACACCGAGTCCACCGCGCGGCAGTACGACCTGCGGGGCCGGGCGCTCACGCTGGGCTGGCCGGCCGAGCGCATCCACGTCATCGACATCGACCAGGGGCATTCGGGTGCCTCAGCCGCCGACCGGGAAGGGTTCCGGCACCTGGTCGCCGAGGTGTCACTCGGGCGCGCCGGGATCGTGCTCGGCCTGGAATGCTCCCGGCTGGCCCGCGACTCGGCCGACTGGCAGCAGCTCATCAAGATCTGCGCCCACAACGACTGCCTGATCTGCGACGAGGACGGCCTGTATGACCCGGCCAGCTTCAACGACAGGCTCCTGCTGGGCCTCAAGGGGACCCTGGCCGAAAGCGAACTGCATTTCCTGCGGGCCCGCATGCAAGGAGGCCTGCTGGCCAAGGCCCGCCGCGGCGAACTCAGACTCCGCCTGCCGGCCGGCCTGGCCTACGACGCCGCCGGCATCATCATGCCGGATCCCGACACCGAAGTCCGCGGCGCCGTGCAGCTGCTCCTGGACACCTTCACCGCCACCGGCTCGGCCCGCGCCGTCGTGGCGGCCTTCAACGCCGCGCACCTGACCTTCCCCGGCCGCCACCAGGGCGGCCCGCACGCCGGCGAGCTGTACTTCAAGCCGCTCACCCACGACATCGTGCTGGACGTCCTGCACAACCCCGCCTACGCCGGCGCCTACGTCTACGGCCGCCACAAGACCAGCACCGGCATGGACGGGCAGGCCCGCACCCGCCTTCGCCCGGCGGCCGACTGGATCGTGTGCATCCGCGATCACCATCCCGGCTACCTGACCTGGGCCCAGTACGAGGGTAACCAGGCCGTGCTGTCCGCCAACGCCGCGTCCCGCGGCGAGGACCGCACCGCCGGGCCCGCCCGGGAAGGATCCGCGCTGCTGCAGGGCGTGGTCCTCTGCGGCCGGTGCGGCCGCCGCATGAGCGTCGGCTACCACACCCTCGCCGATCGCACCCGCGTCCCGGCCTACCACTGCCAGCGCGCCGGCATCCGCAACGCCCTCCCCGCCTGCCAGGCCATCACCGGTGCCGGCGTCGACGCCGCGATCTCCGCGTTGATCTGCGACACCCTCACCCCGCTCGCGGTGCAGACCGCCCTGACCGTCACCGCGGAACTGGCCGCCGATGCCCGCAAGGCCGACACCGTCCGCGCCGCCCACGTGCAGCGCGCCCAGAACGCGGCCGACTCCGCGCAGCGCCGGTACCTGGCCGTCGACCCCGCCAACCGGCTGGTAGCAGACACCCTGGAAGCGGACTGGAACACCCGGCTGCGCGAACTCGCCGACGCCCGCGACCACTACGCCCAGGCCCGCGACACCGACGCCGCACTCGACGAGGACCAGCAGGCCCGCGTCCTGGCCCTGGCCGGCGACTTCCCCGCCCTGTGGAACAACCCCGCCACCCCCATGCGGGAACGCAAGCGCCTGCTCCGCCTGCTCATCACCGACGTCACCCTGACCCGGGCCGGCGACGGCGCCATCTGCTGCCAGGTCCGCTTCACCGGCGGCCAGCACCGCACCCTGTCCCTGCCGCGGCCGCTGACCGCCGCCGAGCAGCACACCACCAGCCCCGCCACCGTGGAGCTGATCAGCCATCTCCTGGACGACCACCCCTTCGATGAGATCGCGGCGATCCTCAACGGCCGGGGAATCACCGGCGGCTGGGGCCGGGCCTTCACCGTCCCCAACCTGGCCGCGCTCTGCCGCGCACGCGGCCTGGGCACGCACGCCAGCCGCCTGCTCGCCGCGGGCATGCTCACCGCCGGACAGATCGCCGCTGACTTCCAGGTGACCCCGCAGACCATCGGCAAGTGGCACCGGCGCGGCCTGATCACCGGCCAGCGCACCGACGGACGCGGAGAATGCCTGTTCCACCCCGGCCAGCACCGCCCCGGACCCGCAGAGCAGACCGCCGCCCGCAGGCCCGCAGCCACCCGGCACCTGCTCACCAGCCGGCAACTCGCGTCCGAACTCGGCGTCACCTCCAGCACCATCTTGCGCTGGACCCAGCTCGGCCTGCTCGCCATCACCGCGCCCGGCAACCGCGGCTTCGGCCTCTACCAGCCCGGCCAGCCCCGTCCGACCCGCGATCAGATCACCACCGCATGCCGCCCCCCAGGCACCGGGGACGCCATCACCGGCGGGCAGCTCGCCGCCCGGCACGGTGTCAGCCGCTCCGCTGTCTACAAATGGCACCAGCTCGGACTCATCGCCTCCCTCGGCACCGACGGCACCGGCCGGAACCTTTACCACCCCGGCCAGCAGGCCCCCAGCCGCGAACAGATCCGTACCGCCCGTGCCGCCCGCCGCCACGGCACCGCAAAATGTCAGCCCCCCGTGCCATCATCAGTCCCAGAAGGCAGAACACCCCCGATCACCACAACCCGAACCGGATCATCAACACGAGGTGCAGTGTGAAGCCAGATCGTTCGAATAGCCCGCCAGCACGGCGTCGATGACGGGCTGCTGCCATTTGCTTATTGTCTTGGCGAGGGTCTTTATCTCGGGGACGCTGTCGTTATCGGCGCACCAGATGTAGAAGCTGGCGAGCTTGTCGCGGACCGCGCTGGGCGCGGGGGTGACATGGGTGCGGGTGACGCGCAGGGCAAGCAGGTCGCGCAGGTGCTCCTTGGCGATCCATACCGCCGCGATCTGCTGGCCGTCGGCGTCGGCGTCCAGCACGCCGATGATGGTGGCCAGGTGACCGGGGTCCAGGTTCTCGATGTTGTAGCGGAGCAGGTAGTGCAGCGGGCGGGGCAGGCCGAGTTCTTCGTGCGCGTGCTGGGTGCGGTAGCTCAGCCGCCGGAACGCGTCGTCTATTTTCCGGTTTGCGAGTTTGACCAGGTGAAATGCGTCGGCGACGAGCGTGACCCCGGCGGGGGCGCCGGAGCGGTAGGTGGCGGACAGGTCCATCGCCAGGTACCTCAGCGTGGCGGCGTGCCCGGTGAGCAGGTCTTTCTCCGCGGCGGCAGTGCGCCCTTCCGCCAGGCCGAGGGTGCCGCCGCCGTCCAGGTCCACCAGGTGGGTGAGCCATTCGGAGCGGGTGCGGGTGACCTCGCCGGTCTCGGGGTCGATGCGGTCGGCGGGGGCGCCGCGGCGGAACTCATCCACCCCCGCCGCCTCGACCGGGCCCTGCCGTTCGTCCAGGTCAGCGAGCTGCTCATCGGCGTAGGCGGTGAAGGCGCGGGCAGCGGTGCGGTCCGAGACGCCGTAACGGCGCGCCGCCGCGGCGGCCGCCATCAGGTCATCGCCGACGGCCTCGCCGAGCCGGGTCCGCAGCCGGGAAGTCAGCCGCGCCCGGCGCTTGACGGCCGGCAGCCACTCGGTGAAAGTCCCTTGCTCGCAGCCGGGGGTGCCGCAGTGCCAGCGGGTCTTGCGCCAGTCCAGCAGGACCTGCCGGTCCCCGGTGAACACGTCGCGGGGCGCGGTCCGGGGATGCTCCTTGGCCCGGGTCGCCGGCCTGCCGCACAGCGGGCAGCACCGTGCGGCCTCCACCGCGGGGTCGGTGATCACCTCCACCAGGGTCTGCCCGTCCTGCGTCTCGGTCACCGCGGTGACCAGCAGGCCGCGGATCCCCAGCAGGACCGTCGCCGCGGCGCAGCCAGGCGCGCAGCGGGCCGGCGCGGGTTGCGCAGGCCCGGCGGAGCCGGTAGCGTCCACCGGTGGCGGTTCCTTTTGCGGATTTCTGTTTCTTGGTCGAAACGAGAATCCCGGGGGAACCGCTTTCTGTCTGCCAGTTGCAGTAATTCACAGGCGAATTCGTGGATATGTGGACGGGCCGCGCGTAATTCACCGGCCCGGCCGCGCGGGAATGGGAAACCCGGATTAAAACCGGGCGGCGCATCCGCTTAGGCAAGCGAGGGCGACAGATGAGGGAGACGGCCACGGGAATGGCGGCGCGGCAAACGTGCCCGCGATTCTCCGGCCGCATCGCCCGGAAAGCAAGGAAGGAGCCGCGCCGCCGCCGGTCACGGCCGGTAGCCGGGAGCGGGGTCACGGCCAGGGCACCGTAAGGGCGGCCGGCGGGTTCAGGACAGGCCGAGCGCAGGGGCCGGATCGGCGGCACCCCGGTTAAGTACGGAGACCCGTTCGATCCTGTCCCTGACCATCCATCTTGCGTGAGCCTGACTGGCTAGCTGTGCCGTCCGGTTTCACGTACGGGTTTGAGGTGGGGTGTATCCGTGAGGCCATTTCGTGGTGTTATCGGCGATCACCCCGGCAAGGTGGGTATCCCGCAGTTTTGCGTTGGACAGGTCGGCTCCACGGAGTATGGCTCCGTCAAGGCGAGCCCTGGTGAGGTCGGCTTCCCGAAGGTCGGCGTTGGACAGGTTGGTGTTGCGAAGGGTGGTCTCCAGCAAGGTGGCGTTGGACAGTTTGGCTCGCCGGAGTATGGCTCCGTCAAGATTGGCGTGCGCGAAGCACACCTTGGGGAGGTTCAGATCATTTAGTTCCGCGCCGCGCAGGTCGACTCGTTCTAGTTCCGACTCGGCGTCACCGACGATCATTGCCTGCCGGCCGAGGACAGTGATCGCGGCCCCAATGTCGTCGGCGAGGCCGCCTTGGAGCCGTGCCCGGTCTGCCAGGACCTCGGAGTCCGGCTCAGAGGGCGGCCAGGGAGCGTGCTGGCGGACAAAAGCGGTGAGCAGTGCGTGGGCGTGCCCGCGATAGCGTGCGTCGAGTTCGGACAGTTGTTCCAGTGCGTAGACGCCGCCGTGCCGAACCGATACCTGGTCGCTGGCGAGTTGATCAATCGCCTTGGTGAACAGGTCGATGCTGCGCCCTTCCCTGCTGGCCCCCACCTGACGCAATGCCACCACCGCGCCGAAAGTCACCCCGCCGAGCGCGAGGAGGCCGCCCAATCCCTGCAGCAGGGTGGAGCGGACATCGTTCTCCGCGCCCAACCGTTCTGCCGCGGTCAGACCTGGCCCCGGTCCTGCTAGCCAGGCAGGACCGAAGACGACGCATACCGACAGCGCGCCACCCAGAACTATGCAGGCAACAAGTACCGCGGTCTCCGCCGTGGTGGGCCGCCAAGTACGCATGAGACTCCTCGGCCGAATCGATGCCGGTTCCTGTCAAACCGCCGGACAGCGGTTTCACCAGCACACGATCGTTCATTATCAAGCTGACGGACCCTGATCTTCCCCTCATAGCACGGACACCGCCACCTTCTATATGCGCACGGGTGTCCGCTGCTGCCGCCGATCGCCGTTGGCTCAGCGGAGCAAAGCACCACTCCGGTTGGCCAGCCCGCAGGTGAGCGGTGCCGGCACCGTTGGCCTTGGCCGGTCAGTCGGCTGCAAGCTGCCGGCTAGGTATTTCTTACTTGCTGGCGGCCCTGCTGGCGGCGGGGCTGGGGTTGCCTGGGCTGAGGAGCCAGTGCGGGCCGGTTGTCCAGCCGAGGAACCGGCGGCCGTTACCTGGGTCGGCGGTGCGGCCGGTGGTGTCGAACCGGCCGCCGGCGATGGTGTAGGCGAGCCCGTCGGCGGCCGGCCCGAATCTGGCCTGGAAGGTCTCGCTGGCGGCGTGGATGTGGTCGCGGAGCCTGGCGAGGGCTTCGGTCTGGGCGGGTGGCGGGCAGAGGCTGAGGAAGTAGATGGCCTGCCGCCAGGCGTAGGCGGTGTTCTTGATCGCCTGGAGTGCGGCGCGCCTGGTGGCCGGCTGCTGCTGCAGGCGGCGGACGACCCAGGCCAGGGCCCGGTCGGCGAGGTCGGGGGCCAGCCCGGCGATACGGTCGTCCAGGTCGAGGGCGTCGATGAGGATGGCGAGGTTGTGGGTGGTCAGGGTCTGGCTTTGCTCCAGGATGGTCCCGTTCACCGCCACGACGCTGCCGGACCCGTTGCCGAACTGCGCCTGCCGGGCGCGGGCAGCGCAGAGCGCGGTGAAATCCGCCGCGATCATCTTTCCCCATCGCTCGGCGGCGGGGTGGTCGTGGCCGCCGGGTGAATCGGGCCAGACGTGCGGGGCCGGGAGGTCGTAGTAGCGGGCTTAGAGCGTGCCGGACAGCAGGCGGCTTGCGGTAGCGGCGGCCTGGGCCCATTTGCTGGTGAAGGTCCCGGTGAAGATGTCCGCGGCGACTTCTTCGGTCAGCGGCAAGGACAACCCAGCCCGGACGGCCAGCGAGCTCAGCTCGCTGATAAGCGGGTTGGGCGGGATGGTCTGCGGGAAGCTGCGGATGGCCGCGGATGTCACCTGGGTCAGGGTCTGCCGTGCAGCGCGGGCGGCGTCCGCATGGTCGGAGCGGAACGGCAGCAGGGCCGCGATCCACGGCAGTTCGCTGAACCGGACCTGGTGCTCGAGGTTGAGCAACAGCACGCTGCGCCGCCGACGGAACGCTGCGTAGGCCTGCCCGTACAGCTGGCTGAGCTGAGGATCATCGAAGCCGGCGGCCAGCGCCTGGGCGGTCATCTGCGGCACGACGCCGGCCAGTACTTCGGCCGAGCCGATGATCCGCCGGCCGATCAGCACCTCTGCCGGTGCCTCCAGCGCCCGGGACGCCTTGGCGGCCAGGTGCGCCGGGATAGCTGCGCCTGCGGGCACGGTGGCGCACTCCCCCGCCGCGACGGCGACAGCTATCTCCTCCACCGACCCGATCCCGGAGCCCGACGGGAACTGCGCCAGCCGTGCGGCCAGCACCCGGGCCAGGTCGGTATAAGCGGGCTGGCTGAGCATGTGCTGCTGGGCGGCCCGCACACGTGCCCGCGCGGGTGAGCCGGGCGCCCCGTGCCGGGTGATCGTGTTGGCCAGCGCCCGGCGGATCCAGCCCACCTCCCGCCCGGTCAGGCCACGGCTACCGGCCTCGCACGCTTCCAACGCCGAGACCAGCCGCGCGAAGTTCCCCTTCGCCGCCCGACGCGTCGTACATGGGTCGCGGGCCTGCACCGCGTCGCGGTAGTCCGCCAGCCACCTGCGGCGCCGGTCGGCCCAGTCCGCGGGCCAGCGGCGGCACGGCCACCCGCCCGCTACCGTCCCGGCCGCACCGCCGGGAATCAGATGGGGCAGGTCCCCCTCGACGGTGTCACACCACAAGGCGACGAGCCGGTCGGACAGCGGATGCCAAACGCCGAGCCTCTCGCGCATCACCGTGATCTGCGGCCGGGGCTGCATCGCGTTCAGCGCGGCCGCGACCGCGCCGGCCGCCTGGACCCGGACCATCGCACCGGACGGGACCGGCCCGGCGGCCGGGCGGGGGGTGAACCGGAGCCTCTCCATCCAGGGCCGCAGGTCGCTGATGAGATCCAGCGCCGCCTCGAACTGGTCCCGCTCCAGCAGCCAGGCCACCACCGGCAATGCGGCCTCCTCCGGGACCTGGACCCGGTACCGGCCAGCGGCCAGCAGCCGCAGCAGATCATGCTGGCCAGCATCACCCAGGAACCACAGGTTGACCTGTTCCTGGCCGGTCAGCCCGGGCACACCTGCCGGGAGCCCGGCCAGCAGATCCCGCTCACCGGCATCCAGCGGCGTCTCGGCCAGCAGCCGCCCGGTCGCGAACCCGCCATGAGCGACCTCCAGCGTCACCCACGCCGGCGTCCCGGCCACCGGCGTCCGCGACCCCACAGTCAGGCTGCCATCGGTCATGCCCGCCACGAGCGCCCGCCACCGGGCGATCCTCGCATCGCTAGCGGCCACATCCCCGGCGTCCAGGCTGGATTTCAGGCTGCCGACGGCACGCTGGAGCTGGTCGACGGCGTACTACGGTGAAGCGGACACGCGCGGCTCATCAGACATCGGGCACCTCACTCACGTCAACGACGCCCCGGCTGGACCTGGAGGCAGGACTCGAACCTGCGTCCTCCCGGTGAAAAGCCGGGCGCTCTGCCGCTGAGCTACTCCAAGACAGCCAGACGGCAATCGCGCCGCCCAGCCGGCCGACATGGAGGCAGGACTTGAACCTGCGCCCCCCCGGTCCGAGCCGAGCGCTCTGCCGCTGAGCTACTCCATGCAGCAACCGCGATATTAGGCCCGCACCGGGACCAGCTATCCGCAATTGTCAGCATCATCAAGAAATCTGTAACACTGCGGAGCCGCATAGTCCCAGACGCGGCAGGGGGCATAGCCATTGCACAGCTAGGTCACTGATTGCGCATAGACACAAAGCTCCATAAATGTTACCGATTGATTATCGGACTTCCAGATCGCGGCCCGGCGTCCTGTGATGGACCCTGCGGCAGTCCCGCCGACTGCGCAGCAGCACATCGACCCGGGGCAAGCCGGGACGATCCGCCGACGAGAAGCAACGCCGGAACCTGCCCGGTACCCGCCCCGTCAAGCCTCCTCGGACAGCCGGAAACGGGCCTTACCGGTACACGTCATGTCCGGCAGCCAGCCCTGCTTCAGGTCAGCATCACAGTCACCGCAACCAGCGCAAAGGAGACCAGCCTCACATGCCGCACATCGAAATGAACCTGGCACCCACCAGCCAGGACATGCCCAAGATCGCCCTGGCGCTGATACGCGCGATTATCGCGGCGGCCGACAAGGACAAAGATGAAGTGACGGTCTGCTGGTTCGCGGGGAACCCGCAGCGGTAATCGCCCCGTACGGGCACGAACCGCGTCCCGGCGCGACAGCCGAGATCGCCTTCGACACCGCAGCCCCGCCACAGCACGCCTGGTGCTCAAGGACACCTGGGGCGGGAGCATCCACATGAGTACCGAAGACTTCCTGCAGCTCGCCCGCGAAGGCGTCTCGCCACGCTTCGAGACGCTCGCCCAGATCGCGGACTCGTCCTCGGCGGACGCACGAAGAGACCGAGATTAACGCCGGCCGTCCGCCAACACCCAGCATGAGATGGCGACCGCATCATTGTGGCCGGCGGCGGGTGACATCGTGGCGAAACTCGCGTAGCAGAAGCACCAGCGGTTTACGGTTTCTTGGATTGGGGCTGAACCCCACGGCGAACCTCACCGTGTCCTTTTATGTCTGATTGATTTAAAAGTCACCACCCAAACTCAGGCGAGCAACCAAGGGAACGGGAAGCGCGCCATGGCTGTGGACATCCCGGTCATCCGGGAGGTAGTGGAGCGCGTCTGCACGCGCCAGGACGTGCTCGATGCATGTAAGCGCCGCGAGCTCGGCGCCGTGACCAGGGTTCTCTGCACGCAGGGCCTTACCCAGGGGCAGATCAACGCGCAGACCAACCAAGGGCTCGGCCACCGGCCGGGCCTTCGTCATTGCTGAACGACCCCACCCACGATTAAGCCGATCATCCTGAGAACTAATTCGCCAGCTCGCACAGATCACCACCTCACCAGCAGTCGTTGACGAGGGCTAAGGACTCCAAGGGCATCAGGGTTCACAGAACTGGATTACGCTGCACCAGCCGTCACAGACTCCAGGCAGCAGCGTTTTTCTACCCAGTTTTCTACCCAAAGAGGCAAAGCAGCGGAGTCGAGATGTCGTATCTCCTGGTCAAGTCCACTAACTGGAGTAGCCGACCAGAGTCTGCCAGCAGCCTTCCAAGCTGGTCATGCGGGTTCGATTCCCGTCGCCCGCTCCACAGGTAGATTAGTGTTTTTCGAACTCTTTTGAGCCTGGTCAAGAGATTGTCATCAGGAAGCGTCTTCAATTGCTGGACGGGGTGCCTGCCGTCATCTCTACCAGCTACTACCCGATGTGGGTCACTGAGGGTCACTAGCTCCAGTTGATCTTTTACGGATCGGCCTCAGTTGATCCTTGACGAGCCTGATCCTTGACGCGCCCTAGATGTTTTGCACCGCCGCCTGCGGGCCTGCTTCGTGAGCCGGGTCCACAGGCGGGACGAAATTTCCTCAGAGCTGGGCCTTCAGCTCGTCGATCTTGCCGATGTGCTCGCGGAGCTGGGTATAGGCGGGGCGCTCGCGGATGCGGGTCAGTGCCCAGCGGACGCCTTCAGCGCGGTTGGAGACGATGCCAGCGGTGATCAGGGCGTCGAGGACCTCAACGTCCCTGGGGTCGAGCCGTGCCATCACCGGGGTGAGGTTGCGGCCCGCGGCCGTGCGGTCCGGCGGGCCGATAGACATCGAGATGACGGGATGCCCGCGCTCCCCGGGCCGCGCGGGGAGCGTAAATTGCACGCGCCCGATGAAGGGCATCTTCCGGGCAACCTTCTTGCGCAGGTCCTCGATTGCCGCGCGATGCGCCTTTTCAAACGCGTGAAGCGTCTCATCCGGATCTTCGTCCGTCGGGGCGAGGATCACCCGGACCATCACCTGGCCGGGCTCGATCACGGGCTCGTCGCCGTACTGCAGCACCTCGACCTTCTGAACGGTCCCGTCGCCGAACTGCCTGTTCAGCTCTTCTTCGGCCCCGTGCTCGAGGCGCTCCTTCTCTTCCTGGTCCACGATCAGCTCCTTGATTGCTGGAGCAATCAGCGTAACTCCGCTTGCTCGTGCACTCAACGAGTTTTCGCGACCAGGCAAGACAGCACGGCCTGCCTCCCCCCTGCATGGCTGGCTCCGCCGAGCGGAGGAGCGCGCTAGGTCACGGACACGAGCGTGAACTCCGTTCAGAATATAGTGAAGTGTACTTCGGTCAAGTATACTTCGACTATGCATGCTTCACCAATGGGGACGTCTAAGCCTCCTCACCTGTTCGACCGGGACGCCGAGTGGACCGGGCTGGTTTCGTTCGCCGCCGATGCCCGGCCTGGCGCCACGCTGGGTGTGGTGACCGGGCGGCGCCGGCAGGGCAAGAGCTATCTCCTCCAGGGGCTGGCGACGGCCCTGGACGGGATCTACTTCCCGGCCTTGGAGCTGACCGAGACGGTCTGTTTGCGATTGTTCGCCGACGAGCTGATCCGCTTCAGCGGGTCGCCGGTCCCGCCGTTCCGGGACTGGCTTGACGCCATTCCGTACCTGTTCCGGCTGGCCGGGGATCATGTCGTTCCGGTCGTCATTGATGAGTTCCCCTTCCTGGTCAAGGCGTCACCCGGCCTGCCGTCCATCATCCAGCGGGAGCTTGGCCCGGGGGGAAGCGGATCAACGAGCCGTACGCGGCTCCTCCTGTGCGGCTCAGCCATGTCAGTCATGGGCGGGCTGCTTTCCGGGTCGGCGCCGCTGCGGGGGCGGGCGGGCTTCGAGCTGATCGTTCACCCCTTTGGCTACCGAGACGCCGCCCGGTTCTGGGACATTACCGACCCCAGGCTGGCCGTGCTGATGCATTCAGTGGTCGGCGGAACTCCCGCTTACCGGCGGGAACTCCTGCGCGAAGACACCCCTGCGGACCTCGCTGACTTTG
>Ga0187871_10003192_pt1 | contig 12798 bp, 16 predicted proteins | sample June2016WEW_16_1_FD_132988 | JGI IMG/M metagenome (GOLD analysis project Ga0187871, IMG submission 132988) | Peatland microbial communities from SPRUCE experiment site at the Marcell Experimental Forest, Minnesota, USA - June2016WEW_16_10 | ecosystem: Environmental > Terrestrial > Soil >... | reverse complement strand
TTTTCGACTGCGGATGAACTGCTGCAGAAGGATTTGCCTACACTCGGCGAAGTTCTGCTCAGGCACCTGAAAAGCTACGAGGGGTTGAACACGGTATACCAATATGCCGGGCTAAATCGTGAGTATTTCCGCGCCATGCTCGAAAACCGGAACGTCGGCCTCGGAACGTTGCCGAAGGTGCCGGAATACGGAAATCGTCAGCCTGAGGTGACAATTCGGATGATGGAAGCTTGGAACTTGCTGGAGAGGCAGGGTCTGCTTTATTCACAACGACCAGCAAGTTGGTGACTGGTTCGTTATTTCCAGTGAAGGCGAGGAACACCTCAAGCATGAGAAATTCCCGTCAGTCCCTTCCGCGAGCCCTGCGAGCGTGTCCACGTCAGACGCCGACGCACCTCGCGCATTTCTTTCCTACTCATGGGATGGTCGGGATCATCAGCAGTGGGTCACCCGATTCGCCGAACGTCTCCAGGGAGAGAGCGGCGTCGAGATCATCTTCGACGGATGGCACTTAAAACCGGGTGACGACAAATTGCATTTCATGGAACAAGCGATCGCGGAGAGTAGCTTTGTAGTAGTGGTCTGCACACCGACATATGCGGAACGTGCAAACAAGGCGGAGTAGGTTACGAGTCGATGGTCATCACTTCCGGACTGGCGGAGCACATACTGACAAACAAGTTCATACCTGTGCTGCGAAAAGGAACATGGGATTCATCCCTGCCAATCTACCTGAAGAGCCCAATTTGGCGACTGTTAATTGTGTGATTCGAGGAAAAGTAAAACGTGAACACCCGGAATTGCTGCAAGAGAAGATTACGGCCACAGTCTACTCGGGCAGCATGACACCCTCCGTCACGACGAAAACGCTCTCCGATCTAAGGAAGTGAAGGCCGGGTGCCCCATTTCTCGCGTACTTTGCGAGAAAGTGGGGACTCAACTCGAAGTCGTCCCGTCAGCGCGCCGGTAGAACCACCTTGGCGCTTTTCCAGAAACCTCCATCCGTGGCATGTGCGTCAGGGTCGGCCGCAATCCCCTTGCGGATGTGGGCCGCACTCATGCGCCGCAACTTGGCCCGGTTCGTGCCGCTGTCGCTCCTGGGAGCCGGCTTGTTCTTCTTTCTCATGAGAAAACCGTCTCAGCTAGAGCGCAGGCCATTTCCTTGGCTTCATCCTCCGTCGCTCCGTACACAATCACGCCGGGCACCGCAGCGATCTCTGCGATCCAACGGCCATCATCTTCTCGCTCAGTCTCAACATTCCAGTGCATGGCTTCATTCCTGATACAAAAATGTCTACGTATGCTCCGTCTTCCCATCCAACAAGTCCAGCGCATGAGGCACCAACCCCGCCACGGCCTCCAAAGATTCCATCGCGCCGCCGGGACTGCCGGGCACATTCAGGATCAAAGTCTTCTCCCGCACGCCGCACACCCCCCGGCTCAAAGCCGCGAACGAAGTTTTCTTCGCGCCTTCAAGCCGCATGCGTTCACCCACGCCGTCAATCAGACGATCGCAAATCGCCGTAGTCGCCTCTGGAGTGACATCGCGCGTCGCAATCCCCGTCCCACCCGTGGTTACGATGAAGCGCGCTTCCAGCGCCAGATGGACAAGGGCATTCTGAATCTGCATGGAATCGTCTTGCACGATTCGCGTAGCCACCACGCGGAAGCCAAGCTTCTTAAGGACCTCAACTACAGCCGGCCCCGAAACATCCACCCGTTCCCCGCGAGCGCAGGAATCGCTGACCGTAACCACAGCCGCAGTGAAAACAGCCGACCCCTCAGTTGTCGAGGAGGACATCTTCTTCCTCTTCCGTCCGGCCGCCGCCCGCACTCGTGCCGGTCGTACTGCTGGGGCCACTGCTGTCACCACTACCGGTAATCCCAGCGCTCTCGGCACTCGGCTCCACGGAGTCAGCCCCAGCATCGCGCTGAGATTCGTCGAGCAGTCGCAGTCCCTCCATCAGCAGACCCTGAGTATTGAGCTTCGTGGTCTCCTGGTCGGTCTTACCCTCGAAGTTGAGTTCGAAGTTTCCGCCAGTCCAGCGAAGAACTTTGAAGACGGCCTCATCTCCCGACAAAGATCCGTAAGTCGCGTGCTTGACCTGCCCTTCGACAAAAAAAACTTCGCACTTCTCCCCGGCGTTGTTCAGCTTGAGCTGGCAACTCTTGCGCCCCATTTCAAGCGACTGCATCAGGTCAATCACATTCATCTGCGAAAGATTCCCGCGCACCACGCCGTCCGAGGGAGCCGTCTTCGCCATCTTCTCCAGCGCGATGCGGTCCGCCGTGCGCTTGATGCGCCGCGTAGCTTCCTTCAGAAAGAATGGTTTCGCAATATAATCGTCAGCCGCATCCTGCGGAGATAGACGCTCATCAATGTCCGACCGGCTAGCCATCAAAATCGCCGAAAAGTTAGCCGTAGCCGGCCGCGACTTCAGCTTCTCGACCAACTGCCGCCCATCCATCCCCGGCATCCGGTAATCGCACACCACCAGCTCCGGAGGATCGTCGACAGCCTTAAGCAAAGCATCGGCAGCATCGCCAGCAGCCACAACCCGCGCAAACGGAGCCAGCGCATGCTGCAGCATCCCCAGCACCATTGGGTTGTCATCGACCAGGAGTAGTTTGACTTCGTTTGCCATGGAAATGTGAATTATGTTTACTTTTTAGTGCGGCGGTAGTCTCCGCTTTTGCCGCCGCTCTTGCGCTCCAACACAAGCTCTCGAATCTCGATCCCCTTGTCTGCCCCTTTCAGCATGTCATAAATCGTCAGGGCTGAGATGCTGGCGGCTACGAGGGCTTCCATTTCGACTCCCGTTTCCGCGGTGGTTGCTACTTTGGTGGTGATTGCGACGCCATTCTCGCATAGCCTCATCTCGACATCAACGTGGGAGAGAGGAAGGGGATGGCACATGGGGATTAAATCCGAGGTGCGCTTGGCGGCCATGATTCCTGCGAGGCGCGCTACTTCAAGCGGATCGCCTTTGGGATTTTTCGGCAGCGCTTTCAGGACGGCCGGCGACAGGTACACGAAGGCGCTGGCCTCGGCTTTGCGCCTGGAGGGCATTTTGCCGGAGACATCGACCATGCGGGCGCGGCCGGCTTTGTCGTAGTGGGAGAGCCTTTTCGGCATGCGGAAGCTCTATCTTACATGGTTGAAGCAGTGGTCAGTGATCAGTGGTAGTGGTTCGTTGAGGTACAGATATTCGTGTCCTGCCGGCGGGGGTGGGGTTTCAAGGAAGAAACGGGCGCACGCTATTTATCACATCATCACAGCTACCCACTCGCCTTCGAGGATGTGCTCGCGATCGGGCGGGATTACGATGTAGCAGTTGGCGCGAGAACGGGCGGCGATGTCGCCTGATCCCTGCCAGGGCACGAGTTCCACGTGGGAGTCACCGTAGTTGCCCGAGAGGATTGCTGGGAGGAATCTTGTCAGTCCGGTCTTGGTGCGGATGTCGGATTTCAGACGAGCGTGCAGGAATGGGAGTGGGTGCGGGGCCACTCCTGATAAGGCCTCGAGGAGTGGCTTCGCGAATAGTTCGAAGGTGACCATTGTCGAGAGGGGATTGCCGGGGAGGCCGAAGAAATACTTGTGTTGATCTTTTCTCGACGGTGGGCCTGGAGCCCCTGAGCGGGCGAGTGGTCCGCTCCCACACAAGCTTACTCGGCCGAATACTACCGGCCTTCCCGGCTGGATTTTTGCTCCGGTGAAGAAGAATTCGGCTTCCAGTTCGGCTAGCACCTGCTCGACTAAATCGTAGCGTCCCATTGAGACGCCGCCGGTCATGATCAGCAGGTCTGATTGCAATCCTTCTTCTATCAGTTGCCGTAGACGGCGGGGCTCGTCGGGAGCGATGGACAAGAGCACGGGTTCGCCGCCCGCCTTCTGGATCTGTGCTGCAAGCGAATAGCTGTTGGAGTTGCGAATTTGTGTGGAACTGATTTCGGCATCGACTCCGACGATCTCGTCGCCGGTGGTTAGGACGGCCACGCGCGGACGAACGAAGACTTGCAGCCGCGATCTGCCGACTGAAGCCGCGAGCGCGATGGCGGCTTCGTCGAGGCGTGTGCCCTTGTCCAGCAGAAGGCTGCCGCGCTTGGCCTCGGCTCCCTGAGCTACGATGTTTTCGCCTTGCGTGACGCCTTTTGTTATCTCGACCGAATGTTCTCGACGCGACGTGTATTCAACCATTACTACTGCGTCTGCGTCCGGTGGAACCGGTGCGCCGGTCATGATCGAGAATGCCTGGCCGCGATTCAATGCGGATGGAAGTTGGGTGGGACCTGCTTTGATTTCTCCGATAACTTTCAGTTTGGCTGGAGGCTTTGCCAGATCGGCCGCATGCACGGCGTAGCCATCGCGGGTGGATCGTGAGAAGGGAGGGATGTCGCGGTCGGCGGTGATGGGTTCGGCTAGAACTCGGCCGGCAGCGTGTGGGAGGTCTGTTGTTTCGTTGCTTCCTGGAATCGCTTGCGACGCATGGTCTTCGACCACGCGGCGGGCTTCTTTGAAGGTTAAGACCAGGGATTGGGGTGGTCGTGGAACCATTCGGAGATGATAATGGAAAAAGGCACTCAACTTAGCGCGGAGATGCTTCTGGGCCCTTGGTCCAATGCGACCCGTAAGCTATTGATAACGCATAACTTGCTTAATTATGCAACCATGTAGTTGCATTTGTAGCACTTAATGAATATACTACCGCTATCGGAGCGAAGGTATCGGAAAGCGATAAACCATGGCGCAAAGCAGTCAAGTTTCTGCTGTCGACATTTCTCAGAGGGAACAAAGAGAGGTAGTCGAAACCTACTCGAAGCTTCGCGCGTCCGAAGTGAAGCTGGTTGGACCCGATGGCAGAGCGGAGATTCTGCCCAATAATCTCTATTCTTTTTTGCTTCGGCTGCTGGCGGACCTGCGGGCCGGCCAGACGGTGACCCTGCTACAGAACCGCCATGAATTGACGACCATCGAAGCCAGCAAGGTTCTCGGAATGTCGAGGCAGTTTCTGGTTCGATTGCTGGAGAGAGGCGAAATTCCTTTCCACATGGTGGGCACGCACCGGCGTATGTACGCGCGTGATGTGCTGGCGTATAAGGTGAAGCGCGATCTGTCGCGCCGCAAGACCTTAGACGATCTGGCACGAGCGGAACATGACGAAGGGATCTACGACCAGGTGCCGGAAGATTTCAACGCAGGCCAATGAGTTACGCCGTGGTCTTGGATGCATGCGTCCTGGTTCCCATGCCTTTGTGCGACACGCTCCTTCGTCTTGCTGAGGAGCCCGCCGCTTACCGACCTCTGTGGAGTCACCAGATTCTGGTTGAGGTTGGTCATGCGCTGGAGAAGAAGCTAAAGCGAACAGCGTTCCAGCGACAAAGGCGACTGGACTCGATGCGAGGCGCCTTTCCCGAAGCTGAGGTGGACGTTCCGGCTGATCTAGCCAAGGCTATTACCTGTGTTCCTGATCCCAACGATCGGCATGTGGTGGCCGCAGCTATCCGTGGTGCGGCCGATGCAATTGTTACCTTCAATGTGAAGCATTTTCCGTCTGAATGCACACAGCGGTATGGCATTGCCTGCCAGACGCCGGACCAATTTCTGATGGAGCTTTTTCATCTGAATCCGGATCTGGTGCTGGAAAAACTAGACTCCCAAGCGGCCGCACTCGGCGAGGAGCGTTCATTTGTGATCCGAAGACTTGAGAACATGGTCCCAAATTTTTCCCGGTCAGTGGACCTCGGAATCACTGGCGTAGACGATGAAGGGTAACTAGCGTGGGCAATGATGTTACTTTATCTGGCTAGTTCCTGGCCTAATACCGCGGGGTTGCTGGCGTAGGAGAGGCCGGTTTCGAGGTCGACTATGCGGTCGCGGACCAGTTGGGCGATCTCGCCATCGAAGTGTTGCATGCCTTCGGCCGCTCCCGCCTTCATGGCTTCGAGTAAGGTCTTGCCGTCACGCTCGCCTTTTTCTATGCACTCCCGTGTACGGGCATTGGCTTTCAAAATTTCGGCGACTGGGATACGGCCGCTGCGATCGGCTTTGGATAAGAGTCGCTGGCAGATGATCAAGCGGAAGGTTTTGGCGAAGCGATCTCGCGCACTTTGCTGTTCGCCGGGTGAGAACGAACTCACAATGCGCTCGACAGTCTTGGAAGCGTCCATGGTATTGAGGCTGGAGAGCACGAGGTGGCCAGTCTCGGCCGCTTCGAGGACGCTCTCGACGGTTTCGTGGTCACGCATCTCACCGACCAGGATTACCTTCGGCGCCTGCCGCAAGGCAGAGCGCAGAGCATGAGCGAAGCTGGGAGTATCGCTATGCAGTTCGCGCTGATGGATGGTCGAGCATTTGTGGTTGTGCAGGAACTCGATGGGATCTTCGATGGTGATGATGTGGTAGTTTTTTTCGCGATTGATGCAGTCGAGCAAGACGGCCAGGGTAGAGGATTTGCCCGATCCGGCGGGCCCGGTTACCAGAACAATTCCGTCGCGCAGCTTGGCCACATCGGCGATGTGGGCTGGCAAACGGAGCGAAGCAAAATCGGGGATGCCGGTAGGAATTACGCGCATCACGACGGCGCAACTGCCGCGCTGAATGAAGATGTTGACGCGAAAGCGAGCCACGCCGGACAAGCCGAACGAAACGTCGCACGAACCGTGTTCGCGCAGGGTTGCGAGCGCCTGCTTGTTGTCACCGATCAGATCGGCGGCGATATAACGTGTGTCATCGGGAGTGAGAGTGGCCAGTCCCGCGACCTGCACTGGAATCAGCTGCCCGTGAACCTGCACCTGGGGAGGCCGTCCGGGAGAAAAGATGAGATCGCTGATCTTATCGGAGGCGCGCAACATTGCGCCCAGCAAAGCTGGCGTAGCCACTTTGCCGCTGCCGGAGTAGCCTTCCAACGAAATTGAAATTGCTGCGGTGCCAGAGGCTGCCATTCAATCCTCAGAGTTAAGCTGTTCTTGCTTCTTAGGGAATTTGCGCGCACCACAGAGCGGGATCCGGGGCAAACCGGAGTTCGCCTGATACTTACACTTTACCGCGCTGGCGGGAGAGATATAGGGGCAGTTAGGACATAGTCCTTCGTAACTTGGGGTGGGGGTAGCGAGCGTGGCATCGCTGCGGAGCGGGCGGGACGCCCACTCGACAGCCGGCGGGACGCCGGCGCTACTTTCCGGCGTCCGCTTAGGTCTTGGGTTTAGTGGTTTAGTTGCCTTTCTTGGGTGGAGTCTTCTTTTTGCCGTAGCCGGTTTCTACCGGTGCGCCTATGCTGGCCAGCATCTGCTTGGCTACGTCGGCATAGGGGCCGGTGGGCTGGAGTTCAAGATACTTCTGAAAAGCCTCAGCGGTGCCCGGGGGCGCTACCATTTTGTCGCCTTGAAGGGTGGCCTTGCCGATCATGTTGACGCCCTTCTGATAGTAAGCGTCCGCCTTAGTGGGATCGGCGGCAATGCATTTGTCGAAAGCGGCGATGGCATCATCCACCTTGCCTGCATTCGTCAACACGGCACCGGCATTGTAGTAATAGCTGGCCGCGCTGGCCGGATTGTTTTGCGCCGCGCTCGTATAGGCCTTCAGGGCATCGTCGACCTTGCCAGCCTTGGCGGCAGCCTCTCCGAGGTTGTTGTAATAGGCGGCGAGGCGCTTATTATCATCGGGATCTTTTTTGCTGGCGGCGTCCATGCTTTTCTGCTTGAGATCAATGGCCTTCCCATAATCGGTGATGGCTTCGTTCAGGCGCTTCATCTTTTCCGCGGGATCAGTCTGTTTTAACCCCGAATTGCGATAGGCATCGGCGAGCTGCGCCCAGATGATGTCGCGCGTCGCATCCATCTGAGTGGCTTCGTTCAGGGTGGTGATGGCGGAATCGTAGTCTCCCGCCTTCGCGGCGGTGTTTGCCGCAACAATCTTTTCATTCAGGGCCTTAACGGTGTTGACTTCTTTTTTCGCCTTCTCCTGGGCTTCCTGGATCTGCTTGGCTTGTTCCGGAGTCATGCCCTGGCCCTGGGCGGCTTTCTCCTGCTCTTTTTTGAGATCGAAATCGAGCTTGTTGTCGCCCAGAACGACGGGAAAGTTGTTGGCGTGGAAGAGTTCCTTGCCGATCTTTTGGTCGTCAGCATTCTTGTAAAGTATGACGTTGTAAGCGCCTGAGGAAAGACCCAGCGAGAAATACTCACCCTTCTTGTTGGTCGTGAGCGGGTACTTCTGGCCGTTGGTGGTGTTGGTATAGATCACGATGCCACCGGCGATGGGGTTCCCGTCAAAGTCTTTGCAGACGCCGGCGACAGTCGCCGAAGCCTGGGCGAAACCCAGAGGCGCGCACAGTCCCAGCATTACGAAAACAATAACGAACACTGCGAGATGCTTCCTCATTGTGGCCTCCCGGCGCGAAACCTTGCTGATTGATTTCTGATGGTTGATTGAAAAAGCTGTCTTGAGATCATTCTCTGTTTTTCAATCATCAATCAACCATCACAAATCAACAATCGCCTTTTCCATGTAAGGAATCGGATCCCTGGCTCCAGCTGAGGCAAAGGCCCGCAGGCGCAGCACGCAGCTATCACAGACGCCGCATGCCTGATCCTGGCGGCTGTAGCATGACCAAGTTAAATCGAATGGCGCGCCTAATTCAAGGCCCAGACGCACAATTTCGGCTTTGCGCAGGCGAATAAGCGGAGTGACGATCTCGATGGTTCCTTCTTTCGTGCCTGCCTTGATCACCCGGTTGAAGGCCTCATAATACGCCGGCCGGCAATCCGGATAGCCGGAACTGTCTTGTTCCACAGCGCCAATATAGACTTTCTCGGCTCCGAGCACCTCGGCCCAGCTTACGGCGGCAGCTAGAAAATGAGCGTTGCGAAAGGGCACGTAGGTTACGGGGATGTCTTCGCCGATTTTGCGGCCGATGGTGTGACCGGCCGCATCCGCGCTGGGGACGGGGATGTTTGCGTCTGTGAGGGCAGAGCCACCGATGGCGCGGAACAGATCGTTCCGCACCAGGAGTTTCTCCTGAATATTGAGGCGCTGGCAGATCGCGAGAAAAGATTGCCGCTCGCGGTCTTGGGTGCGTTGTCCGTAGCTCACGTGCAAGGCCGCAGCGGCATGGTCGCGGGCGGCCAGGGCCGCGCAGACACAGGAATCCATTCCTCCGCTGAGCAGGACGACGGCGCGGGATTTGGTTGGGTGCGGCATGGCTCAATCGCGGACAATTGCAATTTTCTTAAACGCCCTTCACCGCCGGGTCCCAGATGAACTTGTGCAATTGCAATCCCAGGCGTGCTGGAACGTCATCGGCGAGCATCCATGCGGCTAGCTCCTGGGGATCGAGCAGGCAATGCGAGCTATCCCGCGCCCCGGTCGCGGCTTTGCGAAAAGCCGGGGAGAATAGTACCGCATTCACACGCTCGGCCAAGTGATGCCGGTTGGTGAAGTCGCGGGCGAACTCATAGTCCGCGCGGCCGCTCAATACGAACTTGACTTCATCGTGAGCAGTCAGCGCTTCAAGGTTCTCGATGTGAAATGTACCAGGCTCGCCTGAGTCCGGACACTTCACGTCGACGATTTTGATGACTGCTGCCGGAACCCGCTCCAGGGGCCGTTCTCCGCTGGTCTCGAGCAGCACTCGATAGCCGGCCTCGAGCAGCTGCCGCATGAGCGGGAGAAGTTCGCGCTCCTGCAGCATGGGTTCGCCGCCGGTGATCTCGACCAAGCCGCCGCCGGGACTGAGCCGCATCACCTCGTCCCGAACGGCTTCGGTACCCATCTTGCGGCCGCCCTGAAAAGTGTATTCGCTGTCGCACCAGGAGCAACGCAGATTACAGCCGGTCAGGCGAACGAAGACGCACGGGAGGCCCGCGTGGGTCGATTCACCTTGCAGCGATTTGTAGATTTCCGTGATTTGCATCGAAAGCAGCCGCCAGCCGCCAGCTTCCAGTTGCCAGTTTTAGGACTCAACTTGCTTCGAGACTGACGCCAGCAGCCCGTTCAGGATGCGCCCTACCTCAGCACAGGATTGCAACATCGACGCCGTCTCTTCCTTTTGCAGATAGCCGAGATTTTCGGCAATCTGCAATTGGGTTTCAACCTCCATCAGAGAGCCTCTCGCCTGCCCAAGAAAATATCGAAATTCCTTCTCGGAGAGACGACCTTGCCCTTCGGCAATATTACTGGGAATCGAGACGGCGGCACGACGGAGTTGTGATGTGAGTCCGAATAATTCATCTTTCGGAAATACGGCAGTGGCTCGATAGGTTGCGGTGACTAGATCCATCGACTTCTGCCACGCGACCAAATCCTTATAGGATCGCCCCACGTTGATGCCTCCTTGGCACGTCCTACTGGCAACTGGTGGCCGGCAGCTGGTTACTCACTGTATTTTGCCGTTGTCGTGTCGGTTTCGAACACCGTTACGTCTTTCACTCTTACGCGGCCGTTGGTTATGCCTTTCAGGCGCGTGTTTGATTCGTCGTAAAAATACTTGGCCAGATTCTCCGCCGAAGGATTGATTACTGTAAACGGCTCGATGTCGTTGATCATCTGATGATCGAGGCGGTCGATGACGTGCTTCATGACCTCGCGGAGGTCCTTGAAATCGAGCAGCAGGCCGGCTTTATCCAATTCGGCCCCGGCCAACGTTACCCGGATCTTGTAGTTATGGCCGTGCGGATTTTCGCACTTGCCCTTGTAGTTGCGCAGGTAATGTCCTGCGGCGAACGTATCGTCAACCGTTACTTCGAACATGCATTCCTCAGCGGCCCGCTTGAATACAGGCCGGGCCGCATTTCATAGCGAACCATCTATTGTAGCGCGACGCGGCTTGACTGCCATCTGCGTCTACAGGTAGCTTGCCTATTCGCCTCTTACATTGACCCAGGAGCACTTATGCAGCGTCGCAGTTCAGGGTTTCTGATTCTTCTCGCACTTACTTTCACCGCCAATCTTGCCGCCCAGAGCAGGGCCGAGGCGGCGGAGTACGACGTCAAGGAGCACTATACGAAGTACGAATACAGAATCGCGATGCGCGACGGGGTGCATCTCTTTACTTCGATCTATGTGCCGAAGGACACGTCCCGTGCCTACCCGTTTCTGATCAATCGCACTCCTTATAGCGTGGGCCCTTATGGCGTCGATTTTTACCGCAAGCAACTTGGGCCGTCGCCTGACTTTGACAGGGCGGGATACATTTTCGTTAATCAGGATGTCCGCGGACGCTTCATGTCGGAGGGAACGTTTGTCGAGATGCGGCCGCACATCGACAACAAGAAATCCAAACAGGATGTGGATGATGCGAGCGATCTGTACGACACCATCGACTGGCTACTCAAGAACGTGCCTAACAACAACGGGAACGCGGGCATCTGGGGGATTTCTTATCCCGGGTTTTTCACTTCCGCCAGCATGATCGACTCGCATCCCGCGCTGAAAGCGGCTTCGCCGCAGGCGCCGATGACCGATCTTTTCATGGGAGACGACGCCTACCACGGCGGCGCATTCATGCTCGACGCGAACTTTGATTTCTATGCATTCTTCAAGCCGCAGGAGAGTCCCCAGCCTCCGCCGAAAACTTTCGTGCCCTTCGACTATGGCACTAAGGATGGCTACGAGTTCTTTCTGAACGCCGGCCCGATTGCGAATCTTTCGAAATATCTTGACGCTCATAGTGGACTCTTCGACGACCAGATGCACCACAACACTTACGACGACTACTGGAAGGCACGCAACCTGGCAACACACATGAAGAACATCCATTGCGCCGTGCTCACCGTCGGGGGATGGTTTGACGCCGAAGATCTGCAAGGTCCATTCAGCACGTTTCACGCTGTCGACAAAAACAACTCGGGGATTTTCAACGCGCTCGTGGTCGGCCCCTGGGTGCATGGGGGTTGGGCACGGCTCGATGGCGAGCACCTGGGCCGGGTTGAGTTCGCGGCCAATACCGGCGAGTACTACCGCAAGAACATTCTGTTCCCGTTTTTCGAGCAATACCTCAAGGGTAATGTAGAGGCAAGACTTCCAAAGGCGTATGTCTTTGAAACCGGCACGAATGTGTGGAGGCACTATTCCGCGTGGCCTCCGAAAGACGCCGCAGCGAAGACTCTTTACTTCCGCGCGGGTGGCGGACTTTCGTTCGATCCGCCCGGGGCTGACTCACCGGCGTTCGATGAATATGTAAGCGATCCGGCCAAGCCCGTGCCTTTCGTGAACTACCCCGCGCTCGACGTGCCGCAGGAATACATGGTCTCAGACCAGCGCTTCGCCGAAAGCCGGACCGATGTTCTGGTGTATGAAACGGCGGTGCTCCAGGAAGATTTGACCATCGCCGGCCCGGTTTCACCGCGCATCTTCGTTTCGACCAGTGGAACGGATTCAGATTGGGATGTGAAACTCATCGACGTGTATCCCGCCGATTATCCTGAGAGCAAGCTCGACGAGTCCCGGGCTGAAGAGAAAAAAAAGAAGCCGCGAAATGACGTGCCACCGCCGGTTTTCACTATGGGCGGATATCAGCAACTGGTGCGCGGCGAACCTTTCCGCGGAAAGTTTCGGCACAGTTTCGAAAAGCCCGAGCCCTTCACGCCCGGCAAGGTCGAGCAGATCGACTTCAACATGCCGGACGTCAACCACACCTTCCGCCGCGGCCACCGCATCATGGTGCAGATCCAGAGTTCATGGTTTCCGCTCACCGATCGCAATCCTCAGACCTTCGTAAATATTCCCGACGCTAAACCCTCGGACTTTGTGAAGGCCATCGAGCGCGTGTATCACACAAAGGGAGAAGCTTCGGGGATTGTCGT
>Ga0187871_10003189_pt1 | contig 12806 bp, 12 predicted proteins | sample June2016WEW_16_1_FD_132988 | JGI IMG/M metagenome (GOLD analysis project Ga0187871, IMG submission 132988) | Peatland microbial communities from SPRUCE experiment site at the Marcell Experimental Forest, Minnesota, USA - June2016WEW_16_10 | ecosystem: Environmental > Terrestrial > Soil >... | reverse complement strand
CGTCGATCTTCGGATCGTGCGTAAGCGCGACGAAGGCGGTGTAACGGTCGATGCCGAGCGGCGGCAGCGCCTGGTCGGGCCACTCGGCGATCACTCTCACGTCGGGAAAACGCTCGACCGAGGCAAACGCAGTCCGCGGATCGACGATGGTGACGTCATAGCCGAGGAGTTTTGCAATCGGCGCCAGCACCTGGCTGATATGCACGGCGCCGGTAATGACGAGCTGCGGCGCCGGCACGTAGACGGTGAGAAAGACGCGCCCTTCCGCGGCGTCTTCCATGCCGCTGCGACCGCTGCGCAGGTGCCCGCTCAGCACGGCCTTGAGCGGATCCTTGGCAATGTCCGCGGCCTTCACCAGCCGTTGCTGGCCGCTTGCCACATTGGTGACGACGATCGCCGCGCGCCGCGCCGCGCGCTCGGCATTGAGGCTTTCAAGAAGATCGAGCTTCACTCCACCTTCTCCACCAAAACCCGGATCGTGCCGCCGCAGGACAGCCCGACTTTCCAGGCGGTTTCGTCGGCGACGCCGAATTCCAGCACTTTCGGCTTGCCGCTATCGATGACGTCGAGCGCCTCGGTGACGACGGCGCCTTCGACGCAGCCGCCGGAGACCGAGCCGAGGAAATTCCCCTCCCCGTCGATGACCAGGTTGGCGCCGACCGGCCGCGGCGCCGAGCCCCAGGTTTCGACCACGGTTGCCAGCGCCACCTGCCGGCCCTGTCTGCGCCAATCCTCGGCGGCTTTGAGAATGTCGTTATCGGTTGAGAGCATGTGCGGACCTCCGCAGACCGCTATATCCGCCTAAATATAGGAGCATCACGCCACCTTCTCCATCCAGGCCTTCGGGTCGCCGGCCCGGCCATCGCGGCCTCGGAACGCCGCCACCAGCGCCGCCATCGATTCCAGATTATGCACAGGCCGGAACTCGTCGACATGCCCCAGCATGGTTTTGATGCCCCGCGCGCGCGGTTCAAAGCCTTCGAAGCGGAGCAACGGATTGAGCCAAATGAGCCGCCGACACGAGCGGTGCAGCCGGTCGATCTCGAAGGCGAGCGTGTCGTCGGCGTCGCGCTCGAGCCCGTCGGTGATGAGCAGAACGATCGCGCCCTGGGTCAGCACCCGGCGCGCCCATAGCTTGTTGAAAGCGTGGAGCGACGACGCGATCCGCGTGCCGCCGGACCAGTCGGGCACGCTCGCTGAGCAGGCGGCGAGCGCATCGTCGGGGTCGCGCGCGCGCAGCGCACGCGTGACGTTGGTCAGCCGCGTGCCGAACAGGAACGTGCTGACCCGCTTGCGCGCATCGGTCAAGGCATGCAGGAAATGCAGAAAAATCCGGCTGTACTGGCTCATCGAGCCCGAAATATCGAGCAAGGCGACGATCGGCGGCGGCTTGGTGCGCGGCCCGACGAAGCGCAGATCGATGAAATCACCGCCGCCCTTGAGGCTGGCGCGGAACGTGCGGCGGATGTCGATCAAATGTCCGCGTGGATGCGGCTTGAGCCGCCGCGTGCGCACTTCGGCAAGCGGCAGGACGAGCCGCTTCATCGCGTCCTTGGCGGCGGCAATCTCTGCAGTCGTCATCTGCGCGAAGTCCTTTTTCTGCAAGACTTCGCGGTCGGAGACGGTCATGCGCGTGTCGAGCTCGATCTCGCGCTCTTTTTTGAGCTTGTCGTCGAGGCCGGAGAATAGGGCCTCATGCACGCGCGTGGCGCCGGCTTCGGGCGGACGCGGCGTATTCGGCGCTTGCGGCAGCATCATCGCCATCAGCTGATCGATATAGCCGCGGCGACGGAAGAAGATGCGGAAGGCTTGATCGAAAATGAGCGAATGCTCGTGGCGCTTCACGAATACCGCGTGCAGCGTCCAGTAAAAATCCTCGCGGGTGCCAACACCGGCCGCCTTCACCGCTTCGAGCGCATCGATCACCGCACCGGGCCCGACCGGAATACCGGCCGCGCGCAGCGCTCGGGCGAAGTAGAGGATATTTTCGGAGAGCCGGCCGTTTGGCTGCTCACCGTCGCTGCGCCAACTGTTAGCTCCCCCCTTGAGGGGGAGGTCGGTCGGCGCAGCCGGCCGGGAGGGGGGTGATGACTCAGCCATGAATTAAAGCCAATCCGCGTCCGAAAGCTTGGACCCCCCTCCCCAACCCTCCCCCTCAAGGGGGGAGGGAAACATGCGGAGCGAGCCGCTTGCGCCTTTACTCCGCCGCGCGCAGCTCCGACTTCACCTCGTCGAGCAGCTCCTTGACCTTACCACCCTCGAGCCGCGCGATGTCGTCCTGGTATTTGAGCAGGACGCCGAGCGTGTCGGAGACCGTCGCCGGGTCGAGCGCGACCACGTCGAGCTCGGACAGCGCGCCGGCCCAGTCGAGCGTCTCGGCGACGCCCGGCGACTTGAACAGATCCTGCTTGCGCAGCGATTGGACGAACGCCACCACCTGCTCGGAGAGCTTTTTGCCGACGCCCGGCACTTTAGCGCGCACGATGTTAAGCTCGCGCTCGGCGCTCGGATAACCGACCCAGTGATAAAGACAGCGGCGCTTGAGCGCGTCATGCACTTCACGGGTGCGGTTCGAGGTGATGACCACGACCGGCGGATGCGCCGCCTTCACCGTGCCCATTTCCGGAATCGTAATCTGGAAGTCGCCGAGCACTTCGAGCAGGAACGCCTCGAACGCTTCGTCGGTGCGATCGATCTCGTCGATCAGCAAGACCGGCGCGCCGGCGGTGTCGGGCTCGAGCGCCTGCAGGAGCGGACGCTTGATCAAAAACCGCTCGGAAAACACGTCGCGTTCGAGCCGCTCGCGGTCGTGCTCGCCGCCGGCCTCGGCGGCGCGGATGGCGATCATCTGCGCGGCATAGTTCCACTCATAGACCGCGGCGGCGATATCGAGCCCCTCGTAGCATTGCAGGCGGATCAACCGCCGGCCCAGCGTCGCCGAGAGCACCTTGGCGATCTCGGTCTTGCCGACGCCAGCCTCGCCCTCGAGGAAGAGCGGCCGGCCCATCTTGAGCGCGAGATAAAGCACCGTGCCAAGCGAGCGATCGGCGAGGTAATCCGCCTCGGCCAGCAGCGCCACGGTGGCGTCGATCGAAGCCGGCAGCAGGCGAACTTGTGCAGGCTGCTTCACGTGAATTCGGAATCCTTTATACGCGAAAACGTCTCCCCGGCGGGGAGAGGTCGGTCCGAGCCGAAAGGCGGGGACCGGGGATCGTCCCCAATATGTAGCGCGGGCACCCGCTCACCCCAACCCTCTCGCCATGGGGAGAGGCGGCGATTTTTACTTCCCAACCGCCTCGGCGACGGCGCGCCGGGCGAGCACGCCGATCAAGTGGGCGCGGTATTCGGCGTTGCCGTGAATATCGCTGTTGAGGCCGTCCGGGGAAACCGTGAGGCCGTCGAGCGATTTCGGCGAAAATCGCTTCTTCAAGGCCTCCTCGAAGGCGGTCACCCGGAACACGCCCTCGGCGCCGGCGCCGGTGACAGCCACGCGGATGTCGCTGCCGCGCTTACTCACGAACACGCCGACCAGCGCATAGCGCGAAGCTTGGTTGCGGAATTTCTGGTAGGCGGCCTTCTTCGGGATCGGGAAACTCACCTTGGTGATGATTTCCGCAGGCTCCAGCGCGGTCGAGAACATGCCGGTGAAGAAATCGTCGGCCTTGAGGCGCCGCTTGTTGGTGATGATGGTGGCACCGAGGCCGAGGCAAGCCGCCGGATAGTCGGCGCTCGGATCGTTGTTGGCGACCGAGCCGCCGATCGTGCCCATGTGACGCACCGCCGGGTCGCCGATCAGGCCGGCAAGCTTGGCCAGCACCGGAATGGCCTGCTGCACCACCGGCGAACTGTGCACGTCGGCATGGCGCGTCATCGCGCCGATGGTGAGCGAGCGGCCAGTCAACTCGATGCCGGCCAATCCCTCGATGCGCGACAGGTCGATCAATTGCGGCGGATTGGCCAGCCGCAGCTTCATCGTCGGCAGCAGCGTATGGCCGCCGGCCAAGAGCTTGGCGTCCTCGTTCTTGCTGAGCAGGTTCACCGCCTGCCGCAGCGTCTCCGGACGATGAAAGGTGAAGCTATACATCGTAGTTCTCCAATGATCTCTTTCATGCCGCGTGCGGCATCGACTTGCGCGACTTCTGCAGCGCCGCCCACACCGCCGGCGGCGTCGCCGGCATGGCGAGGGCTTCGGTCCCGATGGCATCGGTGATGGCGTTGATGACGGCGGCGGGCGCGGCGATGGCGCCGGCTTCGCCGCAGCCCTTGATGCCGAGCGGATTGGACGGGCATTTGGTGACCGTCGTCGCGACCTTCAGCGTCGGCACGTGATTGGCGCGCGGCATGGCATAATCCATGAACGACCCGGTGACGAGCTGGCCGTCGTTGTTGTAAATCGCGCCCTCGCAAAGGGCTTGGCCGATGCCCTGGGCGATGCCGCCGTGGACTTGGCCCTCGACGATCATCGGATTGACGATGACGCCGAAATCATCGACCGCGGTCCAGGCGACGATCTCGGTCTTGCCGGTCTCGGGGTCGACCTCGACCTCGCAGATGTGACAGCCGGCCGGGAAGGTGAAATTGGTCGGGTCGTAGAAGGCGCCCTCCTTCAGCCCCGGCTCGAGCTCCTGGCCGGAGAATTTGTGGGCGATGTAGGCATTGAGCGTCACGTCGCCCCACGCCGCGGACTTGTCGGTGCCGGCGACGCTGAATTTTCCGTCCTTGAACTCGATATCGCCCTCGGCCGCCTCGAGCAGATGGGCCGCGACTTTTTTCGCCTTGGCCTCGACCTTGTCGAGCGCCTTGACGATCGCCGACATTCCGACCGCGCCGGAGCGCGAGCCGTAGGTGCCCATGCCGAACTGCACCTTGTCGGTGTCGCCATGCACCACCGAAACGTTCTCGATCGGAATTCCGAGCCGCTCGGAGACAAGTTGGGCGAAGGTGGTCTCGTGGCCCTGGCCGTGGCTATGGGAGCCCGTTAGGACTTCCACCGACCCGGTCGGATTGACCCGCACCTCGGCGGATTCCCATAAGCCCACGCCGGCGCCGAGCGAGCCGACCGCTTGCGACGGTGCAATGCCGCAAGCCTCGATATAGGTCGAGAAGCCAATGCCACGCAGTTTACCGTGGCGCGCCGCCTCGCGCTTGCGCTTGGCAAATCCCTTGTAGTCGGCAAGCTCCATCGCCTTCTTGAGCGAGGCGTTATAGTCGCCGGCGTCATAGGTCATGATCACCGGCGTCTGGTGCGGGAATTTGTCGATGAAGTTCTTGCGCCGCAGTTCGGCGGGGTCCTGCCCCATCTCCCGCGCGCCGACCTCGATCAGGCGCTCGACCACGAAGGTCGCTTCAGGACGGCCGGCACCGCGATAGGCGTCGACCGGCACCGTGTTGGTGTAGACCGCATCGACCTCGCAATAGATCTGCGGGATCTGGTACTGGCCCGACAGCAGCGTGGCGTAGAGATAAGTCGGCACCGAGGAAGAGAACGTCGACATATAGGCGCCGAGATTGGCGATGGTCTTGGCGCGAAGACCGAGAATCTTGCCGTCAGCATCGAAGGCCATTTCGGCGTGGGTGACATGATCGCGCCCGTGCGCGTCGGTGAGGAACGCCTCAGAGCGGTCGGACACCCATTTCACCGGCCGCCCGACGCGCTTGGCCGCCCACAGCGCCACGACCTCTTCGGCATAAATGAAAATCTTCGAGCCGAAGCCGCCGCCCACGTCAGGCGCAATCACGCGCAGCTTGTGCTCGGGCGCCATGCCGATGAACGCCGCGATAACGAGGCGCGCGACGTGCGGATTCTGCGTCGTATTCCACAGCGTGAACGCGCCCGTGCCAGTGTCATACTCGGCGAGGGCGGCGCGCGGCTCCATCGCGTTGGGCACCAGGCGATTATTGACGATGTCGAGCTTGGTGATGTGCTTGGCCGCCTTGAAGGCGGCATCGACCGCTTTCGGGTCGCCGAGGTGCCATTGGTAAATCGTATTGTTCGGCGCGACGTCATGAATTTGCGCCGCGCCCTGCTGCTGCGCGGCAGCCGGATCGGCGACGACCGGCAGCACCGCGTAATCGACCTTGACCTTCTCGGCGGCATCGCGCGCCTGCGCCAGCGTTTCGGCAACCACCACCGCGACCTGGTCGCCGACATGGCAAACCTTGCCGTTGGCGATCGCCGGATGCGGCGCCATCTTCATCGGCGAGCCGTCCTTGGAATGGATCATCCAGCCGCAAATGAGACCGCCGATCTTGTCGGCGGCCAGCTCGGCGCCAGTGAGGACCCGGAGCACGCCGGGCATAGAGGCCGCATCCTTGACATCGATCGATTTGATCGTGGCGTGGGCGTGCGGCGAGCGCACGAAATAGGCGTAAGCCTGGCCGGGCCGATTGATATCGTCAGTGTAGTGGCCTTTGCCGGTGATGAAGCGTTGGTCTTCCTTGCGGCGCACCGCAGCGCCGATCCCGGTCGCAGTCATGGCAGTGCCCTCCGGCAGTTTTTCTTGTTCGATAATCCCGTCGTTACGCGGCGTCCTATTCGGCGGCTTTCGTGGCGGCGCCGCCACCCTGCATGGCGCGGGCGCCAGCGGCGATCGCCTTGACGATATTGTGATAGCCGGTGCAACGGCAGATGTTGCCCTCCAGCTCCTCGCGGATGGTGCGGTCGTCAAGTTCGTGACCCTTGCGGCGTACGATATCGACGGCGGTAATAATCATGCCGGGCGTGCAATAGCCGCACTGCAGCCCGTGGTTCTCGCGAAAAGCTTCCTGCATCGGATGCAGCGGCCCGTCCGGCGCCGCCAAGCCCTCGATGGTGAGCACGTCGGCGCCTTCGAGCTGCAAAGCGAGCACGGTGCAGGATTTCACCGCTTTGCCGTCGACCTGCACGACGCAGGCGCCGCATTGCGAAGTGTCGCAGCCGACATGGGTGCCGGTGAGCCGCAGATTTTCGCGCAGCAGCTGCACCAGGAGCGTGCGCGGATCGACATCGGCGGTGACGGGTGTGCCGTTCACTGTCAGGGAAACGGCTGCCATATGCGCCTCCTCGAAAATCCCTAAAATCGTCTTCTTTGCAGGACGGCTCGCGGCCGTTGGCTGGCTCCAAGGGCGAAAACGCGACGATTTTGCCGGTTTCAACCTTGGAATTGGAATTACTCTGAACCGCGGCCTAGCCGCCGGTCAAGGGAGTTTCACGTGCAAATGATCCCCCGCTGATGACCAAAGTGGCGAGGCCGGGCGGGCAAGAGCTATGCGCTCGGCTCAGGCGCGGTTTGCGAACTTACCGATGAACTCTGCGGATTGACCGCAACGGAGAATTTTTGAAAAAATTGATCGGCCAGTTTCTTGGCGACGCCGTTGACGAGGCGCTGGCCGAGCTGCGCCAACTTGCCGCCGATATGCGCCTCGACCGCAAAGCTAAGCAGTGTCCCGCCGTCCCTTGCCGAAAGCGTGACGGTGGCGCCGCCTTTGGCAAAGCCGGCGACCCCGCCGTCGCCCTGACCGGAAATCTTGTATCCGTTCGGCGGATCGAGATCGGACAAAGTCACCGTGCCTTTGAACTTCGCCTTTACCGGCCCAATCTTGGTGGTGGCGACCGCTTGAAACTCGGTATCCGACAGCTTGTCGAGCTGCTCGCAGCCGGGAATGCACGCCTTGAGGGTTTCGGCGTCGTTGAGCTTCGCCCACACCGTCTCCCGGGAAACGGCAAGCTGGTACGCGCCGCTCATCGTCATGGCCATTTCGCGTCACTCCCTGCCGGTCGCTCTCTGTTCGCGCGAGCGTACCGGAGTCATGCTTACTGCCTCAAGCGTCGGCTGAAAAGAGGCCCGTGGTCGGCAGGTTCGGGGATTGGCGCGTTGCCCAAGAGACAGCTAAGGCTCGACCGCTAAGATCGGGCCAAGATAACGAATCCAGGAGGGGAGGCTTTATGCCGCACATTCAAGCCGACGGCTGCACGATCCATGTCGAGGTGGAAGGCCCCGAGGAGTCGCCGGTGCTGATGCTGTCGAACCCGCTCGGCACCAATTTGCATATGTGGGACGAGCAGGTGGCGCCGTTCACGCATCACTTCCGGCTCGTGCGGTATGATCGCCGCGGCCACGGAAAATCGGACGCGCCGAAGGGCCCTTATTCGATGGAGCGGCTTGGCCGCGACGTGCTCGCGATCCTCGATGGGCTCGGCATCGAGCGGATCAACTGGTGCGGACTATCGATGGGCGGCATGGTCGGCCAATGGCTCGGCGCCCACGCGCCAAACCGCATCGACAAACTGATCCTCTCTAACACCGCTTGCTACTTTCCCGACAAGACCGTGTGGCAGGGTCGCATCCAGCTCCTACGCGAAAATGGATTGGCGGCGGTCGTCGACGCCACCATGGAGCGTTGATTCACCAAGCCGTTCCGCGACCGCTCGCCGCAAACGACAGCGCGAATTCGCGACATGTTCATGGCCACAAACGTCGAGGGCTATATCGCCTGCCTCGAGGCGATCCGCGATATGGACCACCGCCCGCTGCTGGCGCAGATCAATGCGCCGACCTTGGTGATTGCCGGCCGGCATGATCCTTCGACGACGCTGGAAGCCGGAGAGTTCATCGCCCAGCACGCGCTCAACGCCCGGCTCGCCGTGCTCGATACCGCCCACATCGCGAATATCGAACAGCCGCAGGTCTATGCCGAAACGGTGCTGGGCTTTTTGCTTTCATCCAATCATCCGCCGCGCTGATCGCGAAACTCGTGCGGGGCCGTGGCGGTGTGCTGGCGGAAGAAACGGGCAAAGTGCGAGGGATCGGAAAAACCGAGCTCTTGGGCGATCTCTTGGATCGGCTGCGTGGTGAAAACCAGTTGGCGCTCGGCCTCGGTGAGCAGGCGCTGACGGATCAGATGACCGGCGGTCACGCCGGTCGCGCGCTTGACGTGATCGTTGAGTCGACCGACGGTCATGCCGAGTTTTTCTGCATAGAAGCCGAGCTGATGTTCGCGGCGGAAGAATTCGTCGATCAGGGCGCGAAGCTGCGCGACGGTGGCATCGACCGGCTGCAAGGTCACGCTGCCGGTGCGCGCGCGGCTTGCGGCGAGCCGCGCCACGCCAACTGCGATGAGCGCTAGCAGGCCCCGCATCGCCATCTGATAGCCCTCGCGCGCGAGGCGCCCCTCTTCGAATAGCTCCTTGCACAACGCCGAAAGTCGCGTCCGCTCCGCCTCCTCGGCAATGGGAACGATGGGATGCGCGGCGAGTGCCCGCAGCCGGGCAATCGCTTTCCCCGCGCGGTCGCCGAACGCGCCGGCCGCATCCAAGGTGAAGCTCACCACCCAACCCTCGGTGACGTCGGGCTCGAAGCGGAAGCCGTGGGCAACCGTCGCCGGAATGAGGATCGCGGCGGGCGCCGCGACCGGCAGCTTCGCGGCTTCGAATGTCACTTCGCCGCCGCCGCGCTCGATCAACAGAATCTGAAAAAGATTGCGATGCCGATGGGCGCGAATGATCCAGTCGTGCATCGGGGCGCGCGCGGCGATCGTCTCCGCATGGATAAAATTGAACGCTTGATCGTCCGGCGGATCGCCGTAAAGGTGGAACAGTGGCAGCGCCTGGGCCATGGCGCAAGCATAGGCCGATCGCGCCGAAGAAGAAGCCGGCCTATGGGCGCAATAGCCGCTTTACACAAAAAAGCGGCAGCCCGCCGGTTAGCGGGCTGCCGCTGCAACGCAAACCTTAGCGGTTCATGCCGCCGCCTTGCTGGCCGCCCTGACCGGGCTTGTTTTGGCCGCCCTGCTGTTCGCCGGGCCTGCCCTGGCCGCCTTGATGCTGCTGGCCGGGCTTATTCTGGTTCTGCTGCTGCTGGTCGCGCTGCGGGTTGTTTTGCTGCTGTTGGTTTCGCTGCGGGTTCTGTTCATTCGCCATCTGGAGGTTCTCCAATCATATGAGGGGGGTTTTGGACTGAGAATGACCCTCGTCCATCAAGACAACCACAAACGCCGGATGCGGTTCCGGTTCCGACGCGCTAATTTTACGCAAAGGATTGGAATGACAGGCAAAAATGCCGCATAGTCCGACGAATGAGGCAGGTCGCCGCGATCGCAATTGTTTTGGAAAGCGACGCCCAATCTCGGTCGCCCGGCAATTTGTCGCCCCCGACGCCGCTAGTGCGCAGCCAGTCCCAGCGCGCCTTCGTCGAGCGAGCGCAGGCGGGTCGCTCTCGCCAAACCGAATGACACGCGGCGCGCGGTCGCGGCGTTGCCGCATGTTGGCGCCCCTGTTAAGACTTTGACGGGATTCGCAAGGCGGCGGACGCATGGAATATTTCGTCCAGCAGCTCATCAACGGTATCACGCTTGGTTCGATCTACGGCCTGATCGCCATTGGCTACACGATGGTCTACGGCATCATCGGCATGATCAATTTCGCCCATGGCGACATTTTCATGGTCGGCGCGTTCACCGCGCTCATCGCCTTCCTGGTGCTCGTCGCCGTCGGCGTAACCGCAGTGCCGCTCGCGCTTTTCCTCGTACTCCTCGTCGCCATGGCGCTGACGTCGCTCTATGGCTGGACGGTGGAACGCATCGCCTACCGGCCGCTGCGGCATTCGTTCCGGCTGGCGCCGCTGATCTCCGCGATCGGCATGTCGATCGTGCTGCAGAACTACGTCCAAGTCGCCCAGGGCGCCCGCGTCAAGCCGCTGCCGCCGCTGATCAGGGGCGGCTACACGCTGTTCGAGGGCAACGATTTCGCCGTGCGGCTGTCAAACATTCAGATCATCGTTGTCGTCACCACGCTCATCCTGATGGCCGGTTTCTCGTTCATGGTCGCGCGCACGCGGCTTGGCCGCAACATGCGCGCCTGCGAACAAGACCTCAAAATGGCGGCGCTGGTCGGCATCGATGTCGACCGCACCATCTCGCTCACCTTCGTCATCGGCGCGGCGCTCGCCGCGGTCGCCGGGTTGATGTTCCTCCTGTATTACGGCGTCGTCGATTTCTTCATCGGCTTTCTCGCCGGGGTGAAAGCGTTCACCGCCGCCGTCCTTGGCGGCATCGGCTCGCTGCCGGGCGCGATGCTCGGCGGCATCCTGATCGGGCTGATCGAGACGATGTGGTCGGCTTATTTCTCGATCGAGTATAAGGATGTCGCCGCCTTCGCCGTGCTCATCATCGTGCTAATTTTCCTGCCGACCGGCATATTGGGTCGGCCCGAAGTCGAGAAGGTGTGAGCGAGCCGGCTCCCCCGCCGCGCGAGAGCGAGCCCGCGGCAAAGCGGCTGGATATCCTTGCTGCGGTCAAGGAAGCCGCGATTGCCGCGCTGGTGGCGTTCGGCTTGTTCGTTCTGTTGATCGGCATCCGCACCGAGCAGGGACCGACCGGGGCGCTGGTGTTCACGACGCGCTTTACGCTGCTTGCCGAAATCGTGGCGGCGGTGTTCGTCGGCAGTCTGCTGCGCAGCCTGCTTTGGGCGCGCGCAGCGGCGCTGTTGGCGCGCCTGCTGCCGCGATCGGACGGCGCAATAGCGGCCAATGTCTCGCGCTTTCTCGCGCCTGCGTTCGTCGCGTTCGCGCTCGTGGTCCCGATCTTGTTCTACCGCAACAGCTACGCGCTCGGTCTTGCCAGCCTGATCGCCACCTACACCATGCTCGGCTTCGGTCTCAACATCGTGGTCGGCCTCGCCGGGCTGCTCGATCTCGGCTACGTCGCCTTCTACGCGGTCGGCGCCTATTCCTATGCTCTGCTCGCGCAATATGTCGGCCTTTCGTTCTGGAGCTGTCTGCCGCTCGCCGGCATCTTCGCCGCCTTCGCCGGACTCCTGCTCGGCTTTCCGGTGCTGCGGCTGCGCGGCGACTATCTGGCAATCGTCACGCTCGGCTTCGGCGAGATCATCCGGCTCATCCTGCTCAACTGGCAGAATTTCACCGGCGGCCCGAACGGCGTCTCCACGCCGCATCCGACGTTCTTCGGACTGCCGTTCACCGCCGCCGACGACGGCTTTGCCGCGACTTTCGGCCTTGCCTACGCGCCCGCGCAGCGCGCCGTGTTTCTCTACTACCTCATCGTTGCGCTGGCGCTCCTCACCAACTGGGTCACGCTGCGGCTGCGACGGCTGCCGATCGGACGCGCCTGGGAAGCGCTGCGCGAGGACGAGATCGCCTGCCGCGCGCTTGGCATCAACACCACGTCGACCAAGCTCACCGCGTTTTCCATGGGCGCGATGTTCGGCGGCTTAGCCGGGGCCTTTTTCGCCACGCGGCAGGGCTTCATCAGTCCGGAATCGTTCACCTTCGGAGAATCGGCGCTGGTGCTGGCGATTGTCGTGCTCGGCGGCATGGGCTCGCAGCTCGGCGTCGCTATTGCCGCGACCGTCATGCTCGGCGGCTTCGAACTGTTCCGCGAGTTCGAGCAATACCGCATGCTGGTATTCGGCGCCGCCATGGTCGCGATCGTGATCTATCGGCCGCGCGGCCTGGTCTCGACGCGGACCCCTTCGGTGTTCCTGCACCAGCGTAAGGCCGTTCCGGCGGCGATCGTGCAGGACGCGCGCACCGGCGTGGAGACGCCCACATGAACACGGCGGAAATTCTCACCGTCGAGCACCTGACCATGCGCTTCGGCGGCTTGACTGCCGTCAACGATCTCTCTTTCGTTGCGCGCGAGCGCGAGATCACCGCGCTGATCGGGCCGAACGGCGCCGGCAAGACCACTTTGTTCAACTGCATCACCGGTTTCTACAAGCCGACAGTCGGCAGGCTGCGGCTAGCGCATCCCGACGGCGCATCGTTCCTGCTGGAGCGGCTGCCGGGATTCCGCATCGCGCGCGAGGCGCG
>Ga0187871_10003186_pt1 | contig 12813 bp, 10 predicted proteins | sample June2016WEW_16_1_FD_132988 | JGI IMG/M metagenome (GOLD analysis project Ga0187871, IMG submission 132988) | Peatland microbial communities from SPRUCE experiment site at the Marcell Experimental Forest, Minnesota, USA - June2016WEW_16_10 | ecosystem: Environmental > Terrestrial > Soil >... | reverse complement strand
GAGGCTCGCGATCGCGATGAGCACGACGACACGGGTCAGCGTCGCCAGGCCGAGCAGCAGGGTCGTGCCGACGTCGGCGGCGCCGACATCCTCGGTGGCAAAACGCACGACTTCGTACAGGGCGAGCGCCGCCAGCGCGATGACGGCGCCGTTCCATAAAAGCGCAGACCACCCGTCCTGTTTTCGCGGCGCGCGTTTGGCTGCTTCCGCAGCGCCCGGCTGGCGCGGTCGCAGCAAGCTTCGCCAGCCCGATGACAGCGTCTGCGTCAGCCGATCCACCAGCCGGGAGCGGCGCAGCACGTCGAGCACCCACGAGCGTGGCGGCAGCACGCCGGCTTCCTGCTCGAAGCGGAAGCGATCCGCCCAAGCCACTAGCGGTCGAAACAACAGTTGATCGTAGATCAGGATCACAATGAGCATAGTGACGATCGCATAGCCGACCGCCGCCAGGTCCCGGTGCTCGATGGCGAGCGCGATATAGGAGCCGACGCCGGGCAGCGTGATCGTGGTGTTGCCGACGCTGATCGCTTCGGAGGCGACGACGAAGAACCAGCTTCCCGACATCGACATCATCATGTTCCAGATGAGCTGCGGCATGGCGAATGGCACGTCGAGTCGCCAAAAGGTCATCCAGGGACTGAGCCGGAAGTTGCGCGTCGCCTCCACCAGTTCGGTCGGCACGGTGCGCAACGACTGGTAGAAGCTGAACGCCATGTTCCAGGCCTGGCTGGTGAAAATCGCGAAGATGGCGGCGAATTCCGCGCCGAGCACGCGCCCCGGCGCCAGCGCCATGAAGAAGACGACGGTGATGGAGATGAAGCCGAGGATCGGCACCGACTGGAGGATGTCGAGCAGCGGAATGAGCAGCCGTTCGGCGCGCTTGTTCTTGGCGGCGACCGTCGCATAGGTGAAGGTGAACAATAGCGACAGCGCCATGGCGATGAGCATGCGCAATGTCGTGCGCGCGGCATAGTCCGGCAGATTGACGGGATCGAGCGATACCGGCCGGCGCTGCAGTTCCGCCAACGGCTGCAACAGGTGCCGGCTAGCCTCGGCGAAAAATACCAAAAGCCCCAGGATCAGAATGAGCGCGAGCACATCCCAGCGGGTGAAAAAACGGCCCCAGCCGACGGAGATTGGAACAATCACGCGCATCGGCGGTGCCCGGTTCTCGCTGTTGTCACACGTTCGTCATGAAATCGCGGCCTCGGTCCCCCGCGGCCGCGAGCCTCGCGCGATCACATAACATTCGCGTGGCGCCATTCAAACATTATCGTGCTTTGCCGGCAGCCGAAGATCGAGTCATCCGCGCTTTCGTCACTCCGACGTCACGGGGAGGATCGGCGCGGTCAAGCACGGCGCCGGTCACGTCCGCTGCGCCATCCCCGCAAAGGCGTGCGCCAGCTCGGTCGGGAACGGGAACACGATGGTGGAAGTGCGCTCCCCCGCGATGTCGAACAGCGTGGCGAGGTAGCGAAGCTGCATCGCCTGCGGCACTGGCGCCAGGATGCGGGCAGCCTCGACGAGTTTTGCCGCCGCCTGCTGCTCACCCTCGGCGTTGATGATCTTGGCGCGGCGCGAGCGTTCGGCTTCCGCCTGACGGGCGATGGCGCGCACCATGCTCTCGTCGAGATCGATGCGCTTGATCTCGACCGTGGAGACCTTGATGCCCCAGCCTTCGGTCTGCTTGTCGAGAACGTCCTGGATGTCGGCGTTGAGCTTGTCGCGCTCGGCCAGCATCTGGTCGAGATCGTGCTTGCCCAAGACCCAGCGCAGCGTGGTCTGGGCGAGCTGGCTCGTGGCCATGAGGTAGTTGCTGACCTGGATGATGGCGCGCTCGGGATCGACGACGCGGAAATAGAGGACGGCGCTGACCTTGACCGAGACGTTGTCGCGGGAAATCACGTCCTGCGGCGGCACTTCGTCGACCACGACGCGCAGGTCGACCCGCACCATCTGCTGCACGAACGGCACCAGCAGAAACAGCCCGGGACCCTTGGTCCCGGTGTAGCGGCCGAGGGTGAAGACCACGCCGCGCTCGTATTCGCGCAGGATGCGAATGGAGGCGTAGATGAAGATCAGCAGCAGAGCGGCGATGACGATGACGGCTGTGAGAATCATGGTTGTGCTCCTTGTTGGGATTAACCAGGCCGGATAACTTCGACGCCGAGGACGAGACCGTCGCGGCTGACCACCTTGACGCGGCTGCCGATGTGAAGCGGCACATGCGAGCGCGCGCGCCAGATTTCGCCGTGAACCCTGACCCGCCCTTCGCCGTCCTGCCAGAACACCGTCTCGCCCTCGGCTCCGATCAGCGCGTCGGCCCCGGCGACCAGCGGCCGCTTGCGCGAGCGCAGCAGCACCGTCAGGACAAAGAGGAGCAGCACGGCGCTGCCGATAGCGGCGCCGGCGACGACCGCGCCGGAGAGCGAAAAGCCCGGCGCCTGCGAGGGAAACATCAGCAGCGCGCCGATAACGAACGCGGCAATCCCGCCGACGCCGAGCGCGCCGAAGGCGCCGATATGGGCTTCGGCGACCATCAGCGCGACGCCGAGCAGCACCAGCGCGGCGCCCGCATAATTGATCGGCACGAAGGCGAGCGCATAGAGCGCGACCAGGAGCGAGATGGCGCCGACCAGGCCCGGCAGGACGCTGCCGGGATTAAAGAATTCGAGGATCAGGCCATAGACGCCGATCAGCATGAGGAGGAAGGCGACGTTCGGATCGGTGACCAGCCTGAGCAGATCGGTGTGCCAGCCCGGCGGCTCGGTCACGAGCTTGAGCGCGGCGGTTTCCAGACGCTGGGGTTTTCCGGCAACGGTCACCATACGTCCATCGATCTTGGCCAGCAGATCGGCGTTGTCGTCGGCGGTCACGTCGATGACGTGCAGCGCCAGCGCCTCGGAGGCCGGAAGGCTTGCGGCGGAACGTACGGCCTCGGCGGCCCAGTCGGCATTGCGGCCGTTGAGCGCGGCAAGGCTGCGAATATAGGCGACGGCGTCGTTGACGATCTTACGGGTCTCCGTATCCGCCGGTTCGCCGTTCTTGCCTTGCTGTTTTTGTTCTTTTTGATCCGCCGGCAGCAGCGGAATGCCGCCGAGCTGAACCGGCGTTGCCGCGCCGATATTGGTGCCCGGCGCCATCGCCGCGATCGCGCTCGCATAGACGACGTAGGTGCCGGCGCTGGCCGCCCGTGCGCCGTTGGGCGCGACATAGGTCGCCACCGGCACCGGCGAGGCGAGGATGGCGCTGACGATCTGGCGCATCGAGCTGTCCAGACCGCCGGGCGTGTTCATGCGCAGAATAATCAACCCGGTCGTTTCCGGTTTGGCCGCCTGCAGTTCTTGCACAACGTAATCGGCGATGGGGGGACCGATCGCGCCGTCGATCTCGAGCACCAGCGCGCGATCGGCCGCTCTGGCGGGCATGGCGAGCGTGGCAACAGCCAACGCCACCAGCATTGCATCTGCGCGCAACCGCATCATGCCCGCGACCTCGCCCGATACCCGCCGGAAACTTATCCCGTTCGGCGTGGGCGAGCCATCATCGTCATTGCGCCACGGGGCCATAGAACGCGGCAGCGCCGGAACTTCGTGCCCAGGCAGCGAGTTCGAACTCGGTTGCGGCGGCAAGGCGCAGGCCGCATAAGTCGCTGATCATCGAGAGGGGCGCCACTTGGCATGAGCTTGAACGAACAGACCTTGGCGCTGCCGCCATCTTTGATGCGTGAGGTCGACAAGGCTCTTGAGGCGTGGGCTTCGAACGCCAATACGCGCCGCCTTTGGCGCGCCGATGCCACGCTGTGGACCGGCGGCGACGAAGGCGATTGGCTGGGCTGGCTCGACGTCGCCGAAAATAAGCCGTGCCACGTCGAACCGTTGCGGGAATTCGCCCGCGAGGTGCGCGCCGAGAAATTCACCGACGTGCTGCTCTTGGGCATGGGGGGATCGAGCCTGGGCCCCGAGGTGCTGGGCAAGAGCCTCGGATCGGCGCCGGGCTATCCGACACTGCACGTGCTCGATTCCACCGACCCGCAGCAGGTGCGGCGTTTCGAGCGCCGCATCGATGCAGCACACACGTTGTTCGTCGTGTCGAGCAAATCGGGCACCACGATCGAACCGAACGTGCTCATGGATTATTTTTTCGCCAAGGCGTCGGCTGCCCTCGGCGGCGCCGCGGCCCGGCACTTCGTCGCCATCACCGATCCGGGCAGCCACTTGCAAAAGACGGCGGAGCAGAAGGGCTTCCGCCGCATCTTTTTCGGCGTTCCAAGCATCGGCGGACGTTATTCCGTGCTTTCCAATTTCGGCATGGCGCCGCTGGCGGCGATCGGGCATGACCCACAAGCGTTTCTCGAGGCGGCTCGCATCATGGCGCGGGCTTGCGGTCCCGAGGTGCCGGACGCGGAAAATCCCGGCGTCGCGCTCGGCCTCGCGATCGGCGTTCTGTCCCGTCACGGACGCGACAAGTTCACCATCATCGGCTCGCCGCCGATCGCCGCCTTCGGCGCCTGGGCGGAGCAACTCATTGCCGAATCGACGGGCAAGAACGGTAAGGGCGTCATTCCTATCGCCGGAGAGCCGCTCGGCGCGCCGGTAGTTTACGACACGCATCGGCTGTTCGTGTTCCTGCGCGATGCCGCGCATCCGGATTATGGGCAGGATCAGGCGGTCGACGCGCTCGAACGCGCCGGGCACCCGGTCGTACGCATCGGCGTCGCCCCTACCGAGCTTCTCGCTCAGGAATTCTTCCGCTTTGAGATCGCGACCGCCGTCGCCGGGGCGGTCCTCGGCATCAACCCGTTCGATCAGCCCGACGTCGAAACGAGCAAGATCGCGACCCGCGAGATGACGGATGCGTTCGAGAAGACGGGCTCGCTGCCATCGGAGCCGCCAGTGTTCGAGAAGGACGGCATCGCGCTCTACACCGACGCCCGCAACGCCCAAGCCCTCCGGCAGATGGGCGCGAATGCCGCGCTTGAAAGCTGGCTCAGGGCGCACTTCGCCCGCCTCGATGACGGCGATTACTTCGCGGTGCTTGCCTATATCGACGGCGACGACGCGCGGCTCCAGGCGCTGCAGCGCCTGCGCACGGCCGTACGCGACCGCAAGCGGGTTGCGACTTGCCTGCAATTCGGGCCGCGTTTCCTGCACTCGACTGGACAAGCCTACAAAGGCGGACCGAACTCCGGCGTATTTCTCCAGATCACCGCGGAGCCCGCTCCCGATCTGGCTATTCCGGGTCGCAAGGCGAGCTTTGGCGTGATCGAGGCCGCACAGGCGCGGGGGGACTTCCATGTGCTGGCCGCGCGCGGCCGGCGCCTGTTACACGCGCACATCGCCGGTGATGTGGATGAAGGCCTTGCCGCTCTCGGCAAGGCAGCACGCCAAGCGCTGGAATGAACGCGCCTACAGCGAAACGAATTGCCGCAGCCGCGTAAAAAGGCCGGCGGAAGACCGCAGGCCCAGATGCGTGGCTGCGATCGCATGCGGCGTGGCGCCGATGAGCCGCGCACCGAACGGAATACGCTGCACCGCCACGATCGTGATCCAGCTCAGGATCAGCGTCGCACCGAACACGATCGCGCCCTTGATTACCGCAAACAGCGCGGCGCCAAGCAGCGCGTATTGCAGCCAAACCACGAAGCCGTAATGCACGAAATAAAGGCTGTAGGCATTGGCCGAGAGGCTGTCGAGAGCTGGCGAGCGCTTTGCGACAAAACGCAGGCTTGCGGCGATTAGAAACAGAGAGCCGCTGGCGCATGCCAGCACGAAGCTGAAATCGGCGGCAATGTCGATGGCGATCGGCGCCGGGCCGTTCATGGTCAGCGCGGTCAAGCCCATCCAGAGAAAAAGGCAACCCAGCGCCGCAGCAAGCCACCACGCCCAGCGCTGCGGCAACGGGCCGTCGACCACCAGCAGGCTGTGATCAATACCCTCGACGCCAATCCCGACTCCGGCAAAAAAATAGACGGCATAGAGCAGCGGGCGGCAGAACTGCACGGCAAGCGGCCCGGAATTGGACCACTCCCATGGCGTGAACGCGAGCGCCATCGGGACATAGGCCAGCGCCGAGACAGCGACGAGGATGGTAAAATAGCGGGCCGGACGTTTGCCCGCCGCGGCCGACCATTGGCCGAGAGCCTTGAGCGCGTTCGGCGCGATCCAATTGAGACCAGTGACCACCACATTCAACGCCAGGAGCTGCCAGAGAAACCACAGCTGCCCATTCGGCAAGAACGGCAGCGACAGATAGTGCTGCCAATAGGCGCTCACGCTCGGATCCAGCGCCCTGACCCGGAAGGCCGGATAAATGGCCAATGGGACCAGAAGGACGACACCGAACCCGAAGGGCAGGCCGAGTCTGAGCAGGCGGTCGCGCAAGAAGCCCCAGTTCCGCTTGCGAAGGAGGCTCGGCCACACGAACAGCCCGGAGAGCAGAAAAAGAAGCGACATCAGGTACACGTCCTGCCAAGCACAGAACAGGTCGAAGCCGAACCAGCGGTGGCTGTCCACAATCGGAAACGCACGCCACGCATAAGGCGGCTCGTCAAAGCCGGCAGAGGTCACAGGCGTCCACTCGACGTAAGCCAGTACCGAGTGGAAGGCGAGCACGATCAGGATGACCACGGCCCGCAAGTTATCGAGGGCGAGGCTGGAGCGGGACAGGGCGGCAGGGCGCGGCATGCAAATCAAATCCCAACCGGCCAAATTGACCCAATGGCCTGCAACTCAATCATCGGAACGTGCCGTGGCCGTTGCAAGCGGAAATGGCCGCCGCCGGCCATTTTTCGGGATTCCCGGCGCTTGGGCGTCCTGAAATCACCGCATTGTGGAACGCATAGTTATACGCCAGCAATGGCAATTGGTTGATTCTGGCGGGCGCAGACGGACGGAGAGAGCCAATTGGCAGGGAAATTGACAAGGCTGGTTGTGGCGGGACTCGTGGCGCTTGGCGCCGCTGTTCAGCCCCTGGCTGCCGCCGGACCGCCGACGGCGGAACCATCGGTGGCCGGCCTGTGGCAAAAGATTGATCCTGAGACCGGCAAGACGGTCATTTGGTTCCTGTTCGTCGAGAATGGCGGAACCTACCAAGGCGTCGCTGCGAAGCTGTTTCCGCGACCGAGTGACGGTCCGACGCTGCCGGTCTGCACGACCTGCCGGGACGATCGCAAGGATGCGCCGCTCTTGGGATTGCCCATTATCAAGGACATGAAGCGGAATGGCTTGAGGTACGTCGAAGGCAATATCCTCGATCCGCGGGACGGCAACATCTACAGCGCGAGCATGACACTGAGCCCTGACGGCCAGCAGCTGACCGTGCGCGGCTATCTCGCCTTCGAGTTCCTCGGGCGGGAAGAGGTCTGGTATCGCCTGCCCGACACCGCCATGAAGGAACTCGATCCCATCGTGGTCGCCAAGTATCTGCCGCGGCAGACGCAGACTCTGACGACATCCACGATCCGGCATCCGCAAAACAGTGCACAATCGACGAACCCGGTTCGCTAAAAGCGCCGATCGACGTCAATCCGTGCCGACGCCGAACTCGCAACCTGGCGCCGCATAGTAATAACGGGCGACACCGTAGCGGTCGCGCTCGATGACCGGCCGACAGCGGGCGAGCCACTTGTGATCGCGCGTCGCGAGGCGCGCCTTTTCGGCCTCGCCGAGAATCTCCGGCACTTGCCTGACATAAGGATCGCCCGCGGTTCCCCATTGCGCCGCGCAGTTGAAGCTCTTCGCCGGACCGACGCAGCTCAGATCGACGACGGTCCCGGCGTAGGCTGAGGTGAAGGCGATGAGCGACAGCACAATCGCGGCGCCGACTGACGCGGCTGCCCGCTGTGCGGAAAATGCTTTGGCAGGACGATTGGTTAACACCGCTCTCTCCCTGCGAGCGTGGCCAGGTTGAGGTTCAACCCCGGTTCCACCCTCGTGCGTGACGCGGCGCAGGGTTCGAAAACAAGATTTCACCTGCCGGAAACAGGCGCCAAGCGTCGGTGGAGAACGAGCAAGCCGAGTGCCAGCCGGCGTGCCCTATTTTGGCACAGAAGGCGCATATTTCTGCGGCCGCGTTAACGTTTAATGATGACCGATGATGGCGGCCGGCGCTGTTCCCATCCCATCTGCTCCAGCTCGGGCACGGTGTCTTCGAGCTGGGGTAGCCGAGACAGAAGTAGCCGATGAACTTCCACTCCATGGGAACATCGAGCAGCGCGGCGACGACTTTTGGATCGAGGATCGACACCCAACCCATGCCGATGCCTTGAGCACGTGCGACGAGCCAGATCGTGTGCACGGCGGTCACTGCCGAATACTCGATCATCTCCGGCATGGTGAGGCGTCCGACGCCGTGCCCTTGGGCAGTGCCGCGATCGGCGAAGACCGCGAAGTGGCAGGGCGCCTCTTCCAATCCGGCGAGCTTGAGCTTCGCATAGCGCCCCGCCCGCTCGCTGCTTTGCGCCGCGAGCGCGGCGGCGTTGCAGGTCGCGAAATTCCGCCGGATCGCGGCGCGGATCGCCTCGTCGTCCACGATGACGAAACGCCAGGGCTGGCTCAATCCTACCGAGGGGGCGAGGCATGCCGACTCGATGAGGGCTTCCATGGTGCCGCTCGGTAACGGATCGCGACGGAAGCGCCGGACGTCCCGGCGCCAGATTAGAAGATCGCGCAGGCGCGCACGGAAAGCATCATCGAAGACGATCGACGTCCCTGGCACTGCGGCCACCCCTCCGACCTGCGGGCCGGGCAACGGGCTCATGAGCGATGGCCCTTTCTGCAGTCGCGGAAAGAAGCTATGGAATCGTCCAACCGCTGCCACTCCCGCTTGTTCGCCGGCAACCCGAAGCGCAGCCAGTTCGCGTTGTCCGGGAAAGCGCGCACCAAAATGCCGGCGCGGCCTAGATGACGGAATAATGCGTCAGCTTCCGCCGTTCGCGCCAGCCGGAACAAGCTTGTGCCACCGACGATGTCGAGACCTAGGTTGCCGAGAATCGTATCGAGCCGCTTCGCCGCCTTTTCGAGCCGCCGCCGCGTCCGTTGGCGCCACGCTGTGTCCGCCAGCGCCATGTCACCGACGGCAAGCGCCGGGCCGGACACCGCCCAGGGGCCGAGGGCCGCACCGAGCCGCGCGGCCAAGGCCGGCGCGGCGAGCGCGAAACCAAGTCTGATCCCGGCCAATCCGAAGAACTTGCCGAAGGAACGGAGCACGACGACATTGCCGCACGATACGTCGGCCGCAAGACTCGCGTCCGGCGGTCCGACATCCATGAACGCCTCGTCGACCACGAGCAGACCGCCGCGACCGCGCAAGTCCTTGGCAAGATCGAGCAAAGCGGCCCGGGCGTGCAGCCTGCCATCGGGATTGTTGGGATTGCCGAGGATGACCAGCCCGGCACCTCTGCACGCGTCGATCCCGCTTACCGCCTCGACCTCGTGTCCGGCAAAGGCCGCGGCACGGGCGTGCTCGGCATAGGTCGGCGCGACAATGGCGGCGCGGCATGGCCGGACCAGCCCGGCGACCAGGCGCAACAAAATCTGCGTGCCCGGCGCGAGCACGACCTGGTCGGCGGAGTGAGCGCCATAGGCGCGCGCCGCGGCTGCCGCGACCGCGGTGGCGGCGGCAGGCTCCGGCAAACGGGCGAACAGATCGGCGGAAAAACGCGGCAGCGGATAGGGATTGGGATTGATCCCTGTCGAGAGGTCGAGGAATGGTTCAGGTGCGTCCGGGAATAGGCGCCGGGCAGCACCGAGGTCGCCGCCATGCAGTAGCGGTTCGTCTGCGCCGCCAAGGGGGACCATGTCAGTCGCGCTTGCCCTCATCGCCATGCTGATCGAACTCTGTTTCGGTTACCCGGAGCGAGTCGCAAGCGCGATCGGCCATCCGGTCACCTGGATCGGCCGTTTGACCGGTGCGCTCGATCGGTTGCTCAATCGCCAGACGATGGGAACGCGTGCGCGCCGCGCGGCCGGCATTGTTGCGGTGCTGATGCTGATCGTTGGCGTCGGTGCGGTTGCCTTGGTCGTCGAGCGCGAGCTTCTGCACCTTCCATTCGGTCTCCTCGTTATTGGCCTCCTCGCCAGCACACTGATCGCGCAAAGAAGCCTGCACCGGCACGTGGCGGATGTCGCCGATGCGCTGGAGAAACGAGGTATCGAAGCCGGCCGCACCGCGGTGTCGCACATTGTCGGCCGCGATACCAATCCGCTCGATGCGGCCGGCGTCGCCCGCGCGGCGATCGAGAGCCTCGCTGAGAATTTCTCCGATGCGGTGGTCGCGCCGATCGTCTGGCTGGCCATTGCCGGACTCCCTGGCGCCGCACTCTACAAGGCGATCAACACCGCCGACAGTATGATCGGCCACCGCACGCGCCGCTACGAGGCCTTCGGCTGGGCCGCAGCCCGGCTCGACGACCTCGTCAACCTGCCGGGGTCGCGCCTCTCCGCGCTCCTTCTTATCGCGGCCGCAGGCTTGAGCAAAAATGCGTCCGCCAATGGCGCATGGCGCGCCATGCGGCGTGACGCGGCACGCCACCGCTCGCCCAATGCCGGTTATCCCGAAGCGGCGATGGCGGGAGCGCTCGGCCTTTCGCTCGCTGGTCCGCGCGTTTATGGCGGGGTGCGCGTCGACGATGCCACGATGGGCGACGGGCGCGGCGACGCCGATGCCGCCGACATTGTCCGTGCGCTCGCGCTCTACCGCCGCGCCGATGCGATTTTGCTCGCGTTGCTCGCTACTGCGACGGTCTTTGTCATCGCGCCAAGGTGAGCAGGCGATCGAGATCGAGGTGGGCGGCGAGATGCGCGGCGAGGGCGTCGAGCGTCCGCTCGACCAAGTCGTCGTAGGCGATGGTCGCGGTGCCCTGGAAGCGGGCAAGCCACGCCGCGCGCTGCCGGTCGTCGGCGAACAAGCCGTGGACATAGGTGCCGAGCACGCGGCTGTCGGCTGAGACCGCACCTTCCGGCGAGCCGTCGGCGATCCGCGCAAAGGGCCGCGCGCAATCGGGCCCTTCGGTGACGCCCATGTGCATCTCGTAGCCCACAAATGGCGCCCCGTCGCCGGTCGTGCCGCGCACCGGTTCCAGGCGCTTCTCGGCCGAGAGCGTCGTTGCGACATCGAGCAGGCCGAGGCCTTCGACCGCAGCGGGCGGACCTTCGATCCCGCCGGGATCGGCAATGCTGCGCCCGAGCATCTGGAAGCCGCCGCAAAGACCGAGCACCATTCCGCCCCGGCGCCGGTGCGCGGCAATGTCGATGTCGAATCCGGCAGAGCGCAGCGCGGCGAGGTCCGCGATGGTCGCCTTCGAGCCGGGCAGCACGATGAGATCGGCGTCGCCGGGAAGCGCCGCGCCCGGACGCACGCGCACGAGATCGACTGACGGCTCGGCGTCGAGCGGATCGAGGTCGTCGAAATTGGCGATGTGCGGCAGGATCGGCACGGCGATGCGCAGGCGCGCTTGCGGTTTCGACGGCCGGCTTTGCTCCAACGCGAGCGCGTCTTCCGCCGGCAGCAAGCGCGCATCCGCGAAGTACGGGACCAAGCCGAGCGCCTGCCACCCGGTCGCTTGCGCGATGCGCTCCATTCCCGCGGCAAACAGCGTGGCATCGCCGCGAAATTTGTTGACGATGAAGCCGCAAACCAGCGCAGCATCCTCCGGCGCCAGCACGGCTTTGGTGCCGACGAGGCTGGCGATGACGCCGCCGCGGTCGATATCGCCGATCAAAATGACCGGCACGTCAGCAGCGCGGGCAAAACCCATATTGGCGATGTCGTTTGCCCGCAGATTGACTTCCGCGGCGCTGCCGGCGCCTTCGACGAGCACAAGGTCGGCCTCACCGCGCAGCCGCGTAAAACTGTCGAGCACGAACGGCAGCAGATCGTTTTTCATCTGCTGGTAGGCGGCCGCCTTGGCGCTGCCGTAGACCTGGCCCCGCACCACGATCTGCGCGCCGACTTCGCTCTGCGGCTTCAGCAGCACCGGGTTCATGTGAATGCTGGCCGGCGTGCGCGCGGCGCGCGCCTGCAGCGCCTGCGCGCGCCCGATCTCGCCGCCGTCCGCGGTGACCGCGGCGTTGTTCGACATGTTCTGCGGCTTGAACGGCCGCACCGCGAGCCCCCGCAGCGTGAACGCACGCGCCAGCCCGGCGACGATCAAGGACTTGCCGACATCCGAGCCCGTGCCCTGGAACATCAGCGCGCGGGCGGAGGCCATCGCCGGCGCTCCGCTCAGAACTCGATGCCCGGCTGGGCCTTCACGCCGGCGGAGAAATGGTGCTTCACCAGCGTCATCTCGGTGACGAGATCGGCGGCAGCGATCAATTCCGGTTTGGCATTGCGGCCGGTGACGACGACGTGGAGGCCCTCGCGGCGCGCGGCGAGCGCGGCGACCACGGCATGAAGATCGAGATAATCGTAGCGCAGTGCAATGTTGAGTTCGTCGAGAATAACGAGTCCGAAGCTCAGATCGGCCATGAGTTCACGCGCCTTCGACCAGGCGCGCTCCGCGGCGGCGACATCGCGCGCGCGATCCTGCGTCTCCCAGGTAAAGCCTTCGCCCATCGTGTACCAGGCGATTTGATCGCCGAACTGGGCGAGGGCGTCGCGCTCTGCCGTGTGCCAGGCGCCTTTGATAAACTGCACGACGCCGACGCGGTAACCCCGGCCCAGCGTGCGCAAGGCAAGACCGAAGGCCGCGGTCGATTTGCCTTTGCCCGTGCCGGTGTGGACGATCAGAAGACCCTTTTCCACGGTCTTGCCCGCGATCTCCGCATCCTGCACGGCCTTGCGGTTTGCCATCTTGTTGCGATGGCGTTC
>Ga0187871_10003185_pt1 | contig 12816 bp, 11 predicted proteins | sample June2016WEW_16_1_FD_132988 | JGI IMG/M metagenome (GOLD analysis project Ga0187871, IMG submission 132988) | Peatland microbial communities from SPRUCE experiment site at the Marcell Experimental Forest, Minnesota, USA - June2016WEW_16_10 | ecosystem: Environmental > Terrestrial > Soil >... | reverse complement strand
TCGCCAACCTGTCGATTTGCGAGGTGCGGGGCTAAAGCCCCGCGCGGGATAAATCCCGCCCCCCAAGACCTTGGGTTTCTGTCCCTGGTGACGGCCCCGGCCGTCCACGCTGAAAGCCGGCTAACTAAACTTGAGCAAGCTTTCGCCTGGCGCCAGGAATCGCCGGTCACACCTCCGCCAAAAATCTCCGGGCGCTCTTTTCTCCCAATCTTCCAATCACCTGCAAGCACCACCCCATCGCGCCCCGCCCATTTCCAACCCACCACGATGCTAATCTGAAGCCAGAAAGAACCCGCCCCGTGTCGCCCCATCGCCGTGTTCTCCCGTAGGTTCGTTTGCAACAAACGAGGTAACCATATGACATCAAAGAAGAAATCCGCGGCCAGCCGCCGCAATGGACGCCGCTCCGCGGGTCCCAAAACCGACGCCGGAAAGGCCGCCTCTGCCAGGAACGCACTCCGCCATGGCCTGCGCGCCAAAACCCTCCTCCTGCCAGACGAAAACCAGGAGGATTTTGACCAACTCCACGCCGATCTCGAAAACCAATATCAGCCCCAAACTCCCCACGAGCGGCACCTCGTCGACCAAGCCGCTATCGCCCAGTGGATGCAATTGCGCGCCGACCGCTACCAGCGCGAAGCCGAAATAGAAGGTCTCGACCTCCCCACCCGCATCTCCATCTTCGACCGTATGATGCAAGTCAGTGGTCGCCTGGACCGCTCATACACAAAGGCTTGCGACGCACTCGCACGCCTCCAAGCCGCCCGCCCGAAACCGCCCGAACCACCACTCAACGAAAAGAACGAAAAGAACGAAAAGAACGAAACGAACGAAAAGAACGAAAAGAACGTGAAGAAAGAAAAGGATGAAACCCCGCCCGCCAGGTACCAGCTCACCTGGGTGAAAGGCGATGGCCAGCGCGAAGTCCTCTACCGCGCCGAAAACGGCATCCCCGTGGAAGAGTTCAGCGACGACAGTGGGCCAGGCTCGTAGCCTGCGCGGGCCTCGTAGGCCCGCTACGGGCTTTCAGGCGTGAACCGTGCGCCCACTGTGCCGCCACAGCCCAACTTGACGGTGCTAAAATGAAACCGTACAATTGATTCAACGATAGGCCCTGTTCCGGGAAGAGGTGCGTATGGTCTCAAAATGCAGTCTGTTGCCCTGTGTTTCCCTCGGTTTGATGCTGGCCGGGCACGCGGTTTGCCAGGATCAGACACCGGCTCCCCCCGCGCGCGAAACAATCGCTAAGCCCCTCACCGACAAACAGAAGAAAAAGCGCGACGAAAAGCTGCGCAAGGAACTCGAAACCCCCTATAAGAAGTGGTTGAACGAGGACGTGGTCTACATCATCACGGATGAAGAGAAGACCGCCTTCAAACGCCTGGCCACCGACGAAGAACGCGAACAGTTCATCGAACAGTTCTGGCTGCGGCGCGACCCCACCCCGGATACCGAAGAGAACGAATTCAAGGAAGAGCATTACCGGCGCATCGCGTACGCCAACGACCACTACGCCTCGGGCATCCCCGGCTGGAAAACGGATCGCGGACGCATTTATATTATTTACGGCCCGGCGGACGAAATCGAGTCGCATCCGGCCGGCGGCAGTTACGAGCGGCCCATGGCGGAAGGCGGCGGCGAAACGTCCACTTATCCGTTCGAGCAATGGCGCTACCGCTACATCGAAGGCATCGGCACCAACATCATCATCGAGTTCGTGGACCCCACCATGTCGGGCGAGTTCCACATGACCATGGACCCGTCTGAAAAGGACGCATTGCTGTATGTCCCGGGCGCCGGTCTCACCCTGATGGAACAGATGGGCATGTCCACCAAGACGCAGCGCTTCCAGAATACCGACGGCACGCACTTGGGCCAGGCGTTCGGCGGCACGCCGGAGAGCATGATGGAGTTCAGCCGCCTGGAGCAGTTCGCCAAACTGCAAAAACCGCCCGCCGTCAAGTTCAAGGATCTCGAAGAAGCCGTCACCAGCAAGATCACCTTCAATATCCTGCCCATGAAGGTGCGCGCCGATTTCTTTCCGCTGACCGAAGCATCGGTACTCACGTACATCACGCTGCAGTTCGATAACAAAGACATGCAGTTCCAGGCCAAGTCGGGCGTGCAGAAGGCTTCGGTGAACGTGTTCGGGCGGGTCACCACCATGACCCGGCGCATCGTGCAGACCTTCGAAGATACGGTGGAAGTGGACTGCCCCACCGAGATGCTGCAGGCCTACGCGCAGCGTTCCTCGATTTACCAGAAATCGATTCCGCTGCCGCCCGGCACGTACCGCCTCAACGTGGTGGTGAAAGACATCGTGGGCGGCAACATGAACAATTACGAAACGGCTCTTAGCGTGCCGCATATGGACGATGAAAAGCTGATGGCCAGCACCATCGTCTTGGCCGACCTGATCGAAAAAGTGCCCACGCGCTCGATCGGCGTAGGCCAATTCGTGATCGGCACCAGCAAGGTGCGGCCGCGCGTGACGGAGAGTTTCAGCCGCGACGAGAAGATGGGCATTTTCTTGAAGCTGTATAATTTCGGGCCGGATGAGAAGACCCAGAAGCCCAACGGGCAGATCCAATACCAGATCGTAAAGAACGGCAGCAACGAAACCATCTACGACTTTACAGAAGACATTTCCAGCCTGCCGGGCGCATCCGCGTCGCAGGTGACCGTGGAAAAGCTGCTGCCGCTGCAGAACCTGCAGATCGGGCAATATACTCTGAAGCTGAAGATCGTCGACAGGAACCGGAACCAGACCCTGACACCCAGCGCCCAGTTTTCGGTAACCTAGTGGGGTAGTGGGTGGGGCAGGCGGTTTCGCCTGCCAGTTCGGTAGTGGGCTAGTTTGGACTTGGAGGGCGGCCAATCTTGGCCGCAGCCGCCTTTTAGGCGGCCAGAGCCAGCCGGCTGAAAGCCGGCTGCGGGCAGAATTGCCCGCCCTCCAAACCCAACGCCCCGTGATATGCTAAGCGTCACCGCATGATGAGTACGAGGACGCACATTTCGGTATGCAGCGCCGTACTTGGGTTGGCCTGCCTGGCGGCGGCCGGCCCGGCTTGCGGCGCCGTGTCCGTGAGCCTCTCCGGAGCCATTGCCGGCTCAGTCACCAATGCGGAAGGCGTCCCGCAGATGGGCGCCCTGGTGATGCTTTTTAACCAGCAGGATGGGCTTTCCCAGAAGGCCTTCACCGACGAGAAGGGGAGCTTCGTCTTTGCGGGTCTGCTTCCCGACATCTATTCCATCCGGGTGACGCTGGCCAGCTTCGTGCCGGCCATCAAGCACAACATAATGGTCCAGCCGGGCATGCGCAGCGTGCTGAATGTGAGCTTGGCGGCCCTGTTCAGTTCCATCCATTTGGTCTACCCTCCCGAGCATCCGGCCTTCATGACCGACGACTGGAAATGGGTTTTGCGCACTGCCGCTTCGACGCGGCCGGTGATGCGCCTGCTGCCCTCGGGCGAGGCGGTCGCGCGGTCCGACGATGCGGAAAAGCGGCATGTTTTCTCCGATACCCGCGGCCTCCTGATGTTTTCAGCCGGCGACGGGTCTCCTGTAGCGGGCTTCGGCAGCGACGCCGATATGGGCACGGCGTTCGCGCTGGCCACCTCGCTGTTCGGCAGCAACCAGTTTGAGTTTGCCGGGAACGTAGGCTCCGGCGCGCAGTCGGGCATTCCTTCGGCCGCATTCCGGACCACATACAGCCGAACCGTAGGCCAGGATAGCCCGCAGGTGTCCATCACCATGCGCGAATTGTTCCTGCCCGAACAAATGGGACTCGCCATCTTCGGTCCGGAAGGCGGGGTGCCCATGCTGCGTAGCATTTCGGTCAATCTCGACGATCATGCCCGCATCGGCGATAATCTATCGGCGCAATACGGGATGGCCTTCGACTCGGTTTCCTTTAACGACCATCTGAATTACTTCAGCCCCTACGTCAGGTTCAATTATTCGCTGGGCGACGCCGGCGCCATCGAACTCGCCTACACTTCGGGCAACGCCCGCCCGGATTTGGCGGCTCCCAACGGCGCGGACGATCCCTTGCAACGCGAGATCGGCACGCTGGCGCTGTTTCCGCTGGTATCCTTGCGGTCCGCGCGCGCCGCGGTGCAACGCGGCGAAGATCTGGAGGCCGGGTACTCACGCACCGTCGGCTCCCGCAAGTTCAGCGTCAGCGCCTATCACGAGTCGGTGAGCAATCTGGCGTTGACCATCTCCGCACCCGATGGATTCCTGCCGGTGGGAGATATCCTGCCGGACCTTTTCTCCGGTACGGCGATGTTTAACGCCGGCAATTTTTCGAGCATGGGCTATATCGCGTCGGCCACCCAGAATGTGGGCGATAACGTGAGCGCCACGGTGATCTATGGGGCCACGGGGGCACTGACCGCCGACCACAGCGATCCGGTAAGCGGCAATCCCGGCGAGCTGCGGTCCATGCTGCATTCCGGGCGGCAGCAGTCCATGACCATGCGGGTGATGGCCGCGAGCCCGCACACCGGCACGCACGTGGTGGCCAGCTATCAGGTGGCCGACGGCCGCTTTAGCGTGCCCGAGCCTATATACTCCACCGGCAGCGTGCGGCCCCAGCCTGGCCTGAACATTTACGTGCGCCAGGCCATTCCGGTCCTCACCGGACTTCCGTGGCGCATGGAACTTACCGCCGATCTCCGCAATCTCCTGCAACAAGGCTATCTGCCGCTGTCGACGGTGGACGGGTCCCGCCTGGTGCTGATGGAAAATCCGCGGATGTTCCGGGGCGGGCTGAGCTTTATATTTTAGAGCTCGTGGCGCACGCCCTCGGCGTGCTGTGTCGGCACTCCTGCCGGCACAGGCGAGCGCAGCTCGTCCTGGCTTTCAGCCATCAGCTTTCAGCTTTGCGCAGCATTAAGATAGGAGCATGGAATCGTCTCCGTTTTCCCGGCGGGACCTGCTGCGCGGTACGGGCGCCGTCCTCCTGAGCCAGAGCGCGGCGGCGCAGGACGGCCACACGTCTGTTATCGGCATGCCGTTTGAGCCGCGCCCGAACGTCCGTATGGGGCTGATCGGTTGTGGCGAGCGCGGCTCCAGCATGCTGACGGAATTCCTCGGCGTGGAAGGATTGGCCGTCACCGCCGTTTGCGACGTCGTCAAGGATGCCGCCTTGCACGCCCAGGCCACCGTCGAGCGCGCCGGCCAGCATCCGCCCGCGGTTTACGCCTCGGGCGAGCGCGATTTCGAGAACCTGCTGCGGCGCGACGACGTGGATTTCGCCTACATTCCCACGCCCTGGGAATGGCACGTCCCCATGGCCCTGGCGGCCATGCACAGCGGCAAGCACGCGTTCGTGGAGGTGCCGGCGGCCGCCACCATCGAGGATTGCTGGAAGCTGGTCGATACATCGGAGAAGACCCGCCGGCATTGCATCATGATGGAGAACTGCTGCTACGGCTACAACGAGCTGCTAGTGCTGAACATGATCCGCGCTGGGCTGTTCGGCGATCTGCTATACGGCGAGGGCGCATACCTGCACGACCTGCGCGGCATTCTCAATGAAGACCGCAGCGAAGGCCTGTGGCGCCGCCTCCCCCACACCGAGCGCAACGGGAATCTCTATCCCACGCACGGATTGGGTCCGGTGGCCAATTACATGGGCATCAACCGCGGCGACCGCTTCGACTATCTGGTGTCGATGAGTACTCCGCAGCGCGGCCTGGACGCCTGGCGCGCCGCGCACGTGCCCAAGGACAGTCCCAAGTGGAAGGAAAAGTATATCTGCGGCGACCTGAATTCGTCGCTCATCAAGACCGCCAACGGCCTGATGATCACCCTGCAGCACGATGTGGTGAATCCGCATCCTTACGACCGGATTAATTTGATTGCCGGCGTGAAGGGGATTTTCCGCGACTATCCGCCGCGGATCTACTTCGACGATCCGAAGGCGGAGGAATACACGCCCATCGACCGATTCAAAGCCGAGTACGAGCATCCGCTGTGGAAGCACGAGGGTGAGCTGGCGCGCAAGCTGGGCGGGCACGGCGGCATGGATTTCCTGATGGTTTACCGGCTGATCGAGTGCATGCACAAAGGCCTGGCGCCGGATCTGGACGTGTACGATGCCGCCGCGTGGAGCGCGCCCGGTCCGCTGAGCGAAGCATCGGTGGCGCAAGGCAGCGCGCCGGTAAAGTTCCCCGACTTCACGCGCGGACGCTGGAAAGAAAAGCGCGGCTGGCTGGCTTAAGTGGGGCAGACCTCCAGGTCTGCGCGGGGCCTCCAGGCCCCGCTTGTAGGCAAGCTTCGCTCGCCTGTGTCGGCAGAGTGCCGACACGGCACGCTGAGAGCGTGCGCCACGAGGGCTATCCAACTGAAATAGCCAGTCTCCAGGCCCCGCTTATCCACGACCAATTTCCAGCGCCACGGTCCGGACCTCCACGTCGCGGTCGCGGAGCACGTGCAGCACCTTGCCCGACCCGTTCACCACCACGCTCGCGCCGCCGTAGGTCTGTCCTTTCCACGGACCGTGCGTCATCTCGCCGATCACATCCGTCCCCACTACGGGGCACTTCCATTGGGCCGCGCGCTTCGCGACCAGTTGCTCCAGTTCCTTCGCGTGTTCCGGCCATTTATCCACCGGCGCGGCCCAGCCATAAGGCACCAGCATCAGGTCCGGCGCCAGTTGTCCGATGCGCTTGGCGATGTGGTCGCCGAAAGTGTCCGCGCAGATCACCAGGCCGACGCGTCCGAACTCCGTCTCGATCACGCCGATGTCTTCCGGCCTGCCCTCGGAATACGGCGGATCCATCAACCAGGCCAGCACGTTGAGCTTGCGATGCTTCCATAACAGCTTGCCGGTTTTGTCTACCAGGATGGCGGAGTCGTACAGCTTGCCGCCGTCCTTCTCATCGAGGCCGATGGAAATCATCAGCCCGTACTTCCGGGCCAGCGCGGCGACCCGGTCGCTATCGACGCCGGGAATCGGCGCGGCCATGCGGTGCGCGTCCGGATTCTCCCAGCCCAGGATGACCGATTCGGGAAACGCCGCGATATCGGCGTGTGCGGCGCGCGCCTCCTCCAGAGCGTATTCCACGCGGCGGAAGTTGCCTTCGCGGTCGCCATCGATCGAGAGAATCTGGCAGACCGCCACGCGCACGGTCCGCGCCTGCACCGGTAAAGCTGCGCACAGGGCCATAATCGTCACCGCCAGTTTCATGTTTATGCTTCGATTCTATCCGCTGGCGCGATTGCGAAGTTCGTAAATCGCCGTGTGGCGTACTTGCTGGACGAGCCGCTCGCCGCCGGCAACCACGATGATGTCCACCACCACGAACTGATGGCTTTTGCGCTCGAATCGCTCCGCCACGCGGCCGCGAACCGCCAGCCGATCCCCAGCGCGCGCCAGGCTGAAATGGCGGACTTCGCTGGAGACGTGAATCCAAGGCCCGAGCTGCACGTTCTGCATCAGCACGTGATTGGAGAGCGTGAGCAGCGCCGCGGGGTCTGGCGACGGCAGGTTGGCGTACAGTGTGCCGAGCACGCGGCCCGGCGTGAGCGACTCGGCGGATGCGGGCGGACGCACGGCGGGCAACGGTTCTTGCGGATAGAGCGCCAGGGACGGTGGCGCGTCCTCGGGCCAGAAGACCTCGCCCGTCGCGCACACGGTTCCGTCGGCCCGGGCGGCGGTGACGTTATTTCCGGTTAACTCCACGACGACTTCTTCGCCGTCATAAACCGGTTGCAGGAACCGCGCGCGGATCCCGCCCCGCGCCAGCCAATCTTCGCCGAACCGGTCAATCACGGGAACGGTAAGATACCCGTACACGGTGACACCCGGCACCAGGCCGGCGCGGAAGCCATAGGCCGCGGCAGTCTGGTCGTCATGAATCCGATTCTCGGAATCGGGCGCCGTGTTACGGGCGCGTACGCAATAGCTTTCCATTGTTTCAAAGGCCGCTCCAGGAAGAATCCAGGTACTGCCAACGCTGCGCACCGAACCAACTGGTCGGATTTTCCGGGATGTACAGCATACCGTGTCCGCGCAGGCAGACCAGTTCGATGCAGTTCCACTCCAGGAACCAACTGGCACGCTGCCCGACTGTTAAAGGGTTGGTCAACAGGCGCAGGCACACGGGACAGCGCCGCCGCTGATCGTGCAGAGCCCAGCGAAACGCCAGGACGGAACCGCACAACAGGGCGTCGACCAGGACGGCCGCCGTCCGCGTTTTCTCACCGAGAGATGCCGCCAGGAGCAAGCCCGCATACATACCCGCCAGGATCAAAGCCATTTTCGCCGCCAGGAAAATCCACCGCCGCATTCTGGTGGCCAGCGATGGAGCGGAACGGCTCGCCGGGTAGTCGCCCAGGGATAACCGCGTCGTCGCCAGCAGGATCAGGCAAGCCATACCCATGAGCAGAAAGATGGCGCGCAGCGGAATTGGCGCGGAGGGCCGGGGAACCGGGAGGATCGCCAGTAAGGCCGCCGCGTCCAACCCGGCTAGGAATAGCAGGCAGCGCGATGGAGAAGCCAGCCACGAGGCCGTGCGCGGTGCCCGCTGGGACGCGTGGCGCCGTAGCCAAAGCGCATCCTGGAAAGCGCCCAGACAGAACCGGTCGGCATCCACAACGCCCGACTGTTGCGCGTACCATAGCTCCGCGCTCCACTCTTCCAGCCATTCGGCGCGTTCCTGGCTGGGGACCAGGCGGGCCGCGGCGCGCAACATCGCGTGACGCAGGATCTTCATCACTGGCCGGTCTCCGCGACCGGCGCCAACTTGGCGAGCAGTGGGTAGCGCTTCTGGGAGGCCTCCAGGGTGGCTTTGCCGGCGCGCGTGAGCCGGTAGTATTTTCTGGCCGGCCGCTTTCCGGCGTCGGCGATCGACTGGGATTCCCACTGCGAGCGGATCAGGCCGTCGCGCTCGAGGCGCCGCATCGCCGGATAAACGGTGCCGCTGGGCAGACCCGTCATTTCCATCACACTGAGGCCATAAACATGGCCGGCGCCGAGGGCCTGCAGGATCATCGCGGCGGTATGGGAGAGTTTGGTCTCGCCTGCCATGCGGATCATTATACCTATGTAGCATGCTACTTGACCAGTGTGATAGTAGTATGCTACATAGGGTGCATGCTGGAACTCCGCCACGTGACCAAACGCTTCCTGGGCATCGCCGCGGTGGACGGCGTCAGCTTTCAGGCCCGCGCCGGCGAAGTGACCGGCTACCTGGGGCCGAACGGCTCAGGCAAGTCGACCACCATGAAGATGATTACGGGACTCATGGAGGCGACCGACGGGGAAATCCTGTTCGAGGGCCAGCGCATCCAGCACGATCCGATGGCCTACAAGCGCCGCATGGGATACGTGCCCGAAGAGCCGCAAATCTATGCGCATCTGACTGGCCTCGAATACCTGACCATGATTGGCCAGTTGCGCGGTCTGCCCGCTCAACCCACCACCGAACGCATCGACGGTCTGCTGCGCCTGTTCGCCCTGCACGGCGACCGGCACGTGCCGATCTCGTCTTATTCAAAAGGCATGCGGCAAAAAGTGCTGCTCTCGGCGGCGTTGCTGCACAACCCGGATTTGATCCTGCTGGACGAGCCTTTTTCGGGACTGGATGTGGCATCCACGCTGGTGATGCGCAGCTTGATGCGGGAGCTCGCGGGGCGCGGGGAAAGTGGTGCTGTTCAGCTCGCACGAGCTCGAAACCGTGGAGCGCGTGTGCACGCACGTGGTGATTCTGCACCGCGCCAAGGTCGTAGCCGACGATTCCATTGCGCGGCTGCGCACGCTGATGGCGCTGCCCACGCTGGAAGAAATCTTCGCGCAACTCGCGGTGGACCAGGATACCGTGGCGGTTTCGCGCGCGATCGCGGACCTGATCCTGGCTTGATATGCGCGACGCGGCCAAATTACAATTCCGCGTGCTGTATCGCGAGTTTCTATTCCGCATGGTGGATCTGGAGTTGCTCGCGCGGCAGGGCGATATGCGCCAATTGTTAGGCCAGTTGGCCGCGCTGTTGATTTTCGTGAGCGTGATGTTCTCGATTCCCGCGCTGTCCGCGGGCAGCGTGAGCGGCGTGCCGGCGCAGATCCGCCTGGGGATCAACCTGACCGCGGAGCACTTCATGATCGTCACCACGATGTTGGTGGTGGGCCTGTTTGCGGTGTTGAGTTGGGACTCCACGTTTCCCAACCGGCGCGACGTATTTGTGCTGGCCCCGTTGCCTCTGCGCGCCCGCACGCTATTCCTAGCGAAGATAGCCGCCGTGGGCACGGCCCTCAGCCTGACCGTGTTTGCGCTGCACTTGATCGCAGGAATGGTATGGCCCATCGTGCTGCAGGAACAGACGGTAGCGCAAACGACGCCTGCACTCACCTATGATGCCGCGTTGCCGCCCGTCGATTTGCGCGACCTCGGCGCAGTCCTCGACCGCGACCTGGCGCATGCGCGCTCGCCGGGTGGTGCGTTGGCGCCGGAGACAGGCGTGGGCGCCGTAGCCGGAGTGCTGCGCCACGGCGAGCGCCGTATCTTTGCCTACGGCGTGGCCAGGCCGGCTGCGATCTTTGAAATCGGCTCGATCGGCAAGACGTTCACGGCGCTTTTGTTGGCGAAAATGGCCGTGGAAGGGAAAGTGGATTTGGGCGATCCAGTGCGCAGCCTGCTGCCGCCTGGAACCGTGGCGAAGCCATTAGGAAGAGAAATCAGCCTGCTGGATCTGGCAACGCATCACTCCGGTCTGCCGCCCTGGCCCAAGGAGCCGGACACACCCGCGAATTCCACCGCGGGTTACGGCCCAGCCGATCTTTACGCCGCGCTGGCGAAACTGGGAGTCGCGCGGCCCCCCAATACCTCATTCGCCTACAGCAACTTCGGCTTTTGCGTGCTCGGGGAAGCACTGGCGAATCGCGCGGGGACGAGGTATCGGGATTTGCTGAGCCGGGAAATCGCGGGCCCGTTAGGTTTAAGGGATACCGTTGCGGCGCTCTCGGCGGAACAGCGCAGCCGCTTGATTCAGGGCTACGACAGGCACCAGCAGCCCGTTCATCCAAGAGACATCGACCCGGTTCCCGGCTCCGGCGGCATTCGCTCCACGGCAGGCGATATGCTCACGTATCTGGAAGCGCAACTGCACCCGGAGAAGATCGCGGCCGGCGCGCTGCCTGAAGCGATCGCCCAATCGCATCTTTCGCGGGCAGAGGTCGGCCATGGAATATGGATCGGGTTGGCGTGGCTGTACCGCGCCGACAACGGGACCTACTTTCATGGAGGCCGCACCGAAGGCTACTCCAGTTGGGCGTTTTTCGATCCGAGGGGCGACTACGCCGCCGTCGTTCTGGTGAATCGTTATGAGGGCGCGCCCGGCTTGGAGGAACTGCTGAGCGATCATATCCGCGCCAGGGTGTTCGGCGAGCCGGCTGTGTCGCTCGACAGCGTTGCGATTCCCGCGAGCGGCGGATTCCTCGGCCTGGTTCGCTGCTTCGCCGTGTATTGGACGACGATGTTCGCTGCCGGGGCGTTCGTTTTCTGTTTCGTCCTGGGCGTGCAGGGCCTCGCGGCACAACTGTTGCCCCGGCGGTGGTTTCTACGGGCATCGTCCTTCCTGCAACTAGCGGCGTTTTGCGCGCTCGTGTCCGGTTACATGCTGGAGCCGATGGTGGTCGATACGGCGGCGATCCTGGCCGCGCACTATCACGGGCCGTTTTATTGGTCGCCGGCGTATTGGTTCCTGGGTCTGTTCCAGCAACTGAGTGGATCGCCCGCGTTGGCGCCGCAGGCACACCGAGCCTGGTGGGGCCTGGCAATTTGCGTTGCAGGGACCGCCGGCGCATACGTGCTTTCGTACTGGCGAACCCTGCGCCGGATCGTCGAAGAGCCGGACATCGTGCCCACTTCACGCCATGTGCATTGGCTGCCGCGATTCGGAAAACCTTTGACCACCGCGCTGGCGCAATTCAGCATCCGGACGCTCGCGCGCAGCCGCCAGCATCGCATGATGCTGGCATTCTACTGGGGCGTCGCGTGCGCGCTGGTGGTTTTGCTGTTGAAGAATGGCGGCGGGGAAACGCGCGAGGACATATGGCATCAGCCCAGCGTGCCTCTGCTGGTGGCCAGCGGGTTCGTGCTGGGCGCCGCGATCCTGGCAGTTCGCGTGGTGGCGTCGATGCCTCTGGAATTGCGCGCCAACTGGGTTTTCCGGATTACGCCTGTCCAGGGCGGGGCGCAGACGGCGGCGGCGGTCCGCAGAGCGTTTTACGTATTGGGATTGGTTCCGGCGTGGTCAGCTTCGGCGTGTGTGTTTTTGTGGGGTTGGCCCTGGCGGCCGGCGGTGGGTCATCTGGCGGTGCTCGGGTTGGTGGGAATCGCGGCCACGGAACTGTGTTTGGCCGGCTTTCATAAGGTTCCGTTCACGTGTTCGTACCTGCCGGGGAAATCGCGGGCGAACATGGCTTTTCTGGCGTTTGTCATATTGCTCTGCGCTATGATCGAGGGCGCGAAGTTCGAGCGGCGCGCTCTCGGGGATGCGGCGAGTTTCGCCGGAATGGCGGCTTTGTTGGCGGTTGTGGCGGCCGGGGCGCGCTGGTGGGCGCACATATTGGCCAAGTCGGCGGGGGCGGAGCTGCGATTCGAGGAGGAGCCCGCGCCGGCTATTTTTGCGCTGGATTTGCATCGGGACGGCGCGCCGCCGGCCACAGGCTTTTAGCCTGTGTGGGTGTCGGCAAGAGCACTGGCGGTCCCTTCGGGAACCTCTCTGGCGCCAGAAACCGGGCTCCACTTGACAGGTTTGCGATGATGGAATTGGATTCGGCAAGCTAAGGCCGTCAACACACTGGCG
>Ga0187871_10003184_pt1 | contig 12816 bp, 7 predicted proteins | sample June2016WEW_16_1_FD_132988 | JGI IMG/M metagenome (GOLD analysis project Ga0187871, IMG submission 132988) | Peatland microbial communities from SPRUCE experiment site at the Marcell Experimental Forest, Minnesota, USA - June2016WEW_16_10 | ecosystem: Environmental > Terrestrial > Soil >... | reverse complement strand
TCAGTCCCAGCGATTTCTGCAGCGCCTGGTTGGTCTGCAGATACTCCATGTGTGACGGCTTGGTGGCGACAAACAGATAGCCCTGATCGCGATATCCAGACGGATGCCCCAGCCGTTCTTCGAACCCCGCAAAGAACGGAATCGAGTAAAGCGACATCTGGATGTTCGGCCTGGTGGCGAACTGGGCGCGCACTCCGCCCATGCTCTTGCCGGTGGAACCTTTGCCCTGGTGCGATTCGCGCTCTACCATCAGCACGCTGCGGCAACCGGCTTCCGTCAGATGCCACGCGATACTGGAACCGACGATCCCAGCGCCAATGATGACCACTTCAGCTGTCTGCATTCCCTGGCCCCTGACCTCGGAAACATTGTATTCCGCGGCGAAACTAGCCGTCGCGATTGCAGCTGGCGGCTTTCGATCGTTTTCAGTCTCCCGCTCCGCCCTTCGGTCACATGCCCACGTGACATGCCTCACTGACCCAGGTTTTTCAATCGCCTAGCCTTACTTATCGGGGTCCCAAGTCAGCAATCAGCAACTAGCAACTAGTAATAGCAAACAACAAGTCGCACTCGGGCCGTCGGACTCACCAGTTGGTTTGGCTAATTGCTAATTTCTAATCGCTGGTTGCTGAGGAATTTTCCATGCCTGTGGTAAACGCCTTTTCCAAAGCTGTTGTGCGCGATTTTTCCATCGAAGAACTTGAACAAGCCGCCCGCCTGATGCGGGGCTATGACCTGGTTGCGCTCTGCGCCGCCGGCTCCGGCCACTCCGGAGGCACCCTCTCCATAATGGAGATTGTCGCCGCTCTCTACCTGAAAATCGCCACGCACGATCCCAACAACCCCGAATGGCAACATCGCGACCGCGTCATCTGGTCGGCGGGGCACAAGGCTCCAGCGCTCTATCTCGGCCTGGCGTTCTCCGGGTACTTCCCTATCGAAGATGTCGTCACACTGCGCAAGCTCTACTCGCCCTTCCAGGGACACCCTCATCGGCTGAAGCTGCCGGGCGTCGAGGTTTCCAGCGGTTCGCTAGGTCAGGGTCTCAGCATTTCCGTTGGCATGGCGATCGCCGGCAAGCTCGATCACGACCAACACACCGTGTTCTGCATCATGGGCGATGGCGAGCAGCAGGAAGGCAACATCTGGGAAGCGGCGATGGAGGCTTCGCATTACAAGCTCGACAACCTGGTCGGCATCATCGATCGCAACCGCCTGCAGATCGACGGCTGGGTCAAGGACGTGATGGACGTCGAGCCCTTGCCGGAGCGCTATCGCAGCTTCGGTTGGGAAGTGATTGAGATCGACGGCCACGACATGGAGCAGGTGGTGAGCGCTTTGCAGAAGGCCAAGAGCGTGCCGGTTCCAGGCAAACCGACCGTGATCATCGCCAACACGGTGAAGGGCAAAGGCGTCAGCTTCATGGAAAACATCGCTGGATGGCACGGCAAGGCCCCCAGTTATGACGAGATGGTGAAGGCGCTCGATGAGCTTGAACTCAAGAATGTCATCGCGTACGACGCGCTGCTGAAGAAGGCGAAGGAGTATCAGGCTGAGGTCGAAGTTACCCTCGCGGCCAAGATGCCCCGCTTCTCGCGCGATTACTGGTGGAACAAGCGGAGCGAGATGAAAGTGAAGATGGAGCCCACGCGCAAGGGCTTCGGCCTCTCCTTGAAGAACAATGGGGACGACGAGCGTGTGGTTTGTATCGGACTCGACATCTCAGCTTCGATTACGATCAGCGACTTCTACTCGGACAATCCGGAGCGCAAGGACCGTTGGATCAGCCTGGGAATTGCCGAGCAGTCGGCCACCGCCGCGGCCGTAGGGCTGGCGCGTGACGGCAAGCTACCCGTCTTCGGCACCTATGGAACGTTCGCCGCGGCGCGCAATCTCGACCAGATTCGCGTCTCCATCTGCTACGGCAACTTTAATGTGCTGATCGCCGGAGCTCACGGTGGAGTCTCCGTCGGCCCCGACGGCGCAACCCATCAGGCGCTCGAAGACCTGTTCGCGATGTGCGGGCTGCCGAACATGTCGGTTGTCGTACCCTGCGACGCCATCGAGACCCGCAAGGCCACGGACTACCTGCTGCTGGAGCATGTTGGTCCGAAGTACATCCGCTTCGCTCGTGAGGCCACGCCCATAGTCACTCGCGAAGACACACCATTTGTGTTCGGAGTGGCGAATATCAGTCGGCTGCGCGGCGGAGCGTCCGAGATGATCGACGCATTCGAGACTGTACTTGCAACCGACTACGAAGACGAGCAGGAAGACCTCAGCATTATTGCTTGCGGGCCTATGGTGCCGGAAGCAATGCGCGCGGCATGGATCTTGAAGGAGGAATTCGGATACGAGACGCGCGTGGTCAACATGCACACCATGAAACCGATTGATCAGGAAGCCATCATTCGGGCGGCGAGGGAGACTGGCGCGATCGTCACTGCCGAAGAGCACCAGATCGGCGCGCTGGCCTGGCGCGTGAGCGGCGTCCTCACCGAGAGTCCCGAGCTGTTCGGCGTCCCGTTCATCACCGGCGCCATCGGAGTAAAAGACCGCTTCGGCGATTCAGGCGCGCCGTGGGAGCTGATCAAGGAGTTCGAGGTCAGCGCCGAGCACATTGCGCAAAAGTCAGTCGAGTTGCTCTCTATCGCCAAGTCGAAGCAGGAAGAAGAGCGGCTGGAACTGGCTCACTAACGTTTGGTACAGACGATCTACGCCAGCCCAACCATGGGCAAAACCTCAGGCGGCTGGTTCGGGTCCGGTGGTGTTGCTGCTGGCTCGATCATTGGTGCAGGATGTGAATCGTCCTCGACCAGCGAAACATACCCTCCCAGCCGCGCCAAGTACAGCAGATCAGCTCCCGCAAAGTATGTGAGCGCCACGACTATCATCAGCAGCATGGTCCATCGGCCACCGATCCGACTAATCCAGCTTAGGGGCGACAGCAATGCCAGACACATTGTCCCGGCCAACACCAGCCGCAAAGCCAAGAATCCTACTGCCAACAGAAATAATCGTCCGGCTTGTCGAGCAGCAAAATCCACAGCCTGCTCCAGGGCTTCCATGGCTTCTGCGCCATTCCGAATACAAAACAGCGGCGCGATGCCGAAAAACCAATTCAAGACAATGGCAAGAAACGGCACACCCAATCCGGCTGACAGCGCTAATGCCGCGCGCATCGGATGCCCGTTCTGCGCCATCACCACGCCGTAGAAGAACAAGACGAACGCCACGGCAACTGCGATCATCGTCCACATGACCCGCAGCAGCTGCAGGAGGAAGATTGGAGCAAATCCCCACTCCATTAATTGCGGCTCTTCATCGGTGCTGAACATCGCAACCAGGCGATGCAACGTCGCGGCGCGTCCGGCCGTCGCCGCTAACGACCACAGCACCATCACACCCAGCAGGAGTACTGTCTGCTCCAGCACAAAGCGCGAAAGACTCCCGCGAAAGATGTGCCTTAGCGCGTTGTCCAGCAATCGGGGCTGCAGCGTGCGAAGCAAAAATGCGTCAACCGGTGCGACTCTCAGGCTGTCGAGAAAAAGTGCGATCGAGATGATGCCCAGTCCCCACGCCGACAGCCCGAAACACCAGCGCCAAGTCAATTCTGCGGCCAGCAGCGCCGGTTCATGCCGGAGCGCAGCGAAGCCGTCACGAAATGGAGAAGGCGAGCTGGAACCCTGCGACATCGGTCACACGCTCCCCGTCAGCGCGGCTGCTAATTCCGCCGGGCTGTCCACCAGCACGTCGGGAACGACTTCGACCAGCGTTCGCGGCGCAAATCCATAGGTCACGCCGACACTCCACAGTCCGGCATTGCGTGCAGTGAGGATATCCACTTGCGAGTCGCCCACCATGACCGTCTCTTCCGGAGCAACACCCGCTTCCTTCATCAGAACATTGGCTCCTAAGGGATCGGGTTTCTTGGTCTCGAAACTGTTGCCGCCATACACCTGAAAGAAGTTGCCGGCCAGGCCGAGTCCCGCCAGAATGTCGCGCGATACTCTGACTGGTTTGTTCGTCAGTACCGCCAGCTTGCGCGACAGTCCATCAGATTCGCCGATCTGCTCTAGCGCACTTTGTATGCCCGCATACGCTCTGGTGCTGTCCAGCTTATGCTCGCGATAGTGAAGCAGAAAGTAGTTCAGCGCCTCCTGTAGAAAGTCGCGATCGGCGGGATCGCCCAGCGCCCGCCGAATCAGCATGGGCGCACCATCGCCGATGTAGGTGCCAATCACCTCCATCGGCAGCTCCCTGCGACCATACTTAACCAGCATGGCATTCACCGACGCTGCCAGGTCGTGCTCTGAATCGATCAGCGTTCCATCCAAATCGAATAGGACGAGCTTGATTCTTTCGAGCGGAATGGGACGGGAAATCTGTATCATTAGCTTTCCAGTATAGCGATCCCGCTTGCCGAGCCGCTAAGCCAGAGTCGGGCTCGAAACCTCCGCGGCAAGACACGATGGTCCGCCGCCCAAGGAACCGCGACCGACCGTTTACAATGGAAAAATGTTTATGAGCCCCCAGGTTTGGGCTTAGTATTTCACTCCTGAGGTAATGGATGGCCACCACCAAAGCACAGCCTAAGAGCGCCGTTATGCCCGTCGAAAAATACGAAGGGCTAACATCTCAGCAGTTGGTCGACATCTACCGGCTGATGTATCTGTCGCGTAAACTCGATGATCGCGAGATCCTGCTGAAGCGGCAACAGAAGATATTCTTCCAGATTTCCGGCGCCGGGCATGAAGCGCTGCTGGTGGCCGCTGGGATGGTCCTGCGGCCGAGTTACGACTGGTTCTATCCCTACTATCGCGACCGCGCGCTCTGCCTAACGGTGGGGATGACGCCTTACGAGCAATTGTTGGAGGCCGTGGGCGCTGCTGACGACCCCAACTCCGGCGGCCGTCAGATGCCTTCGCACTGGGGACACAAGAAGCTCAATATCGTAACTCAATCGTCACCGACCGGAACGCAGTTCCTGCAAGCAGTGGGTTGCGCCGAAGCCGGCCGCTATTTTGACCGTTACCCGGAAGCAGCCGCGAAGGCCACCGGCGACTACCGCCAGTTCAAGGATGTGACTTTTCACTGCGACGAAGTTGTCTACGTCTCCTGCGGCGACGGCACCACCAGCGAAGGCGAGTTCTGGGAAGCGCTGAACTCGGCCTCCAACCTGAAGCTGCCGGTTCTCTTCCTCATTGAGGACAACGAATACGCCATCTCCGTTCCTGTCGAAGTCGGGACGGCGGGCGGCAACATCAGCAAGCTGGTGCGAGGCTTCCCGAATTTTCATTTTGCCGAGATCGACGGCACCGAACCACTCGCCAGTTATGCGGCGCTCAAGACCGCCGTCGAGTATATCCGTGCCGGCAACGGCCCGGCGTTCGTCCATGGACACGTAATCCGTCCCTATTCGCATTCGCTTTCGGATGACGAAAAGCTCTATCGCCCGGAGTCGGAGCGCAACGCGGAAGTCGAGCGCGACCCCATCACGCGTTTCCAACTGTTCCTGGTACGGGAGGGCATTCTCGACGAAAAAGGGATCGACGAACTGGAGAAGGACGTCGTGGCGGAAGTTCAGGACGCCAGCGACCGCGCCGTGGAAGCGGCTTTACCCGAGCCCGGCTCATACAAGCAGTTCGTGTATTCGACCGACCTGGATACCACATCGTCAGACTTCCAAACCGAAGCCGTGCATCCCACTCCGACGGACAAGGGCGCTTCAAGCCCCGAGCGAACGATGGCCGACCTCATCAACGCTTGCCTGAAAGATGAGATGAAGCGGGACCCTCGCATTGTCATGTTTGGCGAAGACATCGCCGATTGCAGCCGCGACGAATATCTGAAAGACAAGCAGGTAAAGGGCAAGGGCGGCGTCTTCAAGCTGACGGCCGGCCTGCAATCCGAGTTTGGTTCCGACCGCGTCTTCAACTCCCCGCTGGCGGAGGCCAACATCGTGGGACGCGCGGTGGGCATGGCCACGCGCGGGCTCAAACCGGTCGTCGAGATTCAGTTCTTCGACTACATCTGGCCCGCCATGCAGCAGCTTCGCAACGAGCTGCCGCTCATACGCTGGCGCTCGAATAACAATTTCTCATCGCCTGCGGTGGTGCGGGTCGCCATTGGCGGCTATCTCACCGGCGGCTCCATCTATCACTCGCAGTGCGGCGAGAGCATCTTCACTCACACGCCCGGCATGATGGTGGTTTTCCCATCGAACGCGCTCGACGCTAACGGGTTGCTGCGCACTGCCATTCGCTGTGACGATCCGGTGCTGTTTCTGGAGCACAAGCGCCTCTATCGCGAAACCTTTGGCCGCTCGCCTTATCCCGGACCGGATTACATGGTCCCCTTTGGCAAGGCAAAGATCGTGCGACCGGGCCACGACCTCACAGTGGTGACCTACGGGGCCGTGGTCCCGCGTGCGCTGCAAGCCGCGCAGCGTATGGAGCGCGAGAATGGCGTCAGTGTTGAGTTAATCGACCTGCGCACGCTCAACCCCTACGACTGGGAGGCGATTGCCGCGTCGGTGGCGAAGACGAACCGCGTGCTGGTGGCGCATGAGGACATGCTGAGCTGGGGCTACGGCGCCGAGATCGCGGCCCGCGTTGCCGACGAGTTGTTCGACGAGCTGGATGCGCCGGTGAAGCGCGTGGCGGCCAAGGATACATTCGTCGCCTATCAGCCGATTCTGGAGGATGAAATTCTGCCGCAGGCCGAAGATTTGTATCAGGCGATGCTGCAGTTGTCGAAATACTAGAACAAACTCCGGTGCAAGACTGTCGTGCGCGGGGTTATCTCGCGCGTTTCGTTCCGCGCTGCCCATCGATGCCAATTGGCCCAGAGCCAAAGAAAATCAACGAAAACGCGATTGCGGCGCAGGCCATGGGGAACTCGAAGCCTCCCTGCCCGGTCAGGCCGTTCTTCAGGTGCACCTTGAGGATTGCCATCAGCATGTCGATGAGGATAGCCATAGCGGCGAAGCGCGTGAGAAAGCCCACCACGATGAGAATGCCGCCGCCAAATTCAGCCGCGACCACCAGATAGCCCATCCACGCCGGTATTCCCAAGTGTGGCAGCATTCCCATGATACCGTGCATATGACCGGCGATCTTCTGCCAGCCGTGGGCAATCATGATCGCGCCCAATGCCAGCCTTAGGAAAAGCAATCCCACCGATTGCAGACGATCCAGAGAGTTCAATGGGTTCTCCTCTGTCGCGACGACTTGCAGACAGCCGCGATTGCCGCGGTCAATTGTGACGATAGGATAAATCAACAAAAGCAATTGGAAAGACTGCCCCCAGGGCGGGGCATATGAATTGCCAATAGGCTGAAATCGGTTCGCTTCGTCCTGTCGTAAACAAGTCCATCGTAAGACGGCTTGGGAACCCCCCCCGTCGTATAATCAAAAGATGCCCACTCGATGAAATTCCCTTCTGTGAGGGCTCACGACCATCTCGCGAACGCTTTTAGATTTCTTGAATCAAAAGCTCGATGATCCAACAGTAAAAACTCAGACAATCACAGACGCTGGTGATAGCGCACAGAATGTCGACATGCGTCTAGTGCTTTACATGGAACTCTTCAGAAATACGCATCGTCGGCGTGCGAGGAACCGCAGATCCTCGACTCCGCTTCGCTCCGCTCGGGATGACAAATAAAGGGGCTCGGGTGTTACTGGCAACTGGGTGCTGGCAACTGCCAACTGCCAACCGACAACTGAGAACTGACAACCGACAACTGCTCTCACACTCCGACGGGAAATGGTTTGGGGCTGCGTTCTTCGGCGCGCTCGCGGACCAGGCTGTCGAAGCGTCCCTGCAACAGCGACATCAATCCGGTGTACCAATATCCGAAGACGAAGAGCACCAAGAATGGCACGGTGATGAAGTTCTCATTGGCGATGGCGTACCAGACCGTCAGGGCGAAATAGGTGCCGACCAGCAACTCAAGATACGGAACCAGGCCGAGACGCTTGCGATATTTCTTGGCGGCGGCGCCTTTGTCTGCCTTGCTGACGACACGGTATTTGGGCGTACGCGCAAACGCCGTCTGATGTCCGATGAGCGCTTCGATGACGGCTTTGCTGTTGGTCAGCGTCAGACCGATTCCGAGCGCCATCAGCGCAGGCAAGAAGAGGAAAGTGCGATACCAGGACTTGGGAAACAGTTCCTTCTGCGAGACGAGGTAGAAACTGGAGATGGAAAATGTCGATGCCAGAAACAGCGGGATGTCGATGTAGAGCATCTGAAACCATCCCTGATAAAAGCGGATGACCATCGCGGGCAGCAGAAGCGTGGAGAGCACAATCATCAGCGGATAGCTGATGTTGGCGGTGAGGTGATACCAGGCTTCAACCTTCTCGCGGCGCGCGACTTTGGCCCCCAGCACTTTCGGCAGATCCTTCTTGGCGCACTGAATCAGGCCTTTCGCCCAGCGCGCCTGCTGCGTCTTGAAGGCGGTCATCTCGATGGGTAGCTCAGCCGGACATTCGACGTCCTGCAAATAGCGAAACTTCCAGCCCGCTAATTGCGAACGGTAGCTGAGATCGGTGTCCTCGGTGAGCGTGTCGTGTTCCCAACCTCCAGCGTCATCGATGGCCTTGCGGCGCCACATTCCCGCGGTGCCGTTGAAGTTGAAGAAGACGCCGGCGCGCGAACGGCCACCGTGTTCCAGCACGAAGTGGCCGTCGAGCAGAATCGCTTCCACTTCAGTAAGGAACGAATAGCTCCGGTTCAGATGTGTCCAGCGAGTCTGCACCATGCCGATGGTGGGATTGGCGAAGTGATGAATCACCTTCATCAGCCATTCGGGCTGAGGCATGAAGTCGGCGTCGAAGATGGCCACGAACTCGCCGGTCGCGGTCTTGAGGCCAGCGTCAAGCGCGCCCGCCTTGTAGCCTTCACGATTGGTGCGATGGTGATGGCTGATGTTGTGTCCCATTGCGGCGTAGCGCTCGACCACGCTGCGGGCGACTGCGACGGTCTCGTCGGTTGAGTCGTCGAGCACCTGGATCTGCAGCCTGTCGCGGGGATATTCGATCTTGCAGACGCAGTCCACCAGACGATCGATTACGTACTGTTCGTTGAAGATCGGCAGCTGTATGGTGACGCGCGGCAACTCCGCGAAATGCGACTCGGGCTCGGTGACCTTGTTCTTGCGATGCTTGTAGTAAAGGTAGACAAGCTGGTAGCGATGCATTCCATAAAGCGCCAGCAGAATCAGGACAATGAAATAGGGAATCAGCAACAGCATGTCGAAGGCGTTGGCTTGATACAGGCCCTTGAAAGTAGGATCGAGAAAATGGGCCTTCATGTAATGGCGAAACCCGTGAGGTTCCACCACCGCGCAAGCGAACAGGCTGAAGACAACGTTCAGAAGCGGACTCCTGGAGCAAACGTCGAAGAATGGCCGGAGCATAGCGCCAGCCGAGCGTTACAAAGCTCTACCAATCAAAATTGTACCTGAGGCGAGGGAGGAAACTATGTCCTTCCCACCAAAGAGGTATCTGGCGAGGAAGATTCGCCGATGCTTGCCGGGTCGCTTCAATGTCGTGTCTAGGCGTAGCAGAGTACTGGCAGAGCGGCGCTTCAGCGCCGCGTCTAGTGGACAGATCGTTGTCGGGGCTTTGATGTGAGGCCTTGACGCCGGCCTGGAGGCCGGCTCTACCTCGCGCACGCCAACTTCGTGAGCCGACATGGATTCGTATTCCGTTACAATGTTAGAAAGCAACAGCAGCCGGCGCGAGAGAGCAATGCGTATCCCAACCAAGTTACTTAGCGCATGTTTGTGGTTTGTGCTCAGCGGCACGATCTCGCTGGCCGCGCAGACATCGTCTGCTACGTCTTCTGTCGCCGCAGCGACCGCAGCTTCGCAATCCAGCTATCCGGAGCAGGCTTACCTGTCGGCGTCGCGCTACGTCAGCCAATATTTCGACTTCAGTTTTGAACTTCCGCCCGGTTTGCATCTGCAACCAGTCCCGCAGGCGGCTGCGCGCGACGGAAGCATTCAACTCCTGGAGCTTGGCGGCCCGCCTCCTCTCGATGCCGAGATATCGATCTCGGCAATTCCGACCGCCAGCGGCAAGAACCAGGATGCGAAGACGCTGTTGCGCTACGCGCTCGACCAGGAGCTGTATCGCGGCGTGGAAGAGCTGCGCGGCTTGTCCAAGGCTAGTTTTGCGGGCCATGAATTTTATGTTTTCGAGACACGGCGCGGCATCGAGCAGCACTTCCTGCTGGCAACCATGTCGGGCGATTACATCTTGCGGATTTTCCTGGCCGCGCATGACGAGAAGACGGTGAAGCAATTGGAGTCGTCCTTCGAGCGCGTGGTATTTTTCGCGCCCGCGGATTTGCGTCAGTTCGTGGAAGCCGGCGCGCGGCCTTACGATGGGCCCTCCGTCTCGTCCCATCAGTTGGAGGCATTGGAGGCTGATCCGCCCGCCCAGCGCATCGATCCTGGCAGGATCAACGGCGACTTCTACGAGAATCCGACGATCGGCTTCAGCTATCGCATCCCGCAAGGTTGGACGTTGGAAGCCGAAGGCGCGGTGCAGCCGGCCGTCGAGCGCGACCGTGCCCGGGAAAACTTCGGCATGCCTCGTGTGGGCCGCAACGAGCACCGCCTCATGGAAGCCTGCAGCCGAACCCTTTTCTCCGTCTGGGCCAAACGCCCGGCGGCGGACGGCCAGATCTCCTACGACGATTTTGGCGAGGTAACGGTTTCCGCGATATCGATCGCGTGTTTCCCGCGGATGAAGTTTCCCGACAATGCCACCGATCAGCAGGCGGCGAAGGATTTTCTGCTGCAGTTCGGTTTGACTCATCCCATCATCGACGACATGCGCGACGGCAAAGCCTTCAGCGCCGACGGCAGCATTTTCCTTTTGCTGCAGGGCACGGTCGGGTTTGTAGTACCGGACGACGACCTTTCGCGGCGTTTGTCGGTTGCCATGGCGATTACGCAGCGCCGCGGATACGTGCTGACCTGGTTTTTCGCGGCGCCGCACAATGCGGAGTTGCAGGCATTGACCAATGAACGCGTGATCTTCGATTCTGCTCTGCCGGTCAAAGTTGCTGAGGTCTCGAAACCTGAAGGCGGAGTCGCGGGAGAGACTGCGCCGGCGACAACGACTCCAGCAGCCTCCGCCTCTGCTGCCGGCGCAAACGACCCAACTTCGGCGGATGCTGCGAGCGCTACGCCTTCCACCGCTGCAAGTTCTGATCAACAGCAGACCACAGACACAACTCGCCCCTCGCTCTTGCGTCCGGGTGAAACCATGCAGAGCCAGCAGGGAAAAGGCGAACCGATCTCCAAGCAGAGGCTCTCGCAGTAGCGCTGCCCAATCAGAGGGCGACACAAATTTTGAATTTGTCATCACGAGGAGGCCTTTAGGCCGACGAGAGATCTGCTTTTGGCTGCTGAAGCACCGGTCGGAAGAATCGCCTTGTGTCAGGGCAAGACTTTAGAGGCCGCTGAAAAAGTCGCTGAACGCGAGTTGTGCCGTCGGCTGAAGCCGACTCGGAATCGAAAACAAAGCACTTAGACGCTAGCCTAAAGGCTAGCTCTACCCGAACAGCGCAAAATCGCGACTTTTTCAGCGGCCTGTTTAAGCCGCGCCGAACGGAGTCACAATAGGATTAGGGCTTTAGCCCCTGAGAATTCATCGAAAACGAAGTCCGTCAGCGGCTAAAAGCCGCGCCATTAGCGGGCCTTACGACACGACTGAAACAGGCCGCTGAAAAAGTTGGAAACGGCGAATTGTGCCGCCGGCTAAAGCCGGCTCAAGACGAGAAATAAAAGGCTTGTGACGGCGCACCTAAAGGTCCGCCCCTTCAAAACTCGCCGGAATCGACTTTTTCAGCAGCCTGTGAAAGTCGTGCCCTGACACAAACCCACGCGATCATGTGATGCGTCCTGGTAAGTAAACTCGTCGCAAGGCACAATCGGTCTGCCTTCACAACTCCTTTGTAACTTTTCGCGCATTTCCGCGATCCGATCCTTTAGCCGGATCGTACAAGGTAGAGAATGGCAGACGAACAACCAACTCCCGCAGAGGACCGCTCCGACCCAGCACATCCGAAGGAATGCGCGGCCGGCACGCCGATCGAAGAGGCACCGAAGTCCCTCGATGCCGACGGCGAAACCCCGAGCGAGGAAGAGCCGCAGCCGGAAGAGACCGCGGCTTACGCTTCAGCTCGCTCTGGTCCCGCAGGCGAAGAAGTGCGCGACGTGACTTCGCGCGAGCATGGACGTATCAATCGCCGCGAGCTCCTGAAGCTGGTCCCAATAATCGCCATCGGCGCATTTGCTATTCCCAAGTTGCAAGAGCCGTTGTTGATGGATGGCCTCGCTCTCAGCGACTGGACTTCTGCCAAGCTGTTCGGACGTCACCGGCTGGAGCCAACCTACAGCAACAGCGAAGTCGCGCCCTTCGATCGCTTTCCCTACAACTACTACGACGTCCTCGATCCTGAAGTCGATCTCGACCATTGGACGTTGACTGTCGAAGGCCTGGTCAAACGTCCCGGCGAGTACAAACTGCAACAGATCCAGGCGTTGCCCAAGGTCGTGCAGAACACGCGGCACGTCTGCGTCGAGGGTTGGGACGTCGTCGGCAACTTTGGCGGCACGCGCGCCTCAGACTTTTTGCACTGGATCGGCGCCGACCTGACCGCGCGCTATCTGGAAGTCGAGTGCGCCGACCAGTACTACGAATCCATCGACATGGCAACGGTGCTGCATCCGCAAACTCTTTTCTGCTACGAGATGTACGGCCAGCCGCTGGACCGCGGACACGGCGCGCC
>Ga0187871_10003183_pt1 | contig 12817 bp, 15 predicted proteins | sample June2016WEW_16_1_FD_132988 | JGI IMG/M metagenome (GOLD analysis project Ga0187871, IMG submission 132988) | Peatland microbial communities from SPRUCE experiment site at the Marcell Experimental Forest, Minnesota, USA - June2016WEW_16_10 | ecosystem: Environmental > Terrestrial > Soil >... | reverse complement strand
CGATCTCGCGCCCGAGGAGGCATCCCGCTGGCGCCACCAAGACGAGGGTCCGGATGACATGCCGGCGCATATCAAGAGCGCGCTGCTGCCGACCCAGCTCGCCGTGCCGGTGGCGGAAGCCCGGCTGCTGCTGGGCACGTGGCAGGGGATCTATGTCGTCGAACACCGGCGCGCGTCCCACCGGCGGGAACTGGTGCTGCACCTGGTGGGAGAATGAGTCGCAATCGTCTATCGGAGACGGGCCTGAATTTGAGCTGATTCAAATTCGGTCAAGCCGCGCTCGCGCGCTCAAAATTGAGGCAGGAATGGTAGGCCGGTGAACCCTATTCGGGTTCAATCGACGATCGAAAAGGGGCGATTTCGTTGACCCCTCCGGGCTTATGCTTTACGGTTCTTCATAACAAGAATGTAACAAATGTCGCGCGTGGCTTCGTTTCGGAACGTCGTTCCGGGGTTCTAAAAACCGGCGAGCATCGGCAGAGGACTGCGGCAAAGGAGGCCGTGTCATCGGCTGTCTTGCCCGGGAATTCCAGATCGCTTCCGGCGGGCCATCGGGGAAGAAAAGCCGATGCCGCAAGTGTTGTCATTGCCGCCTAACTGTCTGATCGGCATCGCTTTGGCGAGTGACGTAGATCAAGGCGACTTCCCGTCTTTCTCGCGCATGATGCCGGACACATTGGTTCAGGAACCATGATGACGGCGAATTTCCTCCTGTCATTGCCGCCGGCCTATCTTTTCGGCCTTGGCCTTGCCGCCGCCTCAGGGGCTTATCTGCTTCTGGCGTTGTGGCGCGTGGCGATGAGCCGGTTCGATACGGCATTGCCGCGGGCGGCATCCCCGTCCTTCCTTCCGCCGGTGACGGTGCTGAAACCGCTTTGCGGCGCGGAGCCGCGACTCTATGAATGCTTGCGCTCGTTCTGCGAACAGGATTATCCCGATATGCAGATCGTGTTCGGCGTCGGCGATTCCGGGGACGGCGCCATTCCCGTGGTCAAGCGGCTGATCGCCGAATTTCCCGGCCGGGATCTGGCGCTGGTGATCGACGGCGGCGTGCATGGCTCCAATCTGAAGGTCGGCAATCTGGTCAACATGGCGCGCCTGGCAAAGCACGACATCATCGCCGTCTCCGACAGCGACATTCTGGTCGCGCGCGATTGCCTTGCCCAGTTCGTGACGCCGTTCGCCGATCCGTCCACCGGCGCGGTCACCTGCCTCTACAAGGCGGCGCCGGCATCCGGGCTCGCCTCGAAACTGGGCGCGCTGTTCATCAACGACTGGTTCCTGGCTTCGGCGATGGTCGATGCGGACATGCGCGAGGTCGCTTATTGCTTCGGTCCGTTGAGCGCGGTGCGCCGCGACGCGCTGGAAGCCATCGGCGGCTTCGCCCGGCTCACATCCCAGCTCGCCGACGATTTCATGATGGGCAATCTCATCGCCGCTTCGGGCTACAAGGTGCGGCTGTCGCATGTGGTGCCGAGCACCGTCGTCGCCGAGAATTTCAGCTCATTGTTCTGGCACGAGCTGCGTTGGGCGCGCACGGTCAAGGCGGTCCGGCCCTTTGATCATTTCCTCTCGGTGATAATGGAGCCGCTGCCCTTGCTGGCGGCGCTGCTGTTGCCCTATCCGTTTCTCGGCGGCTGGGCCGTCCTGGCCGCAATCGTGATGCTGCGCATGGCGCTCCATTGCCTGCTGCACGCGCGCTTCAGCTTCACCTATTCCGCCTGTCCCTGGCTGCTGCCGTTGCGCGAAGGACTGTGCTTCGCCGTCTGGGTGGCGAGCTATCTCGGCAGCGACGTCCATTGGCGCCACCGCCGCTTCGTCATCGGCTCGGGCGGCGAGCTCATACCGCAGGCCGTTCGCGTGCAATCGGCCATCACGGTTGTCGGCCTGTGAAACAGCTTATCGTCACGGCGGATGATTTCGGCCTCGCTCCCGAGGTCAACGAGGCGGTCGAGCAGGGGCACCGGCTCGGCATCCTGTCCGCCGCCAGCCTGATGGTGGCGGGGCCGGCGGCGGCCGACGCGGTGGCGCGCGCCAAACGCCTGCCCAAGCTCGGCGTGGGATTGCATCTCGTCCTGGTGGATGGACGCCCGGTCCTGCCGCCGGCGGAGATTCCCGATCTGGTCGGGCCCGATGGGCGTTTCCCGGCCGATCCGTTCCGCGCCGGCGTGAAAATCTTCCGCAGTCAAGCGGCGCGCCGGCAGATGGAGCGCGAGATGCGCGCCCAACTCGAAGCCTTCCGCGCCACCGGCTTGGCGCTCGATCACGTCAACGCCCATCATCACTTCCACGTCCATCCGACCGTGGCCGATTGCCTGATCCGCCTCGCGCCGGAATACGGCATCAAGGCGGTGCGTGTGCCTTACGAGCGTCCGGTGGAGGCCTGGCGCGCGACCGGCGACCGGCTAGCGTCGCGGCTTTTCGCCTGGCTGACCCAGTCGCATTGGGCCCGGCGCCTGAAGCGGCTGCTCGACCGCGCGGGGATTTCCCACAATGATTGCGTTTTGGGATTGAGCGACAGCGGTGCCATGGGCAAGGAGCGCGTCAAAAACTACATCGAGCATCTGCCCGACGGCGTGTCCGAGCTTTACGTCCACCCCGCGACGGCGCATTGGGCGGGGGAAGATTCCTGGCCCGACCGTTACCAATGCGCGGGCGAATTCGAGGCCTTGACCGATGCCGGGGTGGCCGCCGCGCTCAAGGCGCAGGGGCTCCGCTCCATGAATTTCGCGGGGCTAAGGATGGCGGCGGCATGAAAGCGGTGCTCGCGATTTTCGCCATATTGGGCGTGTTGTCGGGCGCTTGCCTGGTCGCCTGGCAGGGCTTTGCCGCCGTCGGCGACGCGCTGCGTTTGGCGGGATTTCCCTGCCTGGCCGTGATCTGCGCCTTCCAGCTCGTGCCGCTTTCGCTTTGCGCCCTGGCCTGGCGCGCGCTGTTCAAGGGAAAGCGGCCCGATTCATCCAGCTTCATCTGGTTCCGCTGGATGCGCGATGCCGGCGGCGACATTCTCGGCATCATCCCCGCCGGCGGCGAGATGATCGGCATCCGCGCCATGACCCGGCGCGGCATCACGACGACGACGGCCACCGCTTCGACCGTGGTCGACCTCACCATGGAGATGACTTCCCAGGCGGCGTTCACCGTCCTGGGCTGCGTCCTGCTCCTGATCGAGCGGCCGGGCAGCCATTTGATCAGTTGGACCCTGGCCGGCATCGCCACCATCATATTCCTCGCCGGCGCCTTCGCCTTGGCCCAGCGCTTCGGCCTGTTCCGCTTGCTGGAGAATCTTGCCGGGCGTCTGGCCGTCAACCAGGGCTGGAGCCATCTTCCGGACCTCGGCGGGCTGCACGACCGCATTCATGCGATCTATGCCGATCGTCCCGGCATCGCGCGCGCGGTCTCCATCCATTTCATCGCCTGGATCGTCGGCATCGGCGAGGCGGGCATCATCCTGGCCTTCATGGGCGTGCCCATGGGCCTGGCCTCGCTCATCATGCTCGAAAGCCTGACCTATGCGCTCAGGAGCGCGGCCTTCTTCGTCCCGGCCGCGGCGGGCGTGCAGGAAGGCGGCTATATCCTGGTGGGCGCGGCGCTCGGCCTCGGTCCCGAATTCGCGCTGGCGCTGTCGTTGATGAAGCGGGCGCGCGAACTGACCCTGGGCGTGACCGGCCTGGTCGTCTGGCAATCGATCGAGGGCAATTCGCTGCTGCGCGCCCGCGGCAAGACGCGGCGCTAACCGCGCTTTTTATTTAAGCGTCGCCAGATAGGCGATCAGCGCTTTTCTGTCGGCGGCGTTTTTCAATCCCACGAACAACATCTTGGTGTTGGGCACGACGGCCATGGGATTGGCGAGATAGATTTCGAGCTGGTCCGGCGTCCAGGTCAGGCCCGAATCCTTCATCGCTCCGGAATAGGTATAGTTCGGCGCGGTCCCGGCCTTGCGGCCGACGACGCCGAACAGCGGCGGGCCGATCTTGCTCTGGCCGGGCTCGGCCGAATGGCAGACCGTGCAATTGGTCTTGAAGATCTGGGCGCCGTCCTGGGCGCGGACCTGGCACGGCGCCAGCGCCAAAACGAAGGTGGCGGCGATCATCAACGCTCCGAACCGGCACATCTCTCGCGTCATTGCACGTCTCCTCATTCGGCCTTGGTTTTAGTTTGCGGCGCCTTGCCGGTGAGCAAGGGCAGCGACAACAGGGTGAAGGCGGCCACCAGCAGGAAAACGCTGCGCGGATGCGCGTTGTCCATCAGCCAGCCGAACAGCAGCGGCGCTATGATGCCGGCCAGGTTGAAACCGGTGGAAACGAATCCGAACACCTTGCCGAAGGAACCCTTGGGCGTGGCGGCGCGGACGATCATGTCGCGCGAGGGCTGGATGACGCCGTTGAGGAACCCGCTCATCGCCATCAGCGTGACCAGCAGCGCGGGCCTGAGATCGATCACGCCGATGACGAAGATCAGCAGCCCGCTGGCGACGAAGCCGCCGCCGGCGACCAGATTGTGGCGCTTGGCGCGCATGGCGACGAAGCCCCCGGTCAGCGCGCCCAGCGCGTTCATCATCAGATAGGCCGAAAGCGCGATGTTCGCGAGCGCCAAGGGCGTGTTGTAGAGCGCGCCCAAGGCCACGATCGAGAAGCTCTGGATGCCGCCGCCGGCCATCGACAAGACGAGAAAAAACGCGACGTTGCGCAAGATCGGCGGCGACAGCAGCAGCCGCCAGCCGGCATCCGCGGCGGCTGCAGGCTGACTTCCCGCCGGCTTGGCCGGAAGGCGGGCGGTTTCCAGCCCGTCGGTCAGGGTGTGCTTGTTGAGCAGCAGCACGATGGCGGTGATGAATCCGAAGGCCGATGCGCCGATGAACGCGCCGCGCCAGCCCCACAGGCTGGCGAAAAACAGCATCGAAATCGGCGCCATCGCGGTGCCGACCTGGCCGAAGAACGTGTGAATGGAAAAGGCCTGGGCCAGCTTGCCGCCGCCGATGGCGTGCGACAGGATGGCGTAATCCGCCGGGTGGTAGATCGTATTGGCCAGCCCCATCAGCGCGAAGCCGCCGATCAGCGCCCAATAGGACGGGATGATCCCGGCAATCGCCACGCCGCAGGCGCTTAACACCAGCCCGCCGACCAGTAGCCGCCATGCGCCCAGCCGGTCGACCAGGAACCCGGCGGGCGTCTGGAAAACCGCCGAGATCACGTTGAAGCTGGCGATGACCAAGGCCAGGCCCTCATAGCCCACCGGGTAATCCACCAGCACCAGCGCGAACAGCGGCGGCAGCACCAGCATGTAGACGTGACTCGAGAAATGCGCGCCGCTGACCAGGCCGATGATCTTGGCGTCGCGCGACCGGGGAGGAACGCCGGCGATGTCGGTCATTTCCGTCATGCCGGGCGGTTTTAGCACAAGGCCGGGGGCGGGCGCGAGCGCGGGGGCGGCATCCAAGCCATGCGCCCAGGTCCGCGCGGCCCCGGTTTCGTCGGGCGGACCGGTTTAATTTTCCAAGCCTATTGGTTTGCCGCCACTCCGTGCCATATTGAGGGTATGGCCATATATCGCATCGTTGAGCTTAATCGCGACAAAATCTCGGGCTGGACCGTTGAAGGGGCCAACCCGGTCGAAAAGTCCCATCCGCGGATGCTCTATCAGACCCGGGAAAAAGCCCAAATCGAGGTCGATCGGCTGACCGCTTTGGACTCGGCGAAAGCCTAATCCCGCTTCCCGCTATTCGGCGTCGGGCTGTTTGGGCGGCGAGGCCTGCGCGAAAGCGGGGATCGCCATGCAGGTCTCGTAAATCCGCATCACCCGCTGATAGGGGGCGAGATCGACCTTGAACATCGTGGCCGGGAAGACCTGGGTGACGAGGCAGATATCGGCGAATGTCGGCGCGTCGCCGTGGCAGAACTTGCCGCTCTCCTTGTGCTCGGCCAGCAGAGTCTCCATCGCCCGCAACCCGAGGCCGAGCCAATACTGAATCCAGGCCAGGCGCTGCGCGTCCGACGCTTTCAGGGTCTGGGTCAGATAGTTGCGGATGCGCGGCACGATCAGCGGATGGGAATCGGCGACGTTGATGAGCGCGAAACCCCGCACCCAGGCGCGCGCGGCGGCGCCCTTGGGCAGGAGCGGCGGGTTCGGGTGGGTCTCCTCGAGATATTCGAGTATGGCGAAGGACTGGAACAGCTTCACGTCGCCGTCATAGAGCGTCGGTACCACCGCTTGCGGATTGAGCTTCTGGTATTCGGGCTTGAACTGGTCGCCGCGCTCGAGATGAAGGAACGTGTCCTCGCGTTTCAGGCCCTTGAGGTTGAGCGCGATGCGGACGCGGAAGCTCGCCTGCGAGCGGTAATAGGTGTAAAGCTTCATCGCCATTTTTGTTCCTCCCAGATTTCCAAACCTTACACGGTTGCGCATTCTCCACAATCACTTCCGCATGGTACGTGGCCCGCGCCGGCGCGGATAGTGAAGCAGTTTAAAAAAGATATTTTAGGAGTGATTATCCGAATTTACCGCCGAAGTTCGGCTTGTCGGATCAGCCAGCCAAAAACAGTCAAGGATTGAGACCGAGCAGGCCGCGCACGAACCGCAGGCGCTTTTCAAAACTGCGGCGCAGCTTGGAGCGGCGATAGCCTTCGGGCCGGCCGATGTCGTGCCGGAACGCAATCACGGACTTGGCAACCGGCGCCGGGGCGATATCGGCCGGGGCAAGTTCGCCGAGCTTGCGGCGCAATGTGTCGAACTCGGTTGAGCAGATCACCGGTGCAAGGCGCCGCAGCGCCACGGTCGGGAAATCCCACCAACGCACCCGCAACAGGAATTTAATCTCGGATGCGGTGAAACGCCGCCTGACGATGCGCCCGGGATTGCCGACATAAATCGCGTAAGGCGGTACGTCCTTGGTCACCACCGCGGCGGTGCCAATGATAGCGCCATCGCCGATCGTCACGCCGGAGAGGATGCGCGCGCCTTCACCGATCCATACATCGTTGCCGATCACGATGTCGGCTTGCGGCCCCGCCTTGGGGTTGAGTGGCCTGATGGCGTCCGGCGCAAAGGGGAAAACTCCCGGGGAAGCTGTTGTCACCCATTGCGGATGGTGGGTTTCGCGCAGGAAGAATCCGACGTCGCTGGCGATCGAGCAGAAATTGCCGATACGGATGGCCGATGTCTCGATGGAATAATGGATCCGCGCGAACTGATTGATGTAAGAAAACCGGCCGATCGTCACGAGCGGAAAGCCGCGCAGCCGGTATTCCGTCACGCGATCAATATAGTTGTGACTAAAGCGGATCGGCATTCGGTGTTAATCCGCGACCACGGCCGCCGCCGGAACCCGGCGTTGCGCACGCCAGTAGGCATAGGTTAGCGGGCATTCCATCCGGCCGCCTTTTAAGGTTTCGAGCTGAAATCGCAGCGATTTCGCCGGCCCGACCAAGTGAATCATGCCGATGGGCCGGTAGGGCGGCTCGGGCTCAACCAGCATGCCGTTGACCTCGTCCACTTTGGGTGGCGCGTCGATGGCGATCCAATTGCACCAGTCGGGCAGCAGGCCCACTGCCGCCTTGTCGTGGTGTATCACGTAGTTGAGCGCGGTCTGGTCCCACATCCGCGTCGGCCGACCCGCCATGGCGCGGCGCCATAGCTCCCAATGCGGCGCATCGGCCTTAAGCGCGAAGACGCCGGCATTGGCGATCGGATATTTGCCCAGCTCATTGGCGGTGCGCCAGCCCCAGCCCTTGCGGTATTCACGGAACATGAGGGTGTTAAAACGCGGCCGCGGCCATTTTTTGAAGCTTTTGTAGCTACGGCCGATATGCGGCGTGATCGCGAGTCGGTTCGCGCGCGCGACGGAGAGGTAGAGGTCTATGGCGGAGGCGTCCTGCACCCAGACGTCTGCGTCGATCCATAGGTAGATTTCATAACCGGGGAAATAGCGCGGCAGGAAGGGCCGCACGGTCAACGCCTGGGTGTTGCCGACCCAGGTATCGTGCTCGCGGCCGTCAAAGTCGCGTCCGGGAGTGACAACGTTCAGTCCCCGCCGCTCAAGTATGCCACGCTGCTCGGCTTCGAGACCGAAATCAAGCACGCCGATGGGAATGCTGCCATCCGTATTATCGCGGATTGAATCCACCAGGCCGGTGAGCAGGGCATAAAAATTCCTGTCGGCGCCTGTGACGATGAGGGTATCGGACATGGACCTCATCCTATGCGATAGGCCTACCGCCGGGAAGGGCCTGCTATCGGTCCGCAAAACGATTGCGCGCGCGTCGCGGCGGTCATCAACGGATGGATATGAGAAAAATCCTGGAAATCACTCACGCCGCCACGATTGCGGCGCCGATCGCGTGCCGGGGTTTCAGCATTGCCTATCTACTCCGCCGCCTTGGCCGGCTTCAGTCGCTTCAGCACCGCGTCCAAGCTCGCGCGCCAATCCTTTTCGGGTGTGGATTTGAGCGCCGGCTGCTCATCCACCCGGTCGGCGAGCCAGTCATGGCGCCGGGATATGGCTTCGGTCATCAGCGGTTCGATCCCGGCATTGGTAACGGTCTCGGCGCTTTCGCGCATCTCGGCGGCGCGGCGGCGGCCATGCTGCATCACGCGCGAGATTAAATATCCCGCCTGCTTTTCCCAATCGAGACTCGGAAAGGTCTCGTCGAGCGAGGCGATGACGCGGTCCTCCACGCCATAACGCCGCGCCGCCAGAAATCCCTCCACCGCCAGCGCCTCGATGCCCTTGATGAAGACGCTGCGGCACATCTTGATGGCCGAGGCCTGGCCCACTTGTTCGCTCACCGCCGTCAGGACCATGCCCGAAGGCGCGAGGATCGCCGCCAGCGCCTTCGCATGCTTGCCGCCCAGCAGCATCGGCACCTTGATGCCGTAAGGCGCCACCGGCGCCATCACCGCCGCCTCCACATAAGAGGCGCCCGAGCGCGATACGGCCTGCTCATCCGCGCGCTTGGTCTCGGGCGAAACCGAATTGAGGTCGAGAAAGAACTGGCCCGGCTTGAGATATCCGCCCGCTTCCTCGGCCACGTCGCGCGCCGAGGTGGCGGTGACGGCCGAGATCACCACCAGCGCTCCCTTGGCCGCCTCTTCTGCCGAGGCGCTAGGCTCAGCCATCAAGCCGCGCGCCTGGGTCTTCATGGCCGCGCCTTGCGGGCCTTCGAACAGAATATCGTAGGTCGAGATCGTATGCCGTCCGGTGGCGGTCAGCTCCTTGGCGAAAAGACTTCCGACCTCGCCGAAGCCGATGAGCGCGATGCGGCTCCTGTTGCCGCCCGCATTGCCGCCGGGCGCGTTCATTCCTCGTCCTCGAGCCGGTCCACGTATTCGAGCCCCAACTGCTTGAGCTTGGCGCGCATGTTGTACATATCGAGCCCGAGCTCGCCCTTTGCCAGGCGCGCGCGGTTCTTGTCCTCCTTGGCCACGCGCTCATTGCCCTTGGATGCTGTCTCCTCGGCCTCCTTGCGCGGCACCACCACCACCCCGTCGTCGTCGGCCACGATCACGTCGCCCGGCTTCACCAGCGCGCCCGCGCACACGACCGGCACGTTGACCGCGCCCAGCGTCTCCTTGACCGTGCCCTTGGCCGAGATCGCGCGCGACCACACCGGGAATTTCATCTCCGTCAGCGGGCCGACATCGCGGCATCCGGCGTCGATGATGAGGCCCGCCACGCCGCGCGCCCGCAGGCTGGTTCCCAGCAATTCGCCGAACATGCCGTCGGCGTTGTCGGCCGTCACCGCCACCACCATCACGTCGCCTTTCTGGCATTGCTCGGCGCCGACATGGATCATCCAATTGTCGCCCGGCTGGGCCAGCACGGTGATCGCGCTGCCCGCCACCCGCGCGCCGGCGTAAATCGGCCGCATATAAGGCTTCATCAGTCCCGACCGTCCCATCGCCTCGTGCACGGTGGCGACGCCCAGCTCTTCCAGCTGCTTGATCGCGTTGCCCGAGGCGCGCGAGATGTTTTTCACCACCACGGTTTTCATTGCAGTTCCTCCAAACGGGCGCTCAAACGGCAAAGCCGTAAAGCCGCGCCGGGTTTTCGACCAAGAGCTTCTGGCGGTGGGCCGGGTCGGGCGCGATCAACGGCGCCAGGTCGACCAGGTCGCCGTCATTCGGCATATGCTTGGCGATATTCGGGTGCGGCCAATCGGTGCCCCACAGCACGCGGCCGGGCGCGGCCTTGACGATGGCCTGGGCGAAGGGAATGGCGTCGGTGAAAGGCGGGCCCGAAGTGGAAACGCGCTCCGAGCCGCACACCTTGATCCAGCAGGTTTCGAGCTTCTGCAATTCAAGCAGCGCCTTGAAGGGCGGCTGGCCGAGCCCGTCGCCCGCCTTGACCCGTCCCATATGGTCGATGATGAAGGGCAAAGGCAGCGCCTTGATCATCGGGCTCAGCTCGGCGATGTCCTTGGCGTCGAGGTGCAAAACCAGATGCCAGCCCAACTCCTTGATGCGCGCCACCGTGCGCTGAAAGAATTTCATGTCGGGCCTGCCGCCCAGATGCTGCACGAAATTGAATCGCACGCCCTTGATGCCGCCCGCATTGAGCTTGCGAAATTCCTTGTCGTCCGCGCTTTCGTCGACGATGGCGATGCCCTTGTAATGTCCGCCGCTGGCCGCGATCGCGTCGAGCGTCGCGCTGTTGTCGGCGCCGTGGCAGCTCGCCTGCACGATCACCGCGCGCGATATCCCGAGGAAACGGTGCAGCGCCATCAGTGTTTCCTTGGGCGCGTCGGGCGGCGTATAGGCGCGGTCGGCCGCATAGGGAAAGACCGAGGCCGGGCCGAAGACATGGCAATGCGCGTCGCAGGCTTGCGCGGGCATGGCGAATTTCGGCTTCTTCGGCGCCGGATCGGGCGGCTTGCAGGTTTCCACGGACTTCCTCTTCCCGGTATTTTGCACGACAGTGTAACCCCGCCCGGAAGCTGTCAATGGCCGGGCGGGCTGGGTTTGAGGACGTAGAGATGGCAGGCGCTGCCGAGACGGCGCGCGAGAATCGCCCGCCGGCCGAAATCCAGGCGCGGGCCAGCCAGCATGCTGCCGGTGTAGAACAACCCCATCGGCTCGTCGCGCAACAGCGTGAAGCCGTTCTCGCGGAAATTCCGCCGCCACCAGCGCGGATGGAAAGTCCACAGCTCGGTCACGGCGTGGCCGCGCTCGCCGTGACGCGGTTGCAGCGCCGCGCTGCCGAGCCAGCGCAGCGCCACGCTCCATTCGCGCCTGCGGCCGCCCTTGATCGCCCTGCCGAGATGGCGCAGCGCGTTGGGATAGGCGGTCAGGCTCGACCAGAAACGCCAGGCATGGGTCGGCAGCACATGCACGCAGATTCCGTCCGGCTTCAGCACGCGCTTGATCTCGGCATGCATGGCGGCGAGGTCGCGCACATGCTCGAGCGCGTTGGAGGAGAACACCACGTCGAAGCTGGAATCGGGAAACGGGATATGCGCGCCGTCGTAATCCGAAATAGGGAAGACGCGGTCGCCGGAATAGGCGGATTCCTTGAGCTCGATCGCCGCCACGTCGAAGCCCAGCCGCTTCAGCTCCAGCGCCTGCTGGCCGGTGCCGGCGCCGATCTCGAGCACGCGCGCATTTGCCGGGATGTGCGTGGCGACCTTGGCGATCTCCGCCGCGCGCAGCCGGTTCAAATATTCGATCTGGAACATGGCCCAACCTGTCCTGCCCGACAGTGTAACCCCGCCCGGAGGCTGTCAATGCGTGCTTGACCCCGCGCTGCTCCTCTTCCTACCTTGCCTTGCGCGCGATTACGCGTCAGGGAGGAACGATGCGCCAGGAGATCAAGGGCGAGGGCACCGGCGAAGCCATCAGCCACTACACCGATGCGGTGCGTTTCGGCGATTTGCTGTTCATCTCCGGCGTCATGCCGGTCGACGCCGAAGGCCGAGTGGTGGGCGGCGACGCGGTGACGCAGGTGCGCCAGGTGTTCAAGAACATGGCCGCCATCCTCAAAGCCGCCGGCGCCGGCTTCGGCGACGTGCTCAAGGTCACGGTCTATCTCACCGACGTCGCCGACCGGCCGCGCATCAACCCGGTGCGCCAGGAGGTGTTCGGCAAGACCCGGCCCGCCAGCACGCTCATCGGCGTCAAGGAATTGGCGCTGCCGGGCATGAAGGTCGAGATCGACGCCGTGGCCGGGTTGAAGCCGAAGCGGTGAAGGCAGCATGCCGGATGCGTTGAAGCCCGCCGCCTTCCTCGACCGCGACGGCGTCTTGAACCGCGACAGCGGTTACGTCTGGCGCCGGGAGGATTTCCACTGGCTGCCGGGCGCCGAGCGCGCGGTCAAGCGGCTCAACGATGCGGGCTATCTGGTGTTCGTGGTCTCGAACCAGGCGGGCGTCGCGCGCGGGCTTTACCGGCCGGAAGACGTCGAAGCCCTGCATCGCTGGGTCAACGGCGAACTGGGCAAAAGCGGCGCCCATATCGACGCCTTTTATTATTGCCCGCATCATCCGAGCGAAGGGCAGGGCGCCTACCGTGTCGTCTGCGATTGCCGCAAGCCGGCGCCGGGGATGCTGCTGCGCGCGATGCGCGAGTGGCCGGTCGACCGGGGGCAGAGCTTCATGATCGGCGACAAGGAGATCGACATGGAAGCGGCCAAGGCCGCCGGCGTTCGGGGTCTGATCTTCGACGGCGGCGATCTCGACGCCTTGGTGCGAAGCGCGCTCGGCTCCCGGCCTTAGATATCGAGCCGCTTGAACGCCGCCCAGGGCAGCAGCCGGAGGATGACGGTGACCGCTCCCCACCAGCGCGGCAAATAGACCGCGCCCAGATCCTTGCCGAGATTGGCGACGAT
>Ga0187871_10003181_pt1 | contig 12824 bp, 10 predicted proteins | sample June2016WEW_16_1_FD_132988 | JGI IMG/M metagenome (GOLD analysis project Ga0187871, IMG submission 132988) | Peatland microbial communities from SPRUCE experiment site at the Marcell Experimental Forest, Minnesota, USA - June2016WEW_16_10 | ecosystem: Environmental > Terrestrial > Soil >... | reverse complement strand
GGAGTTGGAAGAGGGCAACGGCGTCTACAAGCTCTTGACTGATCCAACGACGAACGGCGGCGACTGCGCCGTGGTACAAATGTCCATGAATGGTGCGACCGCGACCCCTGCCCTGGACGTGACTATTGATTATGCGCTCCTGCGGGGCAACACCGGTTTCTACGCCTGCGGCATCCTCTCGCACCCCGCGAACTATCCCGCCGTCAATGGCGGCGAGTGGCGTGTGAATATCTACTGTGGCGGGATGTTCGACTGGCTGAGCGTCGACGCCAAGAAAAACAGGCTCATGTGCACCATGTCCGACTGGGCGAATGCAATCGCGGTCGCGGGCGCCCCCAAGGAAGTTATGGAGCTGACCACGGGTATTTACAAAGGCGAAGACGAATGCAAGTATAGCTACAGCGCCGATTACGGTGAGTTAGAGGGAGGCTGGGGATGGAGCTCCGACACCGATAACATCGGAATCTGGACCACGATGCCGAGCCTCGAATACTACCAGGGCGGACCCAAGAAACGTGAACTCACGTGCCAGGCCGGCGTGGCCATGTTGAACATGTTTGGAGGCTCGCACTACGGGATGGGCAACAGTGAGATCGTTGCCGCGGGCGCGACCATGCGCAAGATCTACGGTCCCTTTTTCTACTATTTTAACCAGGGGGTCGGGGCGGGATTTATTGACACCAACATTAATGACCCGTCCACCCAAGCCAAAGCCCTGGCCCAGGCTAATAGCCTGTTTCTCGACGCACAAGCCCAATCCGCTGCCGAGCAGTCTGCCTGGCCCTACACTTGGTTTCCGGATACCGGGTACAAACAAGAAAGTGGCCGCGGCACGGTGACCGGCACCTTTGCCATCAGCGATACGGGCGCGCCCAACGCCTCCCCGGCCAATATGTGGATCGGCCTGGCGCCCGACGACGGCGGCGTCAGTTTCCAGGAACAGTTCTTTACCTACCAGTTCTGGGTCAAGACCGGCGCGGGCGGGGCCTTCACCATCCCGCATGTGCTGCCGGGCACCTATAACCTGTGGGCCTTCGGACCGGGGGATGTGGGCACCTTCGAGAACGCTACGCCAATCACGGTCACGGCTGGACAATCGCTGAATCTGGGCACGGTGACCTGGACGCCGCCGCGTACCGCATCCACCATCTGGCAGATCGGCATTCCCGACCGCGACTCTCACGAGTTTCTGAATGGAGATTCACTGTACATGTACTGGCCGACGTCCTGGGTTAATTATGCCGCTGATTTCGGCACCGGAATCACCTACACGGTTGGTACGGACGACTACGCTACGAAATGGAATTACTCAATGATGAATGCCCAGACCTGGAAGGTGAACTTCACCTTGCCCAAGGCTCCCACGGCGGGAACCAACGGGCGGTTATACGTGGGGCTGGCTTCCAGCGATGGTTCCAACCCCCAGTTCAGCCTCAATGGCACCACCATCGGAAACCTTACCCCGGGGTTCACGTCCGACGCGGTAACGCGCCTGGGCAGCCACGGTGCGTTCTGGGACACTGCGGTTGTGTTCAATGCGAATCTGCTCAAGGCTGGGGCCAATACGCTTACCATTACCCAGGGCGGAGGGAACTTGACTTGGGACTGTTTGCGTATGGAAGCCGACGGTACCGGCCTCATCGGTACCGACGTCAGGAGCGAGAATTCACCCCTTCCCCTGGTCCGCCGGGCAATCTCCTGGCAGGGAACCGCCTTGGAAGGGGACGGCGTTCACGGCGTGGATTTAGTGAGAGCGGATGGCCGGATAATCGCGCATTCCGATGCGGGGCAGAGACTGGATCTTTCCCACATCTCGCATGGGATCTACTTCGCACGCTGCGGCGCGGAAGTGTTTCCCGTGGCCTGGACGCGGTAGACGGTAGACAATTGCATCCCGCTTGTTCGTATGCAGTTCGCGTGCGAACAAGCGGGGCTATCCTCAGCGGTAAGAAAGGTACGTGATAAGTTTGTACTATCGTGAAAGTGAATCGAACTTAAAATGTAGTCTTTGCCCTTTCAACGACACTGACGCATCCACCGATGGTCTTGACGATGTACTCCATCGCACCCGCTTGGCTATTTATTTTCAACGAAAGACGTACTCGCGTAAACTTTTCCATCTTGCTTAAGGCAGATAATAGTCATTCCATTTGACAGGCCACCCTTGAGAATAACCTGATTGGCGCCGTTGTGCGGATTGGAAATAGAGGCTGAACGCACAAGCCTTCCCAGCGCGTTATAACAATCTACCCGCACCGGTGAGACGGAAGTCGTCAGAAAATTCAGTTGAATATCTCCGCTCCGAAGCCCGACGACACCTTCGAGCCTGCAGGTATTTTCCCCGTCCGCGGGGCTGCTGCTGTTTTGTCGAACGGGCGTTGTGGAAATCGTCGCGACGCACCGGAAACCGAGTTGGTTGCCGTCCTCGCCGTCATTGACACCCCATGCTCCGCCCGTTGCGCTGTCGGGCCATTTATAATGATAGCTGATACGTTGGTGATCTTGGGCGTCGCTGCTCCATGATCCACCCTTGGCGCATTTCGCGGCCATTGAAGGACCGCAATTTTCGAGGGCTGGAGCTATAGAACCGGTCGGATCGGTTTGCGGTACGGCACGATAGGTAGAGTCCCAATCGCCCTCCCATTCAAACAAATCCCCGGTGATATCGTATAATCCGAAGGGATTAGGCGCCTTCATTGCCACGGCATGCGATCTGCCGCCGGCATTTACACTCGACCACGAGTATTTGGTCGCGGAATCGTCGGCGTACGTAGTGCCCCAGAAATAGGTCGTGCTGTCACCCGTTTTCCCCGCTCCTTCGAGATACTCGTATTCGGCATTGGTAGGAAGACGGTAGCCGTTCTTGGTGATATCATACGCCAGATTTCCCAGGTTCTGCACGCAATTCGGGTTGATATTCGGATTTGCCCAATGTTTAACCGAGGTATAGGTATACACCGTGTCCAGCCCGTCCCGTTTACTGCGTGCATTGCAGTAGAGCGCGGCGTCAAACCAGGTTGCCGCATCCACGGGAAGCATCGCCGCGTTTTCGCCCGCAGCGGCAGTGGTGAAATTCGACGGGTTGAAACCCATCAGGGCCTGAAAATCGGGCTGTTTCACTTTCGTCGTGTCGACATAGATATCATGAGTGAAAGTGACTTTATGCATTCCCGTACAACATGACCACGTATCGTTACAGCATGCAAATCCCATGTAAAAACTTTTGCCCGCCGATGCGATGCGTTTCATCCCCGCGTAAAGGGCCGCCGGCACGGCGGCTGCCGTTTTCACGAAGATACGTGCGGGTGATCCTGCCGTATGCGTCGCTCCCTTACTTTGCCCCTCCGCAGGTCCGATAAATCCAATGGAAAAAAGCAAGACTATGCTCATGAGCGCCGCCGCTGTTTTTTTCATCACTACCTCTTTCTTTAAGGTGCCTATAAAAGGTTTCTTTTCACCGGTTTATTTTGTTGTAATAAGATCGTTCACTTTCGGATTTACTTCAATGGTGATATCCTTATATTCGTCATATATGCCCGCTTGATGAGATTGAAGGGCGAAATAGGACGGGACTTTCGGGATAGTGGTGTCCTTGAAATCAACAACCTCAATCGCTTTGGTTCCAGGCGGCTGAGCGACAGCAGAGCGAGCCGTACCCGTCGCGGCATTGACTAATAATTCACATTGCGCCCACGCGTTCCTATTGAGACTGGGAAAGGTATCAAGAATCGTGAAATGGATCAAGTCGCTGCTGTTATATGCCGGGCGGTAGTCCCAGGTCCAGCTGTACGGCAGCTGAATCTGGGGTGCTCCAAGCGCGTCGAGAGCGGTATCGGTGCCGAAAAAGAGTACGCAGGGCCAGTGAGCGAAAGTCGTATTTAATTGCCTGACACTGTATATAACACGATAGTAAAAGTATTTATTCGCCGTAAAAAGAAATCCCCGGTACAGGCCGGTCTCTTCAAGCGAACTATCCGGCGCGTTAACTGTCCAGGTATTAGCAGGAGAGTCATGCCAGCCATTAAGGGTTTTCCCGTCGAAAAGGGTTATAATGGTATCCACGAGACTTAGTTGGACGGCGAGACTTTTTTGAGTTCCTGCCGGAACATTCACCGTCGAACTTACATACATGACCTTTTTGAACAGTAAAGAATAAGGCGCGCTCGTCGCCGCTGATGATGAAAAGGCTGCTGAATACCCTCCGGTAGTTTGAGCCATCAAGATAGTTGAAGTGCTCTCCATGGAGGTGAGATTCAATAATTTATACGTATCAGTACGGTCAGAGGTCTTAATTTCGACAAAATACATGCCCGTCGGCAACTTCGCAGGCGAATAACGTGAATTTTTATTGCCGTTTCCCGAAACATATCGCGCCACGATAGACCCCATGAGATTTTTAACCTGAATGGAAATCGCTCCTGAATACCCGGTCCAGGAAAAGGAACCGGCGCCGGAATGCCAGATAACTTCCGGCGTCTGCCCCGGTTTTGCTTTCCAGGAAATCTGGGTGACCGGAAGAATCAAACTGAAAGTTCCATCGTTTTTTGTCGTCGTTGCACTGCCTCCCGAACTGACTGCCACCGAGTCGACAGGCAGATTGGATAAGGAATCAGTTACCGTACCATTGATGGTATCGGTTGTTACAGCGCGGAGCGGCGATACCGTTATGCCAAGAATGACCCCGGAAAATACGGCGGATTTCAATCCTTTCATACCGAACCTCTTTCTCATCCCAATAATATTATAATCATAGCCTTGCTTGAATGCGCCTCATGACTATTTTAATTGAAACGGTGAGGGCGTCCCAAGGGTATTTATGCCACGTTACCTCTTCCTGACCCTAAAATGCGGATATTGCGGACATACACAACGTTACACGCTGCTACACATTCCTGTAAGAAGGGTGTGCAGGAGTCAATAATATATAAATGGGCGGATACATAAAGATAATTTATTTTTTTCAATGCACTATTTTCTCTATGAATTGCACTATAATTAAATCACCAGTTTGTTTTTGGCAGGCCAGTAATAATCTTCGGTCCCTATATTGAGTACCGCTTCACTGGTTCATCGTAGCGGAATGTTCTTCTCGAAAAAACGCGGCGTAAGATACGATGCCGCTACTGAATATTGGCCGTTGTTCAACCGGCATTGCGGGAAGAATAATTATTTTTTGCGTAACGGAGGGTTACATGAAAGACTCAGACAAGAAGCCGGACGTTTTTTTACGGCAATGGAGCATTCTTGCGGCGGGTTTGCTTTGGTCGCTACTGCTGACATCGGCGATTTCGGCCCAGACTCTGACGGTCGATTCCCTGCAGCGGCGCTTCGTGGACCAGCGGTTTGGCATGTTCATCCATTTCAACATGAACACCTATTACCCGGGGTGGGCGGAAACCAGGCAGAACCCGATGCTTTTCAACCCGACGAACTTGAATTGCGGGCAGTGGGCGAAGGCCGCGAAAGCGGCCGGCATGACCTACGGCGTCCTGACGTGCAAGCACCATGACGGTTTTTCCATCTGGCCGACCAAGCAGACGCCGCCCAACGGCGAGACCCCGTATACGATCCAGCAGAGTTCTCAGCCGAATATGGATGTTGTCAAGGCGTATGTCGACTCGTTCAGGGCATACGGCCTCGGGCCGGGGCTGTATTTTTCCATATGGGACCCCAATAACGGCGTACCCAACCCGGACCCCGACAACGAAACCCCCAACCCTTCCAGCGGGATCGACACCGTCACCCCGAAAGAGCTTGCGTATGTCACGGGGCAGATTACCGAACTGCTCACCAATTACGGTGAAATTCCGATTTTCTGGTTGGACGGCTATTCCTGGGCGCTGGGACACCGGGTCGTTCCCTGGCAGACGATACGGGATGCGGTAAAAGCCCTTCAGCCCAATTGCCTGATTGTCGAGACCACCGGCATGATCGAACCATGGGAATCCGACCTGTGTTTCATCGAAGAATCGGACTATAGCCTGTGGATTCCTCCTGCCAACACCTTTGCCGCGGTGCAGGCGACGCCGATCGGGAATACCGGTGACTGGTTCTGGGATCAAAGCGTCACCAGCGGCTCCACCATGATGTCCATCAGTGATATCGTCAACACGCATCTCATTCCGCTCAACCAGGCCTACACGACCTTCCAACTCGACTGTCCACCCAACGAACAGGGACTCATGGATACGGCACTTGTCAATAGACTTGCCGCCGTCGGCGCGGCATGGAAAGCCGCATCGTACCCGGTTCCCCCCCTGCCGCCGCAACTTCCCATGATCGAGCAGCCGATTACGCCGGTCTCGGCGACGGCAACGAGTGGAATTCCGGCGAATGCGATCGACGGGTTTAACGACCGGATGATTGTGACGCCCAACCAGACGCTCTGGCAGTCGACCGGCGCTCTCCCGCAGTCGATAACCCTTGACCTTGGGAAAGTTTACAACTATGTCTCCATGCTCTTTTACCTGCCGCGGCGGGACACGACCGCAGCAGGCCCGGTTCTGACCGGCAATATTCTCAAGTACAAAATTTTTACCAGCACCGACAGCCTTACCTATAATCAGATAACCTCCGGCGCGGCCATAGGGGGCGGAACCTTCGGAACCTGGGCGGCGACCCGGTGGGCAAAAAAAGTCTCCTTTGCGGCAACCAGCGCGAAATTCGTAAGGCTTGAAATCGATTCGGTTTACGGCGGGACCTCGGCGGTTATCGGCGAGCTGGCGGTCGGCGGCGGCGCCCCGGCGACCACCGGAGTGATTCGGCAGACCATGCAACGTCCTTCCCAGGCGGGCCAGGCGGTCATGAAAACCGCAACCGGCCGCGTCTATCTTGATCCCTCCTTCGAAGGCAGGAGCAGGATCGTTGCCGTGTACGACCTTGCCGGACATCTGTTACTGCAGAAACAGATTGACAAAAACATGATAGACCTGCGCCGGGATTTCGGCATGGCGGGCGGCGTGTATATCGTGCGGGTGCAACCCGGCGGTTACTGAACGCCGATAGTTGGCAACGTGAATCAGCGGGGGATATTGTCTTTATTCTCCACCCCGAATCGTTTCCGCAGGGGAATCAGCGATCGCACTTTTTCCGGGTCGAGGACCTTGATCGCGCCCAGGCTTTTCGCGATAAAAAGCACCTGGGCATAGAGTTCAAGCGATTCCATGCGAAAATAGGAGTGATACGGATCAGCGCCCGCCGTCAGCGCGCCGTGACTTTCCAGAAGCCATGCGTCGTAGTCTTTGACAAACGGCGTCAACCGGTCGGGAATCTCCTCGGTCGAAGGGGTGCCGTAGGGAACAAGGGGAATGGATCCCAGGCCGATGACGATCTCCGGCATGATGCATTCGGTCAGGGGGATGCCCGCAACGGCGTGCGCGGTCGCATAGGGCGGGTGTGCATGGAAGACGCTGCCGACATCGGGACGTTCCTTGAACACCCGGAGGTGCATCTTCAATTCGCTGGACGGGAGGTAATCAGAGGGATGGATGAGCTTTCCGTCCATGTCGACCGTGCAGAGGTTGTTCATGGTAAGCATGCCCTTCGAAACGCACGTCGGGGTGCAGAGAATTTCGTTCTCGCCGATCCGGTAGGAAATATTGCCGTCGTTCGAAGCGACCCACCCCTTCTGCCAGCATTTCATGCCGACATCGATGATCGCTTTTTTTGCTTTTTGCACATTGATCGATCTTTTTTCCGCCATCGTAGTCTCCGCGCCGGGATCTTGTTTTGTAGAGCTTTCTATTTTTTCAAGAGGTTACGAATTTCCATAAGCAGTTCCTGGTCTTTGGTAAGGGCGGGACCAGCAGTTTTCGGTCCAGATGTAAATCCCGCACCGTCTGGTGATGGCCTTGAGGAGCGTGGATTTGCCGCTCCCGTTCTCGCCGGCAAAGAAGGTGACATTGGTCCTGAAATCGATGCGCCCCGTATTCCGGAAGATCGGCAGATTGAAGGGATAGACGGCGCTCTCCGGAAAACGGGATGAATCGAGGGTGAACGATGCAATGTGCATGGTGGTAAAATACTTTTTTTAAACGGTATGCCGAAAAATCAGGATGCCGTCGCGATTAAGAGCCGGCGGATCGATGAAGGATGCGGGTACTGAAGATCAAGGGGATTCGGCGAGAGTTGCATGCCTTAGAGCAATGGACGAAGCGAGTCTGTCGAGCGCCGCGAAATCGGGCTCGCGCGGCAATCCCTTGCAAAGCACCGGGTCCAGCACCTCCACCTTCAGGTTCGGGATGAGCGCGGCGATATGCTCCACCGCCTTGCTCGCCCAGCCGTATGAGCCGATGATCGAGGCGTATTTCACCTTCGGCCGCAAGGCATTCGCCAGATGCGATGCGTAAAAGATCAGGGGATGCGGGCCGACATGGACGGTGGGAGTGCCGAGGACCACGGTTGCGGCATCGACCAGCGTGATGGCAAGCCTGCCGATATCCGTGACGCTGAGGTCGAATTGATAGACCGTCACCCCGCGCCGCGAGAGCGCCTGTACCAGATGTTCGACCATTTTCCTGGTGCTGCCATGCATCGAGACGTAGGGAAGCACGACCTCGTTTTTCGGCGTTTCGGAAGTCCAGTCCTTATAGGCTGCGATGATGAACTTCGGTTCCCGGTAGACCGGGCCATGGCTCGGAGCGATGAGCGCGACGTCCAGCGTATCGATTTTTGCGATGTTGCCGCGCACGGCCGGGCGGAACGGCATCATGATCTCGGCGTAGTAGCGCTTGGCGGCCTCGTACACGCGCGCCCTGTCGTCGGCAAAGACATCGGTCGTCGCCATATGCGAGCCGAAGAAGTCGCATGAGAAAAGGATGCGGTCCTCGGGAAGCCAGGTAGACATGGTTTCCGGCCAGTGCACCCACGGCGTATAGACGAATTCGAGGGTTTTATCGCCGAGCGATACCGTCTCGTCATCCGCGACCGCCCTGATTCTTTTTTCATCGAGACCCAGATGGTCCGCGAGCATCGGTTTGCACTTGTTCGAACAGAGCGCGATCGCGGCGGGGTAGTTTGCCAGCACGGCCGACAGCGCGCCGGAGTGGTCCTGCTCAGCATGGTGTACGACGATGTAGTCGATCGATCCGACCTCGCGAAGCTGTTCGAGCAGCTTGTCCGGCATTGCCGTATCGACGGTATCGAGCAGGACGGTCTTCTCGCTGCCGCGCACGAGGTACGCGTTATAGCTGGTGCCGTCCGGAAGCGGAATCAGGGAATCAAAAAGGCGGCGATCCCAATCCGTGACTCCGAGCTTCCAGACATTAGCCGCGATTTGTGGAAGGTTCAAAGGCCGTCTCTTTTTAGTTGGTAATGGTGATCGCCGCGACCGGGCAATTCTCCGCGGCGAGTCGCGCCGCTTCCTTGTGTTCAGCGGGAACCGGGTCGGCGATGACCACCGCGATATTATCATCGGTCATTGAGAATACCGCGGGGCAGTCCGAAGCGCAAAGCCCGCAGCCGATACAGGTATTTTTGTCGACAATCGCCTTCATAGTCGCCTCCATGGGAGAATGGCAGCACTCTTCATCCTGCTAAAATTATCTAATGATACGGGCAAATGCAATCACGCGTCGGCATTCGCCGTTTCCATCCGCTCCCGGCCCGAAATCTCCCCCGTCATACCCACAGTAACGCACTCTATGGGCACCGTGCGCCCGGCCCGCGCCGCCGCGTCACGGGCAAGCAGGAGCAACTCCCGGCAGCATGGCGCCTGCATGACCACGACCGTCAACGTGGCGATTCGCGCCTCATCGATGAGCGCGCGGATTTTTTCGACATACCTCTCGCGGCCATCGTCGAACTTCGGACAGGCGATGCCGAGCGTCTTGCCATTAAGGAACGAATCGTGAAAATCCCCCATAGCAAAGGCGGTGCAGTCGGCCGCCAGCACGAAGTCCGCCTTGTAAAAGTGTGGCGAGCGAGGCGATACCAGATGCATCTGTACCGGCCAGTGGGCGAGCCGGGACGACCGCGCTCCGCGGGAGTCGTCCGGAGCCGTTTCCTGTTTCCTCAATGTCATGGTACGCGCGCCGGGGCACCCCTGGTACGCGAGCGCATCCGGTTTCTGCGGCGTTGGCAACGCATGCGCGGCAATGGTCGCGGCGCCTTGCTTCACGATAGTGGCCTTAACCCTTCCTTCGTCATATGCTCCGGCTTCACGTTTTCCAATAGTGATGGCCCCTTCAGGGCAATGACCAAGACATGCGCCAAGACCATCGCACATGAGATCGCTCACGAGCCGCGCCTTGCGGTCAATGATCTGGATGGCCCCTTCCGGGCAGTTGGGGATGCAGAGGCCGCACCCGGTGCATTTTTCCTGATCGATGGTGATGATGTTCCGCTCCATGGTTACTCCCTCCTGGTTTTCACGTATAAATATCGCATGATTTCCGCCCCTGGGCCTTGATGAGAATCAAGTAATCGCGATATAAAGCAGATTTCCACGATTGAATTGCTCATTCAGGGTTGCTTCTGCATGCGGCAGCGACCGATATTATTAACCACCGTCATGAATCTGCACGCATTGCTCACTACCACCGATCTGTTTGGCGCTCTGTCCGATCGCGGCAAACAACGCATCGAGGAAATCGCCATTCCCCGTGAACTGAAAAGGAATGAGACGCTCTTCCTGGAAGGGGAGAAGGGAGAGGAGATCTGTCTGCTCGCCTCGGGGGGCATTCAACTCTCAAAATCCAGCGGTAACGGCGATAAAAGCGTCATCATAAAATCCGTCAAAATCGGAGAGATTTTCGCCGAGGTCATTCTTTTCGAGGCGGACCGGTATCCCGTTACCGCGACGGCGGTCCGGGCTTCGCTCGTCTACCTGTTTCCCCGGCGACGATTCATCGGCCTCCTGGAAAATGCGGATTTCCGCAGTGAGTTCATTGTCATGCTGCTCCGCAAACAACGCTATCTCACGGAGCGGTTGCGGTCGCTTGTCACCATGGACGCGGCGGATAAGCTCTTCCACTACCTGCGGCAGCACTACGGTCGTCAAGAGCGAATCACGCCCGGCATCTCTAAAAAACTTCTCGCCGCCGCCATCGATATGACGCCGGAGACGCTTTCGCGCATCCTGCTCAAACTGAAGAACAAGGGAACGCTGACCTGGGCAGGCGGGGAGATTATTCTCCGCAAGGGGTTCTGGGAGGATTATTATCGCGAAGGCGAAGGCGACGCTTCACCCCGGTGATGCCGTAACGCTATGATTAAACTGGGGCAATACCGCTGCTCTTCAACCGTAGCATGAAGAGCGGCAGAGAACGAGTCCGCTTTCGCGCGGTGCTCTTCGAGGATACGATTTGCATTATTAAAAAAATCAATTATATTGAAAGTATTAGGAGAATATTAGGGTTGATCACTGAAAGCTCCTTTCCATATTGTCTCAATTATTTCACGGGGGGTGGAAAATGCCTTTTCGAAAGTCTATCGCGGTAGTCGTTCTGATGTGCGGATTTTGTCTATCGGCAGTGGCTGCGGTCAGCTACGACAGTATTTATTGGGCCCCGCCATTGGATGTTCAGGGCGCAAAGATCGTTAATGCCAACGGATATGTCGTGCAGCTCAAAGGTTTTGCCATAATGGGCGCGTATGGCGAGACTCCCGCCATCACCGATTCAGTGATCAAGCATTTTAGAAATGATTGGGGCATTACCGTTCTCCGGCTTCCGCTCCTTACCAGCGATTGCAATTGCCCGAGGACCATCTGCTGGACTGTCGGCAATATCGCCATAAATTCCGCGAATGCCGCTTACATTGCCGCCGCGGACAGTATTGTAAAATGGTGCGAAGAAAATCATATCTACGTTCTTTTTGATGGGTGGCATGAAGGGGGTCAGGGCAACACGGCGGGTAATTTCAGCTCTACCCTTGCCGCATGGAGCATCATGGCCAATCGCTACAAAAACCAGGATAATTTGCTCTGGGAGATATTCAATGAACCGCATGACGTGGCCTGGACCACGTGGGTGCCCATGGCGAACCAGATCATCGATACGATCGTGAAATATAACCCCGTTTCCAAAGTCATTGTCGCCGGTACGGCGAATTGGTGCCAGCAGGCTCCCATACAAACGGCAAAATTCAATTACAATAAGGTGGTTTATTCATGGCACCCTTATTCGGACGATTATGGAACCAACGGCCAATCCACGTGGGATCAGGTATTCGGTTATATAGACACGAGCGGCGTCGCCCCCGTTATGGCTACCGAATGGGGCTTCACGTCAGCGGCGGATTCCGCAGGGTATGGAACGGAGCTTATCGATTATTGTCAACTCAGGGGAATGAGCTGGACAGGGTGGATCTATTCGAGCACATGGGGCCCTCCCATGATGACATCGATGGTTCCTGAGGTAAGAAACCCGTCGGGAAATCTGATGTTCAATGCGTACCATGTGGCCCCGCCGGTTGAAACCGTGCCCGTTGCCGTCAGACAGCCCGTTGCCCGGTCGACCTCCGTGCAGAACTTTTCGATCAGCAATTCGACCATTAAATTTTATTGCGCCGAGACCTCGCCGGTCACGTTGTCTATTTACACGCTCAACGGCCATTGCGTGGGAAAGCTGATCGACCAGACCTTGTCGCAGGGCAGCCATGCCATACGATGGAACGGCAGGAATGGCGATGGCGCGGGCGTTGCGCCTGGTTTATACACGGTACGCCTGAAAATCAAGGACCGGGAATATTACGGGCAATTGAATACTATACGGTAGGGCTTACCGATATATAGGCTTTAAACATAAAGACCCCAAACCCGTGCCGGGGCTTCGTCTTGGCACGGGCCTTGTCCGCCAAAAAAATCTTCAAGCTCGCCGGGTGTC
>Ga0187871_10003180_pt1 | contig 12827 bp, 11 predicted proteins | sample June2016WEW_16_1_FD_132988 | JGI IMG/M metagenome (GOLD analysis project Ga0187871, IMG submission 132988) | Peatland microbial communities from SPRUCE experiment site at the Marcell Experimental Forest, Minnesota, USA - June2016WEW_16_10 | ecosystem: Environmental > Terrestrial > Soil >... | reverse complement strand
GGAGCCCCCTCCCTGTGGCGCCGGCCTGCTGACGAGGACGTGCGCCGTTACGAAACCTCCGGGCGGCCGGTACGGCAAACCCCGGAACGCCGCAGCATTTCATATTTTCCGGCGCAATGCACCTGATCCAATTACTAATTACGGTGACAGCAAGTGGCCCGCATGGAGCGAAACGCAATGCGGATTTTGCGGCTAGGCCGGCCCCGCATTTCGCTGCGCTCCATACGGGCTACGCTTGCTGCTCAATCCGGGCTGAGCGTGCCGTCTTTGACTTGCTGACAGCTGAAAATTACACTGCGCTTGCCGCGTCACCATTATCGCTCGAAGGCACATCATGAACGTTATGCGCCGTCATGTTTTGCGACTAGCGGGGATCGGTGCGGTCGCAATCGCAGTTCCACGGCTTGCATCGGCGTTCGACTCCGCGACCGGCGCTTCACTAAAGTTGGCGATGGGACCCGTGAGCGCTCCGCAAAAGAGCTCCGGCGCGACGGCGGCGCCTGACCACACCGTCACAACGTGCGCGCCATCTGAGGGGCCATGCTCAAAGCCACATCATCATTGAAAACGCCGGCGCGCAGGCTCCACCGCCCGGACGAAGTGATGATGAGGTGGCGGCCCTAATCTGAAGAGGGGCTCGTGTTGATTTTCGCGAAATCTTCCTGGGTTCGCGCATTTTGCGGCGCCGTTGTCTTTTGTGCTGCGGCCAGTCACATCGCTCGGGCCGACCAGGCACAGATGGGTTCGCAACAGCAGCCGGCGGCGGATGCGCCTGCGGCAGCACTGGCGCCGGATAAAAGCGGCTATACCTTGTTTAATCCGACGCCCGACAGCCAGCTTCGGAGTTTCGCGCCCGACCGGCCGCCGAAGGCCGACTCCGCCACCACGGTGGACGCCGGGCATTTCCAATACGAAACCGACCTTTTGAATTATTCGCAAACCAACTTCGGCGGCGTCACCACGCGGCTCTACCAGGCGTTTGATCCGGTGTGGAAATTGGGTTTGACCAATTGGGTGGATTTCGAGCTGCAATTCAACGGCTATCAAAATCTCACGGCGACCGACAATGCCACCGGCGCGGCCGTGGCGAAGGCCTCCGGTTTTGGCGATGTCTTTGTCAAATCGAAGATCAATCTGTTCGGCAATGACGGCGGCTCCGCCGCGCTGGCGATCATCCCCTATGTGAAGATCCCGAGCGACGCTCCCACTATCAGCAATGGCGTCGTCGAGGGCGGGCTGATCGCGCCGTTTCAACTCCAGCTGCCGCACGACTTCGGCTTGACCCAGATGAGCGAAGTCGATGCGCTCAAGGATGCCGCCGACAGCGGCCGGCACGCCAATTTCGTCGACCTCGTCAACCTCAACCATGCGGTGCCGGGCATCAAGAATCTCAGCGCCGCGATCGAATTCTTTTCCTCGGTCGGCACCGACCCGAACACACCGCCGATCTATACCTTCGACACCGCCTTGATCTATTTGCTTACGCCGAACGTTCAGCTCGACGCCGGCGCCGATTTCGGCCTCAACCGCGCGGCGCCGGCGGTGCAGGTCTTTGTCGGGCTGTCGCAGCGGTTTTGAGGGTCCGCTCTAAGCAGAAAAGCGCGTGACGATCTCGTCGAGCGGCGGCCGCGGCCGATCCTCGGCCGGACCCGACGGCGTGCCGATGTGAACGAAGCCGGCGATGCGCTCGTGCGGCGCCAGGCCGAGCGCGTCGAGCACGCCGCGGTCGTAGGCGTACCATTCGGTGATCCAGTTGGCGCCGTAGCCGAGCGCGTGCGCGGCAAGCACAAGGCTCATAGCGGCGGCGCCGGCGGAGAGCACCTGTTCCCACTCCGGAATTTTCCCGTGCGACGCGGCGCGGCTCACCACCGCGATGACGAGCGGCGCGCGCAACAGCCGCACGTGCTCGGCCTCGACATGCTCCGGCATCGCGTCCGGGTACTTGGCGGCAAAGGCGGCGGCGATCGCCGCGCCGGCCGCGCGCCGCGCCTCGCCTTCGAACACGATGAAGCGCCACGGCGTCAGCTTGCCGTGGTCGGGCACGCGGGAGGCAATGGTGAGGAGCGTATCGATCTCGGCCGCGGACGGACCGGGCTCGCCGAGCTCGGCCGCCTTGAACGAGCGCCGGGTGGTGAGGAGTTTGAGGGCGTCGGGCATGTCGGGGTTCCAAAAGCGCGATGCGCGTAGCACGGCGGCGCGGAGGCGACAAACCGACGAACAATTTGCCTCTCCCCACCGGGGAGAGGTGATGAGAAAGCACGCGAGCTTTCTCAAATCGCCATTGCCGGACAAAAGGCGCCAACGGGTCCGGCCCGATGACGGGCTCCGCGCCGTCTTTGCGTTAAATGATCCGGCAATCCATGATGCGGCGAGGCTTCCCCCTGGATTTCGTTTCACTCAATCCGGGCTACGCTCGCTAAGCACGCGAGATGGCGGATTACGCTTCGCTAATCCGCCCTATGGGCTGCGCTAGGAAAGGTCGAGTTATGGCAACCTCGAAGACAATCGCGGCCTGCTTGGCCCACTCTCATTGCAAGCGCGGCGTCGATTTTTCTCAACCTTGATGCTTGGCAGGGCATGGTCGACCAAGCCTTCCATAACCCGGCGCTGGTCTTCGCGTCGGGTTATCCCTTATTCCTTGCGGGGCTTGCTAATGGCTCAATCCGAAGACGGCGACCGCTTCCTACCGCGCGTACGTCGGGATGGCTCCTTTTCAGACGCAAGCAAACAAGACGTGGATGCCCGGGTCAAGCCCGGGCATGACGCTTCAGAGAGGCCCCTCACCCGCCTCGCGCGTTCGGCGCTCGGCGGCCTCTCCCCGTAAACGGGCAGAGGCGAATTTTCCGTCACAACACCTTATTACTCTCTTTCGCCTTCTCCGCCTCGACATAAACCTCAGCCCCCATGTCGAGGAACTTCTTCGACATCGACGCCATTCCGGCGTCGATTTCTTTTTGCGTCCCTGTCGCGCCTCCGGCGCTCCCCGCCTCTTGTGCGGCCATCTCCTGTTCCTTGTGGTTTAAGGTCGCCGCATAATCGCGCACGTCCTGGGTGATCTTCATCGAGCAGAATTTCGGCCCGCACATGGAGCAGAAATGCGCCACCTTGTGCGCCTCCTTGGGCAGCGTCTCGTCGTGGTAGGAGCGCGCGGTATCGGGGTCGAGCGAGAGGTTGAACTGGTCGACCCAGCGGAACTCGAAGCGGGCGTGGGAGAGCGCGTCGTCGCGCAGCTGCGCCGCCGGGTGGCCCTTGGCGAGGTCGGCGGCGTGGGCGGCGATCTTATAGGCGATGACGCCCTCTTTGACGTCGTCGCGGTCGGGCAGGCCGAGATGCTCCTTCGGCGTGACGTAGCAGAGCATGGCGGTGCCGAACCAGCCGATCATGGCGGCGCCGATGGCGCTGGTGATGTGGTCGTAGGCCGGCGCGATGTCGGTGACCAGCGGCCCGAGCGTATAGAACGGCGCCTCGCCGCATTCCTTGAGCTGCTTGTCGACGTTGATCTTGATCTTGTGCAGCGGCACGTGGCCGGGGCCTTCGATCATCACCTGGCAGCCCTTGGCCCAGGCGATCTTGGTGAGTTCGCCGAGCGTCTCCAGCTCGGCGAATTGCGCGCGGTCGTTGGCGTCGCGGATCGAGCCGGGGCGCAAGCCGTCGCCGAGCGAGAACGACACGTCGTATTTGCGCATCAGGTCGCAAATCTCGTCGAAGCGCTCGTAGAGGAAGCTCTCCTTGTGATGCGCCAGGCACCACTTGGCCATGATCGAGCCGCCGCGCGAGACGATGCCGGTGACGCGGTTGGCGGTGAGGTGGATGTAGGCAAGCCGCACGCCGGCGTGGATGGTGAAATAATCGACGCCCTGCTCGCATTGCTCGATCAGCGTGTCCTTGTAGCACTCCCAGTCGAGCTTGACGGGGTCGCCGTCGACCTTCTCTAGCGCCTGATAGATAGGCACGGTGCCGATCGGGACCGGCGCGTTGCGCAAAATCCATTCGCGGGTGTTGTGGATGTTCCTTCCGGTGGAGAGGTCCATCACCGTGTCGGCGCCCCAGCGGATCGCCCACACCATCTTCTCCACCTCCTCCTCGACGGAGGAGGTGACGGCCGAGTTGCCGATATTGGCATTTATTTTCGTGAGGAAGTTCCTCCCGATGATCATCGGCTCGAGCTCGCCGTGATTGATGTTGGCGGGGATGATGGCGCGGCCGCGGGCGACTTCGTCGCGCACGAATTCCGGCGTGACGAACAGCGGCACCGAGGCGCCAAAGCTTTCGCCGTCGTCATGCGCCGCCCGCGCGGCGTCGAGCATTTGCTTGCGGCCGAGATTTTCGCGCTCGGCGATGTAGATCATTTCCTTGGTGATGACGCCCGCCCGCGCCCATTCGAGCTGGGTGATGGGCGTCGTCGTCTGTCCCCGCAGCGGACGCGGCGTGTTGGGGTAATTGCGCGCGAGGTGCTTGCCGGTGACGTTGCCGTTGTCGACCGGCTGGATCGGCCGGCCGTCGTATTGCTCGACGCCGCCGCGCTCGCGCACCCATTCGAGCCGGGTGCGCGGCAGGCCCTTCTCGACGTCGATCGTCGCCTCGGGATCGGTATAGGGCCCGGACGGGTCGTAGACCGGCAGCGGCGGCTCGCCGGAAGAGGCGTCGAGCGCGATCTCGCGCAGCGGCACTTTCAGATCGGGCGCCGCGTCCGGGCGCGCATAGATTTTATGCGAGCCGGCGATCGGTCCGGTGGTGACCTTCGGCGTCGCCAGATCGGTTTCGGCAAGAGGCTTGTTCATCGGTGCACTCCCGGATTTTCCCATTTGCGCATGATCTTTTCCGAAAACCGGCTTCCACTTTTCGGGATCATGCGCGTGTTCCTTGTCCGGTCCGCAATCAGCTCGCCGACCGATAACCCTTGAAGCTGAGGAAGCCACCCAGCACGAGTGCGATCACGGCAAAGATCGGCACGGCGGCGGATCCGGAATAGACCGTGCTGCCGATCATCGCTGTGAGCTGCGGCAGCACGAGGCGGAAAACGCCGCCGATCACCGCCAGCCAGCCGAGGATGGTGATGATGACGCGCCAGTCCGCCGTTCACGCCCGATGCACGTTGAGAATGGCGAGGCCGGCCGGAAGCGAAAGCACCCCGGAAATGAAGATCAGCGCGTTGCTGTGGACGAACTCCGCGATCATGGCGGCATAGGCATCCTGGTTCAGCAGCATGCCGATCCCGGCGACAACAAAGTACGGGCCCATGAGCGATGAAGACGGGCGGTTGCATGGCCTATCCCTTCCGCGGCGCTGTCCCGCGATTGCCGCATCGCGAATTTCGTCGCGATGGCGCGGTGGTTTCTTGCTGGTCTCAGGGCGTGCTGGCAGTGGAAGGCGAATTCCTGTCCCTTCGCCGGCATGACCCGGATCAGGTTCAAAGGGTTTTTCGCGGTGGCGGGGCCAAACCCGCCGGCGGTTTCTCAGCTCCCTCCTGGGAGCTCCCCTCGGAACACATTTAATGTAGGCCGATGGGAGGCTAAGTCAACGCGGGGCGGCGACCGCAGGAGCGGCCCGCGTGGCCGTCCCGGCGGCCGGTTTGGGCGGCCACAAGGGGCGCCGCTGCTGGACATTCACCGATCGGGCTTGAGCCGCGCCAGGGCGTCGGCCCAGACCTGCGCTCGATCGTCGTCGAACACCAGCGCCGGGTCCTCCGGCACCGTGACCCAGACCCCATGCGCCAATTCGTTATCGAGTTGCCCCGGCGCCCAGCCGGCATAGCCGAACGCGACCAGGCTCTTCGCCGGCCCCTTGCCCAGCCCGATGTCGCGCAGCACGTCGGGGGCGCCGGTAAGCGCCACGCGGCCGTCGATGTCCAAGGTTTCGGGACGGCGATAGTCGGCGCTGTGGATCACCAGTCCGACGTTGAGGTTCACCGGGCCGCCGACAAAAACCCGCACGCTGTCGGTCACGCCGCTTGCGTCGGCACCGAACGCCGCCAACAGGCTGGCGATCGAGTGTTTGTCGGCCGGACGATTGATGACGACGCCGAGCGCGCCGTCGCGATCGTGCCGCGCCAAAAGAATGACGGCATGATCGAAGGCCGGCTGCCGCAGCGCCGGCGACGCGATCAGGAGTTGCCCGGCAAATGACGTGCGGCCAGAAATGTCCGGCTCGGTCGGCAGCGCGGCATGAAGGATCGTTGCCGACAGAACGATCGCCGCCGCGGCCACAATCCAGCGCCTATGATCGTACGCCAGCACGATCGACCTACCGCGCCTTCGCCCCTGGACATGATCGCGCCGCGGCGCCGGCGGTGCAACACCTCTCGTGAGCGGGGAAACCCCTTACTGACAGACGGCGCGGGTGACGACGGTTTCGACCGGACACTCGATTTGCTGAGGCTTTTGCCGCGCCAGCTCCGCGGGCGTCGGGCAGGTTACCGCCGTCGTCACGTCGAGCGATGTGCCGCCGGTAAAGCCTTTGGCGCGGCAACCGTTGGCCGCCGCCGCCGCGCAGTCGGGCGCGCCGTTCGGCGCTTTGTCGCAGCGCTCGCGCATCTCAATGAGCCGCGTGTTCGGCAGCCGCACCACGACACCGGCGGCGTCCTTGCTGACGTCGACCGCGTTTTTCATCGCCTCTTGCGTGGCGGTAGCGGCGCCTTTCGCGGCTTCCTTGGAGGTTTTGCCCAAATCCTCGAACGTGCCGCGGGCGGCTTGCAGCTTGGCACTGAAATAGCCGATCGAGCCGTTCCACCAGCTTCCCAGCTCATGCAGGAAGCCCGGTTTGTTGGCAGCCGGCGACGGCGGTGACGGCGATGGCGGTGCCGTGGCGGCAGCCCCGGGAGCCGCTGGATTGTCGCCGGCGACGGCAATCGCCGGCACGCTGGCCGACAGCGCCGCCGCGAAGAGCGCCGCAACAGCAACGGTGCATACGGTTTTTGGCGCAACCCTCGTCATGGCCAATTGGCGCTTGCGCACGGCAAAAAGGGACACCAGCGTTTTCAGAATACGCGCACGACGACGATAAAGCCAACCACGATGGCAACCGCCGCCAAGCCGGCCCACATCCCAAGCCGCTTCTCGATGATGCCGCGCGCGAGCGGGCCGTAGCGGTTGAGCAGAAAGGCCTCGATGAAGAACCGCATGCCGCGCGTGATGACCGACATCAAGATAAACAATCCGATATTGAAGCCGGCAAAGCCCGACGTAATGGTCACGATCTTGTAGGGGATCGGCGTCAATCCCTTGAGCAGGATGATCAGCGCGCCGTATTGCGCGTAGGCCGCGCGGAATGCCTCGACCTTGTCGCCATAGCCGTAGAGGTGGATCAGCCACTGCCCAACGGTGTCGTAGAGCACCGCGCCGATGAAATAGCCGAGCACGCCGCCGGCGACCGAGGCGGCGGTGCAGATGGTGGCGAACAGCCAAGCCCTGTCGGGCCGCGCCAGCGCCATCGGGATCAGCATCACATCCGGGATGATGGGAAAGAACGAGCTCTCGCAGAAGGATACGAGCGCCAAAATCCATGTCGCGTGCGGCTTGCCGGCGAGGTCGACGCACCAGTCGTAAATGCGGCGGATCATGGGGGCTGCTTAGCGGCGGGGAGCGCGATTGTCCATCGGCCGCGATCACCACGGCCGGACCGCGGCGGCGGGATTCAGTGCCTTTTGCGGGCGCGGCGCCCCTCGAGGATGACCACCTTGCGGCGCGACACGTCGTCCGGAATCTTCTTGGGCACCTTCTCGGCAATGCCCAGCAGCCGCTCGCGGCGGTCCATTTCCTTCCAGACGTCCTCCGGACGAATACTGGTGGCGACCCACAGCACCACAAGGTTGTAGATGAGGTCAGCGCTCTCCTTGATCACGGCGTCGCGGTCGCCATGCATGGAATCGATGACCACCTCGACCGCCTCTTCGGCGAGCTTTTTCGCCATCTTGCTGCGGCCGGAGCGCAACAGCCGCGCGGTCCGCGAGGTAGACGGATCGTCGTGTCGGCAGGCCAGCGCGGCCTGGAAGAGGCGGTTGATCGAATCAGTCATCAGCGATGAGAATACCGCGATATCGTCGCAATTGTGTTAAACCGCAAAAAAGCGGCTTGGCTCAGTCATCCTGGGCCAGGAGGCCGGCATTGCCGCCCACTGCGGCGGTGTTGACGGTGACGATCTGCTCGGTGGCAAAGCGGCGGAGGTAGTTTGGTCCGCCGGCCTTGGGGCCGGTGCCGGAGAGTTCGGTGCCGCCGAACGGCTGCGTGCCGACCACCGCGCCGATCATGTTGCGATTGACGTAGACATTGCCGTGCGGCAGCCGCGCCGCGATGTGCTCGACGGCGCTGTCGATCCGGGAATGAATGCCGAGCGTCAGCGCGGTTCCGTTCGCCGCGATGTCGTCGAGCAGCATCTCGATCTCGTCCGCGCGCCAGCGCACGACGTGGAGCACCGGCCCGAAGACCTCCTCCTTCAGCTCCGCGGCGCGGTCGAGCTCGATCAGCGCCGGCGCCACATAGGTTCCGCCGGCGGGCCACGCCTGGTCGCCTTCCCAGCGGAAACGCAAGCGGCCGGCGCGCGCCATGTCGGCGATCCAGCTTTCGAGCTTGTCCTTGGCCTCGGCGCCGATCACCGGGCCGACATGGGTTGAAGGCTCGCGCGGATCGCCGACTTTCAATTCGCGCATGGCTTCGCTCAGCATGTCGAGCATTGGGTCCGCCACGTCGTCCTGCAGGCAAAGAAGTCGCAGCGCCGAGCAGCGCTGACCGGCGGAGCGGAAAGCGGACGCCATGACGTCGTCGATGACCTGTTCCGGCAGCGCGGTGGCGTCGACGATCATGGCGTTGATGCCGCCGGTCTCGGCGATCAACGGCACGATCGGACCGCGCTTGGCGGCGAGCGCTTGATTGATGGCGCGGCCGACGTCGGTCGAGCCGGTGAAGACGACGCCGGCGGCGCTGGCGTCGGGCACGAGGCTCGCACCGACGGCGCCGTCGCCGGGGACGAGATGCAGCGTGCTTTTTGGCACGCCGGCCTCATGCAGCAGCGCGACCGCGCGCGCGGCGACGAGCGGCGTCTGTTCGGCCGGCTTGGCCACGACGGCATTGCCGGCGACGAGCGCCGCGCTCACTTGGCCGAGGAAGATGGCAAGCGGGAAATTCCACGGGCTGATGCAGACGAAAACGCCGCGGCCGCGGTAGCGTAGCATGTTGCTTTCGCCGGTCGGTCCCGGCATCGGCTGCGCCACCAGGCTCGCGCGCGCCTGCGCGGCATAGTAGCGGCAATAGTCGACCGCCTCGCGCAGCTCGGCGACCGCATCGTCGAGCGTTTTTCCGGCCTCGTTCTGCAATAGCGCCAACAGCTCGCCGCGATGCTGCTCAAGCAACTCGGCGGCGCGTTCGAGCACCGCGGCGCGTTCCTCGCAGGGCGTCGCCGCCCAGGCGGGAAAACCGGCCGCGGCCGCCGCCATCGCCGCCCGCGCGATCGCCTCATCGCCCTCGCGGACGACACCGATGGCGCGACCGTCGATGGGCGAGATCGCCGCCCGCTCGATACCAGGCAGCGCGACGCCGTCGATGAGCGGTTGCGCTTCGGAAGACGCGGCCGTGCCGGCGCGAATCTCGGCGAGCAGCGCGTCGAGGCTTTTACGTTCGCCGAACTCGACGCCGTCCGAGTTTCGCCGCTGCGGCTGATAGAGATCGCGCGGCAGCGGGATCTTTTGATTGCGCGCTGCGCCGGGGCTGGCGATCCAGCTTTGCGGACGGCGCAGAACCTCATCGATCGGCACGCTCGGGTCGGCGGCGACCGAAACGAACGACGAGTTGGCGCCGTTCTCTAGGAGCCGCCGCACCAGATAAGCGAGGAGATCGCGATGACCGCCGACCGGGGCATAAACGCGGCAGGTTGCGCCGGGCAGGTCGGCCAGCAGCGCGGCGTACAGCGCCTCGCCCATGCCGTAGAGTCGCTGGAACTCGAATCCCTCGACGCCACCGGCGGCCTCGATCACGCTGGCGACGGTGAGCGCGTTGTGGGTGGCGAATTGCGGAAAAACGTTTTCCCGCGCGGCGAGGAGCCGCTCGACGCAGGCCATGTAGCAGAGATCGGTCATAGCCTTGCGCGTGAATACCGGATAATCGGCAAGCCCGCGCTCCTGCGCGCGCTTGATCTCGGTGTCCCAATAGGCGCCCTTGACCAAGCGAACCGTAAGCCGGCTGCCCAGCGTGGCGGCGGCATCCTCGATCCAGGCGATCAGGGGCAAAGCGCGTTTCTGATAGGCCTGCACGGCTAGCCCAAAACCGTCCCAGCCGCGTAGCGACGGATCGGCGAGAACGGCGCCGATGACATCGAGCGACAGCTCCAGCCGGTCGGCTTCCTCGGCGTCGACGGTAAATTGCAGCTCGTGCGCCTTGGCCATGCGCGCGAGGTCGAGGAGACGCGGCCCAAGCTCCGCCAGCACCCGCTCCCGCGAGATCGCCTCGAAGCGCGGATGCAGCGCCGAGAGCTTCACCGAGATTCCCGGACGCGCCGCCGGCGACGGCGGCGCCACGTTGCCGATGCTCGATCCGATGGCGGCGATAGCGGCGGCATAGGCCGCAAAATATTTTTCGGCGTCCGCCGCCGTGCGCGCGCCTTCGCCCAGCATATCGAACGAATAGCAAAACTCAGCGTGGCCGCGGGCGCGTTCGAGCGCTGCCTCGATGGTCTGCCCGAGCACGAAATGCGAGCTGATGAGCCGCATCGCCTGACGCGTCGCCGCGCGCACGGTCGGTAGGCCGAGCCGCTTTGCGATCGTCTCTAGGATCGTCTCCGGCATCTCGCCGGGATGGATGATACGGGCGGCGATCCCGAGCGTCCACGCCGAAGCCGACACCAGAAGCGCCGGCGATTTGACATCGCCGTCGAGCCAGCGGCCGGCCGCGAGCTTGTCCTCGATCAGGCGGTCGGCGGTCGCGGCGTCGGGCACGCGCAGCAGCGCCTCGGCCAGCACCATGAGCGCGAGCCCTTCCTTGGTCGAGAGCGAATAGGCGTGCAAAAAGTCCTCGATGCCGCCAAGCCCGCCGAGGCCGCTGGTCTTGGCGCGGATCGCTTCCACCAGCGTTCGCGCGCGCGCATCGATGCGGTGCTCGGTCGCGTCGTCGCGCGCCGCGTCGGCCAGCAGGCCCGCCGCCAATTCCGCGTCCGGCGGCGCCAACGGCGCCCGGAACAGCAGCAGGGCGGCATTAACCCCGGTCATGACCCGCTCCATCGTGTCGGGCGCACCAATGATGCGCGCCTATCTGTGCCGCGCCCAGGCAGCTTCCGCTTGCGCTTTGCGGCGGCATGTTCTTTATCGGGTCGTGGCGGAGGCACCGGGGCGCCGAGCGAACTGACGAAACCGAGCAGGGAACCGGGCATGGCCATGGTCGACCTCACGCGGCTCACCCGATCCGCCGCCCTGGCCGCGTCCGCCGCGATCTCGCGCCGGACATTGTTTGCTGCGCTTGCGGGTCTGACATTGTTCGCTGCGCTCGTGTGGCCGCTCGCGGCCGATGCCGGGATTGCCATCCACTTCAGGCTCGACCGCAAGATCGACGGACCGGCGGCACCCTTCTTCCTCGCCATCGACAAGGGCTACTTCGAGGCCGAAGGGCTCGACGTGACCATCGATGCCGCGACCGGCGGCCCGCTCGAAGTCATCGACCGGTTGACAACGGGCGCCTACGACATGGGCGTCGCCGACATCAACTTTCTCATCAAGTTCCGCGATGGGAATCCCGGCGCGCCGATCAAGGCCCTGTTCATCGTGTTTGACAAGCCCCCTTACGCCATCATCGCGCGTAAAAGCCGAGGTGTCGTCGCGCCCAAGGATCTGGAAGGGAAAAAACTCGGCGCACCGTCCACCGATCCCGCTTTTGCGGCATGGCCGATTTTCGCCAAGGTCAACGGCATCGATGCCGCGAAAGTCGTCATCGAGAACCTCGGCTTGCCGGTGCGCGAACCGATGCTGGCGGCGGGCGAGGTCGACGCCATCTCCGGCGCGTCTTTCACCGCCTATGTCGATCTCAAGGAACGCGGCGTGCCGCCGGAGGACCTTGTCGTGCTGCTCATGGCCGATTACGGCGTCGAGCTCTACGGCGATGCCATCGTGGCTTCGCCGAAGTTCGCGCAAGAAAAGCCCGAAGCCGCGCGGGCGTTTCTGCGCGCCTATGTGAAGGCGCTCAAAGACGCGGTGCGCGATCCCGCCCGCGCCGTCGACGCGGTTCTGCGCCGCAACGATGCGGCCAAAAAAGACATCGAACTCGAACGGCTGCGCATGGCGATCCGCGACAATATCGTCACCCCGGCGGTGAAAGCGGACGGCTATGGTGACGTCGATCCGCAGCGCTTTGCGGCGGCGCTCGACCAGCTGGCGCTGACTTATCACTTCAAGGCGAAGGACAAGGCCGCCGCTATCTTCGATCCGTCGTTCCTGCCGCCGGCGGCGGAGCGCAGGGTCGGCGCGACCGCATCGCGCTGAGACGGTGCACGGCGGTAGACCAATTCCATCGTAGCCCATCCGCTGCGCGCTTCCGGGCGATCGTATTCGGACACTGGTCATTCAGCAGACTTGTTATTCGCAGACTTGTTATTCGCAGACTTGTTATTCGCAGACTTGGGCGATCTCTCTTGCCAGAGCCAGTATCTGGTTTTTGGCCGCTTGTTCCTTGTCTGCGGTGGACCGCCGGTCAGGAGGACCTTCGGTGGCGACGTTGACGCGTCCGGACATCTCTCCGCGCGGCGAGGAGAATGCGAATGTGAACGACCCGCGGCCATCCGGCTCTAAATGGATTGTATCCATCCTCCATACTCCTCTGCATTGCGTCGGAAATGTATGCTCTACAGCCGCGCTG
>Ga0187871_10003178_pt1 | contig 12829 bp, 9 predicted proteins | sample June2016WEW_16_1_FD_132988 | JGI IMG/M metagenome (GOLD analysis project Ga0187871, IMG submission 132988) | Peatland microbial communities from SPRUCE experiment site at the Marcell Experimental Forest, Minnesota, USA - June2016WEW_16_10 | ecosystem: Environmental > Terrestrial > Soil >... | reverse complement strand
TCAACCTGTTTAATACCGCCGAGTTCGCACTACCATACACCGCCGTGGATCAAACCGGCTCGCCCGCCAGTTCCGGTACGCCGTTGGTTCCCAGCCTCTCCGGATCTATCACGAGCACAGTGCATGCTTCGCGGGAGATTCAGCTTGCACTCAAATTCATGTTCTAGACGATTGGCGAACTGGTCGCACTCCAGAGAAAATGTCCTAATCAAATGACCAAGAATACGAGATGGTTTCCCGGGCTTCTGTTGCCGATTGCAGCGATACTTATTTGTGCGTGCGCGTCTTTGGCCGTCGCCCAGAGAGCGAACCCGCAGTCAAAATCTCCATCCCAAGCCCCATCCGCCGGCAATCCCGACGGAGCGCAACTTTCCGCAGTGCATCTGGACGGCAATTACTTTTCCCGCGACGGTCATCGCTTCATCCCGGTGGGTGCGAACTGGGTACCCGCGAAGGCGGCCATGCAGTGGCCCACGCAGTGGGATCCGAAAGCGATCGAAGCTGATTTCGCGCGAATGCACGAACTCGGCTTCAACACGATTCGTCTCGACTTTGTTTGGGCCTGGATCGAGCCTCGGCCCGGCGACTACAACCCAGAAGCATTTCGCGAGCTGGATTTTCTGATTTCGCTCGCCCATCGTTATCACATCTATTTGCATCCCTGTCTTTTGATCGGCGGCGAAGTTGGGGAAGCGTACTGGGACGTTCCGTATCGGATGGGGCGGCATCCTCATTCCGACCCTGACATGCTGCGCATCGAGACCGACCACGTCGGGGAGTTGGCGCGCCGCTATGGAAAAGAAACGGCGATCCTCGGCTGGGATTTAACCGACGAGCCTCCATTTTGGATTGCTGCCGACAGCACCACAGATGCGATGGCCATCAACTGGACGCGCCTGCTTTCCTGGTCCATTCGACGTCACGATTCTGTGCATCCCATCGTGGTTGGTACCAGCATGGAGGACGTTGGCCGCGGTCCGTTTCGTCCCGACAATCTTCGAGAAGAGGCGGATTTTTTCAGCGTCCATCCGTATTCCATTTATGCGCCCAAGCTCTTCCCCGATGCCATGCTCTCCGAACGCGGTACTTATGGGTCAGCTTTCGAAACAGCTTTGTCCGGTGGCGCCGGGCGTCCGGTGATGGTGCAGGAGATCGGAGCTTCCTCGGCCCAATACGATCCCGATCAGATCGCAAAATTTTTGCGCGCGAGCCTCTACTCGGGGCTGGGCGCGGGAGCAAACGGATTTCTTCTCTGGTGCTATACCGATGCGGCGCCAGAGCAGTTTCATAAAGTTCCGTACCTCCGCTCCCCGCATGAAACGCAATTCGGCTTGACCGCATGGGATGGCAAAGACCGGCCTTCGGCGAAAATGTTCAAGGATTTTGAGGACATCGTCGGCCGCCTGGATCTCACTGGCATCGAACCCGCTCCGGCAGAAGCCGGCATCATCGTTCCTTACGAATGGTCAAAGCCGCATGGTGACTTTTCTCGCTTTGGCCTCACCGGGCCCGAAGTTGTTCCTTACACTTCGACGGACGAAGGCGCAAATGTAGCGGGACAATCACAGCCGAATTTCAGCGAAGAAAATCTCTGGATCACCGGTGCGTGGCTGTCATCCTTTGTGCTCGCGCGGCGTGCTGGCATGAAGGCAGATTTCCCGCGGGAGTATGACAACTGGCAAAACCACCCGCTCGTATTGATGCCCTCGCCTCTGACCAGCACGGATAGCTTTCTGGTCCACGTACACTCGGACTTCTGGGAGAAGGCGAAGCAGTATGTCTCCAAGGGGGGCGCGCTTTACGCGTCCGTTGCCGCAGATGCAGCAATACCCGATATGGAGTCATTGTTTGGGGCACGGATGCTCGATGCCAACCCGAAAGATGACATCACAGTGAAGATTGTCGCTCCGTTCGGCGAACTGAAGGTCGGGGACACTTTTCATTACTCGCTGCCCTCGGCAACGCCGCGTTCCTGGGGTGCGATTCTTGAGGTCCAGGGCGGTACGGTCATCGCCGTTGACCAGGACAACCACCCAGCCTTAGTCTCCAACACCCTGGGTTCGGGCAAGACGCTACTGAGCGCCTATCCGTTAGAAACGTATCTCGCGAATGTGCCAGCGGCCTTCGACAAGCCGGAGGCCACGTATCGAATCTACGGAGCGTTTCGCGAATGGGTCGGCCTTAAACCACTCTTCCACAGCGACCAACCTTCGGTGGAAGTCTGCGCACTGAGCGCTGGAGATCACGGGTACGCGATCATAACCAATCACGGTTATGCACCGCAAAGCGTGACCATCACCGCGGCTAGCACGTTGCATTCAGTGTCCAGAATTACGTCGCAAGGAGCAACGCCACTTCAAATTGAAGGCGTCACATTCAAGGTCAACATCGGAGCTTATGAGGGTGAAGTTTTCGAATGGAAATAGCCGGGAAGAAACCCGAGGAATAGGAGAATCCGGTTGATTGGAGCGGTGGATATTGGTGGGACCAAGATAGCGGTTGGGATGATTGACAGCAATGGCAAGGTCTTGGCCCGTCTGGAATGTCCGACAGGTGCTGATCGCGGTTATCCCGCAGCACTCCGCCGGATTACGGAAATGCTACGAGCCACTGCTCAGACGACAAATATGCAAATCTCCGGTATCGGGATTGGATCGACAGGTCCGGTTTATCCTCTGACCGGGGAGATCGGCGATGTCAACTTCTTTCCTCATTGGAAAGGCAAGAATCCAGTTCGAGATCTTGGGCAGACTTTTCAGGTGAAAGTGGCGATGGAAAATGATGCCGACGCTGCCGCTTTGGGAGAAGCAGGGTGGGGTGCCGGCCAGAATAAAAGCAGGCTCATTTACGTGACCGTCGGAACCGGAATTGGAACAGGGCTTATTGTCGACGGACAGCTCTACCGTGGAGTCGACCAGTCCCATCCAGAAATCGGCCACCATCTTATCGACCCCTCTGGGCCGCCCTGTTTGTGCGGCTTTCGAGGATGTTGGGAATCTCTGGCGGCGGGACCGGCCATGGTGACGTGGCTCGAGGGAAATGCGCCACCGGGATATCCCCATGGCGCCGATCTGACGGCCAAGAAAATCTGTGAACTCGCTCAACAGGGCGATGATTGGGCGTTGCGTGCGGTCGAGCGCGAAAGCCGCTACCTCGGCCTCGGCCTGGCCAATCTGGTCACGATGTTTGTTCCGGAAGTCATCGTGCTGGGCGGCAGCGTGATGAAAAGTGCTGTCCTTTTTCTGGAGGGAATTCGCAAGGTCATAACCGCCAGTTGCCGCTATGTTCCTTACGAGAAAACAGAATTGGCGCTCGCGTCGCTCGGCGAAGACTCGAACCTGATCGGAGCCGGCCGAGTCTGGCATCACCGCTTCGGCTCGGAGGTGGGAACCAGTGCAATCTGATTTCTCGGTCATCGAAGGCGCATATCTTCGCGATATCCTCGATCAACCCCAAGCGCTCGACCAGACGCTAGCCGGGCTTGAGGTTTCGAAGACTCTGCATGAGCTCGCGGTGCAACTGCAAAAGGGTAAGTTCAACACGGTTGTGCTCACCGGCATGGGCTCCTCTTTTCATGCGCTCCATCCCCTCAACATCGAACTGATCAGTCACGGTTTTACCGCCATCATGGTGGAGACCTCGGAACTTTTGCACTACAAGAACCGCCTCTTCGATCCGAAGACATTGATCGTCGCGGTTTCTCAGTCCGGGCAGAGCGCCGAAGTTGTCCGCATGCTGGAGATCAATCGTGGCAAGTCGTCCGTTATTGCGATTACCAATACACCCGGCAGTCCTTTGGCGGAGCGAGCGGACGCGACGATTCTGAGCCAAGCAGGCCAGGAGTTTTCCGTTTCCTGTAAGACTTACCTGACGGGGCTGATGGCTTTGCGGTGGCTTGGCGATGTTTTGTGCGAACGTGATTTGCGGCGTACCGGGCAGGAACTAAAAGTCGCAAGCCCAGCGGTTCGAGATTACCTGGCTCACTGGAAGGAACATGTACAAAGCCTGGCGCAGATGCTTAAAAGCACTCGACATCTGTTCCTTGTTGGCCGAGGGTCCTCGCTCGCAGCGGTTGGGACCGGCGCGCTAATCGTCAAAGAGTCGGACCATTTCCACGCAGAAGGCATGAGCAGTGCGGCATTTCGCCATGGCCCGTTTGAGATGCTCAGCGACGAGACTTTTGTCCTTGTCTTTGCTGGCGAACGCAAAACTCGCGACCTCAACCAGAGCCTCTTTGAAGATGTTCGCGAAGAACAGGGTCGGGCAGAGTTGATCGGTGAAGGCGCGGCGTTCCCGCCCTGCGCCCTGCCCTCGGCACCGCGCTCCATACATCCGATCCTTGAGATCCTGCCCGTGCAGATGGTCACCTTGGCTCTGGCTGCGCAAGTCGGACGTGAACCGGGCCGTTTTGAACTGGCCTCGAAAGTCACCACAAAGGAATAGCCGATCATGTCCCACGCCGTCCCAAGAAACCGCTATATGGTTGCCCTCGTCTTCCTCACGTTTTTTGTAATGTCGTTGCTCACGAATATTCTTGGACCGATCGTGCCCGACATCATCAGCAGTTTCAAAGTCAGCCTGGCTGCCGCCGCTTTCTTGCCTTTCTCCTTTTTTATTGCCTATGGAGTGATGTCAATTCCCGCTGGCTTTTTGGTAGAACGATTTGGCGAAAAACCCGTCATGATTGCGGCGTTTCTCGTCGGTACTGTCGGTTCGCTGAGTTTTGCCTTTCACCCGAGCTATGGAGTGGCCGTGGTTTCGTTGTTCGTAATGGGATCGGGAATGGCCACGTTGCAGACCGCGATCAATCCGCTGTTGCGAGTTGCGGGGGGAGAAGAGCATTTCGCATTTAATTCCGCGTTCGCGCAGCTGGTCTTCGGAAGCGCCTCTTTCCTCAGTCCATATATGTACTCGTATTTGGTCTTGAACCTGGGCAACGATCGCGCCGCTAGAAATTGGCTGATCGATGTTCTGGCCAAGCTCACGCCCCCGGCGCTTCCCTGGGCCTCGATGTACTGGATCTTTGCGGTGTTTACGCTGGCAATGGTTGCGGTCCTTTTCTTCAGCCGCTTCCCTCGTGTAGAGCTTACCGTCGACGAACGGGCGGGATCCCTTGAGATGTACGGCAGCCTCTTTCGCAAGCCGATGGTTTGGGCTTTCTTCCTATGCGTTTTTGCCTACGTGGGCTCAGAGCAAGGGGCGGCTGATTGGATGTCCAAGTTTCTTTCCCAATATCACGGCTACGACCCGCACACTGCCGGTGCAACTGCAGTCTCATGGTTCTGGGGCCTGCTAACAATCGGCTGCTTGATAGGCATGTTGCTGCTGAAGATTTTCGACAGCCGCTACGTCCTGATTGGTACTTGCCTGGGAGCCCTTCTGTGCTTGACTGCGGCCTTGTTCGGCGCGGCGAAGGTTTCGATTATTGCTTTTCCCGCGATTGGTCTGTTCGCATCCGTGATGTGGCCCATGCTGGTTTCACTGGGCCTCAATTCTGTGTCGGAGCACCACGGTTCCTTCGCCGGGATTTTGAGCACTGGAATTATGGGCGGGGCGGTGGTGCCTGTCATCATTGGAAGGATCGGCGATCACTTCGGCCTGCGAGCAGGAGTCGCATTCCTCTATGTAACGTTCGCTTGCGTGCTGAGTGTCGGCTTCTGGGCCAAGCCACTCATTACCAACGCGACCGTCAGTTTCAAGAGAGCCGAAGTTCAGCCTGGTTAAAGGCCTACGTTTGTGTCACGAAACGCTCGTGGTACTGGATCGGGAGAACCCTCGAGCTGTAAGGTCCGTCCTTAGCCGTTCATTCCGCCCCGCGCTTTGATCCGGGAGTCCATCAACAACAGAAATCTCTTTCCGTGGGCCTCTGCGGGGGGACGAGCCGCCTGTCGTTCGCAGAATACACGTAATATACAACGTATATATCGAGTGCATTTCTTATTCAATATTTGCCTTTAAAGTTCTGCTACAAACGATGAAGTAACTATTATATATATCAATATATTACACCGATAATAGATTCAACTTCCGATGGTTTGTATAAAAATTGTCTTGACACCATATATGCATACGAGGTTCATATGTTTGAGCGGATATCGTTCTAAATCATGTGCGGCTGATGGCCGTCAACCGAGGAGACCTCGTGAACGCATTGCATCGGACTTTGTGTGCTGCCCTTTTAGTACTAATGGTCACCGGCAACGCTTTGGGGCAAGCAAGACCTGAAACCGAGGCGGTGAAATCGATCCCCTACTTGAAATTGACGGAACCGCGACGCATTCTGGCGGACGCGCAACCGTGGGAGAGCGGTCAGTATCCCCACACCCTGAGCGTTCTCGAACTCAAGCTGGGCGGATTCCGCTACTGGGGTTGGTACGGACTGAACGAAGGAAAAGGGATTGGACTTGCCCGAAGCAATGATCTGGTGAACTGGACCAAGTACGAAAACAATCCTCTGTGGACGAATGCGCGCTGGCCCTCTGTCCTCGCAAAAGCGGACCCGAAGCACAAAGACACGCTTTATTTCGCCATCACTCGAGAATATGACACGCCGAGCAGCCACATCGTACTGGCTTCGTCACACGATGGTGTTCACCTGAAAGAAGAGAAGGTGCTGGTCCAAGGTGTTCCCAACCAGCGCAACCAGAATCCAAATCTTTTCCGCGATCCCCGCTCGGGGCGTTTCTACTTGACGTTTTATCGCGGTAACGATCAGGACCACTTCGAGATCATCAGCAAAAGCGCAACGACCGTTCAAGATCTCGATAAAGCCGCAGAGAAAATTCTCATGACGACGACTGACACGGTGGCCGCTCCCACTTTGCTCTACGCTCGGAACGTTCTTGGGAAGAAAGCGGGGATCTACTACCTGGCAACCGAAGTTTATCCTCACCGCTACACGAGCGATCCCGAAGGCGAGTGGCAGGTCAAAGTCTTCGCCAGCGACTCGCCAGACGGCGACTTCCAGCCCGTGCTGGGCAACCCGGTTATGCGTGGGCAACGCGCCTGCTTGTTCCAGCACATATTCAATGGCCGGTTCTATGGATACGACTGCCATCTGGAGGTACCCGACAAATGGGTACTTGAAGAAGTGGAGGCAGTGTTGCCCGAAGAGCGCCCCTCTACGGCGGTTCGGATTTCACCACAAAAAGCGAGATGAGGAGGCAGACTGTGAGAAGGAACAAACCCAGGCGCTGTTTGTTTTGCTGGATCCTGGCCCAGGCGATTCTTTTCTTGGCAGGCACAATCGCGGCGCAAGTCGCAAACACGGGCACTGTGCTTGGTACAGTGACGGACCCCTCCGGGGCTATCGTGCCGGGCGTCTCCGTTACGCTCCGCAACACCGAGAACAACCTGACCTACGAGACTCAAGCGGACCAGTCCGGAGAATTCCGGTTCCTGACGGTCCCTGCCGGGCAATACCAATTGATCGCCGCAAAAGCGGGCTTTGCGAAGATCGTTCATTCGGTCTTCGCCGTGCATGCCGCGGAACCGGCCCGGGTGGACTTCGCTCTCAAAGTTGGCAATGTCACAGAGGAGCTAACGGTCTCGGGAGCACCTCCGGTGGTTAACACGGTTACAGCGAACGAAGGGAACACGATCACCGGCCAGCAGGTGAACAGCTTGCCACTCACGAATCGGGTCTTTACGCAATTGATGTCGTTGGAACCCGGCGTCTCCATGCCGGTCGTCGTCGACCCCGGCTTTGGGTCAAACTCATCCGTCAATTTTTCCGTGAATGGAGTTCGAGACGACGAGAACAATTTGCTGATTGACGGCGTGCGTAACGCGGATACCTTTGGCGGCAACGCCTTCGTTACGCCGAACCTGTTCGCGGTTTCCGAAGTCCGCATTGAGAACAACGACTATACGGCCACCGCCGGGCGCTCGGCAGGCGCCCAAGTCAACCTTGTCACCCGTTCCGGCACGAACCAATTCCATGGTGATGCCTTTGAGTTTTTTCGCAACAACGCATTCAATGCCGAAAATCTTTTCTCCACGAGCTCGCCAGAGGACCGGCACAACGATTTTGGCTACGACGTCGGCGGCCCTGTCAAGAAAGACCGGCTCTTCTTCTTCTGGTCGGAGCAGTGGAGGCGAATTGTTGTGAATTCGGGGCCAGTCATTACCGTCACTCCCACAACCCTCGAGCGCCAAGGCAACTTCAGCCAGAGCCTGATACAACCAATCGATCCGACCACGGGGCTGCCTTTTCCTAACAATACGATTCCGCAGGGCCGCTTGGACCAAAACGCACAACTTCTCCTCGCGACATACTTTCCGCAACCGACGCCCAATTACAACCTGGATGATTTGTACAACTTCATCTCCCAAGCGCCCAACTACACCCGTTGGCGAGAAGAATTGGCGCGCATCGACGTCAAGTTGAATGATAAGTGGAATCTCTTTGGCCGGTATACCCAAGACACCACCCTGCTAAACAACCCGTACGGACTATTTGGCGAAAATTCCTTCCCGTACGTTGGAGGATCGACCCAGAATTTCCCCATGTACAACTGGGCCGTTCATGTCAGCTACGCTGCGCGTCCTACTCTTTTCACAGAATTCTCCGTTGGCATGTACTTCGCGAACGACAAATCGCTGGAAAACAGCCCGCTCTCCAGCAAGGCTCGCGCGCCCGGCCTGACTTTGCGGCAGGTATTCCCGCTTGACGAACTGAACCGCATTCCCACCATGTATTTCGGATATCCCTACGCGGGAATCGTAGAGCAGTGGTATTTTCACAACGATGCGTTCAGCATTCCCTTTCAGAGCGAAACCACCTGGATTCATGGCCGACACACCATTCGCTTCGGGGCCGTCTTCACGCCCGAGGGCAAGAGCGAACTGGCAAATCCATCGAGCAACAATACCAACGGCTCCTATACCTTTTTGGGCGAACTCACCGGGAACCCGCTTGCCGATTTCATGCTGAACTATGCATCGAACTACACCGAAACGGCGTTGGATCCCTTCGGCAAGTATCGCTGGTTCAACCTGGAACCGTACATAGAAGACCAGGTGAAGTTGCGGAGAAACCTCACCCTGACAGCGGCTCTGCGTTATGAGTTCTACCAGCCCGAGCATGAGCTGCACAACATGCTGGGTGGCTTCGACTCTGCCCTCTACAACCCGGCCGACGCTCCGACAGTGAATCCCGACGGCTCGATCGTGCCCAACACCGGCAACCTCTTAAACGGCATTATCGTCGCCGGGCATAACACTAATGCTGGGGCCAACAGTTCGCCCTATGGCCAGGCGCTATTTCCAAGCCACAAGCATGCCTTTGCCCCTCGCCTGGGATTATCTTGGGATCCCTTCTCGGACGGCAAGATGGCAATTCGTGCCGGATACGGTGTTTTCTACGATCGCTGGGGATCCTACAGCCAGTTTGGGGCGTACAACCCTCCCTTCAACAGCTCCGTGAACATTTTCGGCACTTCGCTTGATAATCCCGGCGGAGTCGCAGGCACAGTTTTTCCGGCGGGTTTAAACACAGCGCTGACCCCGTGGAAATATCCGGGCGTCCAGAAATGGTCCCTGAATGTTCAGCGCGAAGTCGCGCCAGACACAAGTTTTTCCCTCGGGTACGTCGGGACCAAGGGCACGCATCTTCTCGGTTTTTACGACATGAACCAAGGCCAACCCAATGTGAACGTGGCCAACGGGAACGATGGTCCGGATTATTTTCGCCCATACCAGGGCTTTGACCAAATCTCCGCGTATGCGACCATCTTCGATTCCAACTACAACGCGCTGCAGGCCTCGCTCATCCATCGGCTCAAGAATGGAGTGTCCTTCCAGGTGTCCTACACCTACTCGAAAACGCTCACGGATAATCCCGGCCCCAATGGCACCGCGTACACGTCCACATGGCCGCAAGATAGCTACAACATCCGCGCGGAATACGGTCCCGCGGACTTCGACCGGACGCAAATCCTTAGCTTCAACTACTCTTGGGAACTGCCATTCTTTAAGCAAGCGAATGCCGTTACGAAAGCGTTCCTCGGAGGCTGGCAGGTTTCGGGCATAACCGTGTTTCAATCGGGCGCTCCCCTCACGGTGACCTTGCCTAACGACCAGGCAGGTGTGGGCAGCTATAACCAGCGCCCGGACCAGGTTGGGAACCCATTCCAAGCTGGAACCATCGCCGCCAATCCAACCTGCGCTGCACCTTCACAAGTCCATACGATGGCGAGTTGGTTCAACCCATGTGCCTTCGCGTTAAACGCTTTAGGAACATTTGGCGACGAACGTACAGGGGCTCTCCGCGGACCATATTTCCAGGACTGGGACATGGGGCTGGCCAAGAATTTTGCCCTGCGCGAGTCCGTAGGTCTTCAGTTTCAATTGGAGGCTTTCAACGTATTCAACCATCCCAGCTGGGGTCAGCCGAACCTAACTTGGACCGAGGGTTCCCCTCTTGGGACAATTACCAGTGCAACGTCGCCAAGGCTTGTGCAACTGAGCCTGGCCTTGAAATTTTGAGCAGGTTTAGTGTCCTAGCGGCGGAAAGCGCGGCTGACTTCATAATCAAAAATACGGCCGGTGCTAAGTGGGGTCGCAACACAGTGGAATGGGCTTTCTTGTCCCGCACAAAAGCACGGATGAGCTTACCATCCGCCTGAGGGGCAATCGCGTCTGCGTCGTCTCCTTCAGCGGCGAGGAACTGCCGTGCATCCTCAAAGTGGTAGACACGGGTAGGTTCGACATCAATTCTCCCAATCCGGCGTCCGACAATTTCGACCGATAAGCCGACTCCTCCAAAGCGCCAGCCACACAGCCGAGCCACAGTTGAATGTTCCGTCTGACATTGCCCGGGAGTTCGCCCCGCACTATCAGATCCGAGATGGCAAGCCGCCCCCTTGGTTTAAGCACACGAAAGGCCTCCCGCCGCACGCGGCCCATGTCGGCGGAAAGATTGATCACGCTCTTCTGTTTCAGAAACACCAGTCGGAATCAAGAAACAATGTTTCTCCCAAAGAGGCTTTGAGACACGTTGCGACAAACTCGGTTTCGCAGAACAGGCCGAGCGGTACATCAGTTAACGGCAGCGTCTCCACTGAATCCTGATGTGTAAGGAGCGCGGGTAGATGACCTGCATGGATAAGCCTGACTTCTGCGCAGCTCGTCGCTTTGCCCAACACGAGGGTCGCAAGCTGCGCCGGAAGAGAAGTCTGGCAAAACGTTCGACTGGTCCCGGCTACGACTTGTTCCAAGGAGGACGTGTCCCTGAGCAGAATGCGCATGGTCGCTTGCAGATGCGACATCAACATGGAGGCCGACGCCTTTCCCGGATACGTCGCCAAGAATGAAATACCGATCGGCCCAACCCAGCGCGGTATTCCCGTCATTCCTGTTGCTACCCGCGACAAAGCCGGAGTTCTCACAAACCAATTCGCCCACGCCACCACCGACCTATGCCAAATTGCCCAATGGAATACAGAAAACCCCAACTTCAACGTGGGGTGCGTGGGCAAATCCGATGGCATCGTGGTACTGGACTGTGATGTAACGGTTTTGCAACGTCGCATCCAGCACTAGCGGGCTGCATTTTGCACGCATGAGCCATTTACGAAGTTTTAGACAAAGCCTAAGTTGGAGTCGAACAGTGTCGGGGAGGATGCTGTTTGACGGGCGTCCCGTGACTCGATGAGTCCGGGGCGCTTTCGTTCTTGAGACCGTTGTCGCTGTGAGCCCGTCTGCAATGGAACATGTTTTCCCTGTGGTATGTTTTTGCATTGCCGGTCGAATGCTGACTACCTGTATGTCAACGCGAAAGAGAGCTTGGCGGCGAATGCCGCTTCTCCGCTCGCCGTCGGCTAAGTCCCTCTCGTTATGGCAATCCCGGCGGCCGGTAACACAGGGCAACGTCGCGCGCCCCTCGGGCAGGAAAAGTCTGGTTTTGGCATTGGAGTTGCTCTTGTTCTAGCCGATAGCCTGTTGGGTGCCCGAGAGACTCCTTTCTGATTCCCGATTCCCCCCCGAGAAAGCCCCCGATTCGGCAAGATCGCTCACGCGGAACGCCATCTGGCGCTCAACACAGGGAGAACGTGGATGACACTTGAACTGCTCAACCCTCGGCCAACGGGTGCACGTTTGCCTACACGCCAGATGCAGATTTCTCCATGCGGAAGGGACTGTGCGCGGAGACCCCATCGGTGATCCATAATGACAGGGATTGGCTCGACTTTTATAGAGCTGCGGCAATGGAATTCGACCGGAACAAGTTGCCAGCGAGCATCGACGTGGCTGAGAAGGCTATAAAACAACGCTTACGGGGACTGCCGATTGCACACTCCAAGGAGCATCGCAAACTGAAAGATGCCCTCAACAGCCTCGCGGTTCTCAAGAGAATGGTCTAGCACATTTGGCGCATTGAAGCATTTTTCGGTTGGACTGAAATCGAACTACTGCGGGATCGCTCCGTATATCGTGCAACTCCCACTTCGCAATGCTAACGCCCATAACGGTCGTAAAATCCCCATTCACCACAGGCCGTGAAGATTACAGAATTCTTACGCTGCAACGACCGGGCAGGAGGAAAATCTAGGTCTGCCACGTGTCCGATCTGCCATAATCTCCCAGTGTGCGGGCGCTACAGACTTTCGCGGTGAAAGCAGATCGTTGAGGAATATTTCGACTGCTCCTGGGACGAACCGGACTGGAATCCCCGCTACAACATCGCTCCCACGCAGCCTGTTGCCGTCGTTCGGCAGAATCCGAAAGAGCCTGTTCGGGAGTTGTCGCTGATGCGCTGGGGACTGATTCCGTCATGGGCGAAGGACTCGACTGTCGCTGCCCAGATGACCAACGCACGGTCAGAAAC
>Ga0187871_10003177_pt1 | contig 12831 bp, 9 predicted proteins | sample June2016WEW_16_1_FD_132988 | JGI IMG/M metagenome (GOLD analysis project Ga0187871, IMG submission 132988) | Peatland microbial communities from SPRUCE experiment site at the Marcell Experimental Forest, Minnesota, USA - June2016WEW_16_10 | ecosystem: Environmental > Terrestrial > Soil >... | reverse complement strand
GTATCCATATTGGAATGATGGGTGCGTGTTTCGTAGTCCATCGGATCCTGGATGAACTGGAAGCCGGGGATGCCAACAGCGTCAAACGAAAGGTGGTCTGTTCCGCCGGTGTTGCGGTTGGTTATGGTGGTCACGCCGAGGTCGCGGAGCGGGGCGATCCATTGCTCGAAGATGTGGTCCACTGCGGCATTGCCCTGGGTGTAAATGCCGCGAGCCCGGCCCGTTCCGTTGTCCACGTTGAAATAGGCGGAAATGAGTTTCTGCTCGGGTTTGAGAGCTAGCGGCCCGGCCGCCTTCCTCATGAATTCCGGCATCGCCACCTGATCGGGGGCAGTGGAGAGCGGGAAGCTGCCGAAATGTTAGTTTGCGTAACCCTTGCTGCCGAAGAGTCCTTCTTCCTCGCCGGACCATAGAGCGACGCGGATGGTTCGCCGCGGCTTGACCTTGAGCGCGTTCAGGATGCGCATCACTTCCATGGCCACGATCGAGCCTGCGCCGTTATCGGTGGCGCCGGTGCCCGCGATCCAGCTATCCAGGTGGCCGCCGACCATGACTACTTCATCCTTAAGCTTGGGATCGGTTCCGGGAATTTCGGCGATGGTGTCGAAGCCGTGCTGGTGGTCGCCGGTGAACTTGGTTTCGACGTTCATTTCGATCGAGACCGGAACGTGGTTTTCGAGCAGCCGAAAGACGCGGCCGTAGCTCTCAATCTGGGTGACCACTACGGGAAATGGGACAGCGGTGTCCCGGTGATACGGAGTGCGGCCGAGCGCCGCTCCGTTGTCGTCGAAGATGATGCCGGTGCCACCGCCATTCTTGGCGTCGCGGCTGGGAACGATAACGCCAGCGACCTTTTCCTCGGTGAGGAACGGAAGGAGCTTGCTCGTAAGCTTGGTTCGCTTGAGATAGCGTTCGATGCGCGCCTGCATATCCGCGTCGCCGCCCTCCAGGGGTAGGGACTCCAGATCCTGAAGGTCTTTGTCGGTGTATCGCTCAAAGAAAGGCTTGTCGGGTACTGGCACATCGCGCATGGGGCCGAGCAAGACAATCTTGCCGGAAAGTTTGCCCTTGTACTTGGCGATGTCGCTCTCGTCGGTGATCACCGCGGCGATAGCCTGCGCAGTGATCGGGCCGTTGGTGGAAGGCGACCACGGGGTGGCTTGGGCCAGGAAGATGGCGGTATCGGGTTCGGTCATTCGAACCCAGGTGTTGAGCTGCTGCCAGCCCATCCCGAACTCGCCCCAGTCTTCCAGGTGCGCGTTGACGCAACCCATCTTGGTGAGCTGGTCGCGTGTCCAGGCATTAGCCTTCGCCATGTTGGGCGAACCCGTCAGGCGCGGTCCGATTCCGTCGGCGAGGCCTCCGGCGTAGTCCATCACGTGGGAGTGCTGCAGGCCCTCTTCGCGAATGGCATTGTACGCGTTCAGGTCGAGCGACTCGGTGGCGGGCTGCTGCATTTGGTAGTCGTCCCAGCCAGCATGTTGCTCCTCTGTTTTGGCGGACTTCTTGTCCGTCGCGTTGGACAGAGCTGCACCCGCCGCGAGCACGAATGCCGCGGCGAGAGCCAGGATGCGTCTTGGAGCCATGAACATTGCCTCCTGCTAAGGGGACCTCGTTTTGACGTAAAAAGGCGGCACCATTGTACGCGATCGCTTGATGGTGAACTCGGAAAAACGGGACGGAATGGAGGCTGGTCTGCGGTCTACTGTTTTCGGGGATTATTCTGGTACAGTGCTGCGGCCGGGTCGCGTGGGGGCTCGATCCGGCTTACCTGGCGAAATTGGGGCTACGGCGCCCCCGCTGACTGGCCTGGGCCACCCGGACACTATACATTGAGTCTTTGGAACGGGGCCTTTGGCGCGGCTTTGGCTTGTGTAAGTTTTTCCTGCTCCGCTGCGTACTAGTCTATGGATGCGCCGAGACCAGATCGGATGAGCGCGCCGGGCAAGACGGAACCGACGGAGGCTGTTGCACGGGCGCGGGCAGGGGATGCCGACGCCTGGGGCGAGCTTTACCGGGAGTTCGCGCCCGCTATATTCCGGTTTTGCCGGAGGGCGTTGCCTACCCGGGAAGACGCGGAAGACGCCACCATGGAAATCTTCATGAAGTTGCGAGACAAGCTGATCCAATACGACGAAACCCGATCCTTTAGCGCCTGGCTCTACAAAGTGGCCGCCAACCATTGCTGGGACCTGCTGCGGCGGCGCAAAATCCGGCAAGACAAAGAGACCGATGATGTGGCGGATGTGCCTTTGGAGCATCCAGACCCCAACCAACTTGATCGAATGATCGAACAGAGCACCAGTGATGAGGTGCGGCGCGCGCTGGGCAAGTTGGGGGCGCGGGCGCGCATGGCGCTGGTGATGCGCTACTACTCGGACATGAGTTACGACGAAATTGCCGATGCGCTGGGAGTGCGGCGCGCCTTTGTGGGCGTGGTGCTGCTGCGCGCGCGGCATGAACTGCGGCAGGCGCTGGGCGAAACGGGAGCGCTGGCGGCGGGAGGAGCTTCGTGAACGACAACGACAATCCGCTGGGTGGCCCACCGTTGGGCGACCAGGCGACACCACATCTTGACGAAATGGCTTGCCTGCTCTATATCGAGCGGCAACTGGACCGCGCGCGGGCGCAGGAAGTGTCGGCGCACACGCAGGAGTGCAACGCGTGCCGGACGCTGCTGCGGGCGATGGAGCGGGAATCACGGCTGCTGACGCGGGCCATGCTCGAGGAAGACGAGGCGCTGCCGTTGCGGCTGGCGCAATTCCAGGAGCGTGCGCGCCGGTCGATGCAATGGATCTGGGGCGTTTTGTTCGGGCTGGCGGCGACGGGCGTGTACGCGCTGTATACCGGGTATATCGAGCCTTGGCAGGACCAACTGGCGAAGGCGGGCTTTGGGAGCACGAGCTTGCTGAATCTACTGATTTTTCAAGGCGTGTTCTGGAAAGGATGGCAATCCGTGATCACTCTGCTGGAGGTGGTGGCGATGCTTACCGTGGGTGGCTTCGGTTTGGCATTCTTCCGCAGGCGGTTGCTGCGGCGGGGCTCGGCACTGGCATTGGTGCTGACGGGGTTCTGCGCGCTAGGAGCGCTGGTGGTGCCTCCGTCGGCCTCGGCGCAGGACGTGCGCAAGGCCGACGCTGTCGAAATCCGATCGGGTGAAACGGTCAAAGGCGATCTGTTCTTGTTCTGCCATCGCGCGCGCATTGATGGGACCGTGGATGGCGATGTCTTTCTGTTCACCCAGGACGCCAGCGTGGGAGGACACGTAACGGGTGACGTAATCGCTTTCGCGCAGTCGTTGCGCATCACCGGCGTGGTGGACGGGAATATTCGATCTTTCGCCAACAATGTCACCGTTACGGGCACCGTTACGCGCAACGTGCTGGCGTTCAACGAGCTTGTGAATGTGGACCCGACCGGGAAAATTGGTGGCAGCCTGACGACGTTTACGCAGAGCCTGAATCTCGATGGTCAAGTGGGTCGCAACATTCTTACATTTGTCGGGCAGGGGACGATTTCGGGCACCGTGGATGGCAGGATCGACGCCAAGGGCGGTAATCTGCGGATCAATGGACCGGCCAAGGTCGGTGGGCCAATTCGCTTCAACGGCGAGAATCCGCCAGAGGTGGCCTCGGATGCGAAGCTGGCTTCTCCGGTGCAATACACAAAGTGGGAGCACAAGCCGAAGTATGAAGAAGGCGGCTATTACATCTGGCAAGTGATTTGGGCGGCGGCGTTCGTGCTCTTTGGATTGGTGCTGTTCCAGTTGATGCCGGCATTTTCCGCGGAATCCGTGGGCAACGTCGAGCATTACGGGGCGTCGTTCGGGCTTGGCGTGCTGGTCTTTTTCGGCGTGCCCATTGCGGCGTTGATTGCCTGCGCGACGGTGGTGGGATTGTTCGTCGGAATTTCAGCGTTCTTTGTGTGGTACGCAACACTGTACTACGCACAGATCATTGTGGGCGCGCTAGTGGGGCAATGGCTGTTGGGGCGAACCCGGGAGGCGTGGCCATTGATTGGCCGGATGGTTGTGGGCGTGATCCTCGTGCGCTTGTGCACGACGGTGCCCCATATCGGAGGCTGGGTAAAGTTTGGCGTGATGTTGTGGGGCACGGGCGCGATTTCGCTGGCGCTGTATCGGCGATTCCAACCCGCCATTTCGGCAGGCCTGCCAGGGGCGCCGATAGTGCCTACGCCGCTGCCTTCGAATACGACGGTTGGTGGGGTAGTGCCCGCCTGACGCGGGCTTGGTAACGTCGGTTGAATCTTGGTAGGGATGGCGGGGACGGCTCGCCGGGCGCTCGCGGGGACGCGCTAAAACACGCCCCAACATTTGGTTTGGTTGATTGGTGATTTAGCATTTTTGGCGAAAATGAATCGGGCCGGTCCTAATCTTCGGGCCGGCCCGTTTGTATTTTGCTGAGGCGACCCGCTCAGGATCAGCTGACCGTGAGCGAAACGGTCGATTGATGCGTTGAGGACCCGGCGGTCCCTGTAATCGTCAGGGTGTAGATTCCCGCGGGGGTGCCCGTTTGCGGGAGGCCACTGCAACTCATCTGGGAGAGAGCCAAGAGCACGGCGAAGGTCCAAGCGAGCTTCCTGGCAGCGGGCTGACGGCGTGCCACCCAAGCGGCCAGCGCGACCAGGATGAACGCGACAAGCCAGACAGGGATCGCCAAGGGCGGCCCCGTGCGGAAGGAATCTGTTCGGGGCGCGGCCATGGTGGCCATGGTGCGCGCGACGGTTACGATGGAGCCTGTGGAAGTGGCGCCGCTCGCGGTGGGTGTCACGCTGGTAGGCGATAGAGTGCAGGTGGAGTCCGCCGGGGCGCCTGTGCAGGCCAACGCGACCGGAGTTGTAAAGCCGTTTAGGGCGGTAACCGTCACCGTGAAGCTGACGGTGCTCCCGGCGGCCACGCTGGCCGACGACGGCGATACGGCAATACTGAAATCGGGACCTCCGGTTGTGCCGGTACCAGTGAGCGCGGCGGTTTGCGGGCTGCTGGGGTCGCTGTCGGCCACGCTTAGGGTTGCGGTGGCTGTGCCGGCCGCCGTAGGAGTGAAGGTGACGCTGATAGTGCAGTTTGCGCCCGCAGCCAGAGTGGTTCCGCAGGTGGTGGTTTCCGCGAATAACGATGCCGACGTACCACCGATCGAAACTGCAATGGCGCTCAGAGTGGAGGTGGTGTTGTTGCTAAGGGTTACGATTTTCGCCGGGCTAGTGGTGTTAATGGCCTGGTTGCCAAAGGCGACGGTCGCCGGGGCAAGGAATATGCCGGTGGGCGGTGTGGTGCCGGTGCCTGTAAGCGAGACCGTCTGAGGGCTGCTGGGGTCACTGTCGGTGATGTTGAGCGCAGCGGTTTCCGTGGTCGTCGTAGAGGGCGTGAAGATTATTTGGATGGTGCAGTTCGAATTGGCCGCCAAGGTTGTGGTGCAGGTGGTCGTTCCCTCGGTGAAATCGGCGGCGTTGGGGCCGGTGAACGAAATCGCGATGCCGGTCAGCGCGGACGACGTGTTGTTGTACAAGGTGACGGTCTGCGCAGAGCTTGGTGAGTGCTCGATCTGATTGCCGAACGAGACGAAGGCCGGAGAGACGACGACACCGGTAATCGCGCCCGGCGAAAGTTTGGCCACAAAGCCGTCATTGCTACTGTTGCCGGTAACGGAGTCGGTGATCTGGAAAGCGCCCACCGTGGTGGGAAAGTTGCCGGAGGTAACGCCTACGATGTAGGCATTCGGGGGCGACACGGTGTCCACAGCCACCGAGGAGGCGGCATCGTTGCTTCCCCCAAGATAGGTGGAAAAGAGCACGGTGCTGCCGGTAGGGTTCAGTTCTGAAAGGAAAGCGTTCTGGATGCCGATTTTGGTGGGTTGCGGCGCTCCCGTCGTCACTGGAAAATCGGCGCTGCTAGTGGTTCCCGCGACGTACATATTATTTGAGGAATCGAGAGCGATGCCGAAGCCAAGGTCGGCGCCCGGCTGGGTGAAGCCCACGTTCAAAACGGTTCCGCCAAAATAAGTGGAGTAGGGCACCGAAGCCGCACCGGATTTGGCGGTGTTGATCTGGGCGATGATGGCTTTCTGAGATGGCGTGTTGCTGGTTGTGCTTATCGCTGCAACAGTTGGGAAGCTCGCGGAATAGGTGTAGCCGGTGATGTACGCGGTGCCGCCAGCGGCGGGAACGGCGATGGCGGTTCCTACGTCGCCTGGACTGCTGCCTTGTCCGCTGGCACTTCCGCCAAGGTACGTGGAATAGACGAGCAACGCAGGCTGTGTGGTGTCGATTCTGGCCACGAAGATATTGCCGCTGGAGTTTTTCAGGGTCGTCTGGAATCCGTTCGGCGTTGCCGGCTGAGGGAAGTCCGTCGAAGAGGTGTATCCGACGACGTAGGCGTTGAAGGCGGAATCGACCGCGACTCCCTGTCCGGAATCCTGTTTCGATCCGCCGAGAAACGTGGAGTAGACGAGCGAAGGAATGCCGCTCAGCGTGGGGTTAATGCGCGAGAGAAAGGCGGTGCCGACCTGCGTGGAAGTCGTATTGTTCAAAGTTTGCACGGCCGTCGCCACCACAATCGGAAAGTCCGTTGAGGTGGTGGAACCGGTGATGTAGGCGTTGCCGTTGGTGTCGAGCGCGATGGCGTTGGGGCTATCGGAGCCGCTGCCGCACAGATACGTCGAGTACATCAGGGTCGTGCCGGTCGGATCAAGCTCGGTGAAAAAACCACCGCCACCTTTGTTGGTTGACTGGTACGCGGACGCCGATTTGATCGGGAAATCGTTCGAAGACGTGAATCCGGTGATGTAGGCGTCGCCTGCGGTGTCTACCGCGATGGCGTGCGCTTTATCGCCTGAGCTGCCGCTGCCTCCCAGAAACGTCGAGTAAACCAGGCCGGTGCCGTTTTGCTTGAGTTTGGTGATGAATGCGTTGTTGGAGGTATTGCTTAAGGTTGTCTGCAGAGCGCCTGTCGTGGTCGGGAAGTTCGTCGAACTTGTGTATCCGGTGACGTAGGCGAAGCCGCTGGTGTCGACGGCGATTCCGGTCAAGACCTGATTTGTCGCACCACCCAGATACGTGGAATAAGTGAGAATGGGGTCGATTACCAGAGGCTGGCTGGTGTCGTAGGAAGCGACTTCGATGCCGACAACGCGCGGGCCGCGGTGAACGTAGTTCGCGGCGATCTCCTGGCGCGAATCTGCAATCTGTTGATACGCGCGCGGGCGGTGCAGCGTGAGGTCGCCCGCTGGTGTGGAGAGGATGAGGCCGCCGTGAGAATCGAGTTTGAGTTTATCGGCGCCTTCGATTCGCATGCCGATACCTCGCAGGCTAGCGCCTGGGGCGAGAACGAAGTCGGATTCGAGCTGTCCCTGGTTTCCGTAGTAGACGAGGTCCACGCCGGGATAGACGCCCTGGTATTTCACGCGGGCGAAGCTGGGGACGTTGCGGCGCCACTTTGCGGGATCGTTGCCGATCAGATAGTTGCTTTCACCGGGTTGGAGGTCCAGGGCTTCGGCCTTGGCGTGAGGATTCGCGCCCGCCAAAGCGAGGCGGACGGCAGCGGCGGGATGCTTCGAAGAGTTGGAGTTGGCTGCTGCAGTCAGGCCTGCTGATGGGGCCAGCGGGCTCTCACCGGGCTGCCCATTCAGCAATAGCGTGGCCTCATTGCCGGTCAGGAAAACGGTGTACCCGCTGCCATGCGCCAGGAATTTTACACGCGCGTCGGTCTGGCCCTGGTTAGCCTCGAAATTTAGCGGCAATTTGCCGTAGGCTGCAAGCAACGCGCCACGCTCGGCAGCCGTGTTGGCCGCTGGAGCGACAGGCAGTGCGGGAGTTCTCGAGCGAGAGAGCTTGTGCCGGATTGGCGTAATAGCCAGCATCGCCAGGCACACAAGGCAGAGCGCGAAGAGAATACGTTTCATCGAAAATCCCCCACTTCGCGGACTTCAAACGGCGCAACATCCCAAGAGTGAATCTCGCGCAGAGTCCGGTATTCTGACTGTACTCCCTTGTTATGCGTAATCTGGTGCCAACCGTTGGGCGTATTGCTCAAAATTTTACTGGCGAGCTGACTACAGGTCCGGGGACATGGGGCGCCGAGGGCGTGTGCTATCGTTAGCGGAGCGCACCCGCCTTCGATGCGGTACGCAGGACACAATTTTGCCCAAACGAGCGGCGGCGACATCAAGACGGCGAGAAGAAACCCCTACTCTGGCGAAGTGCGCCCCGGCGGAGCGGGTCTACGTTCCGTTTGAGGAGGACTTGCCGAGGCCGGAAGTCGCTGCAACGGAGAACGAGCGGGTCGCCTTGCGCGATAAGCCTTCGGGGCCTTCTATGGAGGAGGTGTTTGGCCCGGGCGGGCTTCTGGAGCGCTGCATGATCGGTGGGTACGAGCATCGCGCCGCGCAGCTCGAGATGGCGGAGATCGTGCACGATGCGTTTACTTCGAAGCACCATGCAGTCGTCGAAGCCGGGACCGGGACAGGGAAGACGCTGGCGTACCTGTTGCCGGCGATTTGCAGCGGGCGACGCGTGGTGATTTCGACGGCCACCAAATCGTTGCAAGAGCAGCTCTATCAGAAGGATATTCCGTTCCTGCAGAAACATTTCGCGCCGGAGTTGAAGGTCGCGGTGATGAAAGGGCGGTCGAATTTTCTGTGCCGCGTTAAAGCGCACCAGATGGCTGACCAGCCCATGCTGAAAGGGTTGGAAGAAATCGATGCGTTCCGGCAAATCGGCGAGTGGGCGAAGCTGACCGAGACCGGCGATCGCGCGGAGCTTACGTTTTTGCCCGACGATTCCGATCTGTGGACGCGGCTGGATGCGCGGCGCGATACCTGCTCGGGTCAAAAATGTCCGGAGTTCAATCAGTGCTTCGTCACCGCGATGCACCAGCGCGCGAAAGACGCAGACCTGATCATCGTGAATCACCACCTGTTCTTCGCGGATTTGGCGCTCAAGCAAGACGACTTCGGCAGCATCCTGCCGGAATATTCCGCGGTGGTGTTCGACGAAGCGCACGAGATGGAGGATGTCGCCAGCGATTATTTCGGCCGCCAGATTTCGAACTACCGGTTTGAGGAGCTAGCGCGGGACGCCGACCTGACGCTGCGTTTGCTGAAGTTGGGCTCGGCGGCGCTGTTGCGGCGGACGCAGCGGATTCGTGAGAAAAGCCGCACGTTTTTCGACAGCTTCCCGGCGCGCGATGGGCGATTTCCTTTCTCACGGGCGGAACGCGAGGCGTTTCTGGAGGAGCACCGCGAGGCGTACGAGGCGCTCGCGAACGCTCTGAAGGGTCTGGAAACCGAATTTGCGGCGCTGACCCAAAAGCCCGAGGAGCTTACGCGTATCGCGCGGCGCAGCTTTGAACTGCGCCAGGAACTCGCATTCCTGTTTGAATCGAACGAGCGTAATTTTGTTTATTGGTACGAGCGCCGGAACAAGGGCGTGTTCCTTGCGGCCACACCGATTGACGTCAGCCAGATTCTGCGCGAGCACCTGTTTGAAAAGTTTGACACGGTGGTGCTTACTTCGGCCACCCTCACGGTCGGTGGGCGGTTCGAGTACATTCGCCAGCGCGTCGGGCTTGACCATACCAAAGAGAGCGCTCTGCCGCCGGAATTCGATTGGGCCGAGCAGGCCCTGTTGTACACGCCGCGGACTATACCCGACGTGCGCAATCCAGGCTTTGCGCCGGCCGCGGCGGACGAAATCGTCAAGCTTCTGGAACTTACCGAGGGCCGTGCGTTCTGCTTGTTCACCAGCTATTCGCAAATGAACGACTTGTTTGAGCGGGTCAGAAACCGCGTAGGATTTCCCCTGTTGCTGCAGGGGACAGCGCCGCGATCGGTGCTGCTGGAGCGATTCAAGAACACGCCGGGCGCGGTGCTATTTGCGACGTCGAGCTTCTGGCAGGGCGTGGACGTTCCCGGCGACCAGCTTTCCTGCGTGATTGTGGACCGTTTGCCGTTCGCGGTGCCCAGCGATCCCATCGTGGCGGCGCGGGTCAGCGCTTTGCAGGAAGAGGGGCGCAACGCGTTCGCGGAGTTTCAAGTGCCGGCGGCGGTACTGGCGTTGAAACAGGGTTTCGGGCGGCTGATTCGCTCAAAGACCGATCGCGGGGTGCTGGCGCTGCTGGACAGCCGTATTGAACGGATGCCCTATGGTAAAATTTTCTTAGAGTCGTTGCCGCAGTATGCGACGACGCGCGATTTGCGCGATGTGGCGCGGTTTCTAGAGAAGAAACAGAGCAAGGTTTAACGCGGCGGCTGCGGCTTCCTGGTGAGCATTTTGCGCCTGGGTTTCGTCTAAACCCCGCCCTCTGACCCTTCGAGGCTCAGGGTAAAAGAGGGCGACAGGGACGCGAAGGGCGCAGTAGGAAATCAGGGGTCATCGACAGGAATGTTTCAAGTCAGTGTGGAAGAGACGTTTTCGGCGGGGCATGCGCTGCGCGGTTACCGCGGGAAGTGCGAAAACGTGCACGGGCATAACTACCGGGTGCGCGTAACGGTCGAGGGGCCTCAACTCGATTCGATCGGGTTGCTCTGTGATTTTACCGAGGTCAAGCATGTGCTGCGCGAAATTATCGGGGGATTGGACCACCAGTTCATAAACGATCTTGAGCCGTTCCGCACCGTGAATCCGTCGGCGGAAAATCTGGCGAAGTATTTTTACGATGAGGTGACGCGGCGGCTGACGGGTTTGCCCGTTGGGGCGCGGGTTACCGATACCATCGTTTGGGAAACGGATACGGCCAGCGCCCAATACCGGCCTGGAGCATCGTAGAGAAACGCGCAACTTCTAGTATTTACAAAAGGGAAAAATGAATCGAGCGATTTACATCGTTATGGTGCCGGTCCTGCTCGTAGCGCTGGGCTACATCCTGGTTTTTCGGTCCGTGGGCCTGGCGCCGGGATACGCGCGATTGGTTATCGCGATGACCGTATTTTTCGTGGCGATCTGGTGGCTGGCGCGAAAAACCGCGCGCGCCAGGTCCGGTCGGCAATAGGAATCAAGAGCACAGGCCAATGTTCATCACCGAAATTTTCAAATCGATCCAGGGAGAAGGGACCCGCGCCGGTCTTCCGTGCATCTTCGTGCGGCTCACCGGCTGCAACCTTCGCTGCACCTGGTGCGATACCGCCTACGCGTTTCACGGCGGGAAGAAGATGACCGTCGACGAGGTTTGCGAGCGCGTGGATGAATTGTCCGGCCGCGGAGACGCACAGCATGCCTCGACTGCGGCCGTGCCGCTGGTCGAGCTGACCGGAGGCGAGCCCTTGTTGCAGGAGGAGATCTATCGTCTCGCGGAGGTGCTTCTGGCCGACGGCTACACCGTGATGATCGAAACCAGTGGCGAACGGTTCATCGGCCGTCTTCCGGAACATGTGATCAAGATCGTCGATGTGAAGTGCCCGGATTCCGGCGAAGCCGACACATTTGAGGTGCGTAACCTGGAAGCGCTGGGTCGGGACGATGAGGTGAAATTTGTCATTTCCACGCGGCGCGATTATGAATTCGCGCGCGAATTTACCGCCAAGAACCACCTGCACGACCGCGTGCATGAGGTTCTGTTTTCCCCGGTCTTCGACGATCCCGAAGGAAAATGGCAAGGATTGCAGCCTCGGCAACTGGTCGAATGGATTCTCGAGGATAGGCTGCCGGTGCGTCTGGGCCTGCAAATACACAAATTTGTCTGGGACCCGGCTACCAAAGGCGTGTAAGGAAGACGTTTTTGGCGCTGCCGCAGGCGAAGGCTCACTGATGGATTGGCCGATCGAAAGATCGGCCCACAGTCGGAAAACGATGGACGATTTGCGCAAAGCGGTGGTGCTTCTTAGTGGCGGCATGGATTCCTGCGTCAGCGCGGCTATAGCGCGCGAACGACATGGCGCCGCCAACGTCGCGTTGCTGCACGCCGGATACGGTCAGCTCACGCAGGATCGCGAACGACGCGCCTTCACGGAAATCGCCGACTTTTGCGGCATCCAGCAGCGGCTGATCGTCCAACTCGATCACTTTCGCGCGATCGGGGGATCGGCGTTAACGGACAAAAGCATCGCCGTTCCCGAAAACCAGCTCGATACGAGCCCTTCGCATGGCAGCACCATTCCCGTTACGTACGTGCCGTTCCGCAACGCCCATTTTCTTTCCGTGGCGGTGAGCTGGGCTGAGGCCATCGGCGCGGGCGCGATTTACATTGGCGCGGTTGCGGAGGACAGCTCCGGCTATCCCGACTGCAGGCCCGAGTACTACCGCGCGTTTCAAAACGTAATCCGGGAAGGAACGCGTCCGGAGACGCGGATCGAAATCGTCACTCCGGTGATCACGCTGAAGAAGAGCGAAATTATCCGGCGCGGCGTCCAGCTGGGTGCGCCGCTGCATCTCACCTGGTCGTGCTATCAAAGCGAGGACGCGGCGTGCGGCGTTTGTGACAGCTGCTTGCTGAGGCTGAAGGCGTTTGCCGAAGCTGGAGTTGCGGATCCGGTACCGTACCGACGGACGGTGGCGGCGCACTGAGTGGCGTTGCGCTTGGAATCCGCCGCAAATTGGAGATAATAGGGCGCATGCCGCCCGGGGGGACTTCGGGTAGGAGCCTTCCCGTGACAAAAAGGAGATTCGAGCATGAAGCTATCAAAGTTGCGCGCTTCGCGGTCAAGCTGTGAATTTACTGCTTCGCAGGGGCACTTTCAGGTGAACGCTCTACGTTCGAGCGGAAATAAATCCTGGTTATATGCCGTGCTGCTCGCCGTGACGCTGCTGTGCGCGATTGCACCACGAGCCGCCGCGCAAATGGATGGCGCACTGAGCGGCAACGTTGTCGACGTGGCCGGGAAG
>Ga0187871_10003176_pt1 | contig 12831 bp, 9 predicted proteins | sample June2016WEW_16_1_FD_132988 | JGI IMG/M metagenome (GOLD analysis project Ga0187871, IMG submission 132988) | Peatland microbial communities from SPRUCE experiment site at the Marcell Experimental Forest, Minnesota, USA - June2016WEW_16_10 | ecosystem: Environmental > Terrestrial > Soil >... | reverse complement strand
CTTGCGAAGTGTAGTAATTCGGTGCTTGGGAAACGGAAGAATAGTAGTCGGGGAAGTGGCATGGGTCGGCTTGCGTTCCGGCATGGCCGCCTCCCGGACAGGCCCCGATGTAAACGGGCGCACAAAAATTGGGGGAACCCCCACAAGTCATTCCTGGTGCCCCATAAACCGCGGTCACGGTGTTCATGTCCGGAGCAAAGATAGTTATCTGGGTATCGCCATCGCCCGAGTAGTTCGCGCCGGGCCATAGCATATTGCTGGGCGCTTGGAATTCGGCAGTCCAGCCCGAGGTACAGTAATAACAACCATTGATGACGTACCAGGGATCGGTCGATTTCGCCCAATACACGCCGGCTGTGTTGTAGCTACCGTATGTAGCTGCATTGAACGCTAACCAAGTGCTTCCCGGTCCGGCAGTCGTACTCGCGCCGCAATCCGTAAGGATGCACTTCCCGAAACCGTTACTGGCCGTTACCGTGCTGGTATTGCCCCACAGGTGATTAAGCACATCAGAGGGCAGACGCTTGCTCGTAATGCTGTTGGGGTTAGACGAATAAGCTGGTGGTGTGTTGGGTTGCTGATTCATCAGAGTGTATTTCTGCGCACCAGCTAGGGCCGCGCTGGCTAACAACGCCGCACTAAGTAAAAATCTTGTTGCACTTAGCATAGCAATGTTCCTCCCGTTTTAGATAAATGCCAAGATGTCTGTCGCACCAACCATGACGGTTGGGTTAACTGCACCGGCGCTACCATTCGCTACTTGTCAAGTACAGCCGGCTCCGAGAGCAACCGCGTGGCCACGGCTACCTCGAACTGCGAGAACACACTGCCCTCGCCTCCTACTCGCTCACATATAAGTGATTCAGGTAATCAGGGACCAATGTGCAGCCGTGCAATTGCTTTTGGTTAGCGTTCGCGGCCCTTTGTTACAGATAGGGCACTCGAACGATTATGTGGCGGCTAATTCTGAGAGAAAGTCGGTAACTCTATCGCTAGACGTCCGGGGGCTGCAGGTTCGATTCCCGCCGGGCTTCCCGCTTCCTAACTTGAGATCACCTTAAGACAACTTTCAAACTTTCGCAAAATAGTAAGGGCAGGGATATCACCACACGCGCCGCTGCTGAACGGACACCCACACAGGCTCGCGAACCGTGACGACTACGGAGGGCATCTTCGGACGGGGTGCTTTGATTATGAGAAGTGAGGAGTGATGTCGCAGCGATGATTCTTTAGTACAGGGGGGCGCAAGGCTCCGGGGAATAACGGAGGCAGACACCGCTACACAACAATCGGCGAGTTGGCGACCTGCGGCCTGGCGGCGAGGGCGCCCCGCGACCCTGCTCTATGGGTTTCTGTACGGCGTTTAATCCCTGGTAGATGAGCATGCCGGCGAGCGAAGTTCGCGGCCCGAGTGCTGGAGGCGAACCCCGTTTCGGGCGAGGAAGAATGTGCTGGGAGTACTGCCAGATTGGTGGCGCAGCTATAATCTTGACTCGGAGGGAAGATGTCCGTAAACGTGAATTGGAAGGGGCTGGAAGAGATTGGCGAGACGCGCATCCTCGACGCTCTCCGCCTTGCACTGAATGCGCTGGACCATCAAGAATCTTCCATAGCGCAAATCGCACGCGCAACCGGGATTCCCCCTTCGTCTCTGAGTTCAATCAAGTGTCACGGACCATACGCGCACAGAAACAAACAAGGGCGAATTTCCAAGAACTCGTAGCGAAAATCCTCGACGTCACCGAGTTCCGCGCCGTCGCTAGCCTAAACCTAGCCCCTCCACCCTCGATAAATACCTCGATCCAATCCGCGCAGCAGCCTAGTCATAGGTGTCCTGAACGTATCGCTGATCCGCAAAAGAGTCTTCAATGTAATTGGCCGACCTGCCTCGATTTGCTGCCACTGTCGCGCCGAAAACCCGTGAGAAATCATGTCTTCCTGGCTAAGCCCATGCGCCCGCCTCAGTTCCTTGATGCGTTTTCCCAGCGCCTGGAAGAATCTCTCTTGATCTACCACGCGCTCCGTTGTGCTGTTCTACGCGCAAAAGTACCACGAGCAGATTAGCTTGGCTCGCGGAGGTTATGTCTTGGGTCTGAAGAACGTGGTTGGCGCGGCGTACCTCCTCTCCTGCCAAATTTGCGGTCTCGTACAGCTCCGGCATTACCGAACTCTCATTGCATTTCGCAGCAGTATTGGTAGCATTTGCTGGTGACAAAAACGCCTACAGCAGCAAGCGAGAAGCTCGACTGTTCGAGACCCACTTTGACATGGAGAAATCGGGGTATGCGTCGCTCACGAAGGATATCGCTGACTTGACCGGCGGATTTGATCCCGGTGTCAACCCGAAGCTCTTTAGTCGCGCATTTCTAATTGTCTCAGCCTTTGTAATTCTGCACTCGCAATCGTGCGCTTATCGCCACATGCGCGAAGGCAATGCCCATGGCTTTTCTGTTGCCTTGCTCCCGGCCATGCTGAAGCACATTTCCCGCTACATCAGCAGCTCCACGCGGACAGAACTTGAAAGCGAGTTGAGGGAAGTGTTGACTCATCTCTCCTGCGCGAAGTTGCTGAACAAGGAATCGTTTGGAAGAGGGGATTGCCTCGGAAAAATCCTGGAGCATTTGTCTGTCTCAGCGGATCGTTCAACGGCCTATGCATTTGTTGTAGGTTCCGCCGAGCAACCTCTGGGCTGCGCCAAAGCGTATCTAGAGCTGGTACAGGCTGTCGATGAGAGCATCCGCAGATGCGCAGATGAGATTGGGTGGTAATCTGTGAGACCATCCCTTATTACCTGTGATACACGTCTATTGGGGCTCGTGATTTTCGGCATCGCCGAACAGGTACTTCGCGCGGGCGTTCGGCGCATGCTCTCGGGGAAACAATGAACTGGAAATCTTTTGGCAGAGCGGTCAGATGGATCTCGCCGATCTCAGTGTTGTTGGCAGGTCTGTGGGGGCCGGCGCCGGTTCGTGCCCAAGCCGGTTCCGTAGCACCGTCGACACAACGCAAGACTAGCAGCCCTTACACTGGCGATCTCTCCGTTTTCGATGCTCCGGGGCGCGATGAGCGCCTGCAGATCAATCGCGTCATGGATATGCTTGGCATCGGGCCCGGCAAAAACGTTGCGGACATCGGTGCCGGATCGGGCTGGTTCACGGTGCGCGCCGCTCGCCGCGTCACGGGATCGGGCACGGTTTATGCTGTGGACATCAACTCGGAGGCAATTCATTACATTGACCAGCGCACGAAAAAAGAGCAACTCCGAAACATAAAGACGATCCTCAGCAAACCCGACGATTCACAGCTCCCATCCGATAGCATCGACGCCGTGCTGCTTCTGAAAACCTACCATGAAGTAGCCCATCCGGTTGTGCTACTCAGGAACCTTCGCTCATCTCTTAAACGAGGAGCCAAGATTGGCATCATTGATCGCAATGGCAACGGAGAAAATCATGGCGTGAGTAAAGACGTGGTCGTTCGCGAAGCAGCCCAAGCCGGATACGAACTGCGCGACTCGCAGGATTTCGTGAAAGCTGACGGCATGGATTATTTTCTGATCTTCACTGCGAAGCCGGATTAGGGCAAGCCTCATTGTGGCCATGACCTCGGCAGAGGATTCCGGTTGTGAGTGATAACGCCTGGTTTCGACAATTACCTCGGGTAGCCGGGCACTGGGGTACGAAACCGCGAAGGGACTCCTCTCGACAACCGGTTAGGACGCCCTCGCTTCACCGCTGACGCAAACACTTCAGCAAAGTTGGTGTTGAAACGCCTAGGCTCATCCTTCCTGGCCGGAACATAACAAGGCCAGCCGCTACGTCCCCGAAAGGATTATGGGGTGCGCACCCCGCAGACTAAGCGGAAGCAGTTAGCATGGGAATCGACAAGATAAAAGAAGGCCGTAATTGCCAGACAGCAGATTCATGCACGCCCCGGGCACGCTGCAAGGTGCTTACAACTCGCCAAGCACCCGGCCTTGACCTGCGTGCTGGGCTCGTTGACTTTCTGAATAGTGCGCCGCTAACATGTTGGCCACGACGATGGGAACTTCTCCCCAACTCGTCGGCCAGACCATCTCGCATTATCGTGTCGTCGAGAAACTAGGCGGTGGCGGGATGGGGGTTGTGTACAAGGCTGAGGACCTAACCCTGCACCGATTTGTCGCCCTAAAGTTTCTGCGGGGTGACGCTGCTAAAGACCCGCAGGCATTGGCGCGCCTTCAGCGGGAAGCGCAAGCAGCTTCTGCGCTAAACCATCCCAACATCTGCACGATCCATGAGATTGAGCAGCAGGGGCAGCCCTTCATCGTCATGGAGTTCTTGGACGGCGTGACACTGAAGCATCGACTCGCGGGGCGCGCACTGGAGACCGAGTTGCTGCTGTCGGTGGCCACCGACATCGCCGACGCCGTGGGAGCAGCCCATGCCAAGGGAATCATTCATCGCGACATCAAGCCCGGTAACATATTTCTCACGAAAGACGGCCATACCAAAGTTCTAGATTTCGGTTTGGCGAAGCTAGACCAATCGTCGCCAGAACAGGTTACCGAGGAGCAGTTTACCAGTCCGGCGAGTGTGGTAGGGACGATGGCCTACATGTCGCCGGAGCAGGTGCGAGGCCGGGAACTTGATCCGCGGACTGATCTTTTCTCGTTCGGTGTAGTCCTTTACGAGATGGCGACCGGACGATTGCCGTTCCGCGGTGAGACGTTTGGCGCAACCGTCGATGCGATTCTGCACGACCTACCGGTTGCGCCCCTGCAGCTAAACCCTGGATTGCCGCCAAAGCTGGAAGAGGTCATTTTCAAGGCCCTGGAAAAGGATCGTGACGTGCGTTATCAGGTCGCATCGGAAATGCGCGCCGACCTAAAGCGGCTGAAGCGCGACACGGAGTCCGCGAAGTTTGTCGGCATCGAAAGCCGCTCCCTCCTACATACGAGCACAACTCAGTCTCCGCCCAAGCCGTGGTACGGACTCAGAGTGTTCGGCCTGTTAAGCCTCGTGCTCGTATTGATTGGAATCGCTGCTTACCTCTTCGTGGGCCGCAAGACGACCGTCGCTCCTTTTCAAAGCATGACCATCGAACGGCTCACAACCAGCGGGACGGTACGGAGCGTTGCCATCTCGCCCGACGGCAAGTACGTGGCCTATGTCACGGCGGAATCGGGAAAGCAGAGCCTCTTGGTGCGACAGACCGCGACCCGCAGCGATATCCAGATTATTCCACCGGCCGAAGACCACCATTTTTTTGGACTTACCTTTTCACCGGATGGGAATTACATCCTCTACGTCCAATCCACGACCGGTTACGGCTCAGGTACGCTTTATTCAACCCCTACACTTGGTGGCCAGTCCCGACAACTAGCGGACAGAGTGAGCTCTCCAGTTGCCTTCTCTCCCGGAGGCCGGCAGTTAGCCTTCGTGAGGGATAATCCCGGGTCAGAGACGTCCCTGGTGGTGACGGAGTCCGATGGCACAGGAGAGCGGCAACTGGCCGCACGAAAGATTCCCAACCCCTTCAGTGAACAAGGTATCTCCTGGTCTCCAGATGGCAAGACCCTCGCCATCGGAGCGTATTCCGGTGGTGAGTGTTACATTGCGACGGTTCAGCTCGCAGGTGGTGTAGTAAAACAGGTCGGTTCCAAAGGCTGGCGTCACGTCTTGCGGGTAGTTTGGCTAGCGGATTCCAGCGGGTTCGTTCTGGGAGCGCAAGATTCAGCGAACGGGCCTATTCAACTGTGGGAGCTTTCCTACCCTGGCGGCCAGGCGCGTAGGATCACCAACGACTTGAACGATTACATCGACCTGGATATGACAGCAGACTCAAGCGCTCTGGTGACAGTGCTGCGGGAGGTGCGCTCGAACCTGTGGGTCGCTACCAGCGCTGCACCTAATCAGGCACAGCAAAACAGTCTCGGAGTTGCGGCGCAAGAGGGAATCTTCGGCCTGGTCTGGACGACTGAGGGGAGCATTGCATACGGATCATTGGCTAGTGGACGCCGGGAGCTTTGGGTAATGGATGCCGATGGGCATCACCGCCGACAATTGACTACTGGAGCCGACCTCCAGTTTTTCTCAACACCGGCATTTTGTCCCGATGGAAGCATCCTGTTTGCGACGGGGGTCTTCGGCGCGGCCAACATTTATCGGATCGGTGCGGACGGCGGCAATTGGAGGCAGTTAACGAGTGAAGGTACCAACGGAGCCCCGTCCTGTTCACCGGATGGAACGTGGGTAATTTTCAACGCCTCGCGGGGGGGAGACTACACACTGTGGCGGGTCCACCTCCAAGGGGGCACTCCAGAGCAACTCACGGATTATGCCTCAACATTCCCAACCGTTTCACCGGATGGAAAATGGATAGCGTTCGACAAGTACGCCCAGCGCGGAATGAACAAAATCGCGGTGATTCCTTTCAGAGGCGGGGAACCGGTTCGAACGTTTGACTATTCGACCTCGGCCGCTCCGGGCTATCCCGTTATACATTGGACCCCGGATAGCCGCGAACTAACGTACGTCCTAGACAAGCAAGGTGTTTCCAATATCTGGGCACAGCCCCTAGATGGCAGCCCACCCAAGCAACTCACGGACTTCGGCGCTGGCTCAATTTACAACTTCGCCTGGTCGTCAGACGGACGGCAACTCGCGATCGCGCGAGGCACTCGGACCGACGACGCAGTCCTCATCCGCAGCTTTCTAAGGTAGCGCAAGAGGAATCGAGCAGGAACACATCGCAAACTTCCGATGAGTCGGCTAACCCGAAGTTATCCGAGTCGCGATCGCTTAGGGAGTCGTCTCAAGTGGCGAAAAATCGCCATTTCACTCATTGAACTTGGGAAGGGGGTTTGAGCTCTGGCCTGTTTGCGTCTACGCACCGGATGAGGATGCCAGCTACGCCGATTGTTTTGCTGGCGCGAGCGCGATTAGCACAACGCTGACAACAACAAGCGCAGGAAACGTCCTCGTCTTTTACGTGCCATAAGTGCGGGTGCTTGGTCGACTGGCGATGAACCGAACTTGTCGGGGTAATGATGGTGCTCCTAGTCGCCGGCGCGTATTGTGGGGTTGTAGCCCTTCGGTCAAGGGGTGCTCACATCACTGTTCGCATTATCGGATCGGCTGGTGGGCTGCCCAGCTGCCGGTCGCAGGTTTTCGAGATTTGATGCACCGGAAGGCAACCCGGCGAAAAAACCACAGTTGGCGAAAAAGTCGCGGTGAAAAACGATGAAAAGGTTGATTTCGTGAAATCCAATTGCACGCCTTGGGTAGGAGCAATCGCAGTAGTCGTCTTGGGATTTTGTGTAGAGTCCTGTACGCACAATTCAGTCCCTGTCTCGGAGGCCGAATATTCCGTCAGAATCGTCGGGCTCTGGCAGGGCGCGGTAGGCGATTTGAAAGAAACTATGTCAATCAATGGTGATGGCTCTTTCGTGTGCGAACTGCATCCTACGGGGTTCCTTGCTAATACTCTTTCTGAAGGTGTGGCAGGTACGATTCGCGGAACGTGGAAAATCACTGGCGCAATTATCACTCTGAGAATTACTGGTGCGGAAAAGGAGACTTTAAGGAACAGGACTGCTTCAAGCACGATCGTGGCGTTCAAGGCGGACGAACTTGTATTGAGATCTGATCGTGGTGAAACCTCGCGCTTCCAGCGAGTGCGCCCTCTTTGAACCGAGTCCCAGAGGAAGACGGAAGCAGAGGCACAAGTGGACGCGAGGGGTGGCATCCCGGCAGCAGTTTGGGGTTCCCTCGGAGGCAAACGGTGTAGCTTAGTGGCTCATTTTGTAGCAAATGTTTCGCGGGCGAAACTGGCGAGTTCACGAGGCACCACGATGCGCAAAACGCCTCAACGGGGCCGCTGGCGACACAGCCTACGATGAAGAACGCGCCAATCCTCTTGGCTAATTGATTTGCTGGGACGAGCGCATCTCTGCAGCAAAGCCGCAAACGCTGGGGTCGATCTTCTGGCAAATTTTATGGATTGAGTCTCTCGCTCCCGAGCGGGCCGCTCATAGACGCAGTCATGCGGCCAATTCCTCCACTATGTAGGCGCTGCGCCCCCCGCGAGATCTCGCGGCAAAATCTTGTCTCAGGCAAGAGCCAGCGAAGATCTGATAAATCCGGCAAAGTCTGTGATAAGGTAAACCGCCACATAGTTCATCATAACCAATCAATGAAATTTTCTTGGGCAGACGCCAACGATGCGGCTGGCGCGCCGGAGATTCGTCGCCGTATGATCATCGGTCATGACTGATTCACGCTGCGACGTCATCATCGTCGGGGGAGGCATCGTCGGCCTCGCCGTCGCGCTCGAGGTCACGAAGCGCTTCCCTGATCTGCGCGTGCTATTGCTGGAGAAAGAAGATCGGGTGGGCCAGCATCAGAGTAGCCACAACAGCGGCGTCATTCACTCTGGCGTTTACTACAAACCGGGATCGCAGAAGGCCAGCCTATGTGTCGAGGGCGCGCGCGCCATGATCGAATTCTGCCGTAGGCACGACATCCCGCACCTGGTCTGTGGGAAAGTGATTGTGGCCACTCACCGGGACGAATTTCCACGCCTTGAGGAACTGCTGCGCCGCGGTCAGGCGAACGGGCTCACCGGATTGCAACTGATCGGGCCCGAGCGGCTGCGAGAGATCGAGCCCCACGCCTGCGGATTGCGCGCACTGGTCGTTCCCTCCACCGGCATTACTGACTATGCAGTGGTCTGCGAGACATATGCTGGGTTGATTCGTACCCAAGGTGGAACCATTCTGACGTCCACTGCCGTGACCGGCTTGCGGCACCTCCCGAGTGAAGTCGTGGTCGAAACCAGCAGCGGGTCATTCTCCGCGACTTATCTGATCAACTGCGCGGGACTGTTCAGCGACCGCATCGCCGGCATGGATGGCGGAAAGCCGGACGTCATCATCGTCCCCTTTCGTGGCGAGTACTACGATCTCATTCCCCAGCGGTCGTCGCTGGTGCGAGCGCTCATCTATCCAGTGCCCGATCCACAGTTTCCGTTTCTCGGCGTCCATTTCACGCGACGTGTCAACGGCACGGTGGATGCCGGCCCCAATGCCGTTCTCGCGCTTCGCCGCGAAGGCTACCAGCGCAGCGACTTCAGCCCGCGCGACCTGGCTTCATCGCTGGTTTTTCCCGGATTCTGGCGCATGGCCGCGAAGCATTGGCAGTACGGTCTGGACGAATTTCACCGGTCTTTTTCCAAGGCTGCATTCGTTCGCGCCTTGCAGCGCTTGCTCCCCGATCTGCGCGCAGAGGATTTGATCCCGGGCGGTTCTGGAGTGCGGGCCCAGGCTCTCCGCCGCGATGGTACGCTGGTGGATGATTTTCAGTTTGTCCCTGCGGGACGGATGCTGCACGTACTCAATGTTCCCTCCCCGGCGGCCACAGCTTCCCTGGTCATCGGACGTGAAATCGTAAATACAGCTCAGAGCGGATTGGGATTACAGTAACAATTCAGGTTGGGGTTCTAAATGACGATGAAGAATGATCTATCTGCCGAGAGCCCGCTGAAGTCGGAAACTCGCGTGCGAAAACCGCTATTTCCATTTCTTGACCTGAAGGCCGAGTACGCCACAATGAAGGAACAAACTCTGGCGGCGGTACAAAGTGTTCTGGAGAGCCAGCAATTCATCATGGGCCCGGAGGTCGAGAAATTGGAGGCCGAAATCGCAGGGCTTATCGGTAGCACATTCGCCATTGGCTGTGCGTCAGGGTCGGACGCCATACTGCTTGCCCTGATGGCAGCTGGGGTCGATACCGGCGACGAAGTCATCACCACACCATTCACCTTCGTTGCTACCGCTGGGAGCGTCGCCAGGCTCAAGGCGAAACCTGTCTTCGTCGACATCGACCCGGAAACCTACAATCTTGATTGCAACCAACTTGAAAACGCTTTCACCCGCAAGACGAAGGCGATTATGCCGGTACACCTTTTTGGATTGCCCGCTGAAATGCGCTCGGTCATGGAGATTGCGCGAGCCCACCGCGCAGCGGTTATCGAAGACGCGGCGCAGGCCATTGGTTCCCGCTATCAGGACAAACATGTGGGCAATATCGGCACCTGTGGGTGTTTCAGCTTTTTTCCTTCGAAAAATCTGGGAGGAGCTGGCGACGGAGGCATGATCACTACAAATGATCCGGAGTTTGCCGATCGACTCTCCGTGTTGCGCAACCACGGCGGTCGCGAAAAATATCACTACGAACTGCTCGGGATGAATAGCCGCCTGGATGCGCTGCAAGCCGCGATCTTGCGGGTGAAACTCAGCCAACTGGATCGCTGGACAGACGCTCGCCGCCAAAATGCCACTCGTTACCGGCGTCTGTTTAAGCAAGCGGGCTTGGACAGGCGCATTACCCTACCAGTTGAGCCACAGGGATTGATCCATGTGTACCACCAGTTCGTGATCCGTACGCCGCGGCGTGACGAACTGCGTGACCACCTGCGTAATTCCGGAATACCGAGTGAAATTTATTATCCTCTCCCACTTCACTTGCAACCTGCGTTCGCATACCTGGGTTACGGCCCGGGTTCGTTCTCACACGCTGAAGCCGCGAGCCGGGAAGTCTTGGCGCTCCCCATATTTCCGACAATGACTGAAACCCAACAGAAAGCCGTTGTGGATGCTATTGCGGAGTTCTTTGCGGGCATAGATTAGAGGCACAGGCAGAAGGGGAATTCGTGGGGGTGCGCGGTTGCCGAATCAGGAAATTCGTCTCAGAATTTCTTTTTCTTCGGAGTGTCTGATTCGGAGCTGCGCAACCGGTCCGCGAGATCGTTCAAAGTCTTCAGGGCCTCGATCAGGTCTATTCTGTTCCCCTGAATCGGCGAAGGCGGAGGAGCGAGACTCGGCAAACTACCTCCATCATCCAAATCGAAGTCATGCGCCACCGCATCCACCACGTTTACCCCTACCACCCTCTGCTGGTCGGCAAACGCACTCACCAGACAGTGCTCGCAAATCATATTCACCACTCGCGGAATTCCATTCGAATAACGATAGATCGCCGCCAGCGCCGCAGGATCGAAGAGTTGTTCCCCATTCGAACCCGCGATTCGCAGTCGCTGATTGACGTAAAGCTTGGTTTCACCCAGGGTGAGGGGATAGGTCCGGGCGCGCAACGTGATCCGCTGCCGCAGTTGCCGCAGTTGGGGCTGCTTAATTTTTGTTTCCAATTCCGGTTGTCCTACCAGGACAATCTGCAGCAGTTTGTCCGTGGAGGACTCCACATTCGTCATCATGCGAATCTCTTCCAGCAGTTCTTCCGAGAGGTTTTGCGCCTCATCAACAATCAGAACTGCGGTTTCACCGGCACGATAACGGTCCAGAAGCCAGTTGTAAAACTGAATCAACACTTTACTTTTGGACTTGGCGTCGCAGGGGATGCCGAAGTCCTGCATCATGTAATTGAGGAATTGCGGCACGTCTAAGCGGGAGTTGAAGACAAACGCAGTGGGCACCTGCTGCTCGTGCAATAACTCCAGCAGCTTGTTGATCAGCGTGGTCTTGCCCGTCCCCACTTCGCCGGTCAGCAGGATGAATCCCTTGCGATTTTGAACCCCATGGGTCAGGCAGTCCAGCGCCTCTTGCGTATGCCGCGTCAAGAATAAGTAGTGCGGATCCGGACTTACACTGAACGGATTGGCTCGTAATCCGAAAAATTTCTTGTACATGTTACCGGCTAGACTTTCACATCTCCTTCTCGGAATTGTCTGTTATCTGGCATGGCGGCGGCATTCCACTCGTGATTGCTGTTTTCTGTTCCAGCCGAGAGGGCCATGCGTTTTCCAATCCACTCCGCCGATTCCGACGCTGCGCTGCATAGGTCATCCACTACTTGGGCGACGGCTCGTCTCCGGTCTCGTTCACTTTAGCGGGGAGGTCGGTCCCGGGCGGGCCGAAATACATCTGGTCCAAGTTAGACTTGAAAGATTTGCTGAGCGCAGCGGTCGCATCCTGAACTCGCTGGGATGCTATAGATCGCCGGATCTCCCTACTGGCCTGGACCAAAGGCACCATTTGCTTAGATACGACTTTGTAGATGTAATACCCACTGGAGTCTGCAATCGCATCCGATACCTGCCCAGGCTCCATTTCAAAAACTTTTCGGTGGTCGAGTGGCAATCCGACGGCGGAGATTCTGCCGGTGCTTACAGTGGGAGGTCCCGAGGCGATACCCGCTGCTTCGAACGCTTCCTTCTGGAGTACCTGAAAGTCTTCTCCGGCCGCAGCCCGGGCATGGATCTTTTCAGCTACCTTTAGCATCGCAGAATCGCTTGGGTTGCCGGAGTGCTCCGCGGAAGGAGTCTTCTGCCCTTGCCGAGTCTGCTTCGGAACAAAAATTCGCAGTAGTTCCTCGCGTTCGTACTTGGTCGCATTTTTCTTGTAATACTCCTCGACATCCGAGTCGGAGATATTCTTGACGGCCTGCTCCGTGTAATAGCGATTCAATCTGTCGGTCAAAAGTTGCAAAGAGGTGAACCGCACCTCTTCAGCAAAGGCGGAGTCCTGGTCGAGGCCCAACTCGCGCGCTTTGTTGGCAAACACGAGCAAGTGGGGATATGTCTCAGCCAGCTGGTATTTGACCTTGGCTGACATCTGCGGGTTGAGCGCTTCCGCCAGTTTCTCAAACTGCGCCTTCGTGATGATGGTCTCGCACGTAGAACTTTTGGCTTGGACACTCGATGCAGCAGCACCCGGTGGATGGTCGCATGCACCCTTAATTGTGATTACTGGGCTGTCCGCTGGAACGAGCGCTGCGGAAACGGGTGCCAGTTTGTCGTCGTCGTCATGACGGTGATGCACCGGCGCGTCGGGCG
>Ga0187871_10003168_pt1 | contig 12849 bp, 11 predicted proteins | sample June2016WEW_16_1_FD_132988 | JGI IMG/M metagenome (GOLD analysis project Ga0187871, IMG submission 132988) | Peatland microbial communities from SPRUCE experiment site at the Marcell Experimental Forest, Minnesota, USA - June2016WEW_16_10 | ecosystem: Environmental > Terrestrial > Soil >... | reverse complement strand
GGCGATCCTCATCGACTCCCGCGCCCGGGTCCTCGCCCTGAGCGCCCGCTACCACGACGTCGTGGCCAGCGCGCTCGCCTTCCCCGGCACGGGCGAGGTCATCGCGGTGGTGACCGACGGCGCGGCGCACCCCGTCGCCGGCCTGCCGGCCCGGGGGCTGGGCGAGCTGCCCGCGGACGCGCCCGACGATATCTACCCCACGACCGCGGACTCCCCGGCGTTCTGGCTGTATACCTCGGGGACGACCGGCGCGCCCAAGGGCGCGATGCACCGGCACGGATCCGTCCAGGTGGTGTGCGAGACCTACGGCACCCAGGTGCTCGGGATCACCGCGGATGACCGGTGCCTGTCCGCGGCCAAGGCGTTCTTCGCCTACGGGCTGGGAAACTCGCTGCTGTTCCCGCTGTCGGTCGGCGCGACGACGATCCTCGAACCCGCGCCGTCACGGCCCGACGTGATCGCCGAGCGGGCCCGCGCCTTCGGCGCCACGCTGTTCTTCGCCGGCCCGACGTTCTTCGCGAACATGCTGCGGGTCGGCCTGCCGCCGGACGCGCTGGCCGGAGTCCGGCTGGCCGCCTCGGCCGGGGAGACCCTGCCGGCCGCCTTGTACCAGCGGTGGACCGCGCATTTCGGCGTCGACATCCTCGACGGCATCGGCATGACCGAGATGCTGCATATCTTTCTGTCCAATCGGCCTGGCCGGGTCAAGGCCGGAACGACCGGGGTAGCCGTGCCCGGTTACCACCTTCGCGTCCTCGGCGAGGACGGGCGGGAGGTTCCGCCGGGTACACCAGGAACGTTGTTCGTCCGGGGTGAATCGGCCGCGACCGGGTACTGGTCTCGCTACGACGCCTCACGCCAGGTGTTCCAGGGGGAGTGGCTGCGCACCGGCGACACCTACGTCGTGGACCCGGACGGGTACTACGCCTGCCTGGGGCGCACCGGGGACATGCTCAAGGCCAGCGGGATCTGGGTCTCCCCGGCCGAGGTAGAGTCATGCCTGCTCGCGCACGCCGAGGTCGCCCAGGCGGTGGTGGTGGCCGCGAACGACACCGACGGGCTGGAGAAGCCCGTCGCCTTCGTCCAGCTCAATCCGGGCGCCCTGGCCGACGAGCAGACCCTGATCGAGTTCTGCAAACTCGGCCTGCCCTCGTTCAAGCGGCCGCGCCGGATCGTGTTCGTGACCGGGTACCCGACGACCGCGACCGGCAAGATCCGCCGCGTCGAGCTGCGGGAGGCGGCCGCGGTCATCCTGCAGGCCCTGCCGGACCAGGCCGGACCCGCCGACAAGGTCTCCCGGACCTAGACCTCCCGGAGGGAGCGCCATGCCCGACGAGCTCATCGAAGCGTCCGCGCCTATCGCGGTCATCGGCGCCGGCACCATGGGCGCCGGCATCGCTCAGGTCGCCGCGGTGGCGGGCCACCCGGTCCTGGTGTACGACGCCGTGCCGGGGGCGGCCGAGCGGGCCGTTGGCGGCATCCGCGAACGTGTCGCCGCGCTGGTCGCCAAGGGCCGTCTCGACGTCGATCCGGCTCGCCTGCGGCTGGACGTGGCCCGCGCACTCGACGAACTGGCGCCGGCCCAGTGCGTGGTCGAGGCCGTGGTCGAGGACCTCGCCGTCAAGCAGGCCCTGTTCGCGGACCTGGAAAACGTCGTCACGCCCGGCTGCGTGCTGGCCACCAACACCTCGTCGCTGTCGCCGACCGCGATCGCCGCTGCCCTCAGCCACCCCGGACGGCTGGTAGGCATGCATTTCTTCAACCCGGCTCCGGTGATGCGGCTGGTCGAGGTGGTTAGCGGGCTGGCCACCCGGCCCGAGGTCGCCGCGGCGGTCAGCGAGCTGGCCCGGGCCTGGGGCAAGCAGGTCGTCCGGGCCGCCGCGACACCGGGTTTCATCGTGAACCGCATCGCTCGGCCCTATTACGCCGAAGCCCTTCGGCTGGCCGAGGAACAGGCCGCCGGGCCGGCCACGATCGACGCCGTGCTGACCCAGGCGGGCGGGTTCAGGATGGGTCCGTTCGCGCTGATGGATCTGGTCGGGCAGGACGTGAACGAGGCGGTGACCCGGACGGTCTGGGCGGCCTTCGGGTACGACCCCCGGTTCGCCCCGTCGCTGCTGCAGCGCGCCCTGGTCGAGGCCGGCTGGCTGGGCCGCAAGTCCGGCCGCGGCTGGTACCGCTACGGCGAAGGCGAGCCACCACCACGTCCTGACGCGGCCCCCAGCCGCCCGGCGCCATCCTGGGTCGTCGAGCACGGGCCGTCGCCGCTTCGCGCGCTGCTCGGCCGCTGCCCGGCGGAGGTCCGCGCGGGCGCGGACGGTGACGGAACCGTGGAGCTTCCCAGCGGCGGGCGGCTGGTGCGATGCGACGGGCGCCCGGCGACCGCGCTGGCCACCGAACGCGGCGTACCCGTCGTGGTCGTCGACCGGACGCTGGACGACGCGACCGCCACCGGCATCGCCGTCGCGGCCTGCGACGGCTGCCCGGCTCCGGCTCTTGACGAGGCGGTGGGCCTGCTGCAGGCGGCCGGCCTGGCGGTGTACGTCATCGATGACGTCCCGGGCCTGGTGGTGACCCGCACCGTTGCCATGCTGGTCAACGGGGCCGCCGACGCCAGGCACAAGGAAGTGGCCAGTGCCGCCGACATCGACACCGCCATGCGGCTCGGCACCAACTACCCGCTCGGTCCGCTCGCCTGGGGGCAGAGCTGGGGTCCAGCCACCGTCCTGGCCGTGCTTGACGCACTGCACGCCTGGTACGGCGAGGACCGCTACCGCGCGTCCGCGCTACTGCGCCGGATCGCGGCCGGCGCCGGATCCCTGCTATGAGCCGCGCCGGCTGGAAGGAGAGGCTATGACGCTGACCTGGACCAAGGAGAACTCACCCCGCTGGGATGTCGGCAAGCAGCGCCTCTTCGGCACGGCAGAGCTGGCCGCGGTGGGCCTGGCCGCGCCGCCGCCCGGAGAGCCGGTCGCGAACGAATGGTGGCGGGTGACGGACGGAGAAGAGCTCGCCGGATACGGCTGGCTGGATTCAGAGTGGGGCGACGCGCGGATCACCTTCATTGTCGCCCCCGGTCAGCGCGGCTGCGGGGTCGGTGACTTCATCGCGACGCTGCTGTGAAGGGCCGGGCCGCGAGCAATCAGCATCCACTGGACAACCCGGTCCGCTCTTCGCTGACCGGGCCGCACGCGCGTTTCGCCGAGCGGCGCGGGAACGTGCTGCGTTATGCCGTTGACGTCTCGCCGTTTCTCGCCCTGCCTGACCAGCCGGATGCTGCCGACTGGGCGGACGCGGCCGCGCTGGCCGGTCCGGGTGCTCTCGTGGCGCTGGCGGGTGTGCGGGTGCCGGTGCCGGATTTCTGGCAGGTCACGCTGATCGGCGAGGGAGTCCAGATGGTCGAGGTCGAGGTCGAGGCCGCAGCCGACGGTGAGGCGGTGCGGCTGGGGCCGGGCGATGTGCCGGAGATGCTGGAGCTAGCCGGGCGGACCAAGCCCGGGCCGTTCCTGCCGCGGACGGTGGAGCTCGGCAGCTATCTCGGCATCCGGCGCGGCGGCGCACTGGTCGCGATGGCGGGGGAGCGGCTGCATCCGCCCGGCTGGACCGAGATCAGCGCGGTGTGCACGGACGACGCGTGGCGTGGCCTCGGGTTCGCCTCCCGGCTGGTGCGCGCCCTGGTGGCGGGTATCCGGGCCCGCGGTGAGACGGCGTTCCTGCACGCCCTGGCCGACAACCCGGCGATCGGACTGTATGAGGCCCTGGGGTTCCGGCTACGCCGCGGCACGATGTTCTCCGCCGCCCGGGTGCCCGCGGACCATCCGATGGGCTGAGCGTTCCGTCCAGGCATAGCCGCCAGTTCAGTCGAACGAAGGCTTGCGGTCCCGGCTTCGCTTGAGCTCGAAGAAACCGTCGGCCTCGGCCACCAGCGCCAGGCCGTCCCACAGCCGCCCGGCGGCCTCGCCGCGGGGCGCAGGCGTGATAACCGGGCCGAACAGGGCCCTGCCGCGAACGCGGATGACCGGCGTTCCCACGTCCAGGCCCACTTCGTCGAACGCCTCATGGTGAGAGCTCTTGACCAGCTCGTCGAAGTCCGTGCTCTCAGCAGCACTGGCCAAAGAGGCGGGCAATCCCGTTTCAGCCAGGGCCTCGGGGATCACCTCGGGGTCCTCCCGGCGACCTTGGACGTGAAGCCGGGTCCCGATGGCGGTATACAGCGGCCCGAGGATGGCGGGGCCGCTGTACTGGGCGGCCGCGGCGCAGACCCGTATCGGTCCCCAGGCCCGGCTCATCCGTTCCAGATATTCCTCGCTCAGCCCGCTGCCCTCGTGCTGGACCAGGTTCAGGTAGGCCAGCGACATGATCCGCCAGTCGGCCCGTACCGGCCGGACCTGCTCGACCTCCAGCATCCAGCGGGAGGTGATCCAGGCCCAAGGACACAGCGGATCAAACCAGAACGGCACGTCTTCCTGCGCCTGCAACTGCGACTGTTCTGTCACGTCCACGCCAACGGTGCCCCTCATTTCGGTATTCCCGTTATTCCCGGCTTTCTTAGGGGCATGGCCGAACAAACGGTCCGGCCGCACTAGCCTGGCAGACTGTGTCCGGCACGCGGCACTTATCAGTCGAGATGCACCGAGGGGTACAGCGGGAAGCGGGCCAGGAGGTCGGCTGCCTGCCCGGCGATCTTAGATGCCAGGGCCCCGTCCAGGCTGTACCGCGCCCGCGATGTCCCGCCGTCCGGCCCGGCCGCGGGCCGGGTGCTGGCCAGGACCGTGTCGATCAGGCCGGCGATGTCGTCCATCTCGGCCGGGCCGAGGCCGCGGGTGGTCAGGGCGGGCGTGCCGAGCCGGATGCCGGAGGTATACCAGGCGCCGTTCGGGTCCCGGGGGATGCTGTTGCGGTTGGTGACGATACCCGCGTCCACCAGGGCGGACTCGGCCTGGCGGCCGGTGAGCCGGTACCCGGACACGTCCATCAGGAGCAGGTGATTATCGGTACCGCCGGTCACCAGCGTAACCCCGCGCCGCAGCAGCCCGTCAGCCAGCGCGGCGGCGTTCTCCACGATCCGGCGGGCATAGCCGGCGAACTCGGGGCGGCGCGCCTCGGCCAGCGCGACCGCCTTGGCCGCCATCACGTGCGGCAGCGGCCCGCCCAGGACCATCGGGCAGCCGCGGGCCACATATTCCGCCAGGTCCTCCTCGCACAGCACCATGCCGCCCCGCGGCCCGCGCAGCGACTTGTGCGTGGTGGTGGTGATGATCTGGGCGTGCCCGACCGGGCTGAGATCCCCGGTGAGGACCCCGCCGGCGACCAGGCCGGCGAAGTGCGCCATGTCGGCCATCAAGGTCGCCCCGGTCTCATCGGCGATCTCCCGCATCCGCGCGAAGTCGATCAGCCGGGGGTAGGCGGAGTACCCGGCCAGCAGGATCAGCGGCCGGAACTCCCGCGCGATCGCCCGGACGGCGTCGTAGTCGATCAGGCCAGTGACCGGGTCGGTGCCGTAGCTGGCCTGGTCGAACATCTTGCCGGAGATGTTCGGCCGGAACCCGTGCGTCAGGTGCCCGCCTGCATCCAGGGACATGCCCAGCAGCCGCTGGTTACCCAGCTCATGGCGCAGGGCGGCCCAGTCGTGCTCGCTCAGGTCGTTGACGTGGCGGGCCTGCGCCCGTTGCAAGGCCGGCTTCTCCACCCGCTGCGCCAGGACAGCCCAGAACGCCACCAGGTTGGCGTCGATCCCCGAATGTGGCTGCACGTACGCATACGGCATCTTGAACAGCTCCCGGGCGTGCCCGGCGGCGAGATCCTCGACGGTATCGACATGCTGGCAGCCCGCATAGACCCGCCGGCCCGCAGTCCCCTCGGCGTACTTATCCGACAGCCAGTTGCCCATCGCCAGCAGCACCGCCGGCGAGGCATAATTCTCGCTCGCGATCAGCTTCAGCGCCGTGCGCTGGCTGGCAAGCTCCGCGCCGATCGCATCGGCGACACCAGGCTCGACGGCCCGGACCACCTCCAGCGCGGCGGTGAACGCGGCCGACTCCGGGCTACCCGGGACAGGGACTTCAGGCACGGTGATCATCTCCAAGGAGTGACGGACTTACCGGATGGCGCGACGCGCGGTGGGGGGCGGCAGGGATCTGGTCAGGTGTGCCCGGCGTATTTGGCTGTCCGGGCGCGCTCGGCCGCTATCTCGCGGGCACGGGATGGCAGTTCAGCGCCGACCTTAACGGCGAAGTCCAGGTACGCCTGACGACCCGGCATTTCCTTCAGGCATTTGGTGACGAGCGCGGCGGCCTGGGAAACGTCACCGCGGCGTTCGGCGAGCCTCGCGCGCAGGAAGATGAGTTCCGGTCCGGCGAGCGCCGGGCTGGCGACGAGCCGGTCCAGCAGTTCGTCCTCGAGGGTTCCGGCGAACCGGTCGAGGAGCATCTCGTGCCATGTGGCGAGGTCGTCCGACCGTTCCTTGCGCCGGTAACTGGTCTCATCGAAGGTTCCGTACACGGTGCGCGGTCGCTTGGGATCCGCGTGTCCGGCCGCCTCCAGCGCCTCCAGGTAGGACTCGGCGAACTTCCGCCACATATCTGGCGTCGTAAGCAGCCGGGCAAGCGGAACGGCCAGGAGCGTCTCCTTTTCTGCCACCTGACCATAGCCCCGACGGGTCCAGCCGTAGTCTGCCTCCCAGCGAATGAGCTGCTCTGGCGCACGGCCAGCGAGCGCCGCGAAACCGCCGTGCCGGAATACCGACTCCCACAGCGCGGCCACGGCCTCCGATACCACGAACGTCGCTGCCTCCACCGGATCGTCGGAGTGAAAATAGTCGTATTTCTTCATATCGCAGGCGAGGTCGACAATCTTCGCGACGGCCTGTTGTGCAGGTACGGGGTCGCTGGCCGTCAGGGCCGCCAGCGCATCGGCTGCCAGCCGGCGGAACGTATACCGCCACTTCGACCGTTCGGTGTGGTGCACTCGGCGGTCCCCCGCCATATAGGCACCGTCCTTGGCCAGCTCGACGAAGGTCGTCACCTCGTCCAGGACGCCGACCGGGTCTGGTAGCTCCTTCTTCGGCTTTACTTTCGGCTGATCCTGCGGGCGCAGCTCGTCCTCGATGCGGCTGCGGAGCTGAGCGTTCCCGCGCCAGTAGACGGTCCACAAGATCTTGCGGAGGCGCGCGTCGTCATGCGCTGCTATCGCGGCGTAAAACTCGTCACGGTTCATCCGGTTCGCTGGCATGACACCCCATCGTAGGGCTGGACGGCCGGCTCCCGCAGGGCCAGGCCGGGGCACACCATCTGCCGCCATCATGCCAGGCGGCGAGGATGGCCGGTTGCTCACGGCGCCGAGGAGGGTTGGCGTCTGAACATGTCAATAGTGCAGCGTTCCGGGTCGCCCTTCATCGCTGTATCAAGCGCGCTCTTCAAGCGCGGGCGCTACTGCAGTTGGTCGCGGCGGCGGGTGAGGCAGGCGGTCTCGCCGGTGTTGCCGGCCAGCTCGATGGCCCGGTCGTAGGCCGCGCGTGACTGCTGACTTTGGCCCAGCCGGCGCAGCAGGTCGGCGCGGGTGGCGTAGTAAGCGTGATAGCCGGCCAACGCCTCGGCGAGGCGGTCAACGATGGCCAGTGCCACCTCCGGCCCGTCGAGCTCGGCCAGGGCGATGGCCCGGTTGAGGGCGATGATCGGCGAGGGGTCGAGGCGGACGAGCTGGTCGTAGAGGGCCAGGACCTGAGACCAGTCGGTGTCGCGTACGTCGCGGGCGGAGGTGTGCACGGCGTTGATCGCCGCGAGGATCTGGTAGCGGCCCGGAGCCACCCCGGCGGCGGCAGCGGCGAGGCGCTCGCGCACCAGCCGGTGACCTTCGGCGATCAGTTCCGCGTCCCAGGCCCCACGGTCCTGCTCGTCGAGGGAGACCAGTTCGCCGTTCGCCGAGATCCGCGCGGTGCGGCGGGCCTCGGTGAGCAGCATCAGCGCGAGCAGCCCGGCCACTTCTCCGTCCTGCGGCAGGAGCGCGCGGATCAGGCGGGTGAGCCGGATCGCCTCTGTGGTCAGATCGTGTCGTACGGGGTCGGTGTCGGGGCCGCTGGCCAGGTAGCCCTCGTTGAAGACGAGGTACAGGACGGCGAGGACGCCGGAGACACGAGCCGGCAGATCGTCGGCGGACGGCAGCCGATAGGGGATGCGAGCCGCCTTGATCTTGGCCTTCGCGCGGGTGATCCGCTGCCCCATGGAACTCTCGCCCACCAGGAAGGCGCGGGCGATCTCGGGCACGGTCAGACCGCCGACCATGCGCAGCGTCAGCGCCACGCGGGTCTGCATCGCCAGCGCCGGGTGACAGCAGGTGAAGATCAGCCGCAGCCGGTCGTCGTCGATGGCGCCGAGAGGCTCGGGTGGGGTGTTGTCGTACACCATCTGAGCTTCCTTGTGCTTGTCGTCACGCTTGTTCTCGCGCCGGATCCGGTCGATGGCCTTGCGAACGGCGGTGGTGGTCAGCCAGGCGCCGGGGTTGGGGGGTACGCCGTCGGTCGGCCACCGCTCCACGGCGGTCGTGAACGCCTCGGCGGCCGCCTCCTCGGCGATGTCGAGGTCACCGAAGCGCCTGGTCAGGGCGGCCACCACCCGCGCCCACTCCTCGTGGTGGACCCGGGTGACCGCCTCCTCGACGTCACTCACTGGAACGGCCGTACCTCGATCTTCCGATCGCAGACCTTCGACGCCTCGGCGGCGAGCTTGAGCGCCACATCCAGATCGGGGGCCTCCCACACCCAGACGCCGGCGAGATACTCCTTCGACTCCACGAAAGGCCCGTCGCTGAACACCGCCTGCTCGCCCCGGTTGTCGATGACCGTGGCCGCGTCGGTATCCGCGAGTCCGCCCGCGAATACCCAGTAGCCCTCGGCGATCAGTCGGTCGTTGAACGCGCTGATGGCAGGCCGCCTGTCCGTGCTGCCGGGATTGCTCTTGTCATCGATCACGGAAACCAGGTACCGCATCTAAAGATCATCTCCTGTGGTGTCAAGACAGCGTGGTTCGGTGGTCAGGGACTTCAAGCCGTTGGCGCATACTGCGGGCGCCCGGCAGGCCGGTAGACCTGGATTGTCACGCCCTTGGAGTCGACGCGCGACTCGACCAGGTCGAACGCAAGATCCGGACCGGTCTCCGGGAACAACCGCGCGCCCTGGCCGAGAACCACGGGAACGATGATCAGAGTCATCTCGTCGACCAGATCGTTCTCCAGCAGCCACCGGGTCAGGGCGCCACTGCCGTGCACCTGCAGCTCACCCCCGGGCTTGGCCTTCAGCTCACTGATGGCCGCCGCGAGGTCACCGCGGAGAACGGTCGTGTCCGCCCAACGCGGCGCGGTGAGCGCGGTCGAGGCAACGTACTTGGCGGCCTCGTTCAAAGCCACGCCGATGGGATGTGCGCGCATCTGGTCGATTGATCCCCAGGAGCCGGCGAACAACTCATAGGTGCGCCGGCCGAACAGGAACGCCTCGGCGCGCTGGTAGGTCTGCGTGATGAACGTCCTGGTCTCCTCGTCACCCGCCCCCCGGGCCCATCCGCCGCGCTCGAATCCGTTCCTGCGGTCATCCGACGCACCGCCGTTTCCCTGCATCACTCCATCGAGGGTGACCTGGGTCATGGTCGTCAGCTTCATGATCGCGGTTCCTTCACCTTGGCGCCGCCCCCTTGCGGGCGGCCTCACCCCTGCTACGAACACCACCGCCCCGATCCGACACCCCCTCTCGGACTTCTTTGAAGAACTTTCCGGACGCCGGCCGTCATCGATTCGACAGCACGACAGTGTCGCGGCGACTGGGCTCCGCCTCCTCAAGCGCGCCCAGTGCGGACAAGCTCGTGGACCATATCGATCGCGAAGATCCTGACCAGTGGTGGCGGGCGTCGAACGGCTCGGGCGCGTGGGCAACCTCGTCGGTGGCGTAGCCGCCGAAGCGCTGGATGCGGGCGTCAGGCCGAGCACGGCCCGACGGCGGGGCAGTGCCAGGATGCCGATGGCGCGGAGGCGCTCGCCGAGCTGGGAAGGGGTGATGGCCTGTCCCGGCATGCCGTCCGCACCGCACTGGCCGACCTGCTGCCTGACCACTGAGGTAACCAACCGCAGGTCAGGCCCCTGCTAGGGACGCGCCTCGCCAGGGCGGAGCCCACCCCGCCCAGGTCCAGGCCCTACTCGGACATGCCTCTATCGACACCGCGGCCCGGTACTTCCGCGCCGGATCAGCTGAGAACGCCGTCATCGAGCGTAACTTCGACAACTGACCGCCGGCCTGCTGTGCGGGGGACTCATTCGATTCGGCAAGCGTCTATCTGACGGTAGGCCGGCGTTTCTTACTAACGCCCCGCGTCGGCTCGCCAACGCCACTGGGCCGCCCGGTTGCTGCTCACGCTACAGGAGTTCCAGACCGTCTAGCCGGCCGCAAGGCCCTGTCCCGGGGCTGTGGCCGCGGCGGGCGGGGTGACCTGGCTAAGCAGCTCGCCGATGACGTGGTCGCGGAGCTGGTAGCGGATGATCCGGCCGTCGCGCTCGGTGGTGACGGTGCCGCTGGCGCGCAGGTGGCGCAGGGTCTGGGAGACGGTGGCGTCGCTGATGCCGACGGCGGCGGCGAGATCGGAGACGCTGACCGGGCCGGCCGACCTGATGGCGAGCAGCAGGCGCAGCCGGGTGGGGTCGGCGAGCAGCGCGAACCGCCGCGCCCAGGTGGTGACCTCGGTGGGGTCGCCGAGGCCTTCGATGGCGTCGCAGACTTTCTCCGGGTCGATGATCCGGTGCCCGGCGCGTTCGGCGGGAAGCAGGTGCATGCGGACAGTCTGCCAGAACAACCGCTATACATCTGATTAGCTGATCAGCCTTGACGGTAATGGCGGCCTGTTATACGTTCGCTGGCGCCCCGGGTACCCGTCCGGGGCGGCGCTCAGCCCAGCGAAGTCCGGTGAAAGCCCGGCGCTGTCCCGCAACGGTGAAGCCCCTCCCGCAGGGGATGAGCCCGGTCGCCTGGCTGCGCGCCGACGTGACCAGCCCTCGGAGGAAGGGCGGCCCGCCCGGTGCTCCGGGGCCGCCTGTCCTTCCCGCCCGCAGGAGGCACCGGTGGCACCCCAGACCGTCCAGCGGCACGCGAACCGCGGCAAGCTGACCGGAAGCGAACGAGGCCGGCTCAGCGCCATGGCCCTGGTGGTCCTGGCCCTGAACCTGGGCGGCTGGGGCATCTTCGCCTTCGCGATCGCCCCGCACCATTTCCAGTTCAAGGGCCTCGGCCTGGGCCTGGGCGTGGCGCTGACCGCGTGGACTCTCGGCGCCCGGCACGCCTTCGATGCCGACCACATCTCCGCGATCGACAACACCACCCGCAAGCTGATGGCCGACGGCCGCCGCCCCTTGGGCACCGGGTTCTTCTTCGCCCTCGGCCACTCCTCCATCATCATGGTCGTCGGCGCCGGGCTGGCCATCGCGGCCCGCGCGGTCTTCGGCGCCATGGTCGACCCGAACTCCGGCTATGAGACCCTGGGCGGGGTCATCGGCACCTCGCTGGCCGCGACGTTCCTGTACCTGATCGCCGCGCTCAACCTCGTCGTGCTGGCCGGCATCTTGAAGGTCTTCCGCGGCATGCGGCAGGGCCGGTACGACGAGCTCGAGCTCGAGCGCCAGCTGCAGGCCCGGGGGCTGATGTGGCGGTTCTTCGGCCGGTTCATGCGGTCCATCACCAGGACCTGGCACATGTTCTTCGTCGGGGTCGTGTTCGGCATCGGCTTCGACACCGCCACCGAAGTCCTCCTGCTCGCCGCGACCGCCGCCGCCGCGACCCAGGGCCTGCCGTGGTATGCGGTGCTGTCCCTGCCGCTGCTGTTCGCCGGCGGGATGACCCTGTTCGACACCGCCGACGGCTGCTTCATGAACCTCGCCTACGGCTGGGCGTTCGCCCGCCCCGTCCGCAAGGTCTACTACAACCTGGTCATCACCGGCCTGTCCATCGCGGTGGCGTTCCTCATCGGCACCATCGAGATCTTCGGCCTGCTGTCGGGCGAACTGCACATCCATGGCGGGTTCTGGGACTTCATGGCCAGCTTCAACATCAACAAGGCCGGCTTCGCCATCGCCGGCCTGTTCCTCGCCGTCTGGGCCGTCGCCATCTGCTACTGGAGAATCGCCAAAGTCGAGACCAGATGGGCAACCCAGCCAGCCGCACCCGGGCAGCCGGCCGCGGACGGGCCGCACCCGGCACCCGGAGTCCCCGCTGCCGGCCCCGCCGGACCAGGAACACCATGACTGCGTGATGGGTGCTCACCACGATCGAACGCCCCGTGTGAGCCCGCTCGCTAACCATGATCAGCTGTGCTAACGGCGGGATCCGGTTTGTGGGTGATACGTGGCGCTGGCGGGCTTACGGTGCGGCTTATGCCGGTGGAGTTCCTGACGGATGATGAGGCGGCGGCGTACGGCCGGTACGCGGGGACGCCGTCGCAGGCGGACCTTGACCGCGTGTTCTTCCTCGATGACGAGGACCTGAAGCTGCGACGGGCACCCCACCGCGCTCGGCGATGCCATCGCGATGTACGGGCGGATCTTCAAGACCCTGCACGCCGAGATCCGCGCCGGCCGCCGGCGGCGCGAGTCGCGACGCTGACCCCGCGTTAAGCCGGCGGCGTGCCTGCACCGTGATGCCGCCGTCGTAGACGTGGTCGTGCACCTGGTCCCGTTCCGTCGGCTTCCTCCGCGAACATATAGCCGCTACGCTGACGGATTGCCGTCACCTCCCGGGTGGCGCTCCAAGGGGGTTCGGGGGCAAGCGGCATGAGAGTCGGCATTATCGGGGGATCGATCGCCGGATGCGCGGCGGCGGCGCTC
>Ga0187871_10003165_pt1 | contig 12861 bp, 11 predicted proteins | sample June2016WEW_16_1_FD_132988 | JGI IMG/M metagenome (GOLD analysis project Ga0187871, IMG submission 132988) | Peatland microbial communities from SPRUCE experiment site at the Marcell Experimental Forest, Minnesota, USA - June2016WEW_16_10 | ecosystem: Environmental > Terrestrial > Soil >... | reverse complement strand
GCTGGCCATCGGCCTCTACCTGAAGGGACAGGCCAACACCGGCGAAGATTTCTTCATGGCCGGCCGCGAAATGACCGCGTGGGTCGCAGGCCTCGCCTTCCTGTCGGCAAACCTGGGATCGCTCGAATTGATGGGCTGGGCGGGCAACTCCTACAAATACGGAATCCTCGCCGCGCACTGGTACTGGATCGGCGCCATTCCCTCAATGTTGTTCCTGGCGCTGATCATGATGCCGTTTTACTACGTGTGCAAAACGCACTCGGTGCCCGGCTATCTCAAGCTGCGTTTCGGGCAGGACAGCCAGGCCCTTTCCTCGATTTCATTTGCGCTGATGACGGTTCTGATGAGCGGCATCAACATGTACGCAATGGCTGTTGTCATGAAAGTTGTGCTGGGTTGGGATCTCAACTTCAGCATCATCGTTTCATCGGTGACCGTGGCAATCTATGTCGCCCTGGGCGGCTTACGCTCCGCGATCTTCAATGAAGTGCTCCAGTTTTTTCTGATATGGGCCGGCGCTCTACTCATCCCGATCCTCGGCCTGATCGAAGCCGGCGGGTGGAGCGGACTAAAACTGAAAATTCTGCACAATCTGACGGAGCAACATGCCGCCAATCCCGGCGCGTACACGCACCTGTGGTCAACCTTGGGCAACTTCAGCGATAACCCAATGGGAATCAATTGGGCTGGAATCGTGTTTGGACTCGGCGCCGTGATCGCGATGGGTTATTGGACGACCGACTTCCTCGTCGTGCAGCGCGTTTTGGCTGCGAAAGATCTCCGCTCGGCGGAACTCGCTCCCATCATCGGTGCGGCTTTCAAGATGATGGTTCCTTTCATCGTCATCCTCCCTGGCCTGCTCGGTCTCGCCTTGTTGCGTGACGGCAGTGGCAACTTGCTTCGACTGGTGCCCGCCGACCTGGCGTGGTCTCCAGCGGGTCAGGCGCAGGGACTGCATGGTTACGACGAGGTTCTCCCCCTGATGCTGGCACGCTACTGCGGACCGGGTCTGCTCGGTCTTGGCATTACCGCTCTGATCGCCGGTTTCATGTCCGGCATGGCCGGCAACGTGAGTGCATTCTCCACCGTATGGACTTACGACATCTACGGCGCTCTGATCAACAAGAACGCGACCGACGAAGGCAAGGTCAGGATGGGCCGCTGGGTCACGATTATCGGTGTGGCTATCAGCATCGGTACCGCGTATCTCGTGATGCACGCTCAAAGCATCATGGACTACGTCCAGGCTCTGTTCAGTTTCTTCATTGCCCCGCTGTTCGGCACCGTCATTCTGGGCATGTTGTGGAAGCGGGCGACTAAAGCGGGCGGCTTCTGGGGCTTGCTCGCTGGTACCCTGTCCTCGGTCGGAATGTACATTTGGGGGAAGCTGGATCCCTCATCGGTGCGCTATCTTGCCCTTTCGGATAAAGCTCAGGATCAGGCGCAGAACATGTTCCGCGCCCTGTGGTGCTGGTTAATTTGCGTGATCGTCACCGTGGTTGTCAGCCTGATGACCAAGCCGAAATCCGATGAGGAGTTGAAAGATCTGGTCTACGGCCTGACCCCGATTCCGAAACAGGGGCACGTCAACTGGTTCCAGAGCCCAATCTTCTGGGGAGTTGTGGTGGCCACTGTGTTCATCATCCTGCAAATCATTTTCTGGTAGGAGGAAACCATGAAATCCGGCGGAACGTTATCGATTTGGTTTTTTATCGGCGTATCTTTGGCCGTGAACGGAGCGGTCATCTTCGCCAGAGGAATTTACGAACTGGTGTATCCGCCCGAGCATCAGGTGGTGCTCTATAACTTGCACGCCAACGTTTGGTGGGGCGCGGTGTTGCTGGTTCTCGGCCTGTTTTTCAGCCTGCGTTTTTCGCCTGCGCGCGAACGTGCGCGTATGGCCGCAGAGAAGTCTTAATCAATTCATAGAAGAAGAGGGATCCTTATGTCTGACCAGAAGTTCTCTGAAAAGAAAATGACGATGGGCGTCATCATTGGGAACCGCGGATTTTTTCCCGGCCAGTTGGCGCAGTCCGGGCGCGAGGAAATGATTCAGGCGCTCGCTAAGGCTGGCATGGATTGCGTGGTGCTCAGCCCGGAAGACAGCAAGCACGGCGCCGTTGAGACTCACGACGAAGCCAAGCGCTGCGCCGCCCTGTTCCGCAAGAATAGTAACCTGCTCGACGGCGTGATCGTCTCGCTGCCCAACTTCGGTGACGAGCGCGCCATCGCCGACACTCTGCGGCTCGCCCGCCTCGACGTCCCTGTGCTGGTTCAGGCCACTCCCGATGATGCGTCTAAGATGACCATCCTGCACCGCCGCGACAGTTTCTGCGGAAAAATGTCCGCCTGCAACAACCTCCGGCAGTACGGCATCCCGTATTCGCTGACCAGGCTGCACACGGTCAGTCCCGACTCGAAGGATTTTCAGCACGACCTCGCGTGGTTTGCCGCCGTGTGCCGCGTAGCCAACGGCCTGCGCAACCTGCGTGTGGGTAGCATCGGCGCGCGCCCCACCGCATTCAACACCGTGCGCTACAGCGAGAAACTGCTCGAAGCCCACGGCATTTCGACCGAGACGCTGGACCTGTCCGAAGTCTTCGGCCGCATCGCCAAGTTGAAAGACGATCATGCCGGTGTGCAGGCCAAGCTCGCCGAAATCCACAAGTACGTCACCACCAGCGGCGTCCCCGACGCAGCCCTCATTAAAATGGCCAAGCTCGGCTTCGTCATCGATGACTGGATGAAGCAGACCGACGTGAAAGTCAGCGCCGTGCAGTGCTGGACTTCGATGGAAGAATATTTCGGCGTTGTCCCCTGCACCATCATGAGCATGATGAGCAACAACCTGTTGCCCGCCGCCTGCGAAGTGGACGTATGCGGTACCATCAGCATGCACGCCCTCGCGCTGGCGTCGCAGACTCCCAGCGCATTGCTCGACTGGAACAACAATTACGGTGACGACCCCAACAAGGCCGTCTGCTTCCATTGCAGCAATCTGCCCAAACATTTTTTCCAGGATGTGCGCATGGACTTCCAGGAAATCATCGCCGGCACAGTGGGTAAAGACAACACGTTCGGCACCGTCGTCGGCCGCGTGAAGCCCGGCGCCATGAGCTTCGCGCGCTTCTCGACCGACGACACCGCGGGAGTGATTCGCGGCTACGTCGGCGAAGGCTCGTTCACCACCGACGCGCTGAACACGTTCGGCGGCGTGGGCGTGGTGCAGATTGCCGAGCTGCAGAAGTTGCTGCACTACATCTGCGAAAACGGCTTCGAGCACCACGTGGCGGCAAACTTTTCAACTACCGCCGCCGCCGTCCACGAAGCCGCGTTGCGGTATCTCGGATACCAGATGCACTGGCACGGGAACTAGAGAAACTCTGTCATGTTCGAAGCTCGAAACGAAAACACAGCCGGAAGGAAAAAGAACGCTGTCATTCCGACCGGAGCGGAGCGTAAGCGAGCGTAGTGGAGGAACCTGCTGTTTCCCGCCATCGTTGCGAAAGGTGGCGCCCGCACGGTTCGATGCGAATTTCGTGAGAAGCTAACCATGGCCATCGTCGCGGGAGTAGATTTCGGTACACTCAGCGTTCGCGTTTCCATCGTCGACAGCGAACGCGGCTTGCTGTCCTCCGCGATTTCCGAATACCCGCTGCATCGAAGGCGCGAAGACCCTGATTTCGCCACTCAATCTCACGAAGATCATATGCGCGCCCTGGCCGAGGCCACGCGGCAAGCCGTAAGGTCGGCGGGAATCACCGGCGACCAGGTTCAGTCAATCGCGCTCGATACCACCGGCTCCAGCGTCATCCCCGTCGGCGAGGGCATGATCCCTCTCGACGATTACTACTTGTGGTGCGATCACCGCGCGAAAAAGGAAGCCGCGCAGATTACGGAACTGGCGCGCCAGGAAAACCTGGAAGCGATTCAATGGTGTGGCGGCGTCTACTCCTCGGAGTGGGGATTCGCCAAACTGCTGCACTGGCTGCGCCACAATCCCGAAAAGCGCGCGATGTTCGTCAGCGCGTTTGAGCACTGCGATATGGTGGCGGCCACGCTCTGCGGCATTACCGACGCGAAGCGCGTGAAGCGCAGCGTTTGCGCCATGGGCCACAAGTGGATGTGGAACGCCTCGCTGGGCGGCCTTCCCCCAGAGAGTTTCCTGGTGAAAGTCGATCCCCTGCTGGTAGGAGTGCGTGCGAAACTCGAGGGCGAGTACGCGACGTCCGACAAGATTGCCGGAACTCTCGCGCCGCAGTGGGCGGAGAAGTTCGGTCTGCGCGCGGGCATTCCGATTCCTGTCGGCGCGTTTGACGCCCACTGGGACGCGATCGGAGCGGGCGCGAAAGAGGGCGACGTCGTCAACGTCGTGGGCACCTCGACCTGCATCATCGCGTATGCGCCCAAGGCGCAGTTGATTCCCGGAGTGTGCGGAGTCGTGCCGGGCAGCGTGCATCCTCAGTTTACCGGCATTGAGGCGGGGCTTTCGGCCACAGGCGATATTTTCAGCGCGATCGCCCGCCGCGCGCAGACCACCGTCGAAGAGTTGAGCAAGGGATTGGCGGACTATCGCGCGGGCCAGACGGGCCTGCTCCGCATGACCTGGGACAACGGCGACCGCACCGTGCTCGTGAATCCGAATCTGGGCGGCATGACCTTGGGCTGGAACCTGCTGCACACCGCGCAGGACGAACTGTTCGCGGCCATTGAGGGCACCGCGTTTCATACCCGCGTGATTCTCGACCGCATGAGCGAATATGGCGCGCCCACCCACCGCGTCATCAACGGCGGAGGAATTCCTCAGAGTAATCCTGTGCTCAACCAGGTGTACGCCAATGTGCTAGGCCGTCCCGTGCTGGTTCCAAGCGGCAAAGTGACGGGCGTTGGCTCGGCGATCTTCGCATTCCTTGCGGCAGGAATATTCCCGACGATAGAAGAAGCGCAACGCAAAGTGTGTCCGTCACACATTGTCTACGAGCCACAGCCGAACACGCAGGATGTGTATCGCGAACTGTACGAACTCTATCGCAAGATTTATTTCGAGTTTGGACGCTCGGTTGAAGGGGCAACATTCGGCAACGTGCTGCCGAAGCTAATCAAAATTGCGCGTGGATGAATCGCGGGCGAGGGTTCGCCAAGTCTCAAGGCACACCGGCGGCGGTTCGCGCGATGGTCCATTCCTGGTTCAGCCCGAGTTCAGAGACCCATCTCTCTAAGTAGGATTGGTCCAGCGCTTGCCACCGGAGCCTCAATACAGATGCCGCGTCTTCGATCTGCCGTTGCGATTTCGCTAGTTTTGCCAATTCGAGTTTCGCAATGATCACGTCCTCCGCACTGGCCACAAACAGAGGAAGGGCCTGCAAGTTCACCAACCGGCGACGCGCAAATTCTTCTCGGCTGAAAGGGCGGGACTTGCGAAAGATCAAATCAATTTTCCACCCGGCAATCAAGTCAATCACGTTGAACATCGATTCCCGCTGGTGAGCTTCGAGGGCCGCATCCAAGTCCGCATAGTATTCATGGGCCGGCAGACTTTGCACGAAACTTCGCAGTTGCGCGACAGTTGCCTCGACAACCAGGTCGATGTCTTGAGTCGATCGTGGGGCGCCGTAGTGTGCGCTGGCAAACGATCCAGTGAGCATATAGGCAATGCTGGCTTGATCGAGCGCCGCTGTAATTCTTTGGAATACTTCCGGGATGCTCATCGCAACTTCGCGGGCAGGGGAGCGGGCAGGAAGGCGAGACGCAGCAACTCGCGAGCAACCGCCGCTTCGTCCCACTCTGGGTGATCACGCCGAATCCGCTCTCTGGCCAGATCCCGTGCGAACAGGCTCATCTCGAAGGCCAATAAAAGGCGCTGTTCTCCTGACAGGGCCCGCTGAACCCCGAGCTGAACCTCCTGCGCAGTGCGACTCGTATCGCTGATTGACACAGCAGCATGTTATCACGCAGAGTTGTCGCGAGATTCGCGCCGGGGCTTCGCCTCGGTCCTACTTATCCCCCGGCAATGGCCCCAACGATCAGCAACGGTTCTTTCCCTGACGCAACCGCGTCGGGCAGCGGAGCATCCGGCGGATCGTGCGACAGATCTTCCTGGCAGGCGAAGAAGCGCAGAAACGCCCGCCGCTGCTGCGTAACTTGATCGCGGATCGTCCCGCGCAGCATGGGGTAGCGAGCCTCCAGTGCGTCGAGGACCGCGCGCTGCGTGACCGGACCATCGACCTCGAGTTCAACCTCACGGCCGACGTGCGCCAGCGTACGAAGATGTTGTGGAAGCTCGACTCGAATCACGGCTCACTTCACCGCTGTTTCCTGAATGTAGAGCACCTTCCAGTCGCCGCCCTCATACACCCACACTTCACCGAAAATGCTGTCTGACTTCGCCAGCAGTCCCCCGGACTTGCCCTCGTAGTGCGCCGAATAGGTTACCAGCGCGCTGTGCGCGCCCAGCGATTTCAGGGCAAAATCCCGCAATACGTAGCTGGTGAGTTCAAAGTCGTCGACCATCGCGAGTTCGGCTTTCTTGTCGCCAAAACCGCTGCCGCCTTCTTCCATCTCGCGGAAACCCTCGGCCAGCGCGGCCCCGAGTCCCGTCTTGTTCTTGTCCTTGAAATCTTCCCACACTTTCCGGACCTTCGCTTCCACGGCGGGCATGCCCGAGCTCGTCTTGCCAGCCGGATGCTGCATTTCCTGCGCCGTTGCCGCCGCTGTCAGCAATAACAGGAAGGCAACGGGGGTGAAAATGGCTTTCATGAATATCTCCTGAAGTAAAGCGCATGCGACGCTATCATCTGAACAGTGCCAAGTCAAAAGGCCTGCGTCGACCGGGTTCGTGAAACTCCTGTGCCGATTATCAGCGGGAGGAGTTCACCGCAGCGTCTGCACTTCCACCGAAAGCACGCCCGGCAGGTCGCGAACAATCGGATTCCAGCTGTCTCCGGCGTCGGCCGAGGCGTAGACCTGGCCGCCCGTCGTCCCGAAATAAATGCCGCATTCATCCAGCGAGTCGACGGCCATGGCATCGCGCAACACGTTGACGTAGCAGTTCGCCTGCGGCAGGCCGTTGGTGAGCGCTTCCCATTCATTGCCGCCGGTGCGGCTGCGGTAGACCCGTAGCTTGCCTTCGTGGACGTAATGCTCGCTATCGCTCTTGATGGGCACGACGTAAACCGTTTCCGGCTCGTGCGCATGCACGTCGATGACGAATCCGAAATCCGTGGGTAAATTTCCGCTGATCTTGTTCCACTGGTCGCCCGCGTTGTCCGAGCGCATCACATCCCAGTGCTTCTGCATGAACAGCACTCCGGGGCGCGACGGGTTCATCGCGATGTGATGCACGCAGTGGCCTACCTCGGCGGTCGGGTTCGGAATGTATTTCGAGTAGAGTCCCTGGTTGATCGGCTTCCAGCTCTTGCCTCCGTCGTCGGTGCGAAACGCTCCCGCCGCGGAAATCGCAATATACATGCGGTCGGGGTTGCTGGGATCGAGAATGATGGTGTGCAGGCACATCCCTCCGGCGCCAGGCTGCCACTTCGGCCCTGTGCCGTGGCCGCGCAGGCCGGGGAGTTCGTGCCAGTTCTCACCGCCGTCCGTTGAGCGAAATAGCGCCGCGTCCTCCACTCCGGCGTACACCGTATTGGGGTCGGTCAGCGACGGCTCCAGATGCCAGACCCGCTTGAACTCCCAGGGATGTTGCGTGCCGTCATAAAACTGGTGCGTGGTCAGTGGCGCGCCGGTCTCCGGCGAAACGTCGTAGACGAATTTATTGCTGTCAGACTTGGGCGGGCCGGGAACTGCGGGCACGCCCGGCGGAGTTCCAGGCTGGTGCCAGGTTTTTCCGCCGTCGTCAGAACGCTGCATGATTTGTCCGAACCAGCCGCTGGTTTGCGATGCGTAAATGCGATTGGGATCGGCAGGCGAGCCTTTGAGATGATAAATCTCCCAGCCCGCGAAGTGCGGGCCGCTGACCTCCCAGTTCTGGCGCTTGCCATCGGCGGTCAGAATGAATGCGCCTTTGCGCGTGCCCACCAGGACTCGTACCTTGCTCATGCGGGACTCCTCGTTAACGCGAAATAGTCCTGAGATTCTATCCGAGGGGACGATGCCAGAGTCAACCGCCCAATTTGCCAGTCAGATGGACCGCAGCTAGGGGTGATTTAGGTCACGGCCAGGGGGTTCGCGGCTGAGGTAGTCTGCCTGCATGCGGGAATCAAATGTCGACATGTGCGCGAAGCGCGCCTTGTGGCGCACACTCGCGGCGCTGCTCTTAGCAGTCACAACAACGGGCTGTGCTGTTCGACGAGCACCTTCGCCGGATGTTCTCAAAGATGCCGCCGTCCGAGGGTTCATCGACCTGCAGCCAGGTTGGCGCATAAAGGTCGTCACACCGATCCTCAAATCTGGAGGATATTTCCCCAACATTGCCGCGGAAAAGGAACAAGGCAATATCGTCAGACTCTCGTCGGACGCGGACCTCGTCGGATATGAGACCTCGTACTACAGCGTCAAGCAACGGAAGGATCAGGGAGTGAAAGTCGAAATTGCTTCCGTTTTGCTCACTAAGGAAAGCAAGACCACGAGACAAGACCAGCCTGTGTTGCAGCTGTTTAATCTCCCAAGTACTGTTCGGTTCGTCCGCTTGTTATATCTGCTGCGAGTGAGCGGAGCAGATCACGACATGGCGATTGCAGGAGCTAATACTCCCGGCGTTCTGGACGAGGTAACCGCCAAGATACAAGCCGATCCCACCGAGCAATGCGTAGTGAGCGCCCAGAGCTATTGTAGGTGGGTTCCGAAGGGGGTCGGCGTCCGGGTCGAAAGTCCGAACTTTTGAGCGGCTCCCGCCGATCGCTGATTGCAACATCCCCCATATCTCTCATTGACCTTGACTGTTAATGTTGCGCCGCGTGGTCAGCCGCCGAGCGGTCGCGCTCGTAGACGCGCACATAGTCCACCAGCATGGTCTGCGGAAAAACCGTAGTCGCGTCGGGGTTACCGGGCCATCCGCCGCCGACCGCGACGTTGAGCAGCAGGAAAAATGGATGGTCGTAAACCCACTTCGTCCCCTGGGGCAGTTCGGCGGGAGTGCGCGTCGTGTAGAGATGCTCATCGACGTAGAAACGAATCGCGTCCGGTTGCCACTCGACGGCGAAGACGTGAAAGTCGTCGGCGAAGCGCTGGTCCGCGGGCAGTGCGAACGGAGCGCTGATGCCGTCCTTGCCAGAATATCCCGGGCCGTGAACCGTGCCATGAACCAGCGCGGGCTCTTTGCCGATGTTCTCCATGATGTCGATCTCGCCGCAGTTGGGCCAGCCGGGCTTGTCGACGTCGTTCCCCAGCATCCAGAAAGCAGGCCAGATTCCTTGTCCGCGAGGAATCTTGATGCGGGCCTCGAAGCGGCCGTAGGCCTGCGAAAATTTGCCTTGCGTCTTCAATCGCGCAGAAGTGTAGTTTCGAGTGACGCCGTCCGCGCCGGTATATTTTTCCGCCAAAACTTTGATGACCAGATTGCCATCCTGCTGGGAAGCGTTTTCGAGGCGGGCCGTGTAGTACTCAAGTTCGTTGTTGCCCCAGCCCCCTCCGCCGGTTTCTGTGACCCATTTCGAGGCGTCGACCGCCGAGCCCTTGGGCCCGTTGAACTCGTCGCTCCAGACCAACTTCCAAGCCGGAGCCGCTTGCGAACCGGTGGCCTGTGCCGCCGCTAACGACACTAGGACGCAATTCATGCCCAGCAGAATTATTCCCGACAAAAATGTGTGCAGCCGGACAGACTTCATCTTCGATCTCTCTAAGATTGCGTGAAGTTGGCTCGCGCGAAAAACAGAGAAATCTCGCTCGCGCGATACCTACGTACTATACGCACACTCGGAGATCGATGCCAGGAGGGGCCCACTTCCGACGCGTGGTCCGAAGTGGGCGGTGCAGATATTCTTGAGGTTTTTTTACGCACTTTCGCGAGCGTTCACTTCCGCTTCCGCAGCCGTGTTCGGCAAATTGAAGTATGTGTTCGGACGCTTGGGTGCAACCTTCATCCGGCGCGGCAGAGTGTCCTTCTCAATCTGTCGCAGCATGGTTTCCGCCGCGGACGCTCCCCATTCCGAGAGCCACGCCTGCATGTCATCTCCCAGAGGCTCCAGAAGATTCATGTATTCCAAGTCCACTGAAGCCACGGGCAGATTCAGATCCTGCGGCAGAATTGCATCAATGGCGATTACGCCTTCGATTCCGCGCTGCTGCAACTGCACCGAAATCGTGTTCCACTCTGAGGCACAATCAAAAGTCCCCAGAGCCAGCAGATAACCTCGCCTGTGCAAGAGGCTCTGCACGCCAGCCACGACGCGGGCAACCGGACCGCGGCCAATGTCGGGTGTGATGGCCGCAACCAGGCGCGTTCGTTTAGTTCGCAGCGACCGCGCCCACAGATTCGGACGGTAATTCAACTCCCGTGCGGCGCGAAAGACGCGATCCTTGGTTCGTTGCGGGATCGCCAACGACGCAGGCGTATTGTTCAACACGGCGGAAACCGAGCAAGGTGCGAGCCTCACTCGTTCGGCGACAGTTCGCAGGCTCACTACTTTTTTATCTGGCATATCCCCCTCGTTCTTTTCAGATTTCTCAAACACTCCGGCCCTGCAGTTGAAAGCACTGGCTTTCATCCCGACAACGAGGTCAAAAACAGGGATACCACTCGTGGAACGAACCAAACAGCAAGAAAGTCTGGTCCGTTGTCTGCGACTTTGCAGAAGATTGTAGAAATACTTTGGAGCAGACTGGCCGGATAGTCCAACGCAAAAAATCCATCGTAAAGATCAGTACATCGATGATGTGTCCAGACCCGCCAGCTGCGAAGTAATCGGGTCAGGATGTGCTTGGGCCCTGCGTGGGTTATTCTCACAAGATGGGAAGCAGCCTGCCATCCCGGGATCAGAAGCTGATCCAGATTGTTGATGCCGCGCTGGCCGACGTCACCCGCCGAAGTGGCGAATGGCTGGTCTGCCGGCTAGGCTGCACGCAATGCTGCATCGGCGCGTTTCCTATTAATCAACTCGATGCCCTGCGCTTGCGCCGAGGACTCGCCGATCTCGAACGGTTCGCCCCTGAGCGCGCTGCACGCGTGCGCCAGCGTTCTCGTGAATCAGTTGCGCGGCTCTCGCCCGAGTTCCCCGGAGATCCCGCCACCGGCATCCTGCATGAAGGCGAATCAGCCGAGCAACAGTTCGCCGACTTCGCCAACGATGAGCCATGCCCCGCGCTCGATCCGCTGACGGGAGCGTGCGAACTCTACGAATCGCGCCCCATGACCTGCCGGGTTTTCGGCCCGCCGGTGCGCTCCGAAGATGGCTTGGGGGTTTGCGAGCTCTGCTTTCAAGGAGCGTCCGACGAAGAGATTGCCGCCTGCGAAATGATCCCCGACCCCGCTGACCTGGAATCTCGACTGCTCGCCAACCTCGAAAAAAGTACAGGCGCACGCGGCAACACGATCATCGCCTTCTGCTTGGCATCCTGACCGATTTCGAATCAGGCTTGCAGTTTCTTTTCCAGCTCAGCCCAGCGCGCGTACAGTGTGTCGACTTCGGTCTGTGCTTGCTCCAGTTCCGCGTGAGCAGCCATCAGACGAGCGCTGTCGCTGGCGATCTCCGGATTTTCCGCGGCCACTCGCTTCGCATCCAGCACCAGCTCAGCGGCCGCGACGCGCTCCTCGATGCTGGTATATTCGCGGGCCTCCAGGTACGAGAGTTTCTTTTTCGACGACGCTGCCGGCTCCGTCGGAGTAGTAGCACGCGAACTTTCCCGCGAGCCGGCCTGCGAAGTCTGCTGGCGCTCTGCCTGCCAGGTCTCCCACTGCGAATAGTCTGCAAATCGCTCAGCGCCGCCCTGACCGTCGAGTCCCAGCACCACGGTCGAGACGCGGTCGAGCATGTACCGGTCATGCGTCACCAGGACGAGCGATCCGCGAAACTCGAGCAAGCTTTCCTCCAGTATCTCGAGTGTCGGGATGTCGAGGTCGTTCGTCGGCTCATCCAGCAGAAGCACGTTGCCGCCCGACTTGAGCACTTTCGCGAGATGCACGCGATTGCGCTCGCCGCCGGATAGATCGCCGATGAACTGCTGCTGCTGCACGCCCTTGAAATTGAAGCGGCCGACATAACTGCGCGAGGAGGTCTCGTAGTTTCCGACCTTGATGAGGTCGAGTCCGCCGGAGATCTCCTGCCACACGGTGTTCTTGTCGTTGAGCGCCTGGCGCGATTGATCGACGTAGGCGAGCTTGACGCTCGGACCCACCCGAATCTCGCCGGAATCGGCCTTGTCGAACCCCGCGAGCATGCGGAAGAGCGTGGTTTTGCCGGCGCCGTTCGGGCCGATGATGCCCACGATGCCGCCGGCCGGCAGGTTGAAGCTCAAGGATTCGATGAGCAATCGATCACCGTAGGCCTTGCGCACCTTGCTGCACTCGATTACCAAATCGCCCAACCGATCGCCGGGCGGAATGTAGATCTCGTTGGTCTCGTTGCGCTTCTGGAACTCCTGCGAGGAAAGCTCCTCGAAGCGCTGCAGGCGCGCCTTGGACTTCGCCTGCCGGGCCTTCGGATTGGTGCGCACCCACTCGAGCTCGCGCTTAAGCGTCTTCGCGAGCGCGTCCTGCTGGCGCTCCTCCTGCGCGAGGCGCTGCTCTTTCTGTTCGAGCCACGACGAATAGTTGCCCTGCCAGGGGATGCCGTGACCCCGATCGAGCTCGAGGATCCATTCGGCCACGTTATCGAGGAAGTACCGGTCGTGCGTTACCGCGATCACGGTGCTCGGATACTCCTCGAGAAAATGCTCAAGCCACGCGACCGACTCGGCATCGAGGTGGTTCGT
>Ga0187871_10003160_pt1 | contig 12872 bp, 10 predicted proteins | sample June2016WEW_16_1_FD_132988 | JGI IMG/M metagenome (GOLD analysis project Ga0187871, IMG submission 132988) | Peatland microbial communities from SPRUCE experiment site at the Marcell Experimental Forest, Minnesota, USA - June2016WEW_16_10 | ecosystem: Environmental > Terrestrial > Soil >... | reverse complement strand
GATTATGAAGTACAGCCTTGGCGGCCAGATTGCGTCGCTGTTTTACGGGGACGCCGGGGCCGTTAATCCTCAGTTGACCGAGTTTCTCGGCGCCCCAGTTGTCGATGTAGCCCATGTGGCGGCAGTCACGCCGTCGCCGGGTCTCGGCGTTATCTTTTGCCGGTTTCGCAACCAACTCCGTCTTGCCGTTGTTCATGCCTGTCCCGTGCTCAGCGACACGGAAGCAGCGGAATTTGCGGCGAATCTGCGGCAACGTCTTTTGCACCCGTGACGGAGCGATTCGACATCGCGGTTGTAGGTAGCGGTGCGGCGGGCATCGCTGCCTGCACGGCCAGCGCGCGTGCCGGTGCCCGCACCTTGCTGCTCGATTCCAGCCCCGCCGCTGGCGGCACGGGTGGATTCAGCGGATTGACAACGCTGTGCGGGCTGTACGACCACACGGGTCAATATCTCAATGACGGCTTGTCGCGCGAGTTTGCGGAGGCGGTTGCCGAGACGGCGCCGCTGCAGATGGGACGCGTCTGGGTACTGCCGTACCGGCCGGCGCGCTTCCGCGAGATCGCCGCCCGACTGCTCGCGACCGTGACCACGCGTTGGAACACGCCAGCGTCCGACGTGAAGGTCGAAGGCAACCGCATCGCCAGTCTCAACGATGTCGACGTTCGAGCGGTCATTGATTGCACTGGCACTGCGGCTGTCGCAAGCGCCATCGGTGCGGAGTGTTTGTTTACGGACGACACGACACAAGCACCTGCCGTCGTTTTTCCGCTGAGCAACGTCACCTGCGATTTGAACACCGCAGCGGCAGCGGCACGAGTGTTGATGCCTCTGGCGCGGGCCGGCTTTCCGTTGTTGAGCTTCCACCAAAACCTCGATCCCGAGACCGTGACCGTGAAGTTCAGAGGTTGTCCCGAGCAGGTCTTCCCGGTCATTGAGTTTCTTCGGTGCAACGTTGCCGGTTTCGAGCGCTGCGAGACTCCGCTCGGAGAGTTTGCACAGTCCCAACGCGCAGGCCGCATGATTGTGGGTCGTTACGTCCTGACTGGCGACGATGTCCTCGCCGCGCGCAAGTTCCCCGACGCGGTTGCTCGTTGTGCTTGGCCTATCGAGCAGTGGAGCGCCGATGGCGCGGTGCGGCTTCGTTATGTGGCTGATGGTGATAACTACGGGATCCCCGCACGCAGTTTGCAGGCCGCACACATCGAGAACCTGTTTATGGCCGGCAAAACCATCAGCGCTGATGCCGAGGCGATCGGAAGCGCCCGCGTCATGGGTTGTTGTCTGGCGACCGGTGCGGCGGCTGGTAGGTTGGCCGCACGTTGGATAGAATCGGCCGGTACGGCATGAACGACGCGCACTAGTCTGGACGGGTCCCCCAGAGATTGGAATTGCCGTTAGTCAAAGTCGTGGGGTAGTATCAAAATGGTTAAGGTAAGCGCAGCGATGGCACAGGATCCAGCCGGATCTTCACCTTTGGGGTTCATCTGGAGCAGGAACGGACATTGCCGATAACATAGACGTTCACTGGGAGAGATGTGCTGCATTGCATGACACCGAATTTGGATGAAACACTTCGCTACGCGGCGAAACATTCACCTTTCTACAGAGAAGCGTTCCGTGAGTTGAAGGGCATCCCCCGATTCGAAGATGTACCCATTATAGACAAGCGGACGTTGTCGGAACGGAACCTAGATTTTCTGTGCGTGCCACGAGAGCGGGTGGCCGAGATCGTAACAACCAGCGGGACGACGGGCCATCCAATATTATACATGCTTACCGATGCGGATCTGCGGCGGCTGGGGGAAAACGAACGCCAATCATTCGAATGTGCCGGCCTCACGGCCAGCGACACGGTGTTGGTCGCTGTGACGCTTGATCGCTGTTTCATTGCAGGACTGGCATACTGGCTGGGGTTGCGGCAATTGGGCTGCGCCGTGGCACGCGTCGGGCCATCTTCACCCGTAATGGTGCTGGAGATGATGGATCGGCTGCAGCCCACGGCGATCGTGTCGGTGCCGTCGTTTCTGCGAATGGTGTCGGAAAAGGCGCACGAGACAGGTTTCGATCTTGCAGGCAGTTCCGTGAAGAAACTGGTATGCATCGGGGAGCCAGTGAGGCACGGTGATCTTTCACTGAGTGCTGCTGGACGAGCGATAGAGTCTGACTGGGGCGCACAGGTGTATGCGACCTACGGTGTCACCGAATTGGCCAGTTCGCTGTGTGAGTGCGAGGCCGGTGCCGGCGGACATCTGCATTCCGACTTGTTGCACGTGGAAGTCCTTGACGACGCGGGACGGCCGGTGCCTGACGGCGAGGTGGGTGAGGTGGTAGCGACGACGTTTCAGGTAGAGGCGATGCCGCTGATCCGGTATCGCACCGGCGATTGTGCCGCGATATACCGCGAACGATGTGTATGCGGGCGGACGACACCTCGAATCGGGCCAATCCTCTGTCGCAAGGACCAAAAGCTCAAGGTGAAGGGCACGACGGTGTTCCCTTCGACGTTGCAAGCTGCGCTGGAATCCATTGAGGGTGTGGAGGCGTTTGTGATCGTCGCGCGGACGGAGGGTGCGCTTGGCGATTCGGTCGAAGTGCTCGTGCACGGCCCGGCGTCGGAGGCGGCGCTGCGCGAGGCGCTGCAGGGACGGACGAAAATCGTACCACAGGTTCGCCGCGCTTCTCGCGAGGAGATCGAGGCGATGCAGATGCCGCCCAACGCGCGGAAACGGCGTACGTTCGTGGATTTGCGGTGAAGCCCTGCGTCATCATTCCCTGTTTCAACCATTCCGCCACGGTCGCCGATGTGGCGCGCATGGCGCAGCTATATTGTCCGGTAATCGTCGTGGACGACGGCTCGACCGATCCGCTGCCCGAGGTGCCGGATTTGACCGTGATTCGCTTCGACCAAAACCGCGGCAAAGCGGCGGCTCTGCGAGTTGGTTTCCAGCGCGCTGGTGAGAACGGCTTCACACACGCGATCACAATGGACGCGGATGGCCAGCATTTCGGCGATGACCTACCGCGATTTCTGGCGGCGGCACAAGAGCAGACGGAGGCGCTCCTGGTGGGCGTCCGCGATTTTTACGCTGCTGGTTGTCCGACACATCGGCGACGGTCGAACGCAGTTTCCAGTTTTTGGTTTCGCATCGAGACAGGCGTTCACCTGGGTGATACACAGTGTGGATTTCGCTGTTATCCGCTGACGTTGACGAAGCGATTGAAAACGCGTTCAAGGCGCTATGCCTTCGAGTTGGAGTTCATGGTGCGTGCGTCGTGGGTGGGTACAACGATTGTAGCCGTGCCGGTGAAATGCACGTACCAGCCGGACCAGTTGCGGCTGTCGCATTTCCGGCCCGTTCGAGATCTCGCGCATATCGCAATCATGAACATCGGGCTGGTACTGCAGTCGTGGTGCATTCCCCGAACGCTGCGAGTGGCGTGGTCGTTAGGCGAAGAGAAGTCGTGGCGGAAAACGATCGGAGAGTTTTTTACCGAACACGCGCATGACCCGTGGCGGATGTCGCTGGCGGTGGGGCTGGGATTGTTCTTCGGCATCGTGCCGATCTGGGGTTATCAGATGATTGTGGCGGCAACGGTCGCGCATTTTCTCCGTTTGAACAAGGCGATCACACTGGTTGCGAGTAACATTTCCATCCCGCCCATGGTACCCCTCATCCTTTACGGAGGGATAGCAATTGGTCATTGGCTATTTACCGGCCAAAACCTTGAAGTCGGTTTCTCTCATCGCCAAATGAGCAAGGCCAATGCGCTCCCCTATTTCGGGCAATGGCTTGTGGGCAGCGTGGCGCTCGCCTTGGTGGTCGCGGTGCTGGGAACGGTCACGACTTACGTCATCGCGCGATTGGTTCGGAAGAAGTGAAGGCCGATCTCTACACTCGATTTTATCTGTGGCTTGTAGCGCGTCGGCGATTTGTGCTGGGCATCACGTTGTTGATCGCCGCGGTGAGTGTTGTGATCTCGCGACGGATTGACATGGATGAAGACATTCTCGCCATGTTACCGCAACGCAATGCGCTCGTGGACGAGTTCCGCTACGCGCTCCGCAAGTTTCGCCAGATTGACCGTGTCTATCTCGACGTGGGCATCAATGCCGACGCCCCGGAGGAACTCGCCGCAGCCGCCGAAGCGGTTTTCTCCGCCCTCTCGGCAAACACCGCCTATGTGCGGATTATGTATCGCTTTGACGTCGGTGGGCAGCCGAAGGTGATCGAGTACCTGACCGGTGCGCTGCCCAATCTGTTCACTGAGGCCGACGCGAAGGCGCTCGCGGCGAAACTCGAACCCGCCGAAGTCCGCGCCTACCTCACGACGATGCGCCGTAAGCTCGCCGAGCCGGAGGGCATGGTGCTGAAGGATGTCGTCGCCGCCGATCCTGTAGGCATGAGCGCGCTGGTGTTGAACAAAGTCATGCCGTTGCAAACCGGCTTCGGTGACGCCCAAATCGTGGATGGTCGCGTCACAAGTGGCGATGGCCGTCATGTCCTGCTCATGGCCGAGCCGATATTCCGCTCATCGAATTCTCGCAACAGCGAAGCGCTCGTGAAGGATTTAGTACGGCTGGCCCGCGAAGTGGAAAGTCGTTTTCCCGGAGTTCACGTCGCCATCACGGGTGGGCACCGGATGACGGTGGACAACGCGACGATCATCAAGGCCGATGCAAGTCGGTGCATTTCCATCGGCACGGGAGCAATGTTGATACTGTGTTTGTCGGTATTCCGTCGGCGCTGGCTGGCAATAGTGGCATTTTTGCCATCGATGTTTGGCACGCTGGTCGCGGGCGTGGTGCTCGCGCTCTGCTGGCGACATCTCTCCGCCATTGCGACGGGTTTTGCGTCCATCGCCATCGGCATCACGGTGGATTACGCGGTCTACATTATCTATCACCTCGACAACGCCGCCTGTGTGGACCGCGCGTCCATGGGCCGGTGCGTCGGACGACTGGTGTTTCCGGTCAGCATCGGTGCGCTCACCAGCATCGCAGCGTTTGTCGTCATGACGAGTTCGCCGATGCACGGCTACCAACAAGTCGGCGTTTTTGGCGCGATTGGCGTGGTGTTTTCAGCGGCGTTTGCGCTCGTGATCCTGCCCTTGCTGGTGCCGACCGCGGAAGCCAGTGGGCAGTCGCCGCTGTGGCTGACGCGGTTAATGGAGCGGCTACGCACCTGGCAGTCAACCCGGCAATTGTGGCTGCTGATCGCCACGTTGGTAATGACGGTCGTGACCGCGTGCGGCGTGCCGCGGCTGCGGTTTGAAGGTGACATCACCAAACTCAACGGCATCACCGAGTCCACGCGGCGCGATGAAGAGTTGATCAACCAGACCTGGGGCCGGGCACTGGGCATGACACTGGTCATAGCGCGCGGTGCAACACTGGAGGGCGCGCTGGTGCAGAACGACCACGCCGCTGAAACTCTGGCCCGTAACCCGAATGTGTCCGCTGTGTATTCTCTCGCGTCCGTTTGCCCGTCGAGGGCAACGCAGGAGGCGAACATCCGACGTTGGCATGAGTTCTGGACGCCGATCCGGTGCGCGGCGTTGCGCCAGACGTTGCAGCAGGTCGGCGGAGAACTGGGCTTTCGCGCCGAAGCGTTCGCGAAGTTCTGGCAAACTGTCGAGGGCGATCCGGCATTACTGACGCTGGAGGTTTTTCGCGGCACACCGCTGGAGCAGGCAGTGAACGAGCGGGTTGCGCTCGGAGTGAGCGACAACGCGGTGAGCACGCTCGTCAAACTCAAGGATCGCGCGAACGTCGACAAGCTGCGGCAGGCGTTGCCCGGAATGATCGTGGTCGACCGAAAGGCTTTCACCAATCATATCGCCGGGATGGCGAAGAGAGAGCTGGGCCAGTTCGCATTGTGGATCACTGTCTTGGTGGCCGCGATTCTTTATTTGACGCTCGCCTCGGTCGAGCTGGTCATCGTGACGCTGCTGCCGTTGGCGTTTGGTCTGTTATGGACGCTTGGGGCGATGGGATGGCTAGGGTTACCGATTGATTTAATGAACAGCGTGTTCGTCATCTTCATCATCGGCGTTGGCGAGGATTACACCGTATTCCTGGCAACAAACAGACTGGACGAATGGCGCGGGCGACCGCAGCGGACTGCGGCCACGAACGCCTCAGTGCTGATCTCGGCGCTCATGACCATCTTTGGCTTCGGCGTGCTCGTGCTGGCGAATCATCCGGTGCTGCATTCGATGGGCACAACGGTACTGCTTGGCATGGGCTTCACGGTAATCGCCACGCTGACCCAGACGCCGCTCTACATGGATTTGTTGCTGTTCAAGAATCCGCCGCGCGGCGCGCCGCGCTGGTGGCACTTGATCGGTACGGTGTGGATTGGAGTACATTTGGGCGTGGGCGAACTATTTCTCTTCTACGTGCTGCGTCCGGCGCTGAAAATTATTTCACCATTAACGGCGGACGACAAGCTGCGTCGCGCGACGCGCTGGATGGCGCGCGGCCTCCTCAAGGGATTTCCGTTTGGCAGGCTTGAATTTCAAAACATCACCGCCGACACCTTCGTTAGGCCGGCCATCGTGATCAGCAACCACCAGTCGGCGGTGGACGTGATGCTGTTGGTTGGTCTGCCCGGCGACGTACGCCAGACGGTGAAGAAACGTGTGTTCGACACGCCGATTCTGGGAATCGGCTGCGAACTGCTGGGCCACGTGCTGGTCGAGCCGAACGACCCCGAAACCACCTTGCGACGCTGCCGCGAAAAACTTGGGGAAGGCGCGTCGGTGCATTTTTACCCCGAAGGCACGCGTTCGCACGATGGGTTCGTGCAGCGGTTTCATCGTGGCGCGTTTGAACTGGCGGTGGAACTGAAGCAGGACATTCTGCCCATCGTGCTGTGCGACACTTGGACGGCCATGCCGCGCGACGCATACTGGTTCGAACCCTACCACGTCACAGTGCGGGCGTGGCCCCGGATTACCCCGCAGACTTTTGATTACTCGCAGGGCAGCCTAGCCCTGATGCGCCATTGTGAAGCTGTTGTGCGCGATGCGCTACAGCAACAACTCGATGAGGTCAACACACCGAGCGTGCTCCGCCGCAAAGTGGAACGCCTCTACCGCTACCAGGGGAAATTTGTCGAGCAATTTGTCCATTGGAAAATGAGAATTGACCCGGTATTTGGTTCGCTGGACGGGGCGGTGCCTCGGCAGGGCTTCATTCTCGATCTGGGCTGCGGGTACGGACTAGCAACGCACTGGCTTGCTCATGCCACCGATGGGCGCACATTGCTCGGGGTGGATTATGACGAGGACAAGATTCGCGTGGCCCAGCGCACAGCGACGGATCAGCGCCGCATCAAATTTGAATTGCACGACATTCTCACATGGGAGTATCCGCCGTGCGACACGATCCTTCTGCTGGACGTGTTGCACTATTGGACGCCAGAAATACAGCAACTGATCCTGAACAAAGCACGCCTCGCCCTGCACCCCGGCGGTCGCTTGCTCCTGCGCGACGCCGCACGTGTGAAGAGCATGGAACACCGCCGCGTCGAGCGATGGGAGAGATTTGCTACACGTATCGGCCATAATAAGACGGTGGAAGGTCTGCATTTCTTGACAATCGCCGAACTGAATTCGGCGCTGCAAAAGGCGGGATTCACCCGGTGGGACATCAAACCTGAGGCGCGACGAGATTCAAATGTGCTGTTGATTGCGTCGGTCGAAGCGCCGCAATGTTCTCGCGTATAAACTTTACAAACTCCTCGCGCGGCAGTGGTAGATAGGTGGTGGCCGCAATCGGTTCCCCGAAATACACCTCCACTTTGCGCAATCCCCCGATTGGATGAAAGCCACCCTTCTTGGTCGAGACTAGCTGCATGTTCTCGATGAACACCGGCACAATCGGCACGCGCGCCGCTTGGGCAATGTAGTACAGCCCGGGCTGGCAGGGGCCAATGTCGACACCATTACCGCGCGTACCTTCCGGATAAACGACCAGATTGAATTGGAGACTTGAACGGCCAAACGTCTGCAATTCGTCGATGCGACTGAGATTAAGCTTTCCACGCTCGACCAAGAAGCCAATTCGGCTGCTCAACACTCGCTTGAGCCAGGATGCGTGCCAAACGGTTTTGTCCCCCAGCACCAGGATCGGATAGCACCCCCGCTGCCAAAACAATCCTCCCAACAGGATTGTGTCCAGCAGACTGACATGATTGGCAATGAACAAGTATTTCTCTTCAGGTCGCAGACGTTCCAGCCCGCGCACTCGGCGCAGGTACGGCCAGTCAAACAAGACTCGTGCGCATCCACCGAGGATGCTTTGGGTGATCACCATCCGCCGTGTCGCTTCATGTCGTTCGGGGTCTGTCATCAGTGCCGGGTCCTGGCTTGTTCAAGCAGCAGTTCCAACTCTCGCCGTTCCTTCGCAAACGAGGGCTTGCCCGCCAGCGCGGCGGTAAATGCGTGAGTTGCCTCTTCCTGCCTTCCCAAGGCGAGCAATGCGCGACCTTTGAGCGCGGCGTTTTGGTAGAAGCCGGGGTTAAGAGTCTCAGCCTGCTCGGCTAGGCTCAACGCGGTTGCGGAGTCCCCCTGTTTCAGGGCGTGCTGTGCGTCGCTCAGGCATTTCTGGGCCTGCTCATATCGAGCAAACTCATTCGAAGTGAGCACTGCGTCGGCGGGAACAGTTTGACCCGGCAACTGCCGAGAGAAATCGTTCACGTCAAACGCGACAAACTTGCCGAGCTGGCGCGGTGGTGATGCCGCCCAGATCAGACCATCGGTCAAATCCATTGCCGTGGAGTGCGTTGCAATGAATGCATTCAAAGAGGAGCGGTGACCGTCGCCAGCAAACACGCCGCCAACCAGGTTGCGATCCCGGAGAATCTCCACCGTGCGTGGGATCGTCAGTTTGCCGCGGGAATTCTCAAGCAATTCGCTCATGCGGGTATATCGGGCGCTGGATGTCGACTCCGAGGTGAACTTGACGTTGCGGAGCACATCCTTCAGTCCATCGGTCAAGAAATGGTTGGCGCAGACGATCTCGTCGCCTCTGGACTCGCGGACGTGAGTGCACTCAGGCGTTTTTTCCACCACGATGAACCGGCCATCCACGCGACTCCCGACCAGCCAGAGCGTGGACACGAACACGTGGGCTTCGCGCAAAATCGTCGTAGCCTCAGTGAGATTGTGGGCGTGCTGCAGAATGTCGCGGGCTACCAGTGCTGCCGGCGTGCCGACCTCCTTTGGTAATTCCGACGGCGCGCCGTTGAGAGTCACGGAGACGCCGGCCCGGTTCATGCCGCTGACGACACCGACCATGCCAGCCCACGACAACGAGATGAACGGGATGCCCTCGTCCGGCTCACACATCACGAGGAGACGATCCCGGTCGAAAACCGGATCGGCTTCCCAGTCAAAATTACGGCCGGTGACAAGGTGGCCACCAGCTGTCGCATCGCCCCACGCGCCAAAGGCTGTGCACCCACCGACTGCTACAAGCGGATTGTCGATGAGCATATAGGAAATGTCGTGCGCCGCATGATAGCACAAAACACGAGCAAAATACGGACCAATCTCTGGATGTACGTCAGGACAACCATGGATCATACCAAGCAACTCGATTTGATAACGCAGCGTGACAAACTTCGGCAAGTGACGGTTGCGGTAGACGACGTAGTCCTTCAAAAGTTCCAGTGCCCATTCGTGAGGCACCCAGCGGTGCGCCAGGTTTATGGCAGCATCTTCCAGCCGGTGAATCCGGTCCTGTGTCAACAAGCCATTGGCATATCCTATCTCGAACGGTGTGCCGGTCAAATAAAGCACCGACAACCCTTCGCGCTCGCCAAGCCAGCAACGACCCACCCAGCGTTTGCCGTCATGTTCCACGACGGTTCGTTGCAACACCATCGCCGCTTCCGCCGGCAATGGAGGGGGCCTGGCAAACCAACTGTGCAGCAAAAGCCGGCCGCCCAGCCAGAGCGCTAGGACGACCACGGCCGCGCCAAACAGAATGCGCCGCCACCGTTTCATGTCGCGCTCAGCCTCAACTGGGTTTCACCCGCTGCTTGCACGCCGACAAAGAATCGCGCCTCAGCTAAAAATCCGCTGCCATCCGCGGAGAGTTTCAACTGTAGGCGCACCATTTCGCCAGGCCGGATCGGTCGCTGAAACTTGGCCTTGCGAATAGTGAGGATCCCTAGCGACCTGCCCAGCATCCACTCTGCTGCGGAACGGACCATTTCCAACTGAAAGACGCCGGGTAAGATCGGTTGACCGGGAAAATGGCCGGCGAAGAAAGGCTCCGACGCGTCAAACCGAAAGTCAACCGTCGGAACGCCCTGGGCGTTTGGTCGCGGGCCAGTGCGCCAAACTTTAGCGATCACGTCGCGCATCGTCATTTAGAGGTCGCACCTGCGTAGTCGAACAACTGCGCCGGCAGTGGCCCCGGTTTTGTCTCGACCGTCCGCAACTCCAGGGTGTAGCCGCGATCTTGGACGATGAAATTGGTGCCGTCGAGAGTACGTACATGACACGGTCCGGCGACATTGGCAAACAGGCACATCAGGTCGCGCACCATATACCTTTCGATCCATTCACGTCGCAGTCCCGGGGCCGATCGCATTACATACGCCGAACCGTCGGGCTTAACCAAGACATCGGCTATCACCTGTCCAAGCGATTGCATCACGATCAGTCGCATCCCGTAATACTCACTGAGGGCGAGGTATCCGTCGAGTGTGAACTGCCGCCCACGGATCGTCAGCACCGCCCGCTGAGTTAGAACGGCGGTGGTCGTGATCCGCAGAGGTGAGCGCATCTGTGTGGGGGTGGCGCAACCGATCGACCACATCGCGAGCAACGCGGCAAACATCTGTTCAAGGCGCATGGCGTAACGCAGCTTCCACAGTGGCCAAGTTCAGCGGCTTATTCTGATCGAATGTTCCAACTGGAAACGTCATATTCCGTTGCTCGTTTTGGATCACGATGCTCGTGAAATCGCCCCCCGGCTGCTTCATTAGAATCTCGCGCACAGCTTTGAAGTCCGGATCCATTCGCATCTCGATGGACTCCAGCATTGAGCGGACGTTGGCATCCTTCGGTGTCAACACAATCGCCGCGACGCTGCCGGTCTGGACCGACACCGTGTAATCACTGGTCAACGCATCCAGTTTTCCCTGATGCAGCAATGTCATCTGTTCCATCACCCGCTTTAGCATCTGCGGAAAGCCCAAGTGCAGCTTTTTCCACGAACCATTGGTCCACTCAAACTGCGCCACCGATTTATGGTCACCCAGAAGGATTGACTGGTAGGGTGAGGTCGTCTCCCAGCGGATGCGGTCTGGTTTCTCGATGAACATGACCCCTTCCGACCGCAAGGGTTCGGTAAACAGGCTCAGGTGCCGCTCCTGGACGAACTCCAGGTTTACCGTTTGCAGAGTGGACATCCCGCGCTGGAGTTGCTCGACAATTGGGCGCGCTTCATCCAGAGACAACGGTTGCTGAGCATGGATGGTCATGGGGAACAACAACAGAAATGCGATACAGGTTTTCATTCCAAAATCCGGTCCAATCGCTCCACTTGATAGCCTTCTGCCCTCAGCTTGTCCAAAAGATTCCTCAGCGTGGCGACCAGTCGATCCCCCGGGATGTTCCCATCGTGTAGCAACAGGATCGCGCCCGGTCGCAGCCGGGCGGTTAGCCGCTTCACAATCCGCGTTGGCTTGGACTCCTTCGTGTCCAGACCGCGCGCTGTCCAGCCAACTACCGTCAGCCGCAACGCGCGCGCGGCGCGAAATACCCGCGGATTCGACAAGCCCATTGGTGGACGAAATAATCTTGGCTGCCGGCCGGTGGCGTGCTCGATCACCGTTTGGGCATGCGTCATTTCCGCGCACAGTTGGCGCGTCGTAAGAAAATTCATTCCATTGCTATGATCGTAGGAATGGTTTTCCACTAGATGACCTTCGCGAACGATTCGAGCGGCCAACTCGGGATGGGCGGCGACCTTCTCGCCCACGCAAAAGAACACAACTTTGACTCCCTCTTCCTGCAACGCGTCCAGTAATACAGGCGTCGAACGCGGATCCGGGCCGTCATCAAACGTCAGCGCGACGCACATGCGCTGCCGCGACCCGCGACAGACAAACGGCCCAAACATCTTCCATTGCGGAAACGCTACCCCCAATCCCAGTAAGGCAATCAAGCCCACGCCCACCGCCACCGCCAGCGCCACGCTGCCTGTTAACCACGCCCACACCCACAGCGCCGTAGCCATGCCAAACAAGATGTGATGCCGGCTCATGCCCGTACGCAACACACCGCCTTTGCGCCGCTCGGCGATAAGGTGTACAGCAACACCCCGCCTCTGTTAGCGCGTACCAGTTCGACCGCCTGCGAAAACCCAAATCCCGACGCCGAGTAATGGTCACCGCACAGATGTTTGTACATCCTGTGTTCCAGCGCACGACCGGCCCGCGCCGACAAGGCCGCCACCGCGTCTGCGTACAACCGGTCCAGCGGCGGCCAGCCGCCAGCCCCGCTCAATACCACGTCCACCTGCGCAATATCAACAGCCTCGCCAATCCACTCCGCTTCTTGCTCAGCGTCGAACGGCAACCGGTACCGCCCCAACCGTACCGCAGTCACGTGCGCCAGAGGCGCGAGTGCGTCTGGGTTGCGAACCAGGCGAATGACCGTCGCGCCTTCGCCGGGTGGGGTTGCGTTCTTCCATCGGCTCCAGCGGTGGCCGATGGCCAGCACGTACTTGCTCAACTCGTCCGCCGCACCGACCAGCGCGGTGTCGGCTTCAGATATGGCGAGTTGCTGCACGCCCTGCCAGAGCGCCGCCTCGAATGATATGTCGCGCGCCGTCGGCGCGGAGTTTAGTG
>Ga0187871_10003158_pt1 | contig 12874 bp, 9 predicted proteins | sample June2016WEW_16_1_FD_132988 | JGI IMG/M metagenome (GOLD analysis project Ga0187871, IMG submission 132988) | Peatland microbial communities from SPRUCE experiment site at the Marcell Experimental Forest, Minnesota, USA - June2016WEW_16_10 | ecosystem: Environmental > Terrestrial > Soil >... | reverse complement strand
GCTGGCCCGCCGCGGGTACGACGGCTCGGCTCACCGGGCCCGGCAGGTCGAGCCGTCCTGGCTGACGCGCCGGGACCTGATCCTGGCCATGGACGAGCAGAACCTCGCCGACCTGCGCCAGATGGCCGCGCTGACCGGCGCCGGCGGCGACCGCATCCGGCTGTTCGGGGAGGCCGGTGGCCTGCCGCCCAGCGACCGGGACGGCCTGGACATCCCGGACCCCTACGGCGGCGACGCCGGCGACTTCGGCGCGGTCCTGGATCTCATCGAGACCGCGGCGCGGCACATCACCGCCCAGCTGACCGAGCTGCTGCCCGGCCGCGCCACGGCGTGACGGCCGTGGGGCTCCGGGAGCGGATCGCCGCCGTCGCCGGTACCGGTGTCCGGGACCTGCGCCGGGCCGGCGGCCAGCACGGGTGGCAGCACATCCGCGTCACGCTGGCCGACGGCCGCAAGGCGTTCGCCAAGGTCTCCAGTGCCGACACCGGCCCGGCGCTGGAAGCCGAAGCGCGCGGCCTGCGCTGGCTGGCTGACGCAGTGGCGGTGCCGGTGCCGGCCGTCCTCGGCCAGGACAGCCACGCCCTGGTCCTGTCCTGGATCCCGCCCGGGCCCGCTGACCCGGGTGCGGCCGCCATGTTCGGCCGCGAGCTGGCCGGGCTGCACGCGGCGGGCGCGGTCGGCTACGGCGCCCCCTGGCCCGGGTTCATCGCCAGCCTGCCGCTGGACAACACGCCCTGGCCGGCGTCGCGCGGCTGGGCCGAATGGTACGCCGAGCGGCGGATCGTGCCTTACCTGCGCCGCGCGGCGGACACCGGCACGCTGGGCCGGGACGATGTCCGGCTGGTCGAAATGGTGACCCGGCGGATCAGCGCGCTGGCCGGCCCCGCCGAGCCGCCCAGCCGCATCCACGGCGACTGCTGGTCGGGCAACGTGATGTGGTCGAAGGGCCGGGGCTGGCTCATCGACCCGGCCGCCCACGGCGGCCACCGGGAGACCGACCTTGCCATGCTGGCCCTGTTCGGGGCCCCCCATCTGGAGCACATCATCCGCGCTTATACCGAGACTGCCCCCCTCGCGGACGGCTGGCGGGCGCGGGTCCCGCTGCACCAGCTGCATCCGCTGCTCGTGCACGTCTGCCTGTTCGGCGCCGGCTACCGGGACTCCGCGCTGGCGGCGGCGCGCGCCGCGCTGGCGGCCTGACCGTAGCCGGTTGCTGTTTTTCATTCGTAACGAGCCTGATCCGCGGGCCATCCGAACGCCCCGCGAGACGCCCCTGGCGGGCGTTCCGCCGGACCGGCTCGCGGCCTACCTGCCGAACGAGATGGTTTCGTGGCCGGCCAGACCGTGCTGGGGCTCCTCGTCCGCCTCCGCTTCATCGGTCTCGTCCGCCCGTCCGGCTTCCGGCGCGAGCGGCAGGGTGACGCGGAACGTCGCCCCCTGGCCGGGAGCCGATTCGACGGTGGCGGTCCCGCCGTGCGCGGCGACCAGCGCGCTGACGATGGCCAGGCCGAGGCCGCTGCCGCCGCCGCTCTTGCGGTTCCGGGCCTCGTCAGCGCGGTAGAACCGCTCGAACACCCGCCGCGCCTGCTCGGCGGTGAGCCCTGGCCCCTGGTCGGCGATGTCCAGCACCGCGGCCGGGACCGACGGCGCCGGGCCCCCGGGGTAGCGGGGCGTCCCGGGTAGGTGGCCCGCGCTGAGCCGGACGTCCACCGGTGTCCCGTCCGGCGTGTGGGTGAGCGCGTTGGTCATCAGGTTGCCGATGACCTGCCGCAGCCGGGCCTCGTCGCCGACCACGAGGAAGGCCTTGCCCGGCTCGACGGTGAGTTTGACGGGCCGGTCCGAGGCGATCATCCGGGTGTCCTGCACCGCGTCGGCGGCCAGCACCAGCAGGTCCACCGGCTTGCGCTCGATCGGCCGCTGCTGGTCGAGGCGCGCCAGCAGCAGCAGGTCCTGCACCAGGACGCCCATCCGGGCCGCCTCGCCCTCGACCCGCTGCATGATCCGGTCCAGGTCTTCCGGGGCTAGGCTGCCGCGGCTGCCCTCCTCTCCGGTGGCCACGCCGCCACGCTGCCGGTAGTACTCGGCGAACCCCCGGATCGCGGTCAGCGGCGTGCGCAGCTCGTGGCTCGCGTCCGCGATGAAGCGGCGCATCCGCTCCTCGGACTGGACCGCGGCCTCTTCCGATTCCTCCCGGTCGTGGAACGCCGACTCGATCTGGGCCAGCATGGTGTTGATGGACCGGCCCAGCCGCCCGACCTCGGTCCGCGGGTCCATGTCCGGGACGCGGCGGTCCAGGTGGCCGGCGGCGATCTCCTCGGCGGTTTCCTCGATGTCGTCCAGTGATCGCAGGTTGGTCCGCACCACGGCCACGCTCACCACAGCCAGGCCTAGCATGATGACGAGGCTGACGATGACGTCGAGCTCGGTCAGATACCTGATGGAGCTGGCGAGACTATCGAGACTCTGGCCCACGACCAGGATTGCCTGGGTAGTCTGGCCGGTGGTCGGATCGAGAATTGTTTCGCTCTGGATGATCACCCGCCAGCTGCCCCCACCGCTGGCCGCGGGAACAGTCACCGGCTGATTGCTGTGCGCGTTCAGCCACGATGGGCTGGTGGATATGCGGGGCGGAGCGGTCGTGAGTTGCTGCAGGTTGCCGAAGTTATATGGCTGCCCGTTGGTATTGAGCAGTTCGACGACGTAACCGTTCGGCTCAAACTCCAGCCCGCGCTGAGCGCTGAGCCCACCGCCGTTCACGTTCAGGGCACTGTTGGCTCTGTTTTGGAGGCTCTGCAGCTGCACGTCCGCCTGGTTCAGAAGGTATCCCTGGAACACGGCAATGCTGGTGAAGCTGATGACCGCGAGGGCCAGCGCCACCAGGGCGAGCAGCGCGGTGATCAGCTTGACGCGCAGCGGGGTACGTTGCGACAGCCGCGTCATCGCATTCAGCGGGTGCCGGAGCACGCTTTCCGTGCCAGCCCCCGATCCGGCCCGAGCCATAACAGTCAGGCTCCTACGAGGACGGCAGCCTGAGCACGTAGCCGACCCCGCGCAGAGTGTGGATCAGTCGCGGCTCGACGGTGTCGATCTTGCGGCGCAGCACGGACACGTAGGATTCCACGATGCCGGTGTCGCCCCGGAAATCGTAGTCCCACACGTGATCCAGGATCTGCATCTTGGACAGCACCCGGTTGGCGTTGCTCATGAAGTAACGGAGCAGCTTGAACTCGGTGGGCGAAAGCTGGACCTGCTGTCCCGCCCGCCACACCTCGTGGCTTTCCTCGTCCAGTTCCAGGTCCGCGAACGTGAGGCGGGGGGTGGGCTCGCCGCTGTCGCCGCTGGTGCGGCGCAGCACGGCCCGGATCCGGGCGATCACTTCCTCCAGGCTGAATGGCTTGGTGACGTAGTCGTCACCGCCGAGCGTCAGCCCGCGGATCTTGTCCTCGGTCGCGTCGCGTGCGGTCAGGAACACCACGGGCACGCGGGCGCCGCCGCTTCGGAGCCGCCGGACGACATCAAAGCCGTCCATGTCCGGGAGCATGACGTCAAGCACGATGAGATCGGGGCGGTGCCGCTGCGCGGCCTGCACGGCCTCAGTGCCCGCCGCCGCGGTGACCACGTCGAAACCGGCGTAGCGCAGGCTGGCGGAAAGCAGCTCAAGGATGTTCGGCTCGTCCTCGACCACCAGCAGCCGGGTATCCGTATGCTGCCCTTCATCGCTGGTCAACATCTCCATGCTCCATATTGTCACCCATCAGGCTGAGGAAAACCTGAATGCGGCCTGGAGCCTACCTGGCCAGGGGTTCCGGGGGGTCGCCCCCCGGGCCAGCACTGGGGTTCCGGGGGGCGACCCCCCCTCCCGGGCCAGCACAGACTAGCCGACGCTCTGCCGGCCGTCCCGCCAGTGCGTGATGGCCGCGTCCCGGGAGGCGACATGGAGCTTGGCGTAGATACGGTTCACGTGATTCTTCACGGTCTTCTCGGCCAGGAAAAGCCGGGAGGCAATCTCGCCGTTCGTGTGACCGCCCGCAATAAGGGACATGATCTCAGTCTCCCGGGCAGAGAGACCGAGATCTGGAGCGTCGTCAGGCGAACCGCCAGTGCTCATCTGACCTCCGGCCGATAGCCGACAGTGCCCTGCTGGGACGGAATATTACCAAATCTCCTGAAAAAAGCGGGCCAACGCCATGGAGAGCCCGACAGCGGCCCGCATCATTTCAGTAAGTAGGAAGCAACAAAAACATGGCACCGGGCTGGGAGTGACCCGGCCGCCTGGCCGGCGGTCGTCCCGCGGGCCGTCGCGGTGGCCGGCCGGCGCATCCCGTACAGGTAGGCCGGCCCGGCGTCGGACGGGTCGGCGGACTCCAGCCGCCCGGCCCACCAGCGGCGGTACCCGGCCCGCTCCAGGGCCCGCCAGGACGCGACGTTGGCCTGCTGTGGGATGACAACCACCGCGTCGGCCTGCGGGTAGCGCTCGAAGGTGAGCGTGGTGAACACCGAGATGGCCGCCGTTCCGTAGCCCCGACCGCACAGCTCCGGCTCGCCGATCAGGTAGTCGATCCCGGCCGCACACCCGCTGGCGGCACCGGTGGCGCGGACGGCGTGATCCCAGTCCGGATCGTCGGCCACGAGGTAACGCTGGACAAGGCCGGCCGCCCGGCCCGCCGCCTCGATGATGAAGACCTCGGCCGGATCGGTGCCGTCGATGCACGGCAGGTAGCTGGCCCGCACCGAGGCCAGGTCGCTAGGGTCACGCCACCAGTGGGCCACGTGCGGCTCCGCGAGCCATCGGCTCAGCCGCGGCAGGTCCTCCCGCGTGAGCGGCCGCAGCCGCAGCGGTATCGGCATCACGATCGCATTATGGCCTCACTGAGCCGATCAAATGCCGCCCAGGCCGCCGAATTCGGTCTTCCCAGTCTGTTTCGTTCACCGGTCAACCGTACACAACACGAACAAACGAGTGCCCTGTCATGATCGGCCTCAGGGCCACCGCCCAAATGGCGTGTGGCCTGGAGGGGGCTGATGGACGAAACGACCCTTGAAGCCTATTTCGGGCGCCTCGCTGTGCCGCGACCGCATACGGCTGACGCGGTGAACCTGCATGTGCTGCACCGCGCTCACCAGATGAGGGTGCCCTCTGAGAACCTGAGCATTCACCTCTCCGAGCCGGCCCTAGCGCGCTCTCCGGCCCGAGCCCTGTGGTCAGCCCGGGCGCCCGCGAGTCAGGGTTCCCAGACGGCGTGGTCATGCGCGAAACAGACGCGGGCCGGGTCGAACTGCTCTAGCCGATCCATCCAGGCCGGAGCCGGGGGGACCGGCCCGTCCTTCCCGATGTGCCGATCCCGCCGGGTCCGCCAGCAGAGGGCGTCGGCGGAGTAGCCGCTAGCCGTGTCGTTCGTCTGGCCCGCGACCATGACCGCCCCGTCGCGGCGGCGGACGATCACGGACTGATGCCCCGCAGTGTGCCCCGGGGTCGGAATCACGTGCACCCCGGCCAGGATCTCCGCTTCTCCGTCCAGCACCTCGTATCGCAGGCCGTCCGCGTCGACCAGTTCCGGCAGTGTGTAATCGGGTACCGTCGTGGCCGTCTCCAGCTCCGTGCGCTGGGTGAAGATGGGCCGCCCGGCCAGCGCGGGGTTGCCGCCGCAATGGTCGAAGTGCAGGTGACAGTTGACCACGAGCCCGACCTCCCCGGGGGCCACTCCGGCCCCCGCGAGCGCGTCCGGCAGGTCCCGCCGCCGTGGCCGGTACCAGGCGTCGACCTCGGGATGGGCGCCCATGCCGGTGTCGACCAGGACCAGCCCGTCCGGATGGTCGATGAGATAGCCGAGGCACGGGTCCGCTCTCGGCTGACCGGTCCCGGTTTCCTCCGCGGGCCGCACGAAATACCCGAAGTTCACCCGCCGCACCGCCGCTTCCCTCACGCCAGCAGTCTGCCCCACGCGCCAGCTGCTCCCGACCGCGCCTGTCCCGTTTACGCGCCAGCTGGCCCCGCCCGCGCCTATCCCGCCCGCGCGCCACCCTCTCTCGCCCGCGCCTCTCGCGCCTACGCCCCACCCTCTCTCGCCCGCGCCTGTCCCGCCCGCGAGCGCCAGCTCGCCGCCGGCCCGGGCCCTGGCCGGTCCCGCCTCCGCTCCCGCTCCCGCCTCCGCTCCCGCTCCCGCCTCCGCTCCCGCTCCCGCCTCCGCTCCCGTTCATGACTCCGCTCCCGTTCATGACCGGGAAGACCGATAACCCCACCGCTTACGACCTCTCGCCGACCGCCCGCTACAGGGTCATGCCATAGAGGTCGGGCTGCCGAAGGGACCGGGCTGCCGAAGGGACCGGGCTGCCTAAGAGACCAGGCACCCCGCGCGTGGCCGAGCGCGCCGGCCACTGGCTGGGAAGGCGCCCGCGAGCGCCTGGGCGATCAGATGCGCACGGGCGGCGTAGCCGGCTGAGGTGTAGTGGATCCCGTCGGCGATGAACCAGCTGCTCTGCGCATCCGCAGCCCAGTTGTAGACCCGCATGTCCGGGTATCGCGCGCAGGCCTGGAGCAGAGCGCTGTTCCAGAGCTGCATCTGGCTTTCCGCGTATGGCCCTCCGGTCAGCAGCGACCTGACGTTCACCCACATGACCGGCTGGTTGCCGATCACCGACATCATCCGCTGGATTCGGGTCTTCTGGCTGACCGCCGAGCCCACGTAGACGTCGGCGGTGTCGTTGGTGCCGAGGGCAAGCACCCAGCAGCCCCGGTAGCCATCTGCCACGAGCTGCTGCGCGACGGTGTACGCGTTCGGCTGCCCGTCGATGGTCTCGACGATTGACCGGCCGCCTGAAATCTCGGTGATCAGCCTGGTCACGCCGACCTGCGCGTACTGTGCCCCGATACGCTGCCGCGGGTCGGGCAGGTAGTCGGGTGAGATGAGGCCGTCGGAGGTGGAGTCCCCGATGTGCACGACGCTCCGGCATGATGAGCGGGCCGGCCCGCTGGCGGCCAGCGGTGCGGAGGCCCGGTGCGGCGCAGCCCGTGTGCTACTCGGGACCGGGTGCGGCGAAGTGCTGGCCGCGGCCAATCTTACCGACACGGCTCCAGTCAGGCCCGCACCGGCGAGGACGCACACCACCCCGGCGCCGGCGGCAGGAATCCACACCCGCCGTCCTGCCGCCCGCAGGTCCCACCGCGCGGCACGTGCCCGGGCCAGGCACCGGCCGATGGCTCCCCGGCGGACAGGTTCCTCGATGTACCGCCATGACAGCTCCGCCACGCCGATGCTGGCCGCTACCTGCCAGGCGCCGCGGGCCAGCGTATCCCGGCCGCTGGCGGGCGTGGTCAGCACGATGATGGGGTAGTGCCACAGGTAGATGCCATACGAGCGGACTCCGAGCCAACGCAGCGGTCCCCAGCCCAGGGCCCGGCCGATCCTGCTTGCCGGAGACGCTGCCGTGCCCACCACCAGGGCCGTGGCCAACGAAAGCAGGACCATTCCGCCCCGGTAGAGAAACGCCGAATACTCATTGGTGCAGCAGATCAGCCCCACGATGACCGCGAGACCGGTGACCCCCGCGCCATCCAGAATCCGGCGCGCCCCGCTCGTGATGCCGCCACGGAGGTGGCGGCTGGGCCATACGAAGGCCAGCGCGGCCCCGATCAGCAGCGCGAAGGCCCGGGTATCGCTGCCGTCGTAAATCCGGGTTGGATCGTAGCCGGGCCGGTAGAGCATGGCCATCTCGATCGCGGAAAGGGCCGCCAGCAGCACGGTCGCCGCCGCGAGCCTGCTGCGGGTCCCGGGCCGGCCGCGGGTCCAGCGCAGCCCCAGCCACAGCAACCAGGGCCAGACCAGGTAAAACTGCTCCTCTACCGCCAGCGACCACAGATGGCCGAGCGGTGACGGCGGCCCGAACTGGGCGAAATAAGAGCTGTGCTGGGCGATCAGCCACCAGTTGGTGACATAGCCCACGGCGGCGAGGACGACTCCGCGCAGCGCGGAAAGCTGCGGCCTGTCCAGCAGCGTCACCCAGGCCGTGACGACCGCCAGCAGGACGGACAGCGCCGGTAGTAGCCGCCGGGCCCGGCGGCGCCAGAAGTCCGCCAGCTGGAGCGTCCCCGTTGCCTCGTGCTGCCCCAGGAGAAGGTCGGTGATGAGGTAGCCGCTCAGGGTGAAGAACACGCCTACCCCGAGCATTCCGCCCGGAGCCCAGCCCAGGTGCAGGTGATACGCGATAACGGCCAGCACGGCAAGGGCTCGCAGCCCATCGAGTCCGGGCATATATCGCTGACCACTCTGAACCGGCTCGGGCATTATCCCCCCCACCCCCACCCCTGCCCTGGCTCGTACGGCCGCTCGCCGACGGGCCACGACCTAGGACGCGTAAGCTCAGCCGGTGCTCCGTGTTCCGACGAGCTGACCAGCGGAAGTAAGACCGTGATGCGCCTGGGCCGTTTCGTGACGCTAATGCGCAAAATTCCCGCTGTCACGCAGGCGCGCGGCGGGTCCGGATATTGCGGGGCAAGATTTCAGGCCACTGACCGCGTGCCCGAGCCAGACATTCGGTGCCCAGGGCCGGTACACACTCACCGGGACCCGGTTCCGCGCCTGCCGCGTGCCGGCCATCAGGCTGAGCATTTCTGCGGGGTGCCGCGTGGCTATTTCAGTTAATGGCGTGCTGATAATCGTGGCGGTGGAGGTGGCGGTGGCGGTTCCGGTTCCGGTTCCGGTTCCGGTTCCGGTCGTGCTGGGCTTGCTGCCCGCGCTGATGGCGGCGGCTAAAGCCCCTTGGCTGTCTTGGCCGGGCGGGCCGGGAATCTCTGGTGGTGCGCCGGTCCCGGCGGCCATCTCGGCCGGGGCAATCCCGAGATCGGTGGGACTGAGCGGTGCTGACCGGTGTAGCCCCACCGCGATAAGGGGATAGACCAGGACCGACAGCACGCCCGCGCCGACCAGGGCGGCGGCGGTGGCGGGCAGCATGACCCCATCGTGCTCACCGATCTCGGCCAGCGCGATCAGCAGGGGCAGGGAGGTCGCCGTGATGAACACCATCTCTACCCGCTGCCGGATCGCGAGGGCGCGCCGGTAGATCACCAGCGAGGGCAGGCCGCGGACGATCAGCAGCAGCAGGAAGAAGAGGAGCAGGCGCAGCGGATCCTCGCTGATCGCCTTCAGGTCGAGGGTCATTCCCGAGGAGATGAAAAAAATGGGAATGAATACGCCATAGCCAACGGCGTCGAACTTATCCTCGAGGCCGCTGGTGTCTATGTTGAGACGGCGGGTCCAGGTGCGCAGCACTATGCCGGCCAGCATCGCGCCGAGCACCACATCCAGGCCGAACCGGCTCGCGGCCGCGAGCAGAAGGAACAGCAGTACCACGGCCCAGCGCAGGGTGATCTGCCCGGTCGCGTCCTGGCCTTCCTGGATGACCCGCTGGACGGTGCTGCTCCGGGCTAGCCACGGTACGGTAGACAAGGCGAGCGCGAGCACCCCGACCGCCGCCACCGAGGCCAGGGCCACGAAATGGCCCCGTTGGGTCAGGAACACCGCGATGACCACGATGGGGAATAGCTCCCCGACGGCGCCGGCCGCGAATATGTACTGACCGAACTGGCCGCCGAGCATGTCGTTGTCGCGGAGGATGGGCAGCAGCGTGCCCAGTGCCGTGGTGGTCAGGGCCAGCCCCACCGGCACATAGTCCCTGATGTAACCCGCTGCGGCCAGCCCCGCGGTTATCCCTACGGCGAGGGCGCCCGAGATCAGCCAGCCGGTGATGGCCAGCTCGCCCGGTCGTCGCCGGAACAGCTGAGGATCCAGCTCGTAACCGGCCAGCAAGAACAAAAAGCCCAGCCCAATGTTGGAGAGCAGTTCGATGTTGGACGTCTCAGCCACGCCCAGCACATGCGGGCCGATCAGCACGCCGCCGACAAGGAAGATCACCACTTGCGGAATGCGCGGCCCCGGCAGCACCGCGACCACCAGCGGTGCCAGCGCGGCCACGAGCGCCACGGCTACCAGGTCGTCCAGCCCGCGGTTCAGGTCCATGATGGCCGCTCAGCCGACGTGGCAATGGTCATCCGGGACCCCCAGGCCAGTAATGACAGCGCGACTCCCAAGTTAGCCGCCCGGGCGTTCAGCGAACAGGGGCGGCCGATTTTCGCGTGTGCCTCCGATCGGGCGGCCCTCCCATGAAACAATCCAGGCCGCCGCGGGGGCTTGACGGGATGTCCGCGAGCGGGGACGCTTCCCCCGTGGGGGCGGGGATCAACGACACGTTTGCGCGGCGGTTGCGACGGGCGCTCCTGCTGCTCATCGCGCTCCTGGCTGCGGCCAGCATGGCGGCGGGGTGCGCGCAGGCCAGCAACATCAAAGACAGACTGTCGCCGTCCGGGGGGGCCCGCACGTCCCCGGACAGCAGCGCCAGCCTCGCTCCGAGCAGCCCGACCGCTGCCCCCACCACCGTCCAGCCCTCGGTCACCGCCACCACCCCCGCCACGACCCCCGCTACGAGCCCGCCGGCCGTGACCGCGACGCCGAGCAGCGCCGCGCCGACGCCCACGGTCAGCGGCTCGCCGGCGCCCGCATCAGGAGCCGCGACCCTGCTATGGCTGTGGGTACTTCTCGGCGTGATCGTCATCATCGGATTGGTCATCTTGATCAGCCAGACCGTCCGCCGCCGGGCCGCCAGAAGCCGGACCTGGAGGGCGATGGCGGTGGATGCCTTCGCGAAGGGATCAGCCCTGCACGATGCGGTCTTCGCCGGCAGCCTGCCGGGCCAATACGGTGCCGGGAATGCAGCCGCCCGCTGGGCCGATATCCAGCGCCGCGCGGATGATCTGACCCAGACGCTGTACGCGCTGCGCGAGGCCGCCCCGACCGAGGATGAGCGTGCCCGTGCCGACGACGTGCTCGCTTCCCTTCAGGCCCTGCGGTCTGCGACGCAGACCGGTGACATGTCGCCTGGCGGCCAGTACTCCAGCAATCTCCAGACTCGCCTGCAGTACTTCCAGGCCGCTCTCCAGGCGCTGCGGGGGCCGGAATGAGGCGCCGCCGAGTGAGCACACGCAGATCTCGCGGCTGACGCGGCATCAGTTTACTCATTGCCAGTGTGGTTTGACAAAGCGTTATACTTCTGCCGCAATACCTCGATCACGGAACATGATTAGGTAACGGCGGACCGTTATAAGCGGCCGGTATCAGTTGCCGCGGGGAACGCGACCAGCGCGGCGGCGCGAGTTATTCAGTTTGTCCAGGTATGCGCTGTCCAGGGAGCTGGGGTTTACGTTCCACGCCACACTGGTGTAGGCGATCGTGCCGTCTTTGGACACGGTCCCGGAGTTCGGCGAGGCGAAGGGGCTAAGGCGCCCAGCCGCTCCAGCGCGCTATTCATCTGCTCCCCCTCGTGCTCCACGGCCTTTCGGCCGGTGAAACACCCCCGCAGCCAGGATGCGGGCGCAGCAGCGCCGTCTTCCAATGCCGGGCTCACCCCCGGCCAGCACGATCCAGGGACGGCCAGCATCCGCCGCCAGCGAATCTTTCAGCAGCGCCAGCTCGTTATCCCGGCCGACGAAGGTTGCCCGCTTACCCTTCACCCGCACCGCCCCCCGCGGCCAGAAACATATGCCGGACATTTTATCGGTGCCGCCCAGGAACACCAAGGAGGTCAGTCCGCGACATAACTCCCGTTACCAGGCAAGGCCAAGGGAAGCGTGATTCACCCAGCGAGATTTACTCCAGGTACCTGAATAATAGCTAACGGTGAGATATCCGGATGCGCTAAACCGGAACCATCCAACGAGGGCCGGGCCGGCTCAGGGTGCTGCGGCATCATGCCGCCTTGGCGGGGACAACACAGGTCACGGCGTGTCATAGCGGCAATGACTCATCTTGAGCAACGATGCCGCTAAGGTGGCGCCAAGATCATGATCGACCAGTACGGCACAGTTGATGGGTGCCGATGGATGTTATCTGGGCCTTGATAGGAGTAATCCCCCTTGGGGAGATTAGAGGGCCAGGACTCTGTCTTTAGGAAGCACTTAGTCCCGGACAAATGCGGGGGGCATATAACCGTGCGTTGGCCAATGCGGGGAACAGAAACCGATCCGCCCAGAATCGATCGTTATGAGCCTGGGCTCAGTCGCCGCGAGATACTGGCGGGCGGGGTTGGCGTCGGCGCCCTCCTCGCGCTGCCGGACCTGCGCCTGAGCGGCCGTCCGGGCGCCCGGCCTGTGCTGTCTTCCAAGCCCGCCTCCCGGTTCGTGTTCGTGTACGGAACGCCTGCCCCGGGGGCAGCGCCGAGCGGATCCCTCGCTGCCGCGACGTACCCGGTGTCGCGGACAGCGTCTTCGCCGGGGGCGGTCCCGGTCGCTTCCGGGCTGGCGGCCGCCCCCGTCTCGTCGCCGGACCAGGCCCTGATAGCCCTGGCTACCGTGGATACGGTGCCCGACGGGGCCAAAGTGACCGTGACCCTCCTCGACTCCACCTCCGCTGCCATCGCCCGGCAGGGGTCGGTGACCCTCACTGGCGTGCCGAATGATGCGAACATTCTGGTGACGCCGGTATTCGCCGCTGGCTCTGCGATCATGCCCGTCGTCCTGGCCATTACCGTGCCCGTCGCCCGCCGCCTGGTATCCAAGCGGGACGCCCTTTCCGGAGGCGTGACCGCCCGGTGGGCGACCACCTGGCGGTCACATCATGCGCTCGCTTATTTCGATCAGGACAGCGGCGCTTTCACGGGACCGTTCCATCTGTCCGACGAACCGGCTCTGGCGCTGTCCACCGCGGTCGCCAATGGCTCGGATCTCCTGCTCTGGACAACGCGGGAGCCGCAGCCAGGCGACCGGGCCGAGATCCGGGCCCAGGCACCGCTGTCCCGGCTGAGCGCCTTCCCGCTGGGCTCGGGGACG
>Ga0187871_10003156_pt1 | contig 12876 bp, 20 predicted proteins | sample June2016WEW_16_1_FD_132988 | JGI IMG/M metagenome (GOLD analysis project Ga0187871, IMG submission 132988) | Peatland microbial communities from SPRUCE experiment site at the Marcell Experimental Forest, Minnesota, USA - June2016WEW_16_10 | ecosystem: Environmental > Terrestrial > Soil >... | reverse complement strand
TCGCACGCTGTCGCTCGACTGTGCCACAGTGAGCGCGCAATTCTCGGTCTGGCCATAAAATTGTTTCAGATCGAGGCCGAGCGCGCGGAAGAACAGAAAGGTGTCCTCGCCGATCGCCTCGCCCGCGGTATAGGCGCGATGCGCCCGGCTGAGGCCCAGTTGATCGCGCGTCGGGCCGTAGACCAGCGCTTCGCCCAGCGCGCGGAGCGCGCGGCGTCCGAAGCGCGGCGTTTCGCCGGCGAGGCGACGGCGCTCCATGTCGACGGCGAGCTTCATGAAATAATTGAACAGCCGCCGTTTCAGCGGCGTCGATTCCGCGACGCCGACTTGGAGCCGCGTCAGCAGATTGTCCCAGCTGCGCGCCGAGGCGAAATAGAGCGTCGGTGCCGCCTCGCGCAGATCGCGCAGCACCGTTTCCTGGCGCTCGGGAATGCTGACGGTGAAGCGCATGGCGACGGCGGCGGCCACCGAGAAGACGAAGTCGCCGACCCAGGCGATCGGCAGATAGGCCACGTATTCCTCGCGGATGCGGAAATAATCCGCCGCCGCGGCATTGGCCACCGCCGCGGTCAGCTGGCGATGCCTGAGCAGGATGCCCTTGGGCCGTCCGGTGGTGCCGGAGGAGTGGAGTAGAACGGCGCCGTCGTCGGGGCCCGCGCGGGCGATGAGCGCCGCTGCGAGGCCCGGATCGCCGTCGAGCCGCGCCTGGCCGCGCGCGGCTACCGCATCGACGCTCAGGAGACCCGGCGCGCCATAGTTGGCGACGCCGCGGGGATCGTCATAGAGGATGTGCGCCGGGGCGCCGGTGCGTTGGCGCAGCTCCAAGAGCTTGTCCACCTGCTCCTGATCCTCGGCCACGGCGAAGCGCGCTTGGCCGCCGCGCGCGAAGTGCTGCAGCTCTTCCGGCGGCATTTCGGCATAGACTGGCGCCGGATAGCCCCGCAGCATCGCCGCCGCCAGCATCGCCACGTACAGCCGCACGCGATTGTCGCCGATGACAACGAGCGGCTCGCCGGGCAGGAAGCCCAGCTCTTCGAGGCCGGCGGCCAGCGCCAGCACCTGATCGAGATAATTTCGCCAGCTGTATTCCTGCCAAATGCCGAGAGCGCGCTCGCGCAACGCGATCTCGCCGGCATGCCCGGAGGCGTTCTTCGCCAGCAGCGTGAGCAGCGTCGGCCCGGCCGGAGCGGCCAGACGCTGCTGCGGCGTGTCAAGCGCGAGTGCCTCAGGCGGCATGACGCGCCGTCTTGCCGAGATATGCCGCGACGACGCGGGGATCGGTGAGCACGCTGCGCGGCTCGCCTTCGGCGATCAGCTCGCCATAGCTCAGCACCACCATGCGGTCGCAAATGCTGGCGACCACGTCCATGTGGTGCTCGATCAGCAGGATGGTGGTGCCGTGCTCCTCCCGGGTGTCGAGGATGAAGCGCGCCATATACTCCTTTTCTTCCTGGTTCATGCCGGCCATCGGCTCGTCGAGGATGAGCAGGCGCGGCTCGGCGGCAAGCGCGCGGGCGAGCTCGACCCGCTTCTGCAGGCCGAGCGGCACCGCGTCGATTGGCTCGCCGCGGACGTCTTCAAGCTGGAGGAAGTCGATGATTTGCTCGACACGGCGGCGCTGGGCAATTTCATCGCGCTCGGCCCACCACCAGTAGAAGAAGGTGGCGAGCGCGCTCGGCCGCATATAGATGTGCCGCCCCATGAGGATGTTGTCGAGCACGCTCATGCCGCGGAACAGAGCGAGGTTCTGAAAGGTGCGGGCGATACCGAGGCGCGCCACGAGATGCGGCTTGGCCCCGGTGATGTCGCGCCCCTCATAGAGAATGCGACCGCGCTGCGGCGGGTAGAAGCCGGTGATGGCGTTGACGAGGGTGGTCTTGCCGCTGCCGTTGGGGCCCACCAGTCCGAAAATCTGGCCCGGCGCGATGGCGAGCGAAATGCCCTCCAGCGCCTTGAGCCCACCGAACGAGCGGTCGATCTCCTGGCACTGCAGGCTCGGCACCTCGGCCATGCCCCGCAACCCCCTGTCGCCGTTTCTATTCGCCAGCTTAGCAGGCTGACCGCGGGCTTGCGCTAGGGCGTTCGCGCCGCCGACGTCGATTATTCCACCGATGACCAGGAACACCGCGTGAACAATCGCAATCTGCTCGGATAGCCGAAAGCCGACGAATCGGTCGCTTGCGCGAATTCCGCTTTCGCGGACCGGACAGACGAAAGTGCATCAGCCAATAAATGGGTGAACTCGGGATTTTGCCGGTACGCGCAAGCCGCGTCGCGATTTCGCACGGATCAAATAATTATGATAGCAGTGGTGCCCAGGGGCGACGTTAAATACCTCTCAAGTTCCAGCGTCTTAGCGTGTCCCACCCTTGCCGAACGTCCCATTGAATACCAAGGCTTATTTTCGAGATTGTCCCACTAGTGGGGTGCGCGGCGGATTGACCTGCCGATGCCGCGTTCACTGTGGGTTCATTTGAACCACGATATCCAGTAACTGTCTACTACCAGGAGAAATTCCATGAAGAAGTTTGCTATTGCCTTGGCGGCCTTCGTTTCGCTTGGCCTCGCCGTTCCTGCCGTAGCGATGGAAAAGAAGGACAAGGTGGTCGTCCACCATCATCATCACCACCACCATCACATGATGAAACCAGAACCGAAATCGTAATAGCGACCATTACTCGAGCGGTAGAGCTGGTTTGATGGCGGAGGGAACCGTCTCCATATTTTTTGGTTATTAGGCCGACCGGGTGGCAACCCCCATCCCCCGACACCTTGCCGCCCGGCCAAAGAGCCTAAGTTGAGGCAACAAACTCCCCAAGCCCCAAGCGTGTAGACTGCTTGGGGTTCTTTTTTGTCGCAAGCCCGGCTTTTTGGCGGCAGCTTGAATTACACGGGTTGTGGTTTTTTTAGATACACGGCCCACGGCCTAATAGGCGGCCCGCTAATGAGCCCAACTATGCAGGCGTTTCCGATGTTGCTTCGGACGGCCAACAGAGTCGGCCAACGTGTTTTGGTGTTCAACCAAATCAGCAATGCAAAGCCATCTCTCGGCCAGTTGGCGCCACACGGTCTTATTCTCTGGACTGTGTGAGAATTTGGCCATGGCCTCGCACTCAGCGGCAAATCTCAGGAAACGTTCTGAAGCGTTCATTGCAATACCCCTGGGTCGAGACATTCTGAAAAATCCAAACTCCAATCCCTTTGAATGGTCCCGGCTGGAATGAACGAAATTTTTGGCCCAAAACCTCGTCGAGCAATCGAGGTAGTTCGCACGACATATCCGAAGGGGGCCGATTTCGGCACGGGGGTGGGCCCTTTTTGCCCTTCCCGCGACAGACGAGCAACGACTGGGGATAACCGCCAAAAACAATTGCGCGGTATCCGCGACTCAGTTCTAAGTTGTATCGATTGACCTCGGAAACGGTGAAGCCGCCCAGCCCTGGCAGGCGAAGCGGCTTCTAAGTTTCCGACCCGCACTAACCCCTAGCCGGGCGCGGGACATTTGTAGTGTTGCGTGCCCAGTTAGAATCGAATCGCGCGTTGTGGTCAAGCCCGGCTTTTCCACAAAGAGGATAACTGTGCTGACAGTGGTGGTGCTGGAAGACCGCGCTGATAGCTAAGAACCAGGAGGCCCGAATGAGCAATAAAGACCTGTTTGTCGAGTGGCGACCCGAAGGCGACTTTGCGGTTCGGAGAGCCAATTCCAAGCGAGCCAGCGTGGTCGCAGATACGGAGGCCGAAGCAGTAGCGAAAGCACGAAAGCTGGAGCCGGACGCAACGGTTTTGGTTGAACGAGTTCGTCATACCTCCGTTGGAACTCCAGATAAGTGGCGTAAACCTTAGCACGCTAATGGGGCGCTTCCGCTGCTCCAATTGAAAATAAGGGGCGAGCGAGATATGGCGAGCGCAAAGCTTTATTTGGTCTTGCACAAGGACAAAGCGGGCAACCCATCCGTGAGCAAGCTCGAAATCACCGGGACTCTAGCCAGGGCTATCCGATGACAAAATTCGCCACACGTCATTCAACCAATCGAAGGAGTCCGTCACGTTGTTGGAGGCATGTTGAATCCAGGAGCGGCTGAGTAGTGCCTCAGTTTGAAATTACGCCCTACTTGCCTATCCGATGCGAGCGGCGATACTGGAATCCTGGCCCCGAAGCATCCCAAGCAGGAGGCGGCGCGATGAGTAAGACAAAGGCGGTAGTCATCATATTGGTCGGAATTGCACTTTGCATTCTCGGGGTACTCTCGTCTACATCTGGCTTTCTTTCCTACGTAATGTGGGTAATCGCTATCGGCCTAATTGTGTGTGGCGTCATTCTCTACGCTAACGAATCTCGTAAAGAGTGAAACTGAGGCACCACAGATTTCCGTAGCCGATGCATGATTGGTGTTTTGGTTTCTCACTTGACACAAAGGGCCAAGGCCGGGCCGCGACTATGGCTGCATGTCGCCTCTTCGGCATTTTTTGAGAACGAGATTGTTCCGCCCGGGCACGTAACCGAAGCAAGCTTTTCGCCCGGACCGCAGGCCAGATTACAGCCGCGCCCAGTATCACACGAATCCTGCCGTAGCACATGCAAACCCGTGCTGGAGCCCGGAGGCCCAGGCGGCCCTTGTTCGCCTTGGGGCCCTTGCGGTCCAGGGGCGGCCTCGCCGGTAGACTTTCTTCGGCGGGGCCAACCTCTCCGCTGGCTCTCGAACTGGGCTTATGCGACCAGCCGGGAAATCTCGCCCGTCACTCGCTTGGTGTCGACGGCGGTTTCAAAAACGCAGTCACATCTCCAACAGTGCCAAAGATGGCGAATTTGCCGCTCATTACGGTGCTCGGTCCATTCCGGGGCGATTATGTAATTCTCGCAATGGGCGCAACGCATTCCAAAGCTCGATTGGCGAGTGGATGCTTTCGCGGTCATGGTAACAATCTTCCCTTTTCCGCCTACTGCGGAGAAGTAACAAAATAATGGCAGAGGGGGGTGGCCTGTGAATCTGTGTGAATTGCTGTGGAGTTCGATGAAGAAAGCAGAGCCGTTATCGTGAGTTGCAGATATCCCGCCGAGTGTTAAAAATGAGTGTATTGCCGCTGAGAAACGGCTTCCGTTATGGCCTGCCCCGTGCGCTCGGCACGGGGGCGTGGTCGCGCCATGGCATTTGTATTTATGGCGGACACATTAGTTAGGGCGCATAAACCTGCGTCCAGTTGTCGGATGACTCCAGAGCAAGAATCGTCCTAACCTCGACGACATAAGCCCCGGCGAACAAAACAAAAGCAACGAGCCCTAACATCGCGGTCATCATTGTCCTTTTCCTAAGTTTCGTAGCCTCTTGATTGGCGGCACGCTGCACAATCGGTTGGGTTTGAGTGACAAGGGTCGCCATAACTACCTCCATCCCGTGGAACCAGTGCTGCCCTCCAACCGCTGTGGTTTCAAGTAGGAAGCGACCCGCATTTCCGCTTGTGACGGGCATCACAGAAATTGCTTTTGAGGGGCCGAACTCACAAAAAGCAAGATTGTTTTAGGCGGTTTCTTTTCTGGAGAACTTTTATTGCCGCGTGCCTCGGCAATTCGTTCCCCCAACAGGCCGTCCGGTTTCTCAGGCTAGGCGCTTGACCAGCGTCAAATACCGATAACCCCGAGGGTGGTCTGCAACAGCCCCAATTACGTCAAAGCCGAGTTTTTGGTAGAAACCCGGCGCTTGGAAATCGTAGGTTTCGAGCATGATTTGCTGACATTTCCGTGCCTTCGCTTCGGCTTCGACGGCGTGCATCAGCCGCTTACCCTGACCCTGTCGGCGCATCTCCTCCGGGACAAAGAGATAACGCACATAGCAGGTGCCTCCCCAAGTCCAGCCATATACGCCTCCTAGCCGCAATCCGTTGGCTGCACGAAGAAAGAAGCCGAACAAACCTCCGTCCTTTATGCCGGTCGTTTGCGTGTTAAACTCGTAAAGGCACTCCTCAAGAAACTGGATGTCCTCTGGACGGGGTTCCGTCTCCAAAATCAGGTCGTTCCGTAGTGCCTCAGTGTCACCTTTTTTCATTTGATGAGCCATTCCCGTAGCATTCTAGCGTTCAAGTGCCGAATCTCCCGTCATCAGCTTGTCATCAGTTCCCAGGCCAAAAACGTAAAAATCCAGCTACACACCGCCGACCGCGACCAAGTAGTAAACGACATTTTGAAGAAGGTGGTGCCCGGGGGTCAAGCCGGGCACCACAGACGCCAAAGGTGCGCCGCCGCCAAACCAAAAACGGCGGCTCCCCAAAACAGATTCACGATTTCAACCAGCACGGGCGGCTGTCCGAGGCCCGGCCACAAGTAGGCGGCGGCCTTCTTGGCCACTGCCCGTTCCTCGTAAAGATTGATGAAGCCGTCCCGAGGTTTGCGCTGGAATACTTCACCAAATGGCGGATACGAGGCGGCTCGAACACGTTGATAAAATTCGTCTGGCTTCTCGGAATGCTCACCAACAACGGGGGCCGTGAAGCATTTTCCGAGGGAGCGTGCCGCCCGCTGGGTTGGTAAATTTCCGCGCACACCGAAAAGGATGTATTCAACGTTGTTTCGGAAGTAATGCCCGAGGCCCAATCGAGGTATGCCGCTCGGATAAGTCTTGTTCCAAGCGTGAGTCTCTTTAAACACGATGCTCCAATGATCGAACAGGGCATGGGCGTTTTTGCAGTTCTCCCCGTCCAATATCCACAAGTAAACGTGGGCGTCGTCCATCAACCATTCCGGCACTGGGAGGTCGAGCAAATCCGGTTGGCTCATCGTGGCGGACGTGCTCAACATTGCGCTCTTGCCCCTCTTGCCAGGGTGGGCTATCTGTGAGTTCGTTCTTGGTGCACGTTCTTTCAAACATATTGTTTGAACGAGGTCAAGCCCCGATGATTTCAGGCGTTGCCTTCGACCTTTATAGGCCGCTGTTCCCCCCGAGCAGAGTGGCGGAACTTTGCGGCGTCAAACGGCCCGTGGTTGATACGATGAGCACCCGTGGGTTCATCGCCCCAGAAGGTCGTGAACGAGCAACCGAGCGACCCCTGTTCTCATTTCGTGATGTGTTCAAAGTCGGTTTGATGCGCTCCATGGCTCCATTGGGAATGGGGCTAAAAGAGTCGTCCCTCATGGCGGAGGCGTTAAAAAAAAGGAAGATTGATAAGTCCGAAGCAGCCACGGACTGGATGGCGGAGTTGGCGGATATGGCTGATACGCCAGCCATGAAGGGGGAATGGATGTGGGCGATGGCCCGAAGCGTTGAAAGGGGCAAGCCCTTTTACATTTACGCTTACGCCGCCCGAATCAACAACAAATGGCAGTTCGATATGCACATCGAAAATCCCGGCACCGAGAGGCCGAGTGAGCAGCCGTGCTTCGGTTGGAAGGTCCCGCACATTTATGTGCCTGTCGGCAAGATCTTCATCACCGCTTACAACGAGTCAAAAAAGGTGCTCGGCCTGACGATGGGCGAGGAAGCGTGACGTGCATCGAGTCGAACAGCAACGAATCGAACCTCGGGGGTTTTCACGAATTCAGGCCGCCGCCTACATTGGCGTCTCGCCCACTCTGTTCGACGAGATGGTCACGGACGGCCGTATGCCTCAGCTCAAGCGTATCAATACGAGGATAATCTGGGACAAACGGGCCTTGGACGAAGGCTTTGAAGCACTGCCCCAAGAAACTGACCAAGCCGGTGAAGACTGGACCGCTGCCGTATGAGGACGGTAGCGTCCCCGACATGCCCCGCCGCCTCCCAGCCGGTTGTTACGAAGATACCGACCGGCACGGCAACGTCCGAATTTACTATCGGGCCAAGGGCACCCCGAAGAAGACTCGCATTCGCGGCGTGCCGTGGACCTCATCATTTATGGCCGCCTACGAGACAGCCAAGGGCGAAGCCGTGCCGATACAGGGGAAGGGAATCACCCCCGGCACATGGCGTTGGTTGTGCGTCCGTTATTTTGGGGAATGTGCGGAATACAAGCGCCTTGACGCGCGGACTCAGCACGTTCGTCGGCAAATACTCGAAGCCACGTTCGACGAACCGATTGCACCGGGCTCGTCGAGGTTCTTCCGTGACTTTCCGCTTTCCCGAATGACGGCGGATGCCGTTGAAGTTCTACGTGACCGCAAGATTAACACACCGGAATCAGCAAATGCCCGCATCAAGGCAATGCGGCAGGTCTTCAAATTCGGAGTGAAGAAAAAACTTGCCCCAAACAATCCGGCTCGTGATGTTGAATATTTCAGGTCTGGCTCCGAAGGATTCCACACCTGGACGTTGGATGAGGTGCGGCAATTCGAAGAGCGCCACCCGATTGGCACCAAGGCAAGGTTGGCAATGGCTCTAATGTTGTTCAGTGGGCAACGCCGTTCCGATATAATCCGTTTGGGAAAACAGCACGCCAAAGACGGCAAGCACCTCACGTTCACTCACATAAGGGGCGCAATCGGAAGCCTAAACGGCTCACTTTGCCAATCCTTCCGGTGTTGCAGCGGATTATTGACACCACGCCTTCCGGCGACCTCACCTTCCTTGTGAACGATTGGGGCCGCCCGTTCACAGACGCCGGGTTCGGAAATTGGTTTCGTGACCGCTGTGTTGAAGCGGGCGTTCCTGGCCGTGCCCACGGTTTGCGGAAGGCCGGTGCAACCATTGCGGCAAACAACGGTGCAACGTCTCGACAACTAATGGCTATCTTTGGTTGGGACACTCCGAAGGAACCGGAACGATATACCCGCGCGGCCGACCAAAAACATCTGGCCGAAGCCGCCATGCATTTGCTCGAAGCGCCAGAACAAAACGGCACAGAATCGTGTCCCACCGAGGAGGCAGGTGGGACAATTTCGGAAAAAAGTTGAGTAGAATCAAAGCCAAAAAACGGTGGTGGTGCCCAGGGGCGGTGTGGGACAATTCAGGAATATCAATTGGTTACGACTCCCAACCCACCGAACACATTCCATTGAATTACAATACCTATCAGGGAGTTTTCCCAACCCCAGCGGTGTCGCGGCAGTGCGCTCGGGTCCAATGGTCAAGTGTGGTTTCCTGCTTTGTCAGTGGTTCGATTCCCATCGCGAAACGTCGATTGTATAAGCCGCGGCATCGATGGCGAAGTGTAGCGCAGTCTGGTAGCGCACCACGTTCGGGACGTGGGGGTCGCAGGTTCAAATCCTGCCACTCCGACCAGCTTTCTCGAAACGGCGCTCGCTACGGGGCCTGATATGGGGAACGAAACTCCATGTTGCCGCTCGACCAAGCGCCCGCCTGTCGCAAATCGCGCTCCACGATCACCATCCACTTCACAATTCATCGTCCGGGTAATTTGCCCTATATCGGTGTCTTGCGCCCACCTTGCACCGAAAGGCATGTTCGATTTCGGCGATTCTGTCTGATCGGTCTTTTGAGCCCAACCCGACGTATTGAATCCAGTGATTACGGCAGCGATCATTAGCCACCTGGATGCCGTTGCCATGGTTGGTTTCCTCTTGCGCTCACCCCAATCGATAGCGCGGCGCTCGCATACCAACTGTCGGATTTGAAGCGTGCTGATCGTTTCGCAGTCTTGCGCCGAACGCGGCGTGCTTTCTTGGATTTTGAGTTCGGTGGTTTCAGCTTAAGCTTCTTTGATGTGACTCGACCTACTCGCGCTCCCGCACGCACAAACGCCTCCCCGTTAGCTCAACAATCGGCGCCTTATTGACCACTGTAGTATTAGGAATAAGAACAATAGTCTGCGGAGGCGTCACCCGTCAAATATCGTTAAATATGCCCAAGAATGCGTACTTCGAGTGACCAGATCGAGCGGTTCTATGCCCGCAATCTGCTATTGTTCAAGGGGAGATGGCGATCAACTTGGAGAGTTTTGGCGGCGCCAGTCAGTGACGTCTAATGGGCACGCAATGACGTTTTCTCACATGACTCGCGCAATTTGATGCTGCTGTTCGGAAACTCTTGCTTGAGCTGCAAGCCTGCCGTCAGTGCTTTTACAAACACTCGATATTCCCATTTCGCTATTCCGTCGATTTCGACGACGTAACGTTCAGAGTGCAGGTCATTGGCGAGTTTGTTCTTCATGAGAACTATCGTCGTTCGCCGCGACAGCCGACACATTCAAACAATCTGCGCGGCTCTCGTCGCCATCGTGTAAACATCTAAGTTAATTTTGTATTAACGCTGCGCGATGCCGCCTAAAAGCAACGCAGAACGCCCTATCAAGAGCGCGATGCCTTTTCGCGGGGATGACGCGTGTTCGCGCGTTTCACCGCGTTACGCTGAAGATCGGGCGCAATGATCCGTGTCCATGCGGATCAGGCGAGAAATTCAAGCCGCGCTGCGGCAGGACCACACTGCATTAGAACTTTTTCGCCCCGCGCGCCAACTCGCGTTCAAATAGCTCACGCCTAGTCAAGATTTTTGAAAACGCTCCTTAACCGCCTCTGTTGATGCCTTTGTAAATGTCTCGGCGAGACCGCCTTCGACGAGATCATGGCCACGGCCGTCAAACGCCAGCATGAACCCCAGCGCATAGACGCCATTTGGATTTCGGAAGTCAGAAGCGCGGTTGGCAATTTGTGCCCCCATTTCATTGAGAACGTTCGATAGTTCGACGACCGCGGAACTCCCTTTTCCTGGCGGATTGCCCTTGAAGCAGGCATACAGATCGAGTGCCAGTATTAGCTCGTCCCGTGACCATGTGGGATTTTTGGTTTGGATTGGTTGAGCCATCATTTTTGACCGCGCTTACGAGGCGAAAACCGCATTGCTTTGGGCGTCTACATTACGCTTCGAAACTCAACAATCCCCAAGATGACATCGACGATTAGGGCTTAGAATTCACAGCCATTGAGGGGCAATATGCCCGACAGATCAATGCGATACACTAAACTGGAATTTCGTGACCGCCAACACAACCCGCGCCTGGGGCTGCTGGTAGGCTGATAATGACAGTTGAGGGAGGTTTCCATGGTATTCGCCACCAATCGAAACAGGACCCCGAAAGTTCGCAAGAATTTCGGGGAGAGAATTTTCCACCCCGTCATGGATCGCCTTTATGAGGCGGGCATGCGAAGTCAGTTTTTGACTTTTCCCTTCGCATCCTAAAATACGAGTGGTGATCCTTGCGATGTTGGAGTCGCCTAAGGTGTTTTCCGCCTACCGTCGAGGATGCTTACTCGTCAGTTGGAACCCAAAGCGCAAACAGGATCACATCACTTCCTTGGATTGAACTAAGGGTATCGGCGAAAATGGAAAGTTGGTGAATTTTTTCCTCGTGCACCAAATATAAGGCTTCCTAATATTCGGATGAGGTGTTACAAATAACAATTGATTCGCGTTCTTGACATTGATCGACGCGAATTGTTTGCATAATCCAATCGCTATAGCTCGGTCACCACTTCGCGTCACAGCGATGGGGAACGGGGGGGTCTACCATGACGACGATATTATTCCATCGGCTTTCCAACTTCGGGATAAACTGCGTTCAATGCAGTAATGAGCTGATTGCCCCCGAAAGGTCCGAATATCGGAATGAGCGACAAGTCCATCACGTTTGGCACTGTCCGAAATGCAGCGCCTGTTTCGGGTCTCGGGTCGTGTTTCCTGCCGTCTCCAAGTCAATGAGGGATATCACGACGGGGGCGGTTATTTTCCCCTCGCTGTTCCCGTCACTGCTTGTCGCTTAGGGTAGTTCAAGGGGAGCAGGACAAAACCCACTCCCCATTTCCTGTGTCACGCCACCCGCTTGCGCCTTGGAAACGTGTCGCCAATTGCGGCGCTGACTATCGTCATCGCTCTTGCCATCAAGGACCATTGACAGCGGAAACTGTGAAGATCGGGGATCGTTGTTTGCCTTTTTGATTTAGATCAAGGCGACTCACGCCGTAAAGAGCCTGCGATATTCCGTCCTCTTCGCGCTACGTCGAAGCGAAATGCGGGAGGTTATTATGTTGATAGTGCGATCCAACTATCGTCCCATCTTCGGGATGAACTGCACTCAATGCGGCGATCTACTGATTGCCCCTGAATGGTCGGAATACGAGGACGCTGCCAAACCTGGGCAAGGTGGTTCCCGCAAGGGGATGCGGCCACTTCGGCAACGAAACGGGTCGCGCGAATTGTCAGCCCTCCTCGGGAAACCGGCGGAGGGTTTTTGTATGTCCAAGTGTAAATCGGATGGCAGAGCGGCGGAGTCACCTTCTCCACCGGTGATTGTCTGCGTCCTCGTGGTCGATAGCACGTTTGACGAATTTGAAGTCGAGATCTGCTGCCAACGAGCCGATGGAGTTGATCAAGCTTTTTCAACCTCCAAAGACTTGAACTGGTTGCGTGCTGAAAGGCCAAGCGAATCCAGCTTAGCTTATTCTGCCGAGACCCTCTTGTTCAGCATCATCTGGAGTTGCCTCTACTATGTCGGCGAACCGGTGGATGTCCGAGCCGGATTGCTCACAAGCAACACGTTGAGGCGATAATCAGCAGCGTTCGTCTCGAGATGGAGGAAATAAAGAAAGAGAACCGGGTGTGGCGGGAAGCAGAAATTGTAACCAAGGCTGCCCAGTTGGGACTTTCGCCGATGGCCTCAAATCTCGGCGTAGGAACCTGGATCGCACGTTGTCCCGGGACAAACCATACCCTGCAAATGCAGCCAAAGCGAAATCTGTTCTACTGCGGCTACTGCAGAGTCGGAGGCGGCATAGACGAACTCGACGAGTTCGCTGCACAGAGAAAGGAATACAGCTGGCGGAAGAACTTGAACTGACTAGCTGTGAGCTTTCAATAGGTTGTCCATCCGGTTCTGACCGAGGAAACTGAGGTTGCTGAAGCTTCAGATTCCCAAGGAGAACCGGATGAACGTGCACAAGAATGCCCGGCTAACGCCACG
>Ga0187871_10003154_pt1 | contig 12883 bp, 11 predicted proteins | sample June2016WEW_16_1_FD_132988 | JGI IMG/M metagenome (GOLD analysis project Ga0187871, IMG submission 132988) | Peatland microbial communities from SPRUCE experiment site at the Marcell Experimental Forest, Minnesota, USA - June2016WEW_16_10 | ecosystem: Environmental > Terrestrial > Soil >... | reverse complement strand
CGCGCCGAATAATTTTCGCCTGAGGAATACGCGGCAGCGTTCGCAGGTCACTCTCGCTGAGCGGCTGTGCGTCGGGGTCTGCAAGCGCAGCACGCTCAATTTCCTTCGCGCTCATTGGCCGGGAAGTCCTACGCGTTTTGGCGGAAATACTCTGCTGCCCTGACCGGTGTTTCGCACGTGCCATCGCAGTCGCAGCCTAACGAGCCGCCGCACTATTCGCGGAACGGCCAAGCTTGCCCAACCACCGCTCGATTAGCTGCCAAGATTCTGTTGACGACTGGCGAAGTGGCGTAAGCGTGGCGGGCATCGGAATCTGCTCCCATTTTCTGACGTCGGTCTGCATCACGTCACCAAAATATGTGATGTCGTCTACCTCGCGAAAATGTCGGAACCACACGCCGATCTCTGATGCGTGAGATCGAATGTAGTTGTACTCCCCGTTCACACGTACAAGCGCGAAAGGGAAGTTGTGCACGGAGATCAATACCCAGTCGCCTACCGCCATTTCATTTGCAAACGCGTAGTACGTTTTCTGATTTTCCGGCAGGTCTGATTGGGGAACTTTGGTCAAGTCTCCCACTTCGCGTGAAAAATCCAATCCAATGTAGCCGTGGCTCAAGCTCTCCACTGTGCTCTTCAAGGCCGATTCCGATTCATCGGGATGCAATTGCATGCGCCAGTAAGTCATAAGTTCCTCGATCCGCCTAGAACGGAATGTCTTCGTCGGTGATCTCCGGGCCACCGCTGCTGACGGGCGCGGGGCCTTCGGGCTCGGGAGCGTGCTGCTCGAAGCTGGAGGGCTTGCCTGCAGAACGCCCGCCGCTGTAGCCTCCGCCACCGCCTTCGCCGCCTTCGCGCGGGCCACCCAGCAGCACCAGATCGTTCACCAGGATTTCCGTGCGGTATTTCTTCTGGCCCGTCTCCTTATCGTCCCAGGAGTCGTAATGCAATTTGCCTTCGATGTAGACTCGGTTGCCCTTCTTCAGATATTCGGCCGCGATCTCCGCCGTGCGCTGAAAGGCAGCCAGATTGTGCCATTCTGTGCGGTCCTGCCAGTTGCCTTCTTTGTCTTTCGCACGGTCGGTAGTGGCCAGGGTAAACCGAGCAATTGCCATTCCGCTGGGAGTGTACTTCACCTCCGGATCTTTTCCGAGATTGCCGACCAAAATCACTTTGTTGACACCCTTCGCCATGATGCCGCTCCTATGCTCCGCCCTCGCGGGCGTGATGAAAGGCCAATATAACAGATAGCCGGCAGCTTTCCGCGGTGCAGGCCAGCCAGAACGCACGTATGTTACCCCGGTTACATGGGAGTGTTCAGCCCATCAGCAACGCACCGGTCGTCTCGCGCCCCATGAGCACGATTTCATCCCTGGTGATGCCCTGGGCCATCAGCTCACTCACAAACATCTGCATCCCGTCAGCGTGGGTCGGATTGCCCGTCTGGCCCAGGTCGGTGGCGAGCACGAAATTTTTCGCACCCACTTCCCGGATGGCCAGTACGGTTTCCTGCACTTTCACCTCTCGCCAGGCTTGCATCCACTTCAAGTGCGCATGCGGTCCCATGAGCGGTCCCACCGCACACAGTTCCATCTTCGCGCCCAGGGCGGCGGCTTGTTTCATTTGATCGAAGCTCATATTGACGACTTCAAACTGCGCATGGGTGACGATCAGCCGCTCCACTCCGAGGTCGCGCGCCGCCGCGATGACTGCCAGGGCCTCTGTCGCTGAGAGGTGTCCGGTGTTCACCACCAGCTTCTGCTTGGCGCAGATTTTCAGGACCTCGTACACCACCGGTCGCACCTTGCCATCGGCGCCCAGGACTTTGATCCCCTCGGGAGCATCGTTGAAATGCTTCACATGATTGTCCGAATCGATAGTGGGGAACCAGACGCAGCGGCCATAGCCGCCCTGCATTCGGACCAGCCATTGCACCGCGTCGGGATTGATGCCGCCGACCGCTCCATTCAGGACAACGCCGCCGAAGGCCTTGATGCCAGCTACATGTTTGCGCACGAACCATGCACGGTCGGCCGTGGGCACCACATGGTTCTTGAGCACAATCGCGGCTATGCCTTTGTCTTTGTAGAGCTGCGCCGCCTCTTCATCATCCATGGCGCGACCGAACGCGTCCGGGCTGGAGTGAACATGCGTGTCCATCAGCTCAGCGATCGGGCTCACCTCGGGGGGAGGCGGTGGAAAGGTTCGGGTGCTCTGCGCCGGGCTGCTTTCGGACGGCAAGGCCATCGCGGTGATGCCCAGCGCGACCGTTTTGACAAAATCGCGGCGCGCCTCATTGCGCGGCCTCATAGCGTAACAGCAGGTAGTGGATTTCCATCGCGGAACTCGAAACGAATTCATCGCAATCCTCCCGGTGTTGCAGCGCAGATGAGAAGCTGCGGCAGTCTAATTGATAGGACAAGCGAAGGCAACGCCCGGTGCCGGCCGAGCCGTTAGGCTTCCAGCACCAGCACCTTGTGCTCGGGGCAGCAGGCCTGCGCGAGTTCGGTGAGGCGGTCAATCAGGGCCGGGCCGTACTTCGCATAGAAGTAGAGTCCGGCGATCTCGCGCTCCTGAAGTGTCTTGTGCGGAAAGAGCGCGTTTTCGATCTGCGCGGCGTGGCGCGTGAGGATTGCGTCCCGGCGCAGTTCGGCCTGGGCGGCACGCTTCTCCAATCGACCGACCTGGTAGCGCATTTTGCTCAGCGCACGGCCGGACGCTTCCACCAGCGTCGGATCGAGCTTCTGTAGCGCGGCGCTGACCTGCTGCATGGATCGATCGACGCTGTCGCGCGCTTCGGCAAAGCTTTGCTTCAGCTCGGCCGGCAGCGTGCGGGCCGCGATGCAGTCGCGAAGCTGGCATTCGCCGTGGAACAGTTCCGGCAGCTCCACTTGATACTTGGTCAGCAGTCGCTCGATGCGCGGCTCGATGAGCGTGGCACTCAGGCGCGAGGTGACAGGCGTTACCCGGCCAAGCAGCTTCTCGTAAATCACCTCGGCCTGTGCGAAGTAGGCGATTTCAGCCGGACCGCCGATGTACGCGAGCGTCGGCAGCCAATAGTCCTGCAGCACGGGACGCAGCAGAACATTGGCGCTGAAGCTCTCGGGCGAGGCCTCGATGCGGCGTTGCAACTCGTCGCTCGTCACCAGTTCGCGTCCGATCCTGAATTGGCCATTGGCGCGATGAATAGGGACACGCGCTCCATCAACCAGGGCAAACAGCGGCGTCGACTCGCGCGTGACCTTCACCTGTTCGTGATAGCCGCCCGCCTGCAACTCGCGGTTACGCGCCAGGATGGCATCGTCTAACTCGGCAGCCCGGGCCGCCGCATCCACGAACAATGGAGTGGCGATGCGATGAAGTTCGGAGTCGGACGGATCAAGAAAGATGAGGCCGTGCTCGCGGAAAATGCGCGTGTAGAGCCGGGCATAAGCGTTGGAGAAGGTCTCGTCCTCGATGTAGCTCTCGCGCAGGTAGTCCGCCGCCAGCGATTCGCCAAGCAATTCCACAGCTTTCGCGACCGTGCCGTTCGTTCCTTCGGCGAAGCGAAGCCTCGAAACCGGACCACCCTCAATTCCACGCGTGGGCGCGCTGAACGGCGCGAGCTGCAGATCGCTGCTGAGCAGCAGCGCCTGATTGACTTCAGTCAGGTCGTGATCTTCGCTGGCCAGCCAAAACACGGGGACGCAGTCCACTCCCAGCGCCTCGATCTGCTTCGCCAAAGCCAGTACCGATGCGGCCTTGAACAGCGAAAGCAAAGGCCCGCCGAACAACCCCACCTGCTGTCCGGTAACGACGGCGAAGGCCCCTGCGCGAAGGCGCTGGATATTTCGCAAGGTCGCCTCCGAGGCGCCCCATGCCCGGTTTTGCCGCTCCAGGAGGTCGGCGACCTTAGCTTGGCGCTCGAGATTGCGCGGCACGGATTTCGCGAAAGCCGCGATATGCCCGGCATCAGGCTGGTGGGGGAAAAACTTGCGAATTTCGGGAGAGTAGGAAAGAAAGTCGCGGAAGATGTGCGTGGTGTGTGGAATCGATGCAAAAGAGATGCAATCCGGAATCACGCGATGGTCTCCCGACAACAACACCAGCAATTGGGGGTAATGTGCATCGGTCCCACACCATGAGACTACAAAAGCGGGCAAAAGGTTTGGATGATTGCGTCACCATTCCGATGCACGAATTGGACAGCCGGGGAGGAATGGCGACGGTTCTATAATCAGGGACGAGTATGAAGGCTTCCCGTTGTGCTTCGCTGCTGCTCGCGATTGCGGCCCTGGTTCCCACAGCCGCTGTGGGGCAGGCAACAAACTCGGAGCCGAATCGCGGCGCACGTTCAGGCGAGCCCGTGGCCGTGGACTGCCAGGCCATCGCCAGGGATGACGTTAGACTTGATCTGGTGGTGAAGCTGTGCGAATTTGCGCTCGGCTACCAAAATCAATTGCCGAACTTCATTGTTCAGCAGACAACGACCTTCGAGAACGCATCTTCGAAAACCGTGATGACCGCCGAGGTCACTTTTCAGAAAGGCTTAGAAAGCTATTCTCGCGTCACGGTCAATGGCAGGCCGGCCCCGGTGAGCCGGATCACGACCAAGCCGCCTGACGAGGTCCAGTTCAGCTCGACCGGCGAATTCGGGCCCGCGCTGCTGGATCTGTTCAGGGTACCGGGCGCAACCCAATTCAAATTCAAGACCACCTCAACCTTGCAAAACCAGCCGGTGGCTATTTACGAGTTCCATGTTCCCCAGAAGAATAATCTGTTTTGGACGGTTCGCCCGGGCGACGGGCGCACCATGAAGCCGGAGTTCAATGGCGAACTATGGCTGGAACAACAGACCGGCAAGCCGCTACGGGAAGAGATTGAGCCGACAAGCCTGCTGGTTGGTGCGGAGATCGTTTCAACCAAAACTGTGATCGATTACGCAATGACCGCGGTGGGCAATGCCGGGACCTTTCTGCTGCCATCCAAATCGGAGTCCACGATGTGCAAACGGGGCGTGCAGGAAACGGCTAACTGCACGAAGAATGTTCTGGTGTTTCACGGATACCGGAAGTTCGGAGCCGCCACTCGGATTATTCCCTCGGCCGCACAACCGTAGCTGCGACTGAGCCCGATCGGCCGGCACTGCATCTAACAACTGTGGACGATTGACTTCGCTGTGCCAGGTGCTACAGTTAAGTTGATCGCATCGCATCACCCGATGGGGGCGTCACGGCTTCGACGGAAGTGATTGCGGTAAAGAGGCATACCGGAGCGCATGCATCCGTAATCGCGTGCAAAAACACAATTGCCAATCCACAAATGGCATACGCAGCTTAATTAGTTAAGTTGCCGCTCTGCTCGGCTTTGCTCACGGGCTGAGACAGGGCGTCGCACAGTGAGCTGGCCGTGAACTCTCCACCTGTGAGTTCACGGTGAGATCATCAGGTTGGTTGGCCGCGTTTCTTGTCCGCTCTGAGCGCGGCCGGCGAGAGTGCCGTCTAACACCGGCGCATGAACGTGACTAAGTATGTAGGCTCTTTACTGACAGCATTTTCGGACGCGGGTTCAACTCCCGCCGCCTCCACCAACTACAAGTACATGAAAGCAAATAGCTTGCATTGTAGGGCAAACCTACTGTGCAGCTTTTGTGCAGCCTACGAAGAAAAGACGAATATGGGCAAGACTGCTGCCGGTTTACTGTAACCACGTCGGGGAGCCATCCGCGTTGCGTAGTTTCAATAGGTTACGGTAACCTAAGTCCTTTCGCGGCGGTGACGCCGATCCCAAAATCCTCATGTAAACGCAAGGCAAAGCCGAGTACGCCAAGCTGCAGTAGGTTCCAACTGAAGGGGCGCCCAACCTAGAAACAATCGCTAGTTGTCGATAACAGGCGCGCCTGTTAGCTGGGGCCTGTGGCCCGCGAGATCGACAAAAAAATCGGTCGGAGCCGAGCAATAATTCACGATGGCCCAACTTCGATCTGGCGCCATTTTCGCCGTTGGGATTCAACAGTCAGGTCATGGTCTGCTCGCGCCCGATGACGTCCTGGACGTTGTCGGCTGCGGCACCAGCTTCAGCTTGCGGTTGATGCGCGGCCAGTACTGCCGCAGAAGATTGCCGCCGGCGTTCCCCAACAGGTCATATCCGAAGCGGCTGAACGTGTTCCCGGCAGTTCGGTAATTATCCGGGTAATAGATGTTGGCTAAACCCTCCGCCCCCATCATACCCAGCAGCCCCGACCAGTTGAACTCCTGGTTCCCAGAATCACCGCGGGTTACGAATACGCGACGTATGGCGTACTTGACGGAACCGCCCAGGTTAAGGTCGTTGCGCACAAAAAAGCGCGGGTCCTGGTGCAGCGCGGAAGCCAGCAGGAAGGTCCCGAAGAGCTGGGAGGACGATCTGCGGGCCATGGCCGCTCCAAGTCGCTGGCCATACCCCCCAATGCCCTCGCCGTAGACGACTGGTGCGTCATGCACCTGGTTTACACCAGCGCTCAAGTTAGCGGCGACAAACGCGCTGAGAGACACACTATTATTCACGAAGAGCTTGAATTTCTGCTCCGGCGAGATGGGGGCGGTGCTCGTAGCGAGATTAGGGAACACCAGTGATTCCCGTTGCAGCAAGGTGACAAATTGAGCGCCGCTTTGCATCCTATTGCTGCCTTGCGGTGTGACCTGCGCTTTTGTGACGGAGGGCGCATCGGGAGTGGCGCCAGACTGATCCTGTTGCTGCGCGTTACTTCTCAGGCCTAGCAGTTGCATCGTCAGGGCGAGTGCAAGAACCAGGCGGAACGTCGACAGCACCCTTAAGGTGGGTAACTGCCAGATATCCCTTTCGCTTTGGACGGTCGTCATCACAGTGCGTAGCATTGGTTGGCCTGGCCCCTACCCTCACAAGTACTGGGCGGGGGGTTAGAAAGGGTTCGGCTTTGTTCTCCTGCCGTCCTTGTCCACTTGGTTGATGTCAGACATTTACGGCTCGGCGCGCCATCCCTAAAGCGTCAGACCAGAACGAGCCCGACGAGTGCATTAGCTCGACAACTTCCGATACCGCAGTCACAAAGGTATCGATTTCTGCTTCTTCAACGACCAGCGGTGGGGCGGCCTTCAGCACCATGAAGTTGTTGCCGCACATTTGCGTCAGGATGTCACGCTGGAACAGGTTCATGACCACCGTTTGCCCGAATAACCCTGGATGAATGGCACGGAAGGCCTCGAACCCCGCGCGTAATCGTAGTTGCCTGGGCGGACGGAACTCGATTCCGCAGAAAAGCCCCACACCGCGTATCTCTTGTATCATCTCGTAGCTGGCTAGTGCATCCTGAAGCTTTTGCCGCAGCATGGAACCCATTTGCCCGGCGCGCTCAACCAGATGCTCGTAATCGATGACCTCGAGCGTCGCCAGGCCAGCTCGCATAGCCAAAGAGTTCTCGCTGTATGTCGATGTGTGGATGATCGACCTCTTAAGCGAGCTGTAAACGGCGTCGTATACGTCTCCCGACATCAGCACCGCCCCGACTGGCACCAGACCACCACTGAGCGCCTTGGCCAGGACGACCATGTCGGGCTGCACGCTGTAGTGCTGACATGCAAGGAATTTGCCAGTTCGCGCCAGCCCAGTCTGTACCTCGTCTAGAACCAGCAGCGTTCCGTATTGCCGGCACAAACCCTCCGCCTGCTTTAGATACTCTGGCGGAGGAATGCAAATACCCGCTTCACCCTGAAGTGGCTCCAGCACCAACGCGGCATACCGTTGCGATTCCAGCTTTAATCGCAGAGCTGTCATGTCGCCGAACGGAATGGCATCGCAGTCGGCAAGCAGCGGGCCGAATCCCGCTTTCCAGAAATCGTCGCCCATCAGCGACAACGCTCCCATCGTGAGCCCGTGAAACGCACCGCTGGCATACAAGAATCCGCTTCGACCGGTGTGCGCGCGCGCAAACTTCATCGCAGCTTCCACGCCTTCGCTGCCGGAGCTGCAGAAGAATGCCTTGTTGAGCCGGCTGCCTGCCCGTGAACAAAGCTCTCCCGCCAGCTCGCCAGCCAGGTTGGGCACATGACTCTGAACCATTGCCGGTCCTTCGCGCCGAAGTTCATCCTCCAACGCCTCAATGATCCGTGGATGATTGTGCCCAGTATTGTGGACGCAGTAGCCCGATAGAAAGTCGAGCACCTCACGCCCGTCGTCCGTATGCAGTACGGTTCCGCGGCATCGCGTGTAGCTGACATTCATGCGGAGAACGTCCAGTAGCCGAGACCACTGGGGGTTTACATATTCGCGATACAGCGACTGTGCGATACTCCTAGTCGCCGTCGATGCAGGGCTGGCAAGATCTCTGGATGACATGAATTGAGGCGTAAAATACCGGTCCTGAGTTCGAGTTCTATACTGCCAACGCAATTCGCCACACCAATGGAAAATTGCGCGCTGAACGAATCGTTGGTCTACAAGTTTAGGTTCTAAACGATGGCAGCGAACCAAAATTAGAGCGAGATGAACGGATTGTCATTCGCAGGCTAACTGCACTTCATCTGGTATCCGTAGACTCTGATTCCCGTTGGGACCTTTTCACAGCTTTGCCGTAAGTGAAGCGTGTGCTCGGCGGACAAATGCTCGCATTGTCACCCTCTGAATGGCACAATCGATCCATCTGCTTGCTTAATCTAGATAGCACGAGGAAAAACTTGCGTTTGCTTGTTGTAGAGGACGATAACGCGATTCGTGAGTTCCTGAAGAGGGGATTGGAGGAATCGGGATACCAGGTCGATGTGGGGCGTGATGCAACGACCGCGTTGGCCCAGGCCGCTGATTCGGTTTATGACGGCTTCATCATCGATCTTGGTCTGCCTGATATGGATGGCCTGGATCTGATCGCAAAACTCCGCGCCTTGGGCCACTCTGCGCCCGTGCTCATTTTGTCAGCAAGGCGCTCCGTGGATGAGCGCGTTCGAGGGCTGGAGCAAGGCGGTGACGACTACCTCACCAAGCCATTCGCACTAGCAGAACTGCTCGCGCGTCTGCGAAACCTGCTTCGCCGCGGCTCGCCTGTGCAAACCGAGGCAGTTCGCCTGCGAGTTCGCGATCTCGAACTGGACCTCGTCCGCCGTGAGGCCCGCCGCGCCGACACGGTCCTGCAACTTACCACTCAGGAATTTGGGCTGCTGGAGTATCTGTGTCGCAACGCCGGCCGGGTGGTGACGCGCACCATGATCTTGGACCAGGTTTGGCGTATGCGCATCGACCCCGCGACGAACGTCGTCGACGTGCAGATCTATCGTTTGCGCAATAAAGTAGATTCCGGCTTCGAACATCCGCTCATCCATACTATTCGCGGTGTCGGCTATGTCATCCGAGAATCGTGACTCGTACAGATCGACTGCGGCGTGGCGCATAGCAAGCTGGCCGACAGTCGCTTTCGCCATCGGCAGTGCAATCGCATTTGCCATCATGTACCTGCTCATCGCCCGCGACATCCGTCAGCGCAGTGACGAGTGGTTAAGCGGCGAAGCCGAAACCCTCGCCGACGTATCCGCAAACACCCCTCGCGACAGCCTCTATAAACGGCTGGTGCAGGAGGTGGCCGAGTTGGCGACCCATGAAGTCGCTCCTGCCGGACAGGGACAGCAGCAGAACACAGTATTCTTTTTGCACGCCGATCCCGGTGCTTCGCCCATCTGGGTGGGTCCGCAACCCAGGGGGCAGTTCGTTGAGGCCATCAAGGGCGCGAACCTGGTTCCGGGAATACCGGCGAGCTTGAAGGTTCCTGGGTGGAGCAAATCGTTTCGCGTCGTCTACCACGCCCGCCCTGACGGCGGCAGCGTCTATCTGGGTTTCTCCGATGTAGCCGGCTCGAAGATGCTGTCTCGCTTGACGGCAAGTTGTGTGCTGGCCTGGGCGGCAACCGTCGTTCTGGGGTTTGCGATCGCGTGGATTGTCGCGCATCGTACTCTCTCGCGCGTCGTGCGCATAACCGAAACTGTTTCCGAAATGGGTACGGCGGACCTCGGCAAACGTGTTCCTGAAGGTTCATCTTCCGACGAAATCTCGCGCCTTGCGCGCACTTTCAATCGCATGCTGGATCGCATTCAGGCTTCCGTGCACCAGTTGCACGTGCTTACCGACTCGGTCGCACATGATCTGAAGAGCCCGGTTACTTCTGTCCGCGGCAGCCTGGAGAGTGCGCTCTCCTACGATGAGCATGGCCGCTGGCGCGAGCGCGTGGCCGAGGCCGTCGAGGGCCTGGACCGGCTTTCGCTGATGCTGAACACTACGCTCGATCTCGCCGAAGCCAACGCGGGCGCGCTGCGGCTGCAGAAGGAGTCGGTCGACCTGGCGGAACTGATGCGCCAGCTCATCGATCTGTATCAGCCGGCCATGGATTTGAATCATCACCAGGTGATTGCGAACCTGAAGCCAGTCAAGGTCGACGCCGATCCATCGCTACTCAATCGCGCTATCGCCAACCTGCTGGACAATGAAGTTGCGCACCTTCCTTCGGACCGTCACATCAGCGTCTCGCTGCGAGCGAAAAATGGGGACGCCGTGATTAGGATTGAGGACGATGGGCCAGGCTTTCCTCGCGCGCTGCGTGAACACGCCTTCGAACGCTTCGTCAAGGGCGATCAGTCCATCGGTCACGGGCTGGGACTGGCTTTTGTTGAGGCGGTAGCCCAGGCGCACGGTGGTACGGTAAGAATCGATGACCGCCCCGGCGGTGGTGCCGTAATAGTGTTTTCTTTGCCGATGTCCGAGGTGTTGATCGCCAAAGCCTGAGGCCTGTCCTGAGCGACACGCCAGGCTCACTCTATCAGCGGGAAGCATTGGCGTCGTTCAACAAAGTCACTCGTCCCACGGTCGAAACACGCACGTCAGCTTTGCCGTCAACGCGCAGGAAAAACAAGCTAGGATTCTTCATTCCCCACGATTCATAGGGCACGACAAAGCCGGTCGTCGCAGTCACCTTGTCGCCGTTCACTCGCACGGGTACCGAAAGCGTGAGGTCGTGGCCAACGCCGTGAATGTGGAAGACGCCTTGCACCTGAATGTTGGAACTTCCTTGCGGCGCCATGTCCCCTATGACCTTCTTTGCCGTGAAGGTGATTTCGGGATAACGCTGGGTCTCGAGAACGTCTTTGTACATTTTGCGGTTGCGGCTGCTGTTGCCCGTGTCCCCGGTCGCGGCATCGACAATTAACTCACCGTTTGCAGCTCCGGTTTTGCGGTCGAAGGTCAAGATCCCGCCCTTCAGCCTGAAGCTGCCTTGAAACCCGCCGTGAACATCTTCAACCGAGATGTTGATCTTCGCCGGCAAGAGCAGCTTGGCAGCCCATTTTGTGCAGGCAGCCTGTCAACGGGGAGAACGCGTTCTCTACATGGCATCGGAGCAGTCCCCCGATGAAGTCGTCCGCAACATGCGCTCCATCGGGATCGACCTCGAGCCCTGGATCAAGCGCGACCTGCTTCGTTTCTACGCGGCGCGGCCCGGTACCTTCGGCCTGGAAAAACATCTGGTCACGATCCATGACCAGACCACGGCCTTTAACCCGAAGGTCGTGGTCATCGATCCGATCACGAACTTCGCTTCGGTGGGAAGCCATTCGGAAGTGAAGTCGATGGTGACGCGCTTGATCGACATGTTCAAGTCGTTCCAGATTACCGGCATGTTTACCAGCCTCACCGCGGGAGACAGTGCGCCGGAGATGAGCGAAGTAGGCGTTTCCTCACAAATGGACACTTGGCTCCTGTTGCGCAACATGGAATGCAATGGCGAGCGCAACCGCGGGCTGTATGTGTTGAAGTCGCGGGGCATGGCGCACTCCAACCAGATTCGCGAATTCGTGCTGACTGACCATGGAGTGAAATTGGTCGACGTTTATGTAGGGCCATCCGGGCTGCTTACCGGATCCGCCCGAGTTACTCAAGAAGCCAAAGAACGAGCGGAGGCGGAGGAGCGCAAACAGCAGCTGCAGCGTAAGAATTTCGAATTGAAAACCAAACGCCAGCAACTGGAGGCAGAGATAGCCAGAATGCGCTGCGAATTCGAACTCGAAGAGCAGGGCCTGTTGCGCGGCGCGCACGAGATGGAATTGCAGCAACAGCAGATTACCGTCAACCGCGAAGAGATGGGACGTGCCCGGCAGGCCGACGCAATCCACACCCACGGCAACGGCCGGTCATGAACAGGGATGCCGCGCGGGTGCTTCCGGGCCGCAGAAAACGGTCGTCGACAGCCTGTCTGACACGGAACGGGTACTGCGGGCGCTTGAGCTGGGTGGCCAGCCTGAGAAGCTTGCCCCCTTGATGTCCCGCGCTGGTTCCCAGGTTGGCAGCGCTTAACCCGAGTCGTAAAAGGTAGGCGTTGGGGATGAAGCTGGCCAGAAGAAAGAACGGCAGAACCAATGAAGCCGGTGGACTTCGATCAGTTCCGAGAGACGATCAAGAAGATGGGGCTGTATTGGCTGGTCATCAATCAGGCGCCGGTCGAGGCGGTGCATCGCGTCGCGAAAGCTTGCCCGGCCTGACCCCGAGACGGGTGTGGAGGGATTTTCAAGCTCGACCCCAATGGCAACGAAACTGTCCTTTACATGTTTACAAGGGGGAGCAGATGGCGCTGACCCTTGGGCGGTTCCTGTTCGCGATGGCGGGGCGCATCACGAGCCGCTCCTCGGAGACACGCTGGCGTCCCTGGCAAACCAGCGAAGGTTGTCATTGAGACAGGAGGTTCCCATAGTGGTCCAATGTGATCAGACATCCTTCTTAGCCACTTCTATGATGTTGTTTAGTGAAGAAACGAGCCGACCGTTACAAAGGCCAGTCCAGCTTCCTCTCACAAGTGAGGTACAACATGGAAACCGTATTGATTATTCTCGTAGTGCTGTTTTTGCTCGGTGGCGGCGGG